>Ga0310694_10002630_pt1 | contig 18170 bp, 10 predicted proteins | sample 174DNAGHGhighgp2_FD_203884 | JGI IMG/M metagenome (GOLD analysis project Ga0310694, IMG submission 203884) | Sheep rumen microbial communities from Palmerston North, Manawatu-Wanganui, New Zealand - 1742 DNA GHGhigh gp2 (v2) (version 2) | ecosystem: Host-associated > Mammals > Digestive system... | reverse complement strand
TCTCAGCTTCTTGTTATCCGTTGCACATGCTACTGATGCGCAGTATCAGGATGTGCATTACACCGTGGACGAGACACACTTGACTGCCGAAGTGGCGCTCAACCCGCAAGCTTCCGGCGAACTGCTCATCCCTGAGTCTATCACGGTTGGGCAAAACACCTACACTGTTGTGGCTGTCGGAGACAAAGCTTTCAAAGGATGCAAATCGCTTACCGCGGTCGTACTCCCGAAAACGATTGAGCGCGTCTATCGCTCCGCTTTCGACGGTACGGGTATCATGCTCACCAAAACCAACTGGAGCGAAGGATGTCTTTGGATGGACAGCATCTTGATTGCGACCGACAAAAACATCAAACCCCGTTTTGTTGTGCCCGAAGGTACACGTCTCATTGCAGCCGGTGCTTTCCAAGGAAACAAAACCATACAGCGCGTTGAACTCCCATCGTGCATCTCACGTATCGACCATGAGACCTTCCGCGACTGCAAAAACCTACAGAAGATTGTAATCCCGCCTACTATCACTTCCATCGGAGAAGAAGCGTTCACAGGGAGCGGAATAGCCATGAACGAAAACAAATGGAAAAAGGGAGCATTCATCATTGACGACTGCCTCATTGCCACCAATAACGACCTACCCGCTAAATATATCTTCAAGAATAAAATTCCTATCCGCTTGATAGCCGAACGGGCTTTTGCCAATAAAAAGAACCTCAAATCTGTAGTCATTCCTGAATCCGTTACCGCTATTCCAACGGCCGCTTTCTACAACTGCGAAAACCTCACCGATGTCACGATTCCCGCATCCGTTCGCACCGTCGGCAATTTTGCTTTCTACAACTGCACCCGGTTGAAGTCAGCCACTTTACCAGAAAACCTTGAGGCACTCGGGGCAGGGGCTTTTTACGGTTGCGCTAATCTCTCGGAACAGGTACTCGGAGAAAAGATCGAAGTAATCGAGCGCGCCACCTTCTTCATGTGCCGCGGATTCAAACGTATCAAACTTCCTGAAAAATTGCGCCGGATTGATGACGGGGCATTCGCCGGATGCAGCAATATTGAGTTTGTCGAACTGCCAACCACACTTACTTATCTGGGGGAACAAGCGTTTGCCGGATGTGTCACACTGCGCAAAATAGTCATTCCGGAAGGTGTCACATCGTTAGCCAAACAGACTTTTCAAGGCTGTACCCGCCTCTACCGTGTGGACTTACCTGAAGGATTGTATGCCATCGGAGACGAGTCACTGGACGGATGTCTCGCACTCGAAATCATCAATATTCCAAAGAGCACTTTCCGCATTGGGGTACGCGCGTTCAGAAATTGCCAGCAATTACGCAATATCATGCTTGTTGATCATATACATCTGATTGAGAAAGGGGCGTTTATGGAATGTAAGATGCTGGAGGAAGTAGCGCTGCCCGATAAACTTGAGCGCGTACAGGAAGGCGCTTTCGCGCAATGCATCAATCTTCAGAAATTACAGCTCAACAAACGGCTCAAAGAAATTGAAGACGGTGCTTTCTGCATGTGCCGTAGCTTGCGCGAAGTACAATGGAATGACTCGCTCAAATCTGTCGGTGCGGATGCCTTCTTGGATTGCAAGTACTTGAAAACTCCCCATTTGCAGGGAGTCGCTGTCGGCAAAAACGCCTTTAAGGGATGTAGGCAATAGCGGTTCTTCAGACCCCGCAGAAACGGACTATCTCTTCCGCCAGATCGGATACGGATGTCCGACCGTCATTTTGGATTATGAGTTGTTGACTGGATGCCGATGGCTGACAGTTGACAACTTTTTGTGTACGCATACGCGCACGTACCTTCTTTATATTGTCAGCAGTCATCACTCCACCATAATCCCGGGCAATCGTTCGGGCAATACAAATATCCTCCGGAGCTTCGACCACGACAACCTTGTCACATATCTCATCTAAACCTGCCTCATACAGGATAGCCGACTCTATGAACAGGCTTTCTGCTTTCATCTTCGGACTTTGAGCGAAGCGTTTTTTTATATCTGCTTTGACCGCCGGATGAACAATCCCGTTCAGTTGCTCCAATAGTTCTTTTTCGGCAAAGACACGCTGAGCAACATAGGAGGTGTTGTACTCTCCTTCCCGAAAACTCTCTTTCCCTAATAAGGCGATGATTCGTTGCTGTACCTCTTTATCCTCCGCAATGATATGTTTGGCTTCTTGGTCACAGTCATAAACGGTAAAGCCGCAACTTGCGAGAGCACGTGCTATCGTGGACTTGCCGCTTCCTATTCCTCCGGTTAGCCCGACTATCATCGGCCGCCCCATTTCACCTGTCAGACGGACGGGGCCTGTATGCTGTGTGCTAGATGCTGTACGCTTCATTAGAACTGGAAATAAATGAACGGTTGCATTTCGGCTGAGACGAACTGGTAAATGATGACGATGGCCACGCACACAGCAAGAACCATCATCCACAATGGCATGGCACTAAACCACAATCGGTAACGACGTTTCCAGTTGGTCGGAAGCCAGTGGATAAGCATGCCTGCCACGAACATCGTCACCACCCATTTGTAGCTCCACAGGAAATCAGGAATGATGGCATTATTCCATGCTCCTCCGATTTGGTTAACCATATTTTTCGCAGTTGCCCAAGCCACTTCGTTCGCCGTAGCGGGGTCCAGATTGCTGGACGAGCGGAAGAACAGACGTGTGAAGGTGATGAAAGTGAAGGTCTGAGCGATTGCCCATGCTTTTGCTAATTGACTATTGAGGACGGAGAATGGAGAATGGATTTTCTGTGCTTGTGTGATGATCCAATAGACATAACGTATTGCATTTCCTGCCGCGACGATAGAAGCCCAGACGGCAAAGAGGCGCCATGCCGGCTGTTGGGTGTAATAATCGGCGAGCCAAAGAGCCGCCGTGAGCAGAGAGATGCAGACGATACGCAGGTGGATATTCATTCCCCGCCATATTTTCTCGACAATCATGCCTATTCCGTTAATGCCGCCCCAGATAATAAAGTTCCAACTCGCTCCATGCCATAATCCGCCAAGCACTTGGGTGATGAACGAGTTCAGATTGGAATAAACGAGTTTCTGCTTGGAGGCGGATAGGCGTTTGGCAATAAAGGAAAAAACGATAGCCAATAGCCAAACGCCAAACGCTAATAGCCACCAGCCGGTTAGGGACGCCGACACAAAAGCTATCAGACTCAACCAGAAATAGGTGCCGAAACCGATGCGTCTGTTTCCGCCTAACGGTATATACAGATACGTCTTCAACCAACGTCCTAAAGACATATGCCATCGTCTCCAAAATTCCTGCGGACTCTGTGACTTGTACGGGGAATTGAAGTTCATCGGCAGATAGAATCCTAACAGCATTGCCACCCCTATAGCTATATCCGTATAGCCGGAAAAATCCGCATATACCTGAAGCGAGTAGGCAAATAACGCAAACAGATTCTCAAAACCGGAGAACAGAAGCGGATTGTCAAATACGCGGTCTATGATATTCACCGCCAGATAATCTGACATGATGATTTTCTTCGCCAGACCGTTCAGAATCCAAAATACAGCGATGCCGAAAGCACGCCGGCTCAATCGGAAAGGCTTGTATAACTGTGGAATAAACTCTTCTGCACGCACTATTGGACCTGCCACCAATTGGGGGAAGAAAGACACATAGAATCCAAAATCCAGGATGTTTTTCACCGGCTCTATCCGGCCGCGATACACATCCACCGTATAGGATATAACCTGAAATATATAGAACGATATACCCACAGGCAGCACGATTGTGTCCACACTGAAACGTCCGGCTTCTGCGAACCCGTTACCTATGTACGCAAACACATCAAATACACGGAAGCCCGTTCCGAACAGGTCATTCAGCATGTTCGTGAAGAAATACGCATACTTGAAATAGGCTAATAGCCCCAGATCAATCACCACGGACAGACACAGCAGAACCTTGGCAAACACCGGCTTTTCTTTATTTGCATGGATGCGTCCGGCGATAATCCAATCGCTAATAGTCACGAAGGCTAAAATCAGTAGAAACAAACCGCTGGTCTTGTAATAGAAAAACCAACTGACGAATAGCAGATACACATTCCTCAGATGCAGCCGTTGACGGCCTCCGGCAGATGACTGCCGGCTTAGTATCAACGCGAACAATGCATATACCAAGGCAAAGAACGCCCAGAAATAAAACTGGGTGAACAATAGCGGACTCTCCGCGTTAAAGGCAAATATGTGCTCTAAAAAATTCAATTCTCAAATCACAAATGACAAATCACATATCTCTATTCTCCATTCCCTCCATCATCCAATTCACTATCGCATTACCTGCCTTGCGTGCACCGCTGCGCAGGAAATGGATTCCGTCTTTGCCGGCTAAACCGTTTTCCTGCCAACGTATCATACTCCCGGCTCCGCCCATCCAATCATACAAACTGAAATACGCGATATTCTCCTCCAACGCCATTTTTCGCAGCAGTTTGTCCATATAGGCAATCAGCGGATAACTCTCCCAAACTCCGTCTGTCATCCGAATCATGTCGCTCGGCCCGATAAATAATATACTTGCCTCCGGAGCACAGGATTGAACGAAAAGGACTTGTTTTCGCAGACTCTTTACGATTCCCTGTATCGTACCCGGTTTCTCGTTGTAAGGGATGGCATTGCCGCCGAACTGCAAGATGATCAGACGTACGTTCTCCTCACGGCAGAAATCGGCTATTTGTATCGAATTCATTTTTGTGAACACCAGTCCCAAGCACCCGCGCATAGGGATATTATCCACGATAACCCCCGTATCGCTCTCCTGCGACAGACCATAAACGTCTCCTTTTCCGGTCAGATGCACCGTGTCACCGGACAAGGTATAATGGATGGTACTGTCCGCAAATACACGCATTCGGTCGTAATGAGCGCTCTCTGTTTGAGGACGGCAAACGGCTGTTATATCTTCGCTGCCGGCAACCAGACTATCTGCCATAACCGCCACTTGCCCCATTATGCCGTACAGACTGTCACTCCGTTGGTTTTCCTTTGAGGCGGCATAAACCATGTAGCGCCGCGGCCCCTGCTGCGGTGTCACCATACGCCCGTTCATCCGCAGTTCCTGGCGAATGGTGGTTGTCGGTATCGTTTGCGCCAATGGCATCAAGCCCACACCTCTGCCTCCGTAGCGTTTTTGCAAACCCTCGCGTATCTGCTGCGTCATCCGGTCTTCTTCTATCTGGCTGTCACCATAGTGGAGCACACGTATCTTACTTCTGCCGCTCTCTGCCAATGAAGCATAAAATGCCTGTAAAAAAATCCTGCTGTCCGTATTCTCGTCCACCACCACTTTAGGCACGACGGGACGTACCTCCATGGTATCTACTCTATCTAGTGTATCGAGTGAGACTAATGCATCTATTGTATCAAGTGCGTTTAGAGTATCTCGCACCTCTCCTTTCTGCGAGTTCCCTCCCATCACCTTTGCCATCGTCGGCCAGCGTACTTCCTTGCCCCCAATCGCAATCCGCCCGGGCAACACAAAACACAATGCCGCCAGACAGAGCATTACAGAAACTATGAACAGAAGAACTTGATGCGGTTTCATTTTTTACTTTCTCCAAAGACTCTTGCTGAATAGCAGCAGTACGGTGAATATCTCCAAACGTCCGATGATCATCACGAAAGTAGCCACCCATTTGGCCACCGCAGGCAGCGCCTCGTAACAACCGCTCGAACCCCATTGACCGATAGACACACCCACATTGCCGATCATCGAGACGGCAATACCGATGGACTCGTCAAAACCGATTCCGCAACCGCAGAAACAAATCGACGCCAGCACGATGATTACCACATAGAAGAACACGAACGCCACGATGTTACTGGTCGTTTGTTCCCGCATCGTCACACCGTTGAAACGCACAGGAATGACGGCATTCGGGTGAATACGGCGCTTGATTTCCGCATTGGCAGACTTGGCAAAAATAGCCAAACGCACCCATTTCATACCGCCGGACGTCGAACCCGATGCACCGCCGGTGAACATCAGGAAGAACACCACCATCCATAATACCGGCGGCCATACCATATAATCGGTGGCGACAAAACCGGTACTGGTAATCGTCGCTATAGCCGTGAAAAAGCCGTATCGGATGCTGTCCAACTGATGTGTATAAATGAGCAGTCCCACGGTCAGTATAACGCCGGCAACGAGACAAGCTCCGACATACCATTTCGTCTCTTCGTCATGTACCAGACGCTGGGGTTTACCGCGGAAAAGATAAATCAGCTGGGTGAAATTGATAGCCGAGAGCAGCATGAAGAACGTTATCGTCCACTGAATCGCCGGACCGAAACCGGCCACACTGTCGTTATGCGTGGCAAAACCGCCGGTGGAGATAGTAGCCATCGAATAACACAGGGAGTCGAACTTGTTCATGCCCAACAACCACAGTAATATACCTTCTCCGAGCGTCAGACCGATATAGGTCAGCCACATATGTTTGGCGGTGTCGGCGATGCGCGGACTCAGTTTGTCGTAACTGACACCCGTCACTTCGGCGCTGTAGAGCTGCATGCCGCCCAAACCGAACATCGGCAAAATAGCCACACTGAGCACGATGATACCCATACCTCCCAACCACTGCATCAACGCACGCCATAATAGTATCGAATGCGTCTGGGCGGCTACATCGGTGAACACGGTCGAACCCGTCGTCGTAAAGCCCGCCATCGTCTCATACCAGGCGTCGGTGATATCCGGCAGCGCACCGCTGAGCCAGAACGGCAACATGCCGAACAGCGAATAGACCACCCACACCGTGGCCACAATGACATACCCTTCGCGTTCGCCCACACGTTTCTCCGCTTTCCGGCCTGCACCAACCATCCACCAACTCGAAATCCATGTCACAGCCGAAGCCGCTATCCATGCTCCCAGATCTGCCTCATGATACCACCACGCGGTAAACGTCGGAATCAACATAAACAGCGCCTCCAGAGTCGTGAGGACGCCCATCGTCTTGAATACTATGCGCCAGTTGAATGTTCGTGTCATTTGAAGAATCGCTCTAAGTTACGGATTACATGGCTTTTGCAGAACAGCACTACCAGATCGCCTGGGATAATCTGCGTCTCGCCGGTTACTAACACACCCTCTCCTGCCCGTACGATACCACCTATATTCGCTTCCGCCGGCAAATCCAGTTCGCGCACCTTATGTTTGGTGATCAAACTGTCCTCCTTTGCCTCAAACTCCACAATCTCAGCATCGGCACTCGTCAGATTATGCACACCGCGGACGCTGGCATCCAGCAACATCTGGTAGATATAACTTGCCGCAATGGTCTTTTTGTTCAGCACCGTGCCTATATCCAATCCCTCTGCCATCGGTATATAATCCAGGTTCTCCACTTCCGCTATCGTCTTCCGGACACCGAACCTGTTGGCTGCAAGACAGGCGAAGATGTTTGCCTCACTGCTGTCCGTCACGGCTACAAAAGCGTCCGCGTCCTGGATTCCTTCTTCTTTGAGCACGCCCATATCCGACCCATCAGCATTGATAATCAACGCGTTCGGTACTTTGTCGCTAAGCACATTGCATAACTCACGGTCTTTCTCAATGATTTTGATATTCATCTCCTCATTCAGTTCCGTGGCTGCCTTGCGGGCTATTCTACCGCCGCCGAAGAAAAACACGTTCTTGATTTCGCGTTTGGACTTGCCCAGCTCTTCACGCATGAACTCCATGTACTCTTTCGGGCACACGCAATAAACCATATCGTTCTCCAAAACGGTGTCCTGGCCGCGGGGAATGATTGTGTCCTGACCGCGCTTGATAGCTACTATGCGGTATTTGTTGTGATTATATGCGCCGGAAGCAAAAGTCTTGCCTAATATCTTTGCGCTCGAACGCGCCTTGACAACACATAACTCCAAGGCGCCCTGACCTAAATGCAGGTGGTAACGCATCCAGTTCGTTCGAAGGCTCTCTTCTATCTCGTTCGCCGCCAGCACCTCCGGATAAATGAGATGGTTCAGACCCATGTTCTCAAAAAACTTCCTGTTCTCCGGCAGCAGATACTCATAATTGTCAATACGTGCCAAAGTACGCTTGGCGCCTAATGAGTTGGCAATCAGACACGCCGTCATGTTCTCCGTCTCATGAGGAGTAACGGATATGAACAGGTCGCAGTCCTTGACGCCTATCTCACGCAAATCATGGATAGAGGTTGGATTACCCGTTTTGGTCAGCATGTCGTAGTTAGCGCTCAGGTCACCCAAACGCTCCTGACTCTCGTCCAGAAGACTGATTTCCATATCTTCACGACTCAGCAGTTTGGCCAAATGCGTGCCTACTTCACCGGCACCTGCAATAACGATTCGCATAAACCCTCCTTATCTAATTTCAATAAATGGTATAATTCTTTGGTAGAACCGTGTTCTACAAACCGGTCATTCACCCCTAAACGTATGACGTGCGGCGTATAGCCGTGGTCCGCCATCCATTCCAGCACGGCACTGCCCAATCCACCGGCTACCATACCGTCCTCTGCCGTCACGATGGTCCGGTATCGTTTCCCCACTTCGTGCAGGATCTCCTCATCCATCGGTTTTAACCAGCGCATGTCGTAGTGAGCAATACCTCCTTTGTACTTGGTACTTGGTCCCTTGGTCACTTCCTCAATGGCTTCGCTCATAACGTTTCCGATACTGCCGATGGTCAATACCGCCACATCCTCTCCGTCCCGCAACTTCACTCCTTTGCCGTACTCGACTCCTTTCCCGTTAGAGAGGAGACACGGGTCGGCTGCCGTTCTTCCGCGGGGATAGCGTATCGCCACAGGACCGTCTAACGTCTCCGCTAATTTCATCATCTGCCGCAAATCCTCTGCCGTACGTGGCGCACATATCTGCATGTTGGGAATCGGGCGTAGGTACGCCATATCTAACAAGCCGTGGTGAGTTGCGCCGTCGTTGCCGACTATACCCGCGCGGTCAATACAGAGAACGACATGCAGGTTCTGCAACGCCACGTCATGCACGATATTGTCATACGCTCGCTGCATGAATGTCGAATAGATATTGCAGTACGGCAACATTCCCGCTTTAGCCAGCCCGGCGCTGAAGGTCACGGCATGACCTTCCGCGATGCCTACATCGAACACACGATCCGGCATTGCTTTCTGCATGATGCTCATCGAACAACCGCTCGGCATGGCAGGTGTGATACCGACAATCTTCTCGTTCTGTTTCGCCAACTCCAGCAATGTCTCACCGAACACCTCCTGCCATAACGGCGGAATCGCGTTCTCCGAGGGCTGAGGGTTGATAGCTGAGCGTTGCCCCGTGGCTACGTCGAACTCGCCCGGAGCATGCCATACCGTCTGGTCGTTCTCCGCAGGAGCATAACCCTTGCCTTTCTTGGTGATAATATGCAGCACTTTCGGACCGCGGTGGTTCTTTATCTCGCTCAATATGCGTACGAGTCCCTCTACATCATGACCGTCGGTAGGACCAAAATAACGGATATTCAAACCCGTGAATATATTATTGGACTGCTTGGTTAGCGAGGCTTTCCATGTGTTGTTGCGCCGCAACAGCGCCTTACGTTTCTCCTCATCTACCAGATGCAGTTTAGCCGCTAACTTGTATAACCGCCAACGCCATTTGTTGTACACCGCACTCGTCGTCAGATCCACCAGATACTGCGTAAAACCGCCTTTGAGCGGGTCTATCGCCATATGGTTGTCATTGAGCACGATGAGCAGGTTGTTCTTGTCCATCGAAGTGTTATTCAGCCCCTCAAACGCCAAACCTCCCGTCATCGCTCCGTCTCCGATAATAGCCACTACATTCCTTCGCACATCGGTCTTCGAACTCCGTTCATTGGCAATATCGATTCCTAAAGCCGCAGATATCGAGTTGCTCGCGTGACCGGCAATAAAAGCGTCATACTCACTCTCCGCGGGATTGGTGAACGGAGCCAACCCTTTGAATTGCCGGTTCGTAGGAAAACGGTCCCGGCGACCTGTCAGAATCTTGTGCGCATAGGCTTGATGACCCACGTCCCATACCAGTTTGTCCTCCGGCGTATTGAACACATAATGCAACGCCACCGTCAGTTCTACAGCGCCTAAAGAGGAACCCAAATGCCCGGGATTCTTGCTCAGCACTTCTATGATGAACTGACGCAACTCGGCACACACCGACGGCAACTCCTCCACCTTCAACTTCTTCAGATCCGAGGGAGAATCTATTCTGTTTATGTACTTATATTCCATAACTTTTACGCACGCTCACGTGCATAATACACCAAATTAGCCTGCAAAGATACTGCTTTTTTTTGATATATGCAAATAAAACATCCCGAAAAGCGTTTTTTAATGTACTTTACCCGTCGTTTACCTCTTTTGTAGCAGGCGCCCTCGCGACCATTTCGCGACCATTACGGACGTCACCGTACCGTCTTTTTCGCGTGCTTTTCGCGTGTTTTGTCATTTTCACATTTTGTCATTTTCGCATTTTGTCACTATACTGACAGGTCGCGGTGTGGTCGCGGTGTGGTGGTGGATTTGCCCCCTTCCCCTCTATACTCCGGTTGACTGGGTTGCAGAGCCTCTTAGTAGGTCTATACCTATTATATAGGATATAGACTACCCTACTAAGGGGGCTTCTCTGCTACCCGTCAAAAATCCGCTGCAAAGGTACGATGCGGGGGAATTGTGGTGTCCCACTGCGTCCCACTAAGTCCCAATTATGCACAATAAGTCCCACTCCGTCCCGATTGCACAAGCGGAACGGAGGACAAGACAGAAAAAAAGTTGCAGTTCCATAGAAACCACAACTTCTATCTTAAATTAACATTCCGCACGGTGCATTATTTCACTTTAGTACTGTTGCGAAAATTATTAGTAAATACAACCAAATAAACACTGATGATTGATTTTAGGATAGTTTAATCAAAAAAGTTTAAGAAAAATGATTATTGTTTTATAGTACTTCGTACTCTCAAGTCCTTGTACAGCCGATTTATCTCTAAATAAATTTAATATAACTCGTCCGTACAACCCCTTGACTTTAGCGAGTTATAAAACAATAATCTCCAAAAAAGTCAAAAAATACCGAAAATATCAATCGTCAGATAAACATAGATAAAAAATTATTTCAAATCAAGAAATCAAAATGTGCTCGTTAGTGTCTATATAATAGTGTGTTACATTGCACTTGACTTCAACTATTGCAACAAAATTTAAATTAGAGATTTTGTATCATTAGTGTCCACTAAAATGGACTGTTCATTAGTGTCCAGTAAAATGGACTGTTAAAATATCAATCTTAAGAATCGTACGTTTTACCAATTAAAATCAATTTGCTGTTGAGCGGGATATCTTCATGACACCCGCCCAAACACACCATAACCGTTAAAGAAGTCCATATCGGCAGTACCCAACGTCTCATTGTTTCAGAAATTTTGCAAAGGTACTGCTTTCTTCAGAACTATGCAAATTTTTGACTTGGGAAAAATGTTGGGAATTTGATGTCTGGTGGATTATTTTACCCTCTGTCCGATAATTGTATAGGTATTATCCTCTCGGAGAATGAAGATTTGACCGTCACGGAGGAGTTTGGAAACGGAAGGAATGTCTGTTCGAAAAATAGGTATTGCGGTTGTTTTGTCTAAATTTTCACACTCTCCGGTGGCTGTTTCGTATAACACATTATCTCCTCGCACACAGCATACAAATTTTTCGATTATTCCGTTTGGCGGTAACACATACATCGCTGCTTCTATGATGCAATAAAAGCCTAATATACGGTCGTTGGTCGTTACGGGACAGAGCCTGTCGTTGGATGCTGAGCGTGTGGCGGAGCGGAGGATACTTGGCGGGACACCGCCAAGCACCGGACCGGAGGGAGGGAAGGCGGGTTTAAAGGGTTATATGCATCTCGATTTGCTCATAGGCACCTATGAGTGTGTAGATGCCGGGCTGGAGGGAAAGGGACTGCGGTTGATCGGGATGCATCTTCTGCTGCCAGATTTCATTGCCTTGTGCATCGATGATGCGGATGGTTTGCGGTTTGCTGACACTGATTTGCACGTCAGACGAACCCTCGATGCAGGCTATATGTACCGTGGCATGCGGATCTGCGGGATGGGAGTCCACTTTCCATACATATTCTGCACCGTAGGTTGCTTGCTCGTCCGGGGTTGTGGGAAGCGTATGATAGGGAGGGATACAATAGGTTTCCACCTGCTTTCTAAATGTCTCTTCGGAAAGCTCGTTATAGAAACCACCACGTATTGCAAGCGTACCTTCTATTGCACTAAATACAATTCGTCCTTTCGCGGAAAAGAAACGTCCGCCGTGGATATCCACCGTACCGAAATCCTCTACGCGTACTGCCTGTGCTTCGTAAACCGCATTCATAGCAGATAGGCTGGGATTATCGGTGTCTATGGTGATTTTTCCACCCGCGGCAGCAGTCATTGAGAAGGCATAATTGCCGGTAGAAGACGCTTCTATCTCTCCGCCGGAAATAACAGCCAACGAGTTAGCCGAAGATGTACTTTTAGCAAGGAGAGCATAGGTATTTGATTGGGAGAGTGTACGTATCTTTCCACCCTTCATTTCAAAGAGTGCATCGTTCGTTCCGTCGGCCTGTACATAGACAGCATGCATACCTGTCGTTGTATTCTCGCTGAATAACGTACCGCTTTCCAGGGTCACCTTTCCTTTGCGTAACTTGAACAAGTAGCCATAGTACGTTGAATAGGACATGCCAAATATCCCCCCTGATCCGCTATCCTTGATGGTAAAAGCGGTATTGTCCTTATCCATGATACAGAAAGTGTTCGTCAGGTCACTCATCATCAAGGTATGACCATTCAAATCCAAAGTTGTAGAAGCGTTATCGGGTGCGGCATTATAATTCATTGTCTCCCCGATATAATCGATATCATCCAAGAGCGTGATGGTTGCATTCGTATGTTTTTGCGCATGGTTGAACAGGCGCAAGAAAGAGGAATAGAGATACTCATCAGAACCCACCGTCAGTTTCGCTACGGGGTCGCCGGGTTCCACTTTATAACGATATCCTTCCGCATATTCCGGGTCTGCATCGGTTAGCGGGGTTATCTTACAATTATCATTGATATGGGTAGCCAACTGGCTATAATTGACATAGTATCCGCCGGCAAGGTATTCCAACTCCCGAGGGGAAGTGATATTGGTTCCCCGGGGTGTATTATCCGATTCGGTACCCGTCAAAACCCGGAACTTACCGTCATGCACAATCATTTTGGCTTGCGCCGTACCGTAGGCACCGGTTACCGTAGCTCCCTGTCGCAATGCGTATGCCGCGCCGGCATTCGGGTGAATGGATGTAAACTGACCTCCGTGAATCGTTACGATAGCCTGCATCGCATATCCTTCATCGCCGCTGGAGGAAGCAGTAGAGAGTCCTCCGTACGCCCATGCCGCGATGCTGTTAGCGAATATTTCATCCGTGTTTGCCGAGTCAGTAACCATTGTAAACGTACCGTCAAAAATCTCTATCTCCGCCTTGTTCTTGGAAGCATCAGCATCGCAATAGGAAGCGTGGTTCCACGGGCCGGCTAATACACCTCGGGTGTTTCTGGCGCCGTGAATAGTAAAGACCGGATTACCGGTTACTGTCACCTTATTGCGGTAGCAACCTATTCCGGTACCGCCGTTATGCTGATAGAGGGTAAACGTACCGCCGCTCACATTGAGGAATCCCCAGTTACGAAGTATGTCTATATTATCTCCGTTATCGACATAGTGTCCCTCTGAGTCCCGGGTATCGACGGTGAAATCACCGCCAGATATATTGACTACGCCCAGACTCTCTTCGATCATGTGATGCGGCGTAGCGTCATCAAAGAAACGTGCTCCGTTGGATACGGCACCAAATATCTGCGTAGCAGAAGGGTTTGGTGCACGGACGATGAATGTACCGCCATTGACATGCATCGCTCCTTGCGCTTTTACTATATCGCCGCTATTTACCCTCACCACATTCGCATCCGCTCGCACAGCGCATGCGTTAGTTGTCTCGGTTTCTGCGATGAAGGTACCGCCGTTGATATACACTTCTCCGCTTTGCGCAACCCCCGAGATCGTATCTATCCATGATGTGGCACATACCGTAAAAGCAGATATACCCGTGCCTTTCGCATAGGACTCAAAGGTACCGCCATCGACATAGGCCGTTCCCTTTTGCTGCGAAAGCGCGCGGGCGTTCTTGTATTTGGTTACCGTAGCACGCAGATTTCCTCCGGTGATATAGACAGAGCTGTAACCGGCGATGGCGTATGCCGTATGCTTGGATACTGCTTCCACCTTTCCTCCGGTAATCCGTATCACAGCTGTGCCAAGAGAGTTGTTATTCATGGCAACAGCAGGATGCCAATTCTCATCATCCGGATCATCAATGGTATTTTCGCAATAGAGATTACCACCGGCGAGCTCTAATTCACCCAGATACACCACCACCACATAGATACTGAAATCGCTCTCCTGTCGCTTATAGAGGCATCCTCCCTGTGCAGGCGAACTATCGGTGACAGTGAGTTTGGCATCCTCCTTATTGATAACCAGCAAGCGATCAGAGGTATTATCCGTGATGGTGAAGTTATTGAGGTCGAGCGTATGACGCCCGTCTGCCACCGTAGGACGATAGGCGATCGTCTGCGTACGGGTAATATTACCCAAAAGGGTGATGGTTGCTTCCTTCTGACTCATCGCGTATGCCCATCCCGTATCGAAATCGGCATACTCGGTTGGAGCATCCGTACCTACCTGCACACGAATCACGTTCTGTCCAAATGACTTTATGCCAAACAGACAGAATGCAGCGGTAAGAACAGTTATAATATGCCTACTTCCGGTCTTGTATATCATTAATTTTGATTTTCGCCATAACATATGCCATGGAGAGGAGGAGGAACCGTTTTTTAATGCACAATTTACAAGGTACATTGCACAAAGGGATGTTTGCTGTTGGCTAACGTCGAACAGCGAACCGTTGCTTGAACAGGAGGATGGCGAAAGAGAGGGCAAGGAGAATATGGGACCAACCGACGAGGATTGTGCCCATGAGGAATGCTACCGACATCGCGATACACCATAACAGGATGATACCGGCGTACGGCAGTGCCCAATAACGCCGCCAATGCCAGCAGAGAACAGGAAGGATATTGAACGGTATGACCAGCCAATTCCAGTCCGAATTAGGCAAAGGCATCACCACCAAATAGGTTATCAGAAAAGCGAATACGGCATACAGGGTCAGTAACGCATAATCCAGTCCGTTCTTTTTGAGGAACAAACAGGCAATAGCCAGTAGCAAAACCAAAAGTCCGAACCAGATAGGCGAAAATGCTTCTGCTTTAGCCACCGATTCGGCAGGCAATAGTCCAATCTCTCCGGCAATAAAGGGTTGACCGTCTATCTTGGCATTCTGCCAGCGTTCCTTCACTTCGGCAGGGGAAATCATTTTCTCTCTCAACGGGATATGCGGGTCATCGACATAACGCCCCGCCACGATGGTCATGCACCAGAACAGTCCCCACCCTTTGGTGGCATTCTGATAAAAAATTTCCCTTATAGTCCGCTTACCGCTGTCTCCCCATGACGTATAGTCTATGCGGTACTGCGTGCCGTTTTGGCGATTGGCAGCATTAATGGCCTCATCTATCCGGTGAACGATTGAAACGACACATCCGCGTTTTACCGGGTCATAAGCAGCATAGTCTCCTTTCTCCACCATCTCGTCGCATATGCGCCATAACTCCATTTTTACCTCCGGGGGCAGGTTAAGCGGGTATTCCTTGACGCCGCGTCCTTCGTTCGCATAAGGCCGCAGGTATTCCTCCAGCGACATCATCATTGTCCCCATTCTCAGACGATTGAATAGGAACTTCATGACTTTGCGGGGAACATTTTCGCTCTCGACGCTATAGACATAATCCAAGTCAAACGCGGGACATTGGAGATGCAGGGCGGCGTGTCCGAGCACCGTATATAACACTTCGCCCGGTTCGGCTACCACCAACCCCACCTTAATAAAATCGGGAGCCTGGCGGTTGATAGTGTCATTGAACCCATGCTGCGCGTTGTACTCGGCAACACTCAACTCCTGCCCCCACATAGTCATGGAGAACAGAAGCACCCAACCGATGGTACGTAAGCGAGACATGATGATTTTAGGGAACTATTGGCTTATGGTTCTATGGCTTTAGTTATATTCTTTCGCGTAGCGCGTATTGTAAGGTACGCGCACGCGAGGAGCGTCAGTGGCAGCAATGCGTCACCGAGAGGCTGTTGTTCTTCCTCTTCTTCATCCTCATCGCCAGGTGTACCGGGGTTGCCGGTCGCATTCTTGCGTGGTCCGATACTGCCGGGCATATAGGCTTCCTGATTAACAGAGCCGTCGTCATTCACCAGACTGGTTCTTTGCTTGCTCCATTGTTCAGGATAAATGCTGGTAGAGCGGAACATTGTCTGCGGGACAGTAACAGAGGGATGAGTACTAACTACTGAGTGTTGACCACAGACCACTGAATGCTGATAACTATTTCTGTACTCTACGGCTCCTGCCTGCACGGTGCCAAAGAGCACCGGCAGGAGAAGCAGCATTAGTATCGCAACGGTTTTTCGCAACGTATCATTCATAGCTTTCATAATCGTTTTTCTTTTTCTACACATTACACATCACACATTACTTAACTATTTTTCCTGTTGCGTCAAACAGCATGCCGTTAACGAGGATAAACATCTTGTCTTCGATGAGCAGTTTCTTCGCCTTGACTTCTTCAGATTGGTCGTTCGGCGTGAGACCTGTTGCGATTTCCTGACCTTCGGTACGGGTGATGATGAAACGGGCATGTTTCTCTTTGTCGTTAGTCAGGAACCAGTAGGTAGCGCCTGTTTCTATCCGGGTGTAGCTACGTGTCTGGATGTCGAACAGGTAGAGCGGCTCATCGCTGTTGAGATAGTCGAAGTGCAGCGTGTAGCCGTCGTCCTCGCCTGCGCGGAAACCGATCACCGTTCCTTCCAGTTCCGGTACAGCGGAAACGCTGTTCTCCGTACCTTCGCTGTCGGTGGTGTAGAGATAGAGGGCAGACTCATTGCCGTCCCATTTATCGCCGTCCCAGCCGTTATCGAAGCCAGCGGTGAAGTCTTCGCGGCCTAACAGAATGAGTTTGTCGTCGTAGTTCTCGCCGCTCACTTTGATCTTGACTACTACCGGCTCTTCTGAATCAGCCTGAGCACGTTTGGGTGCATGCAACTCATCACCAATGATAGAACCGCGCGTTGTACCACGTACATGCTTGTCGTAATTGAGGTGCAATGTACCTTCTGCCGACGGATTTGTATTCTTTACAAAGAAGCCCTGCATGGAGTTGATATGGTCATCGCCGCTGTATGGTGCAGAGTGGATAGGTACGGTTACATACGTTCCTCCGGCATAACGGTCAGATGTTGCATAAGTATCATGCTCTTTGTCCTTGTCTATACCCACATTGAAGAAATAGACGTTACCTACCAGGTTCACGAAGTCGTCGTCTGTAAAGGCGTTAATGTCAATCGGTGCTGTCCAGGAGTTGCCGACTACCATGTTCTCGTTGGCAGGAACGGTTATGTCTTTCGAAGTAGTCTGCACAAGCGTTCCTTCGATGGCATAAGTAGTCGGAGCCTGCTGTGTGATACAGTAACCTGTCCATTCATATACCGAAGCACCGTTCTTCACAGATACCCAGCCCCAAGAGCCGTTCTTCTTGATACCCCATGAGTACATCCAACTGCCATAGAAGTTATAGAGGGCACTGACTTCCTCGCAAGGAACACCGATATACTGGTAGTTCTTCGTTCCGCTGCCATCAATAAAGCCTTTGCTGTACAGACCTACGGTTGCCTGGTTGGAGTTGGAGTTATTGAAGATAAGGGTAGCGTTACCGGTGGACGAAGTCTCCAGTTTCAGGTCTTCCGGACGTGTCGCCAGTTTATCCTCTCCGGTGGTAGTACGAGTTATCGTGCCCACTACCTCCAGACCCTTGTTCGCGCCAATGGTCAGTGAGCCGGAATGGCTGTCACTCTGGTCAAGCACGATGCTCTTGGCGGCAGCATGCTCGATATCCACGCTACACGGCTTC
>Ga0310694_10002628_pt1 | contig 18172 bp, 9 predicted proteins | sample 174DNAGHGhighgp2_FD_203884 | JGI IMG/M metagenome (GOLD analysis project Ga0310694, IMG submission 203884) | Sheep rumen microbial communities from Palmerston North, Manawatu-Wanganui, New Zealand - 1742 DNA GHGhigh gp2 (v2) (version 2) | ecosystem: Host-associated > Mammals > Digestive system >... | reverse complement strand
ATCCCTGTGAACGTGCTGCATCCGATTGAAGGAACGCCGCTCGCCAACAATGGCATTCTCGATCCTGAACGCGTGGTCGATTCCGTGGCCCTTCTCCGGCTCGCGAACCCCTCCACGCCTCTCCGCTTCGCAGGCGGTCGCCGCGACATGAGCGACGCGACGGCGGCGAAGTGCATTTACGTAGGCATGTCCGCAGGCATCGCAGGCCCCCTTCTAACCACGCCGGGCGCCGACTTCAACGATGACCGCGAACTCGCCCTCCGCGCCGGCTACGCCGTTGGGTAGAATTTGCAGAGGTCACGCAAGATAATATTGATCGTGCGGGGCTAGACCCGCAACGTTCATTTCGGGCCGAGGGCGGCGTCTTTCGTGAGAAGGATCTGCCGCTTCACGCCGATGTCCTGCATCCAGCACTTCACGTAGTTCGTGAGCCACGGGCCAGAGCCGGGGCCCCGCCCGCCGGAATTGTTCTCCCACAGCCACTGCGGAGTGGGCCACACGCATATCTCCGGCTTCACGACCTCGTAGAAGTTCTTGTTCGCGCCGTTCTGACCATGGTGCGAGAGGAACACGATGTCGCTCTTGAGCTTCTCATGCGGCACGGTCTTCAGCAGCTTGTCGCTCATCGGCCAGCCGATGTCGCCAGTGACGAGAATGGACTTGCCGCCGTTCATCACGCGGAAGCAGATGCTGGAGTTGTTGATGGAATTGCCCTTCATCGTGAGATCGTAGTCGTTAAGGCACTCGAACGTCAACTCCTCGCCGAAGTTCCAGACCTGCCCGACCTTCGGCGTCTCCACCTTAAGCTTGCTCTGCTTGAGGTTTTTCAGGAACGGCGTCACGTACGGGAGGCTGGACTTCTCCGTCTCCTCGATGAACTTGAGCGGCAGGAACTTGTGGATGACCTTCTTGATCTTCAGTCCTTCCTGCTTCGGCTTCGTGAGAATGTCGGCAAGCGCGCCGTAGTGGTCGCTGTGCGCGTGGGTAAGGAACCAAGCCTCAACAGTGCCGCCAAGTTCCTTCAGCGCAGGCACGAGGAAATCCGCATCCTTCGGCCAGCCGCCATCAATCATCACCACCTTGCCGGACGGCGACTTGAAGAGTGTGGAAAGCATCACGTTGTTGCCGCGGTCGGCGAACATGTACATCGTCCAGCCGCCGTTAAAATACGGCGTCACGTGAACCTTCAGCCCCTCGCGACCGGAAGTGGTGGATTGCTTATCCCCGCGCGCCAGGCCTTTCGGCATGGCCGGCATGGCGTCCCCGCGCGCCAGACCGACGGCACTCGCCGCAAACGCCGCCGTGATAAACCCGCGACGGCTCAAATCACATCTTGTCGTTGCCATGTTGTTTCCTTTCCTTGTCACTTCAATGAAATCCGCGTGGCGTTCATCGTCGTAGAATCCGGCCCTACGAAAATCGTAAACGCTCCCGGCTCGACAACGCGCTTCAGGTCCTTGTCGTAGAGCGCGAAGGCACTGTCATCAAGCGTGAACGCCACGGCCTTCTCCTCGCCCGGCTTGAGCCATACGGATGTGAACTCCTTCAATTCGCGCTCGCGAGGCAGAACACTCGCCACCTCGTCACGCACATACAGCTGGACGATTTCGCGGCCTGCGACCTTTCCGGTGTTCTTCACGGAAACGCAGACACGCACCTTTTCGCCGATCGCATACTCCGTCTTGTCCGCCGCCGGCTTGCCATACTCGAACGTGGTGTAGCTCATCCCGAATCCGAACGGGAACAACGGCTTGGACGGGATATCCGCATACGAACACGTGATGAACGTGCGCTTCTCGCGGTAGGAGAGCGGAATCTGCCCAACGTCAAATGGAATGTGCTGTGCAAGCTTGCCCGAAGGATTGACCTCCCCGCTCAGCACTTCGGCTATGGCCTGCCCACCCATCGCGCCAGGATACCAGGCGAGGATCACGGCGTCGGACAGCCACACAATCTCGTTCATGATGAACGGACGCCCCGCGAACACCACCGAGACAATCTTCTTGCCCGCACGCTTGAGCGCCCGGAGATTCTCAAGTTCGGAAGCGGGGATCTCGAGGCGAGCACGCCCCCGCCGTTCGCCCGTGTACTCCGTCGGCTCGCCGATGGAGAGCACAACGACGTCGGCCTTCGGCATTCCGCCGCCCAGCCCACGCGCCACGTTGAACATGTTCATGGGCTCATAGTCAAGATTCGCGCCCCAGCGCTTCGCCATCGCCGTCTTGATCGTGTCGATCTTCATGCGCGACTCTTCCTTGATGCCGACATCCACATCGTACTCGTTGAACATGTCCTTGCCCATGCCGCCGCGATGCGCGTCGTCATCGTCCGCCCAGGTTCCCGTCAGCCCGACAGGCTTCGTGGTCTCCAGCGGCAGGATGCCGTCGTTCTTGAGAAGGACAAGGGCCTCGCGCGTGAGGGCGAGAACATCGGCCTTGTTGCGCTTTGTCATAAGCGCCTCGCGCGCCTTCTTCTCGTCGCAGAACCGGTAGGGGTCGTCGAAAAGCCCCATGAGATACTTGAGCGCAAGCGAGCGGACGACAGCGACATCGAGATCCGCCTCGCGCACCTTGCCCTCGCGCACGAGCTTCGGCAACACGAGGAACGCGCGGCTGATCATGTCCATATCGACGCCGGCCTCAAGTCCGCGCTTCGCCGCATCCTCGATATCCGTCGCCGCGCCCTCGTCGATTGAGAAAGTCAGCGTCGTCCAGTCCGTGACGAGCTGTCCGCGAAATCCCCACTGGTCGCGCAGGATGTCCGTCAGCAGATAACGGTTGAAGTTGCAGGGAACGCCTTCGCATACGGTGTAGGCGTTCATGAGCGAAAGCGCGCCCGCCTTTATCGTCGCCTCGAACGGCGGGAGATGCGTTTCGAGAAGCTCGCGGCGCGAAAAGTCCTTGTGCCGGTAGTCCTTGCCGCCCTGAAGCGAAGAGTAGCCGGCGAAGTGCTTGGGGCAGGCGATGATGTGTTCGCCGTCCGCAAGTTCCTCCAACGTCCGCCCCTGACATCCGCGCACACGCGCCGCGCCGACGCGTCCGGAGAGATAGGGATCCTCGCCGTTCGTGCAGCCGATACGCCCCCAACGCGGATCATCGGAGACATCGACCTGCGGAGAGTACGTGAGCTGGATGCCGATGGCGGCGGCTTCGCGCGCGGCCACGGCCTCAGCCTTCTCGATCGCGTCGTCGTCCCAGCTGCACGCGATGGCAATCTGGCTCGGAAGCGTCGTCACCCAGCCGTGCGTGATATCCTCATGCACGATCAGTGGTATGCCGAGGCGGGAGTGCGCCATCTTGTACTCCTGCATCCGCCGCGTCTCCTTCGCGCTCAGTACGCGCATCATGGCGCCGATCTCGTTTCGACAGACCATGTTGGTATAGATGTGCCAGTGGTTCTTGCCGAGATCCATGTAGTCATAGACCATCAACTCGCCGGCCTTCTCCTCAAGCGTCATGCGCGCACAGAGTTCGCGCGCCCGCGCCTCAGCGCGGTCGAGGGCGTCTTCGGCGCGAATGGTGCCGGACGGCAGAACCACGCAGGCAAATGTTGTCAGAAGGACGATGGCTGGCATTGCAGTGTTGATTTTCATTTTCGCGACATCCTTTCTTCAATGTTATGCCAAAACCCGATGTGGAACGCGCCGACAGGCAGATTTACCTCGCTGAACAGCGTACCGGTCCACGGCGATGAATGCAGATAGCGGAGCTTCACCGGCTTCGGCACAGCCTTCGATGAGACAATCACGTCGGTGCCGACGAGTTCGCCGTAGCGATACTCTCTGCCACCCTCCTTGTTCACCCTGAAGTTCTCGATCTCGGCAGGCTGCCACTTGCCGTCCGCGCCGCAGACCTCGAATCCGACCTTAAGCGACTTGTCAGGATTATAGACATAGAACCGCTTGACGTCGTTGAACGAAAGGATGAACCTGTTTCCCTCAATTCTCCAAGACTTCAGCGTGGGCGAGTTGTCCTGAATGCTTGTGTAGCCGTAGAGCCGCTTGAGCGCGTGCAGCGCCAGACGCTGCGCGACGAGCTGCTTGCGTATGGGATGGTAGTCGCCGATTGTGCCAAGGTCGTTGATGACGGCCATCGCCGCGTTCGGCTGCCCGGCCTCGAACTGCGCTTGCGCCTCCTGCAATGCGGGAACGGCCGTGCTTCCCCACGGTGCGAGCTGCGCGAAGTAAAACGGCAGCTTCGGATCCTCGAATTTCTTGGCCCATCCGTTCCAGAGCGCGTGAGAGAGGCGGCAGTACTCTTCGGGATTTGCCTCGTTGCTTTCGCCCTGATACCAGATCGCGCCGCGCAACGTATACGGCGCAAGCGGCTCGATGCACGAGTTCCACAGCACGGCTGGCTGGCGGAACGGCCCGCCGCGTATGCCGCCGCGCGTCAGTTCCTTCCAGCGCTTGTTCCATTCCGCCTCAGACACGGGATACTTCTCTGTCAATTCGCGCAGTTCGGGGATGGACTCGAATCCCTCGCGCGGAGTCCACGACTCGATGTTCGTCCCTCCGTTGTATGCGGCGAGGACGCCGATCGGGACATCCAGCTCCGAATACAGCTCCAGCGCGAAATAGCTCGCCACGGCGGAGAATCCGTAGCGACGCGGACCGTCGCCTTCGCCGCTCTTCAGGTTCTCGTAGTTCATCACGAGCCACTTCATGGAGCCGGTGCGCCTTGGAGTCTGCGACCAACGCGCCTCGTGGCGGGCGAAGCGGATGTAGGGGCGGCGGATGTACTGCGCGATCATCTCCCCCTTCTCGTCGCCGTGACGAGGATCGACCCATACGAGCGGAACGCCCATGTTCGACTGTCCGCCCGCGAACCACACCTCGCCGACAAGCACGTCCTCCACGCGAGCATCGTTCGCCGTCAGCACACGGCTCTCCTTGGAAGCCTGCATCGGCTTTAGGTTTACGCGCCAATCGCCCTTGCCATCCGCTTTGGCCTTGACGACCTGCCCCGCAAACGCCACCGTCACGAGTTCGTTCGGATCGGCGGTTCCCCAGACGGCCACGGGCTTGTCTCGCTGCAGAACCATATGGTCCGAGAACGGCACGCCGAGCTTGACCGCCGCATTAGCCGACAAGGCGGCCAGCCCCGCCGCCATCGATACCGCAAGGGATTTGCAACTCATTTCGGGCCGAGCGCGGCGTCTTTGGTCAGAAGTATCTGGCGCTTCACGCCGATATCCTGCATCCAGCACTTCACATAGTTTGTGAGCCACGGGCCGGAGCCGTAGCCCTGCCCTCCGCTATTGTTGTCCCATAGCCACTGCACAGTCGGCCACACGCAAATCTCCGGCTTCACCACCTCATAGAAGTTCTTGTTTGCACCGTTTTGCCCGTGGTGGGAGAGAAATACGATGTCGCTCTTAATCTTTTCGTGCGACACCGTCTCAAGCATCTTATCAGCCATTGGCCAGCCAATGTCGCCCGTAACAAGGATTGATTTGCCACCGTTCATCACGCGATAGCAGATGCTGGAGTTGTTGATCGAATTGCCCCGCATGGAGAGGTCGTAGTCGTTCAGGCACTCGAACGTAAGACCCTCGCCGAAGTCCCAGACCTGCCCTACAGCCGGCGTCTCAACATTCAGCCCACGTTGCGCAAGATTGTCCAGAAAAGGCGTGAGATATGGTATGCTGTCGCTCTCCGTCTCTGCGATAAAGTCAATCGGCAGGAACTTGTGGATAATCTTCTTGATCTGCAATCCGCCACAGTCCGATGTTTTTATGATGTCAGCGAGCGCACCGTAGTGGTCGAAGTGCGCGTGAGTGAGAAACCACGCATCCACAACGCCTCCCAATGACTTCAATGCGGGCAACAGAAACCCGCCGTCCTCCGGCCAGCCGCCGTCGATCATCACCAACTTTCCTGACGGCGACTGGAATAGCGTGGACAGCATCACGTTGTTACAGCGGTCTGCGAACATGTACATCGTCCAGCCGCCGTTAAAATACGGCGTGACAGGGACGTTCAACTTCGCGATTTCCGCCGCCTCCCCGCTGCTGGGCAAGCCCGCTACGATACCTGCAGCCGCTCCCATCGCCATGAAATCGCGTCGGCTGCAACCACATTTCTTTCTTGCCGCCATGATGCACTCCTTTTCGACTCGTGATGAATCCTATTCAGCGGATGGCAAGCGTCGTCCCACGCGCCCGCTTGAACTGGAGCGACTTGCCGTCTGCACTTGTGCGGAACGTCCAGCCGTCCCAACCGTTCTCTGTCGAAGCGACTGTGCCGTCCGACTTTACGAACGCTATGCCCGGCAATGCGCCTATCGCGTTGTCGAACATCGCTACGGTGTGCCACGAGCCTTGCCATGTTGCGGCATCCAATGCATCGCATTCGGTCACACGAACAATCTTACCCGCTCCCATGCCAAGTGCCGGAGCCTCGATAAACGGATGCTCGGCACATTCCATAAGAGCCGCAGCGGTAAACTCAATATCGGTGTCTGGACGTCCGCCGCGTCCGCTCTCGTCGTTCGTGTCGGTGAACTTCAACGTTCCGCCGTCAAGACGCGTCGGTCCGTTGTATGTGCTGGTCTTCGTCATCGTCAACGTTCCTGAGCCGCTCTTCGTCAGACCACCGTCCGTCTCGCCCTCGCCAACGCCGGAAAGAAGCGGAACGTTGATCTTCGGAGAGTAGCCGTCCGTGTTGAACTTCGCGCCTCCCGCAAACACGCGCACCGAGACGGTATCCCACTTCGCCGAATTGTCGCCCATGAAATTGTCACGGTAGATGCTCGCATCTGTCGCGGAAACGGTAGAACTTTCGTACGCGACAATCGTACCGCCGTTTAGGTTGATATTCGCGACACAGGATGGTTGATCCATCATGATATGCGCCGTACGCAGGACACCGCCGGTATTGACATTGATCTCGTTTGCGCCACCGCTCTGTGAAGGACGGATTCTGAAGAACTCGAAAAGTCCACCGTTCTCAACGGTCAGTTTTGCCGATTTGCCACCAAGTCCGTTCAGATATTCGGCGTAGTCGGCCATCGCGCTAATAGTGCCACCGCTCACGACGACCTGCGCATACTGGTTCGCGTTGACGTAGCGGTTGCCCTCAATCACCAGTTTACCGCCTGTGACAAACAACCTGCCTCGGTTGTCCGCATAATCGGAGTTGTTGCCGTAAATGTAGATCGGGCATGCTTCGCCTGTACCCTTGGACTTGCTTCGCACGACCGTGACACCGCTCGCAATCTCAAGACGGCTGACAACCTGCAGTCTGTCAAGCCTGTTGGTTCGCCCCTCACCAGGATCAAATACTATACGACCTGTCCATGTGGAATTTCCAGCACAGACAATCGTATTTGACGAAAAACCCTGACCGTCAAAGACCGATATCTCGCCTCCGATTCTCATTCCGATGCTGCTGTTGCTTGCTAGCGTCGCCTTGGCACCGTTACCAATGAATACGTTGCGATTGGGGTGCATCGTCCATGTGCTGCCGCCGCCGAAGAACGTGTTTGTGCCAAGGAAAAAGACATTGTTCGTCGGTGATTCCGGAACGGAACCAAGACCGGATTCGTAAAGATAGTTCACAAGCGTTGAATTGCCCTCAAGCCATGTGCCTCCCTTGAACGTGCTTTCGCTGAATGTGCCGTGGTCCAACCAGAAATATCCACCCTTAGTATGCACGTAATGAACGCCTCCGTCGTTATCTACGCCACTGTATAGCGGTTTGTTTGGGTAAATCGTATTTCCAGTATCATTCACAAGACGAAATCCACCCTCGTGAACGTAGGACTTGACGGTATCCCAGCCATCTGAACTCCCGTACGAGTAGAGATCGCCGCCTGTCGTCTGATAGAGCGTACCGCCATTATAACGGATTACGCCATAACGGCCTGTATCCCAAACGTGTAACGTCTCGACATAGAGTTTACCGCCCGCATTAAGGAAAAGACCAACGTTATCGGTCAATGACGCACTTCCTGTCTGGGTGACACGAAGTGTCTTTACCTTAAGCACACCTTCATCCTGTATAATCATCCTTCCTTTGGAACCAGAATAATATCCGTTCAGAAACTCGTTTGGCGAGGCGTCAAAGACGCCATTGGTCACGAGGAGGTCACCGCCCCAGTTGACCATGTGGTTTGGAGCTGATATATTGAACTCGGCTCCGCCCTCGACAACAATTGTTCCACCTTTCTGCTCGTATGGGGCATTTGAATTCGTACCCCCTGTCGATGTGGTAAGGGTTGTGGTGCCGCCGGAAATCTTCAGTGTTCCCGCATTCATGGTAAGCGTGGTCAGTGAATTGTTACCGGAAAGAACAAGTGTACCCTCGCCGCTCTTGACGGTGCGGTCTGTCTCCGTAATATCCGTCAGCGTCTGCTCGCCCGACGTGATGTTGTGTGTAGTTGCCATGAGCGATGTGCTTGCCGCCACCGCGATGCAACACAAGGCAACCGCCTTGCCATGCAACTGTTTTGTAGTGTTCATCGTGTCATTCCTTTCACTGCTTAGCCGTAGGTTCCTTTTCCTTGGCGCGAATTATATCATGCAAGGCATTTCGCAAGCAACAGAAGCAATGGACTTTTCAAGCAAAAGAAAGATGACTTTTTTCACAGCTCATTTCGCGACCTCCGAGCGCAGGAATGTGGTATAATTCCCGACCCATGAAAAGAAAGGCGGACAAAATCTACAGGATCTGGGTGCATCTGCGCCTCTCCTACGCATCCGGACGCGACCTCCTATACGGCATCTCGCGCTACGCTCGCGCCAACGCCCACTGGAACATCCGCCTGATCCCCTTCTCAGGCGAAGGCGCTGCCATGCATTTCCCGCTTCCGGAAGAGGCTGACGGCATCATAACGAGCGAACCGCTCTCGCAGGATGCCGAAACCTCCAGTATTCCACTTGTCGTAATCGGCACCCGCGAAGCGTGGCTTGGGCGGCGGATGAGGAATCTCGCATTCGTGCGGAACGACGACGTGAGCATCGGTCGCTTCGGTGCCGACTTCCTGAGCGCACTCGGAAATTTCCGCTCCTTCGGCTTCGTTCCGACCAACCGCCCCTACTACTGCTCCGTCCTACGCGGAGAGGGCTTTCATGCGGAACTCTCCGAAAAAAAGAAGGCGGATGTGAGGCAGTACAGGAAGAAGGACGCGGCAGACGGATCCTTGAACGACCTCGCCACCCTTGCCAACTGGCTCGACAGCCTGCCAAAGCCAGCCGCCGTAATGGCCGTCCACGACATAAGGGCCATGCACGTTCTGGAGGCGGCAAACCTGCGCAAGATAAAGGTGCCGGAGCAGCTGGCGGTGATTGGCGTGGACAACGATGAGCTGCTCTGCGACTTCACCACGCCGCAGCTCACCAGCATTTCCCCTGACCACGTAAAGGAGGGCGAACTTGCCGCCGCCACGCTCCAATCCCTCCTGAAACCTTGCAAGCAGCGGCATGCGCCAACCTTCCGCTCTTCGGCCAAGACGATAGTCGAGCGCGAATCAACGCGGCCGATATCACCTGCCGCCCATCTGGCTGAAGCGGCCATGACGTTCATACGCCGCAATGCGCTCAACGGGATCAGCGCAGCAGACGTTTCGTCCAATCTCCGCGTGTCGCGGCGCCTTTGCGATCTGCGCTTCAGGGAATGTCACGACGAAACCATGCTCGAGGCCATACTGAGAGTCCGCTTCACCGAACTGAAGCGGCGACTTGTATCGTCCAACACGCCCATCGGCAAGATCACCTCCGCGTGCGGCTTTGACTGCGAAAGCCACGCCAAGCGGCTCTTCAAGAAACGCTTCGGCATGTCAATGCGCGAGTGGCGCGCCAAAGGCAAAACCTAAGAAACCTTTGTCCCTGACCGCTATCTGGATTTGATCTTGAGCGTGCCGTTTGCGCGAGGCGGCAGCGTCACCACTGCGATGCGGCGGGCGGAGTCATACGTGCAGGCGAGCGGTTTGCCGTTCAGCGAAGCCGAGGCGACGACACCGATTCGCGTAAGGGCAAGGCGCGACTCCGTATCCGGCCACGCATCGACGCTGCACGAAAGTATGTTCCCCTGACGCATCAGCTTTGCGGCGTCGCCCGCCATGTGTAAGAGCACGGGAGGGTCGCGCTCCGTCGCGACCGGAAACGCCCTGAGCGCGTAGTACGGCGACTTCAGCATCTCCGCCAGGTTCTCCTGCACGTCGCCGGGATTGATCGCCGGCGGATTGCGCGTCTGTCCATCAAGATACACGGAATCGGGCAGAAGCCCCTGCCTATCCGGTTCGCTCGTCGGATGCGACTGCCTTACGCCGGACGCGACGATGCCGTCGGCCAGACTGCGCCAAAACCCCGCTTCATTCTTACCGCAAAGATGGATGTAGTCGTAGAGCGCGGCGGAATAGACGAGCCCGCACCACTGCACAGGACGCCCCATCCAGCTGACGAGATCCCATTGCGTCGCCCCCATCACGCCGCACGTCGCATAGCAGCCGAACGGCGTAACGCCATCAGGATACAGGAACGGCGGCGGAACGAGATACACCATCGAAAGCCCCGTGTACGCCCAGTACCGCGCCTCTCTGAGATACCTGGCGTCGGGCTTGAGCAGATATCCGAGCGCACAGCAGCGCACCATCAGGCCGGACGCGATGATGTCCGGCGTGTGGAGCGGCATCTCCCACGGCTGAGCCCCGCGCGGCACAGTCCCTTCGTAGCGGGCAAGCGCCTTGTCGAGCACGGCGAGAGCCTTGGCGATCTCCGCCTCGTCTCCGCTCCAGGTGGCGTCTATGAGCAGCTCCTCCAGCGCCATGGCGGTGTAGCCGTTGCAGTCGCCCGCACCCAGCGTTTCGCCGTAGTCGTACTCTGCGTTCGGCCCCGGCTTCTTCCATGCGCGATAGCCGTCGGCGAGGCTTTTCGTACCTGCGCGCAGCCGCGCATCGCGCGCATCGAGCCAGGCGTTGACGTCGCCGGCCAAAAGCGGCGAGACCGGGCGCTGGATATGCGAGACGCACACCTTGCCGATTTCCTTCGGCGCTACATCGGCGAACATCGCGTCCGCGGTCTCGCGCAGACGCTTCACAAGCGCCCTGTCCGGATTCGGGCGGCGCTCGAGCTGCGCGGCGAGCCACTTCATGAGCGCCGGCGCATCGGACGCCTGGTTGAGGTGGAAGCCGACGGCATGGCTCATCTTCGTTCCGTTGCGCAGCTTGGAGTCGAGCCAGCCATGAGAAAGAAGCCCAAGAGCATCGACCGCATCGATTCTGTCGTGGGGCGGCAGTTGGCGCACGAGCGCGGTCAACGCGTCGGCCACGGTCGCACCATCGCCAGCACGGAGAAAGACGGTCTGCGAGCCGCCAGAGTAAGGCTCGGCGCAGTAGATGTCAAGCTCCGACTCTGGACGCGCCTTGCCCACCGCCGGAAACCAGAACGCGAGGAGATGTCCGCCAGACTTGAACTGGCGGTCTGGCGTGTCAAACACCACCGAATACTGCTGCTTGCGCGGCATTTCCCATTCCGCGGCAAGCCACGCCTTCTCGTCCGTAAGTGCGGCGAACGGCGCAGTGATTCGGTGGATGGCCGGTATGAGCCGGTTGGCTTCGGGCATCCTGATGTCCTTGGTGTTGGACGACGGTTCGTCGTCGAGATATTCAAGCCCCGCCAGCATTGCCTGGTGCTTGTGTCCGTTCGATGCGCGGTCGGCGAACAGCGTAAGATACGGAACGTGCAGCACCTTCGCCTCGTCGCACGCGTACTTCGTCGATATCGCAAGGGCACGGTTCTCCTCCGCCTTGGCGAAGGATCGCGCCATCCTCCACCTGCGCCCTTCCCTGTCACGGGTTTCCGCCGCTATCGTGAAGCCGTTCTTCGTGCGCTTGACGGTCGCCTTTGCCGCCGACCAGTCTATGCTGTACGGCACGTTGCCCTTTCCAAGCGCGACACATGCCTCGCCAGGGTTTCCCTCGACCGTCTTCCCGTGCGATTCGTAGCGGAACGCGCCCATGCGCACCGGATCGTGGCGAAGCCGCCACCCTTCGCCTTCGAGCGTTATCGCATCGGTCGGCAAGACGAGTTCCGGCGGCGTCGCCGGTTTGTAGGCCCACAGCGGCTTTATAATCTCGGCTGTGAACGACTTGATCGTGAATCGCCCGCCGATCACCGCCGGCGGATCGATGCGGAAGCATCCGTTCACCGCCGCGAAGCCCTTCACCGGCATGTCGATGACGAACTGCGTGTAGGGCGCAGAGCCGCAGGCTCGAAGCGCAAACTTCTTTCTTTCGTCGTAGCCCTTCCCTTCAAGGTCGTGATACACCTCCCACGCGCCTGCGCACGGCGTCGGTTCGCAGGTGATGGTGAAGCGCACCTTCGTTGCGCCCTCTGGCGCAGCGGGTATCGCGACCTTCGGGCCGAGAAACCACGGATCGTTATCCGTAACCGTGAACGACGTTCCCTTCCCAGACGCCGCAACGTCCTTCAGGTGGTGCGCAGCCTTCCACCCGCTATCACCCTTCGTGAAGTCGCCAAGCACCACCTCCTGCGCCGCTACCTGCAGCGCACAGGCAAACGGCAGCGCAAGCGCAATGCCCCGCACATAAAAGACAGACTTGTTCATTTGCTTTTCATCTCCTTGTTTCTATGCGCGTATTATATCCTAACCTTCACCTGCGCACAATGTCATGGCGTTGCTTTTACGGCAAGGGAAACATGACCTATCAGGAACACGCCGCTCCGCACGAATCCGCGAGCCGCACGGATGTTACAGCGCGGTGACTTCATGGCGGCCGCGCAAAATCTGGTATTCGGTCCCGCGTCCGCAGCGTGAGCGGATGGTGACGAAATACTTTCCGTGCGGAATCGGATCGTCGAAGATGAACTCCGTGTTGATGAGCGACGTGTTCAGAACCCTCGCCCGTGCAATCGTAACCAAGCCTTCGTGAGTTTCCTTCTCCAGCCAGACTCCCTCGTCGTCGCGCGAAAGGTCTATTTGAATATCCGTACCGACCGCGCTCAGCACATGTCCAGATGCAATAACGTCGAACTTGCTGATGGTTCTGTCGAGAATGTTGGATATGCGAGGGCGGCATACAGAAAGACCGTTTTCGGCTTCAAGTTGGTTCTTCAGCCCGTTCACCAGCATTCGACGCGCCTTGACCGCACCGCGGACAAAGAGTCCGTCCGATTCAGGGTCGGAATCGCGGCTTGAAAGCGCGCCGGAGAGGCGCGGATAGAAGGAGACGAGGTTGAAGTCCAGCCGACGTCCCTTCGCAAGCTCCTGAAGGATGAAGCCTTCAAGGCTCGTCAACGCGGCTTGTGCCATAATCGGTTTCAATCCGGCGCTCTCGGCCCAACGGGCAACGATGTCCTTTTCGGACAAGATGTCCGTCGGTTCCATGTCGGTCTGGAATTTTCCGTTGACGGTTGTCGCTCGCGGCTTGACTTTGATCTGCTGGCGCTTCTGATACATGCGGTTTATCCTTTCTCTCGTTGTAGGGTGATTGAAAATGGCGGCATTATAGCATATGTGTGGGCGCATTTCAACTGAGAAAGCGCGCATATGTATGGTGAAGTGTCGCCATTTCTGCATGACCGGCTGTAGGGACACGATTGACCGGCTGTAGAGACATGATTGACTAGCTGTAGAGACGCGATTGACCGACTGTAGTAAGAGACTCGTCCGGCTGTAGCGGGAAAGCACAACCGCACCGCGCGCCGTTCTGATGCGCCCCATGCGATGCTCTGGAAGGTGGCTCTCGACGCGATGGAGTCAACGGTCGGCCTACAACTTGCCTATGAGTTGAAAGGTTGAAAAGTTGAATGGTTGAAAAGTCCTAACAACTTATCCTTACCTATAACTTAACTATAATTTGCGTTTTTGCTTTCGCTGCTGGGAGTTTTGGAGTTCTGGAGGACAGGAGTTCTCTTTAAATACTCTCCTTAACTCCGAAACTCCTAATCTCCCAGTAGCGAAAGCAATCATCAAAGTTATCCTCGTTTACATTCCTGTGCGTAGCGCAGACGGCAGGCGTTCATCAATAAACGGGGGTGAATCGGACATTGCGGACGCTTACAGCGCTCTTGTCGCCCGGAAGCGAATATCGAGGCCCTTCAAACTTGATAAGCGCCTCTATTCTCACTTTCTTGCCGCCGAGCGCGTCAGCGTTCTTTGGCGGAAGGTAGAGCTGCATCGTCCAGTCCCTGGAAAGATGGATGTACTCGACGCTCGGAGTAAACTCGGCCACGCCGAAATCATACCACTTCCAGCCGGTCTCGGCCTTCTGGACGGGACTGAATCTCGTGACCTTCTTCAACACCGGATCCCACGCCTCGCAGTCGAATGGCAGGCCAAGCGACTTGTTGCCGTCCGCATCCTTGGACTTCGCAACGACGGCTCCTCCGAGATCGCCGTCCTCGGCAAATTGGAATGTGCCGTAAAAGGCAAAGCACCAGCTGGGATCACGCAGATCGCGGCTGACCGGGCATTCCTGCGAACCGCCTTCGCCAATCTTCCACCCGCGACATACGCAATCGACCCGGTCGATGCTGCCGCGCGCAAGGCGGACTCGCTTTTCAAGCTTCGCATCACCGGCTACTTTCGCCGCGGCGCGGTCGAACGCCGCCTTCATGGCCTCGAGGTCGGGTCCGTCAAGGAAGGTGAACTCGCGGAACTTAGGCATCCATCCGAGATTGACCTTCTCTCGCTTGAAAGCGTGCCGCAATATCTTCCGCGCCTCGTAAACATCCCGCGCAGCCGGGCCGTAGTAGCGGGCGTAGAAATCGCGCATCACCGCCTTCGCGTCAACCGACGGATCCTCCATGACCTTGCGGATGAGATAGATCTTGAGTTCGTACATGTCGCTTACTTCACTTCTGATCGCGTGAGTCATCTCGACAAGGTAGCCCTTGACATTGTGCTCCTCGTAATAACGGTAGGTATCGACTATGTTGAACTCGCTCGGGAACGGAAAGCCCGAGGTCGGAGGATGGCACAGGGTTGCGTATTCCCAGACAAAGAGGTTTTTGCACAAACGCCCCCACTCGTCGATCTGCTTCAGCATGAATTCGTTGCCGGGGCCCGTGATGGGCTCGGCCACGTTCTGCTTCGTGTTGCAGAGCTTCACGACGACATTGTCCGCCGCCCGCACTCCGTTGGAGGGCGACGCCTCCGATTCGCCGTAGGCGAGAACCGAAAAGAGCAGTTCCGGATGCTTCGCGCCGACCGTCGCCGCGATCGCGTTCTCGAACCGCAGCTGGTATCCGGAAAGGCCGTATCGCGCAATCTCCGCCTTGCATGCGTCGCACTGGCAGTGGTTTCCCGAATCGTTCATGGAGATGTCGTACACCCGCGGCGCCGGGAGTCCGGCGGCCTTGGCCTCGGCCTCGCCCTTCGCGACAGACTTCTCGACCTCGCCGATGAAGAAATCCGTCATCTCCCGGTTGGTCAGGCAGAGCTGGCCTTCGATCAGTCCGCCGACGCGCTTGCCGTTGACGAGAGAGAACCATTCTGGATGCACCGTCCCGTACTTGGCGAACGGCACGTAGCGGTCCCACGTGTGACAGTGATAGGGAGGCCCGTAAACGAAACCGCCGCCAAACTCCTTCGTCAGCTTTGCCTCTCCGTTGCCGTTCAGCCGGGCGAGCGCGGCAAAGCGGCGTCCGCCCCAGCCCCGGTATATGTCGCGGCAGAGCGTGAACGGCTTTCCACGACGGTCAAGCGCGGCAAGAGCGAGCGGCTTCGCGGCGGGCACGTCCTCGTCGTCGTCCTTCCACCACCTAACCTCGCACTCGTCCTCGAGAAAATGCGACACCGCGTAGAAGACGCCGCGTCCGCCTCCGTTCAGCACGACATCGCCGCCGAACGACTTGATCGCCCATTCCTCTTCCGCAAAGGAGGACGACTTCAGCCCTCGCGCCACGGCGAAGGCATCGTCTCCGACATGGAACACGACGTTGGTGTTTCCGCCGACGGAGATTTTCCCGTCGCGGACAACCATGTCGAGGTAGTGCTCGAGTTCCTTTGCGGCGTTCTTCTCAACCGGCGTTGGAGCATTCGGAGAGACGATGGAAAACGCTGCAAATAAAGGAATGATGAGATTCATCACATGAAATCCATTCGCGTCAATGAATACTGATCACAGCTCCTTTGCGCCCCAGTTTGAGGAAGAACGTGTCGCCCTCAAGACTGACTGCATAACTGCGATTCCGGCAACGCATTCCATTCTGCCGCACGTCGGAGACGTCAAACGACATCTTCGCAGAATCGTATCCTCTGAGATCCGAGACCTTCAGGAACGGCATCTTCACCTCGTTCTCAACAAGCGCCCCCTTCTCCGCCGTAAAGCGGAAATGGATGCCGTCCGAGCCATCAAGAAAGCCGTCGAACTCAAGGCGTCCGAGATTGCCGTCCGCGTCGAAATTGAAGACGAACACCTTGTCGGCAGTGGAGTTGGCACCGTTCGCCGCGCCGAACCACTTGGCGGTCAGGTAGTCCTGGACGCGGGCGCGGGCGGAAGGCTCCAGCGCCGAGGCGAACACAACCTGCTCGAACATCGCACCGCCGCCAGTCCCGCAGTTGTGGCGGTCCGAACCGATGTACGGAACCTTGGCAAGCGCCTCCATTGTGAACGAGAAGAGATGCGTTCCGTTCGGAGCTCGCTGACCCTTTGTGTACTCAGCTCCGTCCACCTCGATCAGCGACGGAAGTACCGTCGCTCCCACAAGATAGCCGCCGAGTATCTCCCTATTGTAGCCACGATTCCAGAAGGCGATGTCGCTGCCGCAGCCGACGATCATCCCGCGACCGGCATCATCCCCTGTGTAGTTTGGCTCGTTGAAGACGGTGTAGAAATCAATGCCCTCGAATGTTGCCGACAGCTGAAAGCCGGCAGCATCGGAACTCTTCATGGTGCCAAGCTTGACCGCCGGACGCAAAACCCCGCCGATATCGACCGTGTCAGTGATTGGGTGTGCGTGGGCGTAGGCGTCACCCGGGCAGGTTTCTCCCTGGACCGTCCAGAGCGAAGTCGCGAGCGAACCGGAGCGCCGCACGTCCTGCCATGTGAGGACATTGCCGCCGTTCATTTCCATGCCCGCCGTGTCCGCCGCATCGAAATGGAAGACTGCGTCGCGATCCGGAAGCGAATCGCGCAAATTTAGGACGCCGCTGACCACGATGTTCGTGAAATCGTCGATCGAGCCGGTCACGTCCGCGACGCCGACGCCGGTCTTGACAAGCGAACCGTTGCCGCCGTAAACGCGATCGTAGGTGGCGTATCCGTCGGAATCGACAATTACCGGCTCGTTCGCCGCAAAATCCGCCGTGCCGACGGTCGTCAGCGGGTGGGCCTTCGAAAACCAGCGATTCATCAGATATGCTTCGGTGGACGCGACTTCATCTGCGGAAAGCTTCCGGTCGTACGACAGGAATTCGCATATCTGGAATCCGCCGGAATTGTTGGCGTTGTCTCGTTCGGAGAAGAGGCGGTCCACGACGATTGAGCTACCGCTGGAGAAACTGACGAGGAAGAATTCGTCCGTCTGCTCGAACCAGGAGAGGTTCACCGCCGGGCTTACGGCCGCGCCATTGACATTCCATCCAGCCGCCTCGCCGAGACAGCTGTAGTAGTAGCGGGAGAGAACCGACGCATTCCTGAACCGGAACAGCTGGAAGTGCGAGTCACCGAAGAGCGGCGGGCGGTCGTTATAGCCATAACTGGTATCCTTCTGGTTTGGACGCACCACCATGAACGCCGCGTATGCCTTCGAGCCGTCTTCGTTGAACTTCATGTAGGTGCAGCCCTGCCCTTTCGCGATGCCGAAATCCACGGCGGGGCGATCCGCAAGCGCGGATGCGACATACTGCGGCTTGTTGGCATTGGTTTCCGGCGTGTAGGCGTACCGGCCGTTGTCGCGCCGGTCAGACCATTTCGTCACTCCGCCGGACTGTTCGACGCCCGTTGAAGAGTCAAGCCACATGTATGGATCGGCAGCTGCGGCCGTCCCGATGTTGAGGATTCGCCCAGAGACGAGTGATCCGCCCTGGACATCGGGGCTAATCCGGAGCGGTTTGCCATTGTCGTCGACAATCGCGCCCACTTCCAGCGTGCCCGCACCAGTCTTTACGAGACCCGTCGAGGAATCGGCAACGATGATGCTGTTGACATGCGCCGTGACGCCCTCGGCGACATCTATGGACGTGCCGGACGCGAGCCTCACCGCA
>Ga0310694_10002626_pt1 | contig 18178 bp, 10 predicted proteins | sample 174DNAGHGhighgp2_FD_203884 | JGI IMG/M metagenome (GOLD analysis project Ga0310694, IMG submission 203884) | Sheep rumen microbial communities from Palmerston North, Manawatu-Wanganui, New Zealand - 1742 DNA GHGhigh gp2 (v2) (version 2) | ecosystem: Host-associated > Mammals > Digestive system... | reverse complement strand
CCAATATTACCATTCTTTATAATTTTGCGTGGTGTAACACTTTGTTCTACAGCATCATCTGTTAGTGCCGCACCCATTGTCTTTGCATTTCTTGCTGACGCCACCACCTCATATTCGGCATCGGGGATTATTTCCTCGCAAAGTACACCATCCGAATTGACGCTTTCGCTGCTCGTAGAATGACAAGCCGCAAAAAGCACTGCCAAAGCAAAAACTGAAATTTTTCTCATAACGATATTTTTTACAGAAACATTAACGGAAAATTGGGGTGAGTATTGCATTGAGCGAAACTGGCAATTTGAATCTGCCAAAGGCTGAGAGACAGCACTATAACATCAGTTTCCCCGACTCGTGGCTACAGCGTCAACATCGGATTCTGCTGCAAATCGCTGATAATGTTTTTGTAAAGCGATTTGTCCTCAACCTGCGAAATGGAAGTTGTCCGCGCACCCGCATCTTTCGACGAGCCGCCACAATGGAAAATTTTCTCGTCGGCTGTTCCGTGGTCAATCAGAATGTAGCGGTCGTGGTAGATACCGCCCGTGGTTCGCAATTCAATATTCACGTTGGGATATTCCTTGCAGAAATCATCAAATTCGGTTTTGTGCAGATAATGGCCAATGTTATCGCTGAAAATCACCACTTTAACATTGGGCTTTACTGTTTTTAACAAAGCCAAAGTTTTCAAATTGATATAGTTGTCGATAACAAAAATCGTTTGTTTGGCGGCCGAATAGATTGTGGAATAAGCAATTGCGGCCTCAACCGTTTCTCCGTTAAAGAACAGGTAATCACGGCGGATATTGGGGTCGGTGAAATCTTTAATGACGGTTTGCAGATAGTCTTTCGTCACCATTGTCTGCTGTATTTCGCGAATATCGTCAGTGTTTTGGGCGGTTTGAATCGACAGTTTCAGCAGTTCGGGGCTTGCAAGCACATTCTGACTTTGAACAATAAAATCTTTCATCTGCTTGAAAATCCTTATCAGAGTTTTGCTTTGCCGCACCGCAAGGTCGCCTTTCAGCACTGTCATAAGCATATAAATGCCTTGCTCGGTGAAGGCGTAAGGATTGTATTTAATGTTGCTGCCACGGCCTTTGTTCAAGGTCGAAAATTTCGACCTTGAACGCATTTCTGCAACTTCATCGTCATTCAACTGAAACCTAAAATCTTCATCGAAACGTTCTATATTATTCTTTATCTGTTCGTTAAAACGCTTGGTCTCATAACCGTAGATTGCCGCCAAATCAAAATCCAACATCACCTGCAATCCGCGAATGGTGTAGATTTTCGACCTCAAGTCGGTTTCGTTAAGAATCATTACCCCGTGCTGCTCCATATTGAATATGTTTGCTATTTACGATTGGCTTCGAATTTTGTAAAGTTAACGTTTTTTGTTTTCAACAATACATCAGCGTCTTGTAAGCAAACAAAAAAAGGGACGCGACGAATCGCACCCCTTTAGACGGACGCACGCGGTACGTCCCTACATTTCTGATTTACAATCAATCATTTTCTTTCATACGCCGATTCCGTTCCGAACAGGAACTGCTGCGTGTAACCGCCGTAATCGACAACAATCTTCTCGAAGACGATTCCTGGGTCCATCGGTTTGATTGTTAGCGTGTTCCAACCTTCGGTGGCCGACAGTTCGACGGTGTTTTCGGCAACGCGGCGCGAAACTGTCGGATAATAAATCGAATAAATGTTTTTCGGGTCCTCGTTCAGGCGCTCGTTGAAGAAGACGGTTTCGGTGTTACCGCCTTCAAAACCAACCTGATAGTGGTGGCCCGTGCCGTTGAAGGCAAGCGTTGATTTCACCACAACGTGAACCTTCACCTTGCTCACGCCTGCGGGCAACTCAACCTTGTAGGTCAGGGCGGCGCCGTCGGTTGCGGCGGTGTAGGGCATCAGGGCTACGCCACTCAACGTGCGGCCCATATAATCAATTGTGGTCCAATTGGTTTGCGAGTTCTTTTTGGCATCGAAATAGTGTTCGGCCTCAATTGCCGTGTAGCCGCGTTTGTCGGCCTTGAACGAGAAGCCACCAATTGTCGGTTTTTCAATGCGTTGCACACGCGGCAGACGGTCGGCGGGGAAATTGTCGTTCCAATTGGTGTAGCCAATGTGTTTCTGAATCATCATTCCGTCCCATTTGCCGTTGGCCATCACCTTGTTGAAATCGTGGTGCAGAGCGGCGTCGCGGGCAAAGCAGGCCTCAACCTTGTCGGCCCACTGGTTGGCGGCGGCATCGCCACGCTTATACAAATCAAGGTTCATCGCCTGGGCATAATACATCTCGTAAATGTTAGCCATTGCCTGTACGGGAAAGAGTATCAACTGTTTATACGCGTCGCGATACTCATCGGGCAGCGAAATGTACTGCCGCAGAGCCTCGGCCTCAAGTTTCAGATACTCGTCGGTCACCTGTTTGAACTCGCCGCTGGCAAGGTCGAAGGTGCGGTGGTCCATCATCTCGGCGGTGGTGCGGCCATTGTATTTGCTGTAAAGATTAAGTATTCGTGCGGCTTCAACGGCTTGATTTTCACCAAATTGCTCAGCGCAAAACTTTAGTGTGTGGTTGAGCAGATTTTCGGCATTGAAATTTTCAGGATTCTGCGCCATATCAAGGAACAGCGTAATGGGGTATTCCATTGGTTTTAAGTCACCTACGTTGAGCACCCACAATTTGTCGACGCCGTATGCGTAGGTCAACTGCAACTGTTCCCACATATTCTGTATCGGTGTAACATTCAGCCATTTAGAGTTTCTAGGCGCGCCCACATAATCAACGTGATAGTAGATTCCCCAACCGCCCTTGCGATTGCGTTCGGCGGCCGTGGGCAGTTTGCGGACATCGCCCCAATTGTCGTCGCTCAAAAGAATTATGACGTCGTCGGGCACGCGCAGGCCCAAATCGTAATAGGTCTGCACTTCTTTGTAGAGCGCCCAAACCTGCTGCCGCTCGCTGGCTGGACGGCCCGTGACATCGGCAATGATTTGTCGCTGATTATCAATAATTTTCTCAAGCAAGCGCTTATTTTTCTCATCGTCAGAGATATACTCGTCGTCGTGGCCTTCCTTGCCGCCCATCGCCGTGTCGCCGTCGCCGCGCATACCAATGGTAATCAGGTCTTCGTTGTCCTTCGAGCGCTCAATTCCTTCGCGGAAGAATTTATCGATAACAGTCTGATTGCTAGGATAATCCCACACGCCATACTCATCGCGGTGACGCGCCCATTCCTGGTGGTTGCGCGCCATCGGCTCGTGGTGCGACGTGCCCATCACAATGCCGAACTCATCGGCGGTGCGGCTGTTTTCAGGGTCATCGGCGTAGAAAGCCCACCCCCACATTGCGGGCCACATAAAGTTTCCGCGCAGGCGAAGAATCAGTTCGAACACATCGGCATAGAACTTATTGCCGCCAAAATCGGTGCCGTAAGTATTTTTAACCCAAGTGGTTAGACACGGCGCTTCGTCATTCAGGAAGATTCCGCGATATTTGACTTTCGGTGTTTCGAGCACGATTTTCTGTGTGGTCAGAAAGACGCTGTCGTGGTGCACGGTGGGCACATCGGCCCAAAAATACCACGGCGAAACGCCCATCAGCCTTGACAGGTGGAACATTCCGTAAATGGTTCCGCGCTTGTCGGCGCCCGCAATCACAAGCGCACGGCCGATTTCCTTCGTCGGGTTGTCAACCACCTGAATCAGAGTGGCTTCCCACTGATTGGCCACGCCTTTAACGTCTATCTTCTTGCTTTTCACCAATTTGTCGATAATCGGGCTTTTGCCGATAGTGCCCACAATCACAGCCTGCGGCATTGCCGAAACGGCTGTTGCCACCGTCGGGCGCTGGCCTGTCACGCGGTTGACGTCGTCGGCAAAGATTCCCGCCACGCGGCGCACGCCTGGATAGTCGCTCTCATCGGCGATTATGGTTGTGTTGTTCAGGCAGAAATCGGCCTTGCCACTCTGTTGGAAGGCGATTTGCGAGTTCGATTTCAATGGCACAGCCGCCACAAAAGCCGCCATCAGCAACAGCCGCCTTGCCACCAACGCACTTGATAAATGATTCATTCTTAACATTTTGTATAATTTTAATTGTTTGACTTTTATTCCGACAGAGTTGCACTGTGTGTTTACGGCGCTAATGTAACGCTAAATTCCACGTTTCAAAGACGCGCCAACCCGCCGAACGGGCCGAAACGGCAATTATATCTGAAATTGAAAGAGAAAAAACTAATTTTTAAGTGTGGGGGTTAGAACGCAGAGAGCACTGTTTTTTCTCTAACCGATTTAAACAGATTTACTTAATTGGCAACGGAACGCTGATTTTGTAGAAGTTGCGATAGTTTATGTAAGCGCTTTATGTTCAATTATCTTTATCGATTGCAGCTGCATCATCACTCTTATCTATTTGATTCAGATACGTTTTTGCATTTAACGGCGTAACAATAGAATGCCCAAGCTGCTTTTCCAACTCCTTCCGCGCCGACCTCGCAACTTTTCCGCCTTTGTGCGCCACATTCATATTTTCGTCGAAAGTTTCGGGCTTATGCTCTTTCGACAAATCGGTTGTGGCCGATTCTGCCAACATATTCAGAATCAATTCGGTATTAGTCATATTATCGCGAAGGTTTTCCTTTTTCAATCCCTTGTAACGTTTGTACTCTTTAGTTGTTTTGCCGCTCCACGTTTGTGTTATAATGTCGGTTAGAGTGGCAAATTGCACACCTTCCTCCACACCTCGGCGTTTCCATTCATCGGTCAGTTCTTTGCGCACCTCGATTGATTTCAGCCGCTGATTAATCCAATTGTCGGAATAGCCCAACCGCTTATAGTCGAGCATAGCCTGTTCTATCGACAGTTCAGGGTCTTGAATCTGGTCGATTCTGTTGCTCGCCACCTGTGCCATCCATAGTTTAAATGGCTCTGCTTTTGGCGACGGAATGGATTGAATAATGCGGAAAAGTTGCTCTGTATCAGCGACATCAGTAAACCGATTCTTACCATCTTCCGCTTGCATTTTCAAACGGCTACAATTTGTAGCCGTTTCATTTCCTTCTTTTTTCAAACGGGTTTTGAGAACACTCCAATATTTTCTCGGATTATCGCTGTCAGTCAAAATTCCAACAATATCAATAATCGAGAAATACCATTTCTCCTGTTCGTCATCCCAAATGGTGCGGACTTTCCGCTCTTCAAATAGTTGTATTGCTTGTTTCTGTGTCATTGTTTTTTCAATACTGTCCGATTCCAAATATAAAGAGTTTGTCGGATTTTTTCTCTAACCGATTTAAACAGATTTCAATCCGAAATTAAACAGAAAGGGCCGCCTTTCTACACGGCGTTTATGCCACAAGGCAAATATTGAAGGGACAGTGTCGTCAGTGTCCCCGATTGCAATCGGGGCTGCGCGAGAACCCACCATCGTGTTCCCAACAAAATATTTAAACACAATCCCCCAAAAACGCTACTTTAGCACCGATTTATGCGCCGATTGGTTTTATCATCGATTTTCGTCATCGGTAGTCTGGCGGCTGCCGCGCAGTTTACGGTTGCGCCGTTCAGCCCCGACACCTTCGCCGTTGCCGACCGCAACCGCAACCTGATTGAGCTGCACGACACCGCCGCGTGGCAACGGTTTGGCGGCAAACTGGCGGCCTGCGCCGAAAGCGACAGCGCACAAGTGAGCATTGTCCACATCGGCGACTCGCACCTTCAGGCCGATTTTTTCTCGGGCGAAATGCGGCGCTGTCTGCACAAAATGACGGGGCGCCTGCAACCGTCGCGCGGACTGATTTTCCCTTACGCCGTGGCCGGAACCAACAACCCCACCAACTATCGCGTAAGCTGGCGCGGCGAGTGGACCTGCCACAAATCGACTGAGAAAGAGTGCGGCACTCTGGGCCTGACCGGAATGAGCGCCACCGTGAGCAGCGATACGGCGTATCTGATTGTCAAAGTTGAAGATAGCGAATTTGGCATCTATGGCGGAACGCATTTGCAAATGTTTGCCGAAATGGGCGCCACAAGTCTTGAACCGCAGATTCTCTACCCCGAAGGCGCTGAAATTGAAAGCGTTAACATTCTGTCGCAAAGCATTGTATGGAATCTGCACAGCCACACCGACTCGGTGGCCATCGGCTTCCGCCGAAAAAACGCTGACCAACAATCGTTTACCCTTTACGGGCTCAATTTGTTCGACGCTGAAGGTGTTGAATACCACGCTGCCGGCGTGAATGGCGCGCGGGTTTCGTCGTACTTGAAATGCGAGCGCTTTGCGGCTCAGCTCACAGCCTTACATCCTGATTTAGTGATAGTTTCGTTGGGCACCAACGACTCGTATATGCCGCGATTCGACAGCACTGCTTTTGCCGCGCAACTCGAAAAACTTGTGGCGGAAATCCGTGCAGCACAGCCCGATTGCGCCATTCTGCTCACCACACCCGGCAACAACAAACTGTCGGGCAAGCCGAACCCCAACGCTGTGATTTGCGCCGAAACAATCTGCCGCGAAGCCAAACGGCTTAACTGCAGCGTCTGGAATTTCAACGCCGTAATGGGTGCACCCGAAAAAATTGGTCTTTGGTACGACGCCGGGCTGATAACGTCTGATTACGTGCATCTTACACGCGCCGGTTACAAATTTCAGGCTCACTTGCTGAATGACGCGCTCTTGTCGGGTGCGTTTTGGCCAACAAACTCATTCACTGACGATTAAACCGCTCCGCAATGATAAATTGGTTACAGTTCGACGCTAATCAGCCGCTGCTTTTCACAAGGCCGTCATTCTGGATTTTCTTTGTGGTGGTTTTTGCAGTTTTCTGCTTGATACACAAAAAGTTGAAATGGCGCAGCGTGTGGCTTTTGGTTGCAAGTCTGTTCTTCTACTACAAGTCGAGTGGATTTTACTTTATCTTATTGATACTGTCGGTGTTAGCCAACTACGGTTTTGGCCGCGCCATTGCCGCCAACCGCACAACAGGCAAGCGCTGGCTGGCCGTGGCCGTTGTTTTCAACCTTGCGTGGCTCGTCTATTATAAATATGTGTATCTGTTCGCGGGCTGGTTCACACAACTCACAGGCGTGAGTGTCAGCGTTCACGACTGGCTGGGCGACAGCCTGCAAGCCATTGTCAGCGGCCACCCGCAGGTGTCGGACATTGTGCTGCCCGTCGGAATCTCGTTCTTCACTTTTCAGGCCATCAGTTACGTAACCGACATATATCGCCGTAAGATTGAGCCACTTACAAGCGTTTTCGACTTCGGATTCTACCTGACGTTCTTTCCGCAACTTGTTGCCGGCCCCATTGTCCGTGCCGCCGATTTTGTGCCGCAAATCAGCCGCCCGTTCTTCATTTACCGCGAAGAGTTCGGGCAAGGTTTATTCTTCATTATCAATGGTTTAGTCAAAAAGATAATTGTTGCCGACTACATCTCGGTAAACTTTGTCGACCGCATTTTCGACTCGCCAACGCTCTACTCTGGATTCGAGAATCTGCTGGGCGTATATGGCTATGCCATACAGATTTACTGCGATTTTTCGGGCTACACCGACATTGCCATCGGCATTGCGCTGTGGCTGGGTTTTCGCTTGAGCGTGAACTTCAACTCGCCCTACAAAGCCGACTGCCCAACCGATTTCTGGCGGCGCTGGCACATCTCGCTGTCGTCGTGGCTGCGCGACTACCTTTACATTCCGCTCGGCGGCAACCGCAAAGGCCGCGTGCGCACCTACGTCAACCTGTTTCTGGTTATGCTGATTGGCGGACTCTGGCACGGCGCTAACCTGAAATTTGTAATTTGGGGCGCGCTGCACGGATTGTATCTTGTTGTTGATAAGTTATTTAAATCGATATTCGGAACAAACTGTCGTCTGCGCCCGCTTAAAATATTCCTGACATTCAATGTGGTGGCCTTCACGTGGATTGTGTTCCGCGCCGACTCGCTCGCCACAGCCAATGAGATTATGAATCAGATATTTACAGCCTTCAATGCTAACCATATAGGCGAATATTTGGCGGCCTATTGGCAGATTATTGCAGTTATGGTTGCCGCATACGTAATCCATTGGTTGCCAAATGGTTTAAAAAACTGGTATCGCGGTCAGTTTGCCGTTATGCCAATGTGGCTGCAGGTGGCCGTGACGATTGTGGCGGTGTTTGTGCTTGTGCAGTTCAGCCAATCGGGACTGCAGCCGTTCATCTATTTTCAGTTCTGAGAAATCGGCAAAAACATGCCGCTTCATTCTCCGCGTTTCTTGCCGCCGACAAAAAAAAACAAGAATTTATCACCGATTTTTTTCAGTCGCAGCCAAACTAATTATTAGTTTTGCGCTTGTGTGCCGTGAACCATAGCGAAACGGCCCAAACTTTGATTGATAGTTGTTAAGATATTTATTTATAACACTTTAATTTAAATATAAAAAAGATGGCAAAAGAGAAAAAATTCATCACCTGTGATGGAAACCAAGCCGCAGCTCACATAGCTTATATGTTCTCTGAGGTAGCGGCCATTTACCCCATCACACCATCTTCGCCAATGGCAGAAAACGTTGACGAATGGGCAGCTCAAGGCCGAAAGAACATCTTCGGCGAGACAGTTTTAGTTCAGGAAATGCAGTCGGAAGGCGGCGCTGCTGGTGCCGTTCACGGCTCGTTACAGGCAGGTGCGCTCACAACCACTTTCACCGCTTCGCAGGGCCTTCTGCTTATGATTCCGAATATGTACAAAATCGCTGGCGAACTCATCCCGACAGTGTTCCACGTTTCGGCTCGTACGCTGGCTTCGCACGCACTCTGCATCTTCGGCGACCATCAGGACGTTATGGCCTGCCGTCAGACTGGCTTTGCAATGCTGGCCGAGGGCTCGGTTCAGGAAGTTATGGATTTGGCTGGTGTGGCTCACTTGGCAACACTCAAGAGCCGTGTTCCGTTCCTGAATTTCTTCGACGGTTTCCGCACATCGCACGAGTATCAGAAAATTGAGGTTGTCGAGCAAGACGACCTGAAGGAACTGGTTGATTGGGACGCAGTTAAGGCTTTCCGCGAGCGCGCTTTGTCGCCTGAGCGTCCTGAAATGCGCGGTATGGCTGAGAACCCCGACGTGTTCTTCGCTCACCGCGAGTCGTGCAACCCGTACTACAACGCTGTGCCTGACATTGTGGCCGACTATATGGACAAAATCAGCGCCATCACTGGCCGCAAGCACCGTCCGTTCGACTACTACGGCGCAAAAGACGCTACCAACGTGATTGTGGCTATGGGTTCGGTTACCGAATGCATCAAAGAGGTTGTTGATAAGAAAGTTGCGGCAGGCGAGAAGGTTGGTATGATTGCCGTTCACCTGTATCGTCCGTTCTCACTCAAATATTTGAAAGAGGCCATCCCCGCATCGTGCAAACGCATCTGCGTTCTCGACCGCACCAAAGAGCCTGGCGCAAACAGCGAGCCGCTGTTCCTTGACGTTGTTGACGCTCTGACCGAACTTGGCCTGATTTCGAAAATCGAAGTTGTTGGCGGCCGCTACGGTCTGGGTTCGAACGACACCACACCTGCGCAAATCATCGCCGTTTACGACAACCTGGCTATGAACACCCCGAAGAACCACTTCACTCTGGGTATCACCGACGACGTTACCTTCACTTCGCTGCCTGTCGGCGAAGAGGTTTCGGTTGCGCCCGCTGGTCAGTTCCAAGCCAAATTCTACGGCCTTGGCGCCGACGGTACCGTGGGTGCAAACAAGAACTCGGTTAAGATTATCGGCGAGACTACCAATAAATATTGCCAAGCATACTTCTCGTACGACTCGAAGAAATCGGGCGGCTTCACCTGCTCGCACCTTCGCTTCGGCGACGAGCCAATCCGCTCGACATATCTGGTTACAACACCGAACTTTGTGGCTTGCCATCAGCAGGCATATCTGAATATGTACGACGTTACCCGCGGCCTGCAGAAGGGCGGTACGTTCCTGCTGAACACCATCTGGGAAGGCGACGAACTCATCACCAACATCCCGAACAAGGTGAAGGCTTACTTCGCAAAGAACGACATCAAGGTTTACTACATCAACGCAACCAAGATTGCACAGGAAATCGGCCTTGGAAACCGCACCAACACTATTCTTCAGTCGGCATTCTTCCGCATCACTGGCGTGATTGCAGTTGACAAGGCTGTTGAGGAAATGAAGCACTTCATTGTGAAATCGTACGGCAAGAAGGGCGAGGACGTTGTGAACAAGAACTACGCAGCTGTTGACCGCGGCGGCGAGTACAAGGAACTGGCTGTTGACAAGGCTTGGGCCAATCTGCAAGACCAACCGAAGGTTTACACCGACGGCGACGACTTCATCAACAAGGTTGTCCGCCCAATCAACGCGCAAGACGGTGATTTGCTGCCTGTTTCGTCGTTCAAGGGTATTGAGGACGGTACTTGGGCCGCTGGAACTGCCAAATTTGAGAAACGCGGCGTTGGTGCTTTCGTACCTGTTTGGAATTCAGAGAATTGTATTCAGTGTAACAAGTGCGCATACGTCTGCCCGCACGCTTGCATTCGTCCGTTTGTAATGACAGAGGACGAGAAGGCTGGCTTCGGTGGCGACACCATCCCCGCACTCGGACCACAGTTCAAGGGAATGTACTTCACAATGCAAGTGGGTGTTAAGGACTGCTTGGCTTGCGGCAACTGCGCCGACGTCTGCCCTGGCAATCCGAAGAAGGGCGGCCCCGCTCTAAAAATGGTGGCTTACGACGACACATCGGCCGAAGCCGCAAAAGAGGCTGCCAACTGGAACTACTGCGTTGAGAAGGTTTCATCGAAACAAGACCTTATCGACATCACAGCCAATGTGAAGAACTCGCAGTTTGCAACACCGCTGTTCGAATTCTCGGGCGCTTGCGCAGGTTGCGGCGAGACACCATACGTTAAGTTGATTTCGCAACTGTTCGGCGACCGCGAGATTGTGGCCAACGCAACTGGTTGCTCGTCAATCTATTCGGGTTCTGTTCCATCGACACCGTACACAAAGAACGCCAAAGGACAGGGTCCTGCCTGGGCCAACTCATTGTTCGAGGACTTCTGCGAGTTCGGTCTTGGTATGGAAATCGCCAACAAGAAAATGAAGCAGCGTCTGACTCGCCTTATGACCGAGGCTCAAGAGTGCACCTGCTGCACCGACGATATGAAGGCTCTGTTCCGCGAGTGGATTGAGAAACAAGAGGACGCTGCCGCTACAAAGGCTCTGGCACCGAAGATTGTTGCCGCCTGCGAGGCTTGCGGCTGCGACACCTGCAAGAATATCCTGACCTACAAAGACCACCTGGTAAAACGCTCGCAGTGGATTATCGGTGGCGACGGCGCTTCGTACGATATCGGTTACGGCGGTCTCGACCACGTGATTGCTTCGGGCGAGGACGTTAACATCTTTGTAATTGATACTGAGGTATATTCGAACACTGGCGGTCAGTCGTCGAAGGCTACACCGCTGGGTGCAATCGCCAAATTCGCCGCTTCAGGCAAACGCGTTCGCAAGAAAGACCTTGGTATGATTGCCACCACCTACGGCTATGTTTATGTTGCGCAGATTGCAATGGGTGCCGACCAAGCACAAACGCTGAAGGCTCTGAAAGAGGCTGAGGCTTACCACGGACCATCAATCGTGATTGCTTACGCACCTTGCATCAACCACGGTTTGAAGGCAGGTATGGGCAAGAGTCAGGCCGAAGAGGCTAAGGCCGTTGAGTGCGGCTACTGGCATCTGTGGCGTTTCAACCCCGAATTGGCTAAGGAAGGCAAGAATCCGTTCATTCTCGACTCGAAAGAGCCTGATTGGTCGAAGTTCCAAGAATATCTTATGGGTGAGGTTCGCTTCAACTCGGTTAAGAAAATGTTCCCGAACGAGGCCGACGAACTCTTCAGTGCCTGCCAGGAAATGGCCAAACTGCGCTACCAAAGCTACGTGCGTATGACCAAAATGGATTATTCGGCAGAATAACATCTGCTTGAGATAGCGAAAAAGCCCGACGGTGACGTCGGGCTTTTTTTGTTGGTGAGTGAATCTCTGCTTTTTAAGCGTAGGTTCGAGTCTTCTATATGACTGCTTAAAGAGTTTTTTGTTGTTGCATATCGTTATTGTTAATAAGTAATAATGGAAAATGTCTTTTTTACAGGCATTATTGTTACTTTGGACTTCCAAAAAAGTAGTAATTAATATGAGTAAAAACATCAACATTTCCGGCTCGGCAAACGGAATGGAGGTTTATGGCGCAAAGACCGTAAGCGCAGACACTTACAAAGGCGACAGCCGATTTAATGAGAAATTCGTGAGTATAAAATTCTGCGAAGGAATTCCCAATTCGTTTCCAGGAGTGGAAATCGTGGAGGAAGGCTTCCTCGACCAAATGCCACACTTGAAGATGCTCAAAATAGCCGACACGGTGAAGTATATCGGCGTTACCGAAAAACTAAACAATATCATACACCAAAATGATGTGTTAGTAATCGGGACATTTGGCACTTACGCTGAGGAGTTCGCCCGCAAGTACAAGTTGCGCTTCCTGCCCGCAAATATAGAGATTGCCAGGGTGGGTGATTATTACACTAAATATGGCATTGACATCATAACCATCGTCGTCAACTACAGCGGCACAGTTTTCATCAATCAGGACGAGCGGTGTCAGGGTTCATCGGCGGGCTCTACGGGCGGTGGTTCTATAGATATCGACCTTGAATGGGATTTTTTCAAAGACCCTGATGCCCAACGGAAAATTGCCGACAAATGTTGGGGCAATTGCTACAGCCAGATAATGGAGAGCAAGCCGCTTGCCAACTTCATTGAAAAAGCCCGCGAATACTACAAAAAAGAGAATCATAACAGGTTGATAATCAACTTTTAACCATATAAAAAGTTGTACGCAATGTCTCTGCGGAAATTGTAGCATTATATGAAAAAAGCAATTGTTTTTAACACTAATAATCATTGCCACAGTTCTTTACGGCTATTCACAGAGTATCGCAGGTTCGGGATGGAGCGACGGAATTACCAAGTATTCTTCAACAAACGAAGTTGGACAAATAGCCAGCAATTCTATCGAGCGCTATCTTAATATTTTCCAAAGAATTAGCATAGGAGAACCGAATAAATCCCTGGCCGTTTGAACCAAAATCGGTGCCAGGAGTCACTCCTACATGAGCCTTTTCAAGAATGTCGAAAGCAAAGCGGTATGAATCATTTGTAAATCGGGTTACATCAGCAAAAATGTAGAACGCTCCTTGCGGTTCGGTATGAATGATGAATCCCATCTGGCGCAAACGGTCAATCATGTACAAGCGGCGCTCGTTGTAGGTCTGACGCATTGCCGCCACATCGGCGGCTGCACTCTGCAAGGCCGCAATTCCAGCATACTGAGCCTGCGATGGCGCACAAATGAAAAGATTCTGCTGCAAAATCTGCAAACTGCGCATATATTTTTGTGGTGCAATCAGATAGCCCAACCGCAAACCAGTCATCGCAAAACGTTTGCTAAAGCCGTTCAAAATGAAAGCATCGTCAGTATACTCCAGCATTGAGTGAGCTTTGCCGACATAAACAAGACCGTGATATATTTCGTCGGAAAGAATTGGAATGCCCAATTGAGCCAAATCGGCCATTACTTTCGGACTCAGCAGTGTCCCTGTCGGGTTCATTGGCGAGTTAATGAAAATGGTGCGGGTTTTGGATGTGATGGCTCGTCGCACCGCATCGACATCGAATTGGAAGCCATTTTCAGCGCAAAGAGGAACATCGACTGGCACTCCATTGCAAGCCAGCACAAAATTTCGGTAGCAGGCATATCCCGGATTCGACATTATCACCTCGCCCCCAGCCTCGCAAAGCACCATTAGTGCAAGCAAAATAGCCGGCGACGAGCCACTGGTCACAACTATGCAATCCGGATTGACACTGACATTATATTCTTGTCTATAAAAATCGGCAATTGCCTGACGCAGAGCAAAATCGCCCAACGAATGAGTGTAATGAGTTTTAGACTTGCGCATGGCTTCAACCGATGCTTGCGACACACATTCGGGCACATCGAAATCGGGCTCACCAACCTCCAGATGAATGACATCGACGCCATGCCTCTGCAACTCGTTGGCTCGCTCAAGCACCTCCATCACGATGAATGGTGACATTTTTCCGATTTGAGGATTCATATTACAGGTAAATTGTTTCTTTCGGACTTCAGACTATGGACAACAGACCTTTGAACGAAGTTTCCGTTACTAATTTTCAATTATCGGACACGACGAGTCGCATCCATATGTTTTTCGTTTCTCAACTCTCTAAAATTCAATTCTTATCAGCTTTCTTTGTCGCGCCAGAAAGTCCGTCAATATCAACCGAAGGGTCGGCCTTGACAGGAACGGGTTCTGCTTTGATGGCATCGCGCCACTGAATTTGCGTTGTAGGCACCTCGCCTGTTATGAAATCGGTGTTGTTGAAATTGAGAGTGAATCCATCGTAGAAATCAGGGTCGGCTTGCGGCAGAAGGAATCGTTTACTGAAGTTCCCTTTTCCATCGAAATGCGCGAAATACGGCTTGGTAAACATTCCGTCGGGCCATTTGCTGCCAACTACCAACCAATGTCCGTTGTGTGACCAACCGTGATTGCTTTCTGCACAACTGCTGTTCACATTTTCGGGTTTCGTAATCTCCATTGTCTGCAAATCGAGCAAATGAATGTCGGCCTCACGATTGAATGGTGTAAAATAACCTCGATTGGCAAATGTGAAAGCAATATAACGCCCATTGGGTGAAACTTTCGGGAAGGTTATACTTCCGCCCAAATCTTTTGATCGGAGAACTGTATCGGCTGTACCCCACGAGTTTGTGGCCTCATCATAGGTAATGCGCAAAAGGCTGTACCAATAACCGTCATCAAAACCCTTATCGCCTTTACGCTCCGGAGCGCTTGTATAATATAGCGTACGGCCGTCGGGAGCCCACGCCGGCAAGTTTTCCAAATCTTTAGTCGAAAGTTGCGGACAAGTAGTAAGTGTTTGCGTTTTCATATTAAGCAACACGATATCCGACTTTGAATCAGACACATAAATACGCTTTGCATAATTGTTATGGAACTGCTGGCTTATCAAGTTGGTCGACATTGCAATCAAATATCCGTTCGGATTCCACGATGGATAGACGCCCGCCGACATCGAAATGTCGGTCTTAGTGTTGAATTTCTGCAACTTGCCATCGTAGAGAATGGTTGTTCCGCCGTTGAACTTACGCGTGTGCAGCAGCATTGTATTCGGATTCTGTGCACTGAACGAGTGACAGTTCATGCAAGCATAATCAACTGATTTATTTTCGATTATCGGTGTCTGCTTGTAGTTTTCAATGCACCGCTCGTAGATACCCATTTCGTTCCAAAGTACATAGCCAGTGTTTATCAAGCGATAGGCTATATGCGAATCGATGCTATCGGGCGAGACTACTTGCCAGAAGGGAGCGAATCTGACAGTAAGGCCGATTGTGTCGGACATTGTAACCGTGTAGAACAATGTGTCACCAACATGGTTGCTCAACAGTGAACGCCATTTTCGGCTATTCCAAACTGCTTTTCCATCGCGGCATTTCAGGTTGACAATTTCATCTCCAGCCCTAACTTCAACAGCAAGCACTTCGGCCCCTCCGTCGGCTTTAAAGTTTAGCGGAGCAATATTGACAGGTATGACAATATCGGTGTAATCGGGATAAATGTATGGCTTATCAGCCGATATGTTACAATCATCGTAAGATGATAAACAAGAAATCAGCAATGGTAGCAGTAATGCTATGTATAATACTTTTTTCATATAGAAAAGCGTTTGTTAATTTGACACTCTTAAACCTGTGATTTCAGGATTGTCAACAAAAAAATACTTCCAATAAGAGTTTGGGAACCGTTCTATAACTATGTTTCTTACGATATTACCATCTTTTGTCGCAATCTGTTGAAATGCCTTAAACTGATCTACAATATAAGGTTGAATTTGAATGTTTTCAACATCGGCTCTTGACTCTTTGCTCAGTGCTCGATAAAGAAGCACCGCTTCCTGATACGAACGAGGCAAATTATTGTAGTTTACCTTACAATGACCATCAAGAAGCAAACTAAGGAATAAATTCAAATTGTTCTGCAACAATGCACTTGTTAAAAGATATTGAGTTGCAAATGCATTGTTTTTGTCTGACATAACGACTTGCAATACATCGTATTGAGAGTTTCCTAAATAAAAATCAGCCTTTGGATGACGTTTCCTGATGCCATCAACTTTGTCGCGATTGAAATCTGTCTCTGGAGAATGGACAATATAATTATTACGGTCTTCAACAAAACGCTTTGACAACATCACATGCTCATATTTGTCCAAATATTTTTTAGCATTAGAATAATCACCAATAATCAACAATTCATCTATTACATATCGCATAAGATAATGGCTGTTTTCATATGTTGTCTGAGCTTCAAAAGCATAATGCAACGCGTTTGTAGAAAATCCCATATTGTCAAAGAGTATGGTCATCGGTAAACAAATCACTGTGGCCATCGGTTCATCAACAAATAATCCATTGATTCCTAAAAGCTGAGGATAGCTAAACATTTTATCTGCCAACTGTCCCTTGGCTGCTAATGCCATATTATAATAGAAGTTTATCCATTGGTTATAATTAACGTACTCTTTCAAGAAATCATTCTTTTTCATGCAATTAAGAATCCAATCCCAATTGCCACTATATGCAGCCACTTCCATTTTGAAAGACAGTCTCTCCAACTTTTTATCATGACTCATTTGCAAACCTACTGTACCCAATACTATAACCGCAAATAATGCCCAAGCAACCATCTTTATATGCTGTTCACGTACATATTTCGAAATAGCTATACCAATAAGTAAAGAGAATATCGGACTAACCAATGGCAAAAACAATACTCCAGAGAACTTGAACGTTGTAAACTTCATCTCCTGCGGACGCATATCGAAGAAGGCTGCATTGGGTTTAATGGGCAATAAAAACCGATAAACTATCAACGGCCAAAGCGCAGCTACTACAACTGCGCCAACCATACTGGCTAATTTTCGCTTATCAGGCATGAATGCATAATTCAAAACTCCGCATACAGCAAAAACATAGAGTGCTACCGCCCCACAAGCATGGTAAATTGCCATAGCCAGCAACGGCGTCACAAACGTTTCCCAATCAAACCTTGACAAGACCTGATGCAGATTCATTATCGCAATCAGTAGCAACACTTGCATGTTGATTGCAAAAGGATATTTAACATCGGTCCAAGCAACAATTGCAATCGCGACAGCCAAAATATGCGTTATTAGTGACGTATAGGCATTTCCGCCGACCGTTTTTCGAATATAACAGTTGACGAGAACCGCTGTCAAAAACAACTCGGCAACCAAAAACACCGTTCCCCAGAAACGGAACATGGTGAACTGGTCGATGAATGTCTGGAAATACTCGGCCAAACCGCCGGGGGCACTCACTTTTGTCCAAAAAAAATCAGCAGTAAGCACGAATGCCGGTTGCTGGAAAATATTGTAACACAACGGATTGACAACAAAATAGACAAACCATGCCAAAATCGCATACGACAATGCCACGGGAATCAATAAAATATGCTTTCGTATCATAACGCTTTATTCAATGTTGCGAAAATAACCATTTAATAAATATGTGCATAACAGCACCGGCATAGTTTTTCTAAACACCATCTCACTCTTTTGCCTTGGCATCGTCAACCAACATGAAGAAAACCTGTTTCGGACAACGATAATTGTCGAAAAGCAGAGGAAAATTCTTTCTTCCCCGAGCCAGACTGCCACTCTTCCGATAGCTGCGGTCATCGAGGCCGCTGAACGTAACATTTGTAACCACATCGCTGTTTCGACGCAGAACATCGAAAATCATCCGATACTGAGCCGCTTGTGCGTTTTTCTTTTCATCGTCATAAATTGTAACCTCACGACGTTGCTCCGGACTGCGTGTCGGTTGCATTTTGAATAGCGACACATCGAACTGGGTGATGTGCACCTGAAGGCCCATTGAGCGGAAGCGCGCAATGGCTGTCTCTAGCTGCTCGCGCGTAGGCTCGTAAAGCGACCAGTGGCCCTGCATTCCCACTCCATCGATATGC
>Ga0310694_10002624_pt1 | contig 18184 bp, 14 predicted proteins | sample 174DNAGHGhighgp2_FD_203884 | JGI IMG/M metagenome (GOLD analysis project Ga0310694, IMG submission 203884) | Sheep rumen microbial communities from Palmerston North, Manawatu-Wanganui, New Zealand - 1742 DNA GHGhigh gp2 (v2) (version 2) | ecosystem: Host-associated > Mammals > Digestive system... | reverse complement strand
TGATAAGTCAGCCCCATCGGGTCGGCCGACGAACGGAACGAGCCGCCGTTGCGGGTATTGTTGTTCCACGGCTCATAGTTGTAACTGATGTTGAGAGGATTGCAGTAGGTGCTGGTCGTGGCGACGCGGGGGTCATACCAGCGTGTGACATGGGCCGGACGGCGTGGCGTGGCGATACTGCCTGTAGTCTTATCCGCCAGGGTGATATTGACAACATGTTGCCCGCTACTGCGCATGATGGTGGTCATTTCCTTGCCTGGATAGTGGACACACAGTACCGTGTCGTGGTCGGTTCCCACGAGGGTATATCTTCCATGGCTGTCGGTATTGCAGTGGGCGGGACTGTGGAGCCACATCACGGTGGCACCCTCTAGCTGGCGCCCTTGATTGTCGGTCACTGTCCCTGTCACTTCATAGCTGGTCACCACAGGAATGTAGTAGTCGCTCACTTGTCCCTTGACGACCTTAATCGAGTCACCGTTGGCATTGACGGCAAGTGCGCTGAATAGCGCTATTGCGGCAAGAAAATGTTTCATGTTTTAATAAAGGAAATTATATAGCAGTTGGCTCAATTCTTCTTTTTAATGCGAATTTCACGAATTACGCGAATAGACTTAAATAAAAATCGTGGAATTAGTCAAATTAGCGCAATTCGCGTTAGCCCCGCAGGGTATCGGGCCAACATCTATATCATGTCTTTAAAAAGAGGGCAGGGTGTCGCCTGTGGGGGTGTCACCCTGCCCAATCCTAATGAATGATGAATAGAAATCTAGTTATTCAGCTTTGGGATCGTTCTTGAGCGTGGGAACGGTCTGCAACTGGGTCAGCGGCAGGGGATAGTACTTCACGCTCTCGCTCCAACCGCTGAGCACACTGGCAGCGAGACCGGTGCGAACGAGGTCATTGTAGCGCTCACCCCATTCACACACGAGCTCCATGCGGCGCTCGTCCAGAATCTGATCCACGGTGACGTTGGTCAGTGTGGGCATCTGGGCACGGCTGCGCACCTGGTTGAAGGGCTGGTCACCGTTCTTGCCCTGGCGCACCTTGGCCTCGGCATTGATGAGCAGCACGTCGGCATAGCGCAGGATGCGGATGTTGTTGTTCGAGCCATACTTGCTGCGGCCGGGAGTCAACTGGTTGGTGGGAGTATATGCCTTGCCATTCCAGGTGTTGGTGTTGTTGACATTGCCCATCACGTTGATCTCGTCACCGTCGCGGGTGGTGGTGCCGCCCACGAGAACCGAGGTTTCCAGACGGATGGTCTCGCCACGGGCCTGTGCCCAGTTGATGAAGTTGTCGGTAATTCCCACGAAGTTCCATCCACCCAGGTTGCCGGGTCCCTGGAACACAAACCACTGGTCGGCGTCAACCATGTCGCCGCTACCCTGGCCAAAGTCGGTGCACTGGCACTCAAGCAGGCTCTCGTTGCACATCTTGCCAGGAATCTTGAACAGGTTGTAGAAGTCGTTATAGAGCTGGAACTTGCCGCTGGCGATGATGTCGTCGGTCAATGCCTCGGCCTGGGCATACTCGCCACGGTTCAGGCGAATCTTGGCTGCGAGAGCCTCGGCGGTAAAGGCGGTAGCGGCGCCAAAGTGGGTCGCCTCATTGGGACGAATGCGGGGGCAGTTCTCGATGGCATACTGCAGGTCCTCCAGCATGTAGCGCTCAACGGCATCCTTGGTGGAGCGGGTGAGGTCACTCTGGTTGTTGTCGCGCAGGATCGTCACGTCACCGAAGGCCTGTGTCAGCCTGTAGTAGGCATAGGCACGCAGGATGCGCACCTCACCGCAGTAGGCACGGTAGGTGGCGCGGTCGTTGTCATTGGTGATGTGCTGAGCATAGGAATCCAGCGATGTGAGGGCGCCATTGGCCACCTTCACCATGCCGTAATACTGGTTCCACATCTCGTTCAAGCCCCAGAATGAGTTGTCATACCTGAAGTTGCCGAAGTCAACCAGCAGTCCCTGGTCATCGACGCGGCCACTCCACACGTCACCGTCACGCACGATGGTCAGTGGCCAGATGACCCAGTGCATACCGCCGGTACGCAACTTGGCATACACGCCCGAGACGGGCATATACATCTCGCTGGTTTTGGTGTAATCAACATCCGACTCGGGAAGCGTGTTCTCGGGCAGAATGTCCATCCAGTCATTGCAGGAGGTGGCACCCACCATCAGCAGACCTGCAATCATGATATATTTCAATAATTTCATTGTATTTCTTCTTTTTATGATTGTTTGGTAATGTGCTCTTTTAGAAGTCGATGGTTACACCAAAGGTGTAGGTCGATGTCAGCGGGTAAACCTCGGTATCCCAACCCTCGGGATCGTTCAGCTCGGGAGTGAAGCTGTTGGCCTTGAACAGGGTGAGGGGGCGGTCGGCGGTAGCGCTCAGGCGCAGCGAGGGCAGGGTATAGCCGCCCATCTTGATGTTCCTGAAGGTGTAGCCGAGAGTGACGTTCTGGATGCGGAAGAAGTCGGCATCCTCAACAAAGAACGAGTTCACGCGCTGGTCGCTCACGTTCCATGAGTGCACCCAACCCTCGGCCGAAGGATACTTGTTGGTCGAGCCGGCACCGGTCCAGCGGTTGACCACCTGGTCGTGGTCGAAGTTGTAGTTGGACTGGGCGTAGCGCAGGGCACGCTTACGGTTGTACATCTGGGCACCTGCGTTACCATAGGTGGTCAACGCGAAGTCCAGGTTCTTCCACTGGAAGCCCAAGTTGATGCTGTAGATGAAGTTGGGCAGATAAGAGCCCAGGGTGGTGCGGTCCTCACCGTCGACGATGCCGTCACCGTTCAGGTCCTTGTACTTGAAGTCACCGGGCTGCAGGCCATTGGCCACAGCGGTCTTGTCACTGGCACATTCCTGCTCGGTCTGGTAGATGCCCTCGACGATGTAACCGTAGAACGAGTTCATCTCCTTGCCCACAAACTGGTAGGTCTTGCCTCCGGCAATGTAGGGATTGCCCGACAGGCTCTTCACCTCGTTCTTGAGATAGGACAGGTTGGCGCCGATGTAGTACTTGAAGTCGTTGCCCACACGGTCGGCCCAGTTGATGCTCACGTCAACACCGGTGTTGAGAATCTTGCCGATGTTCTGCAGCAGCGTGTTGTTCTCAAACGGCAGGCGGGGAGCAATCACGGCCTTGCGGGTCATGCGGTAGAACCAGTCGATGTCCACGCTCAGGCGGTTGCGCAGGGTGGCGAACTCAACGCCGACGTTGGTCTCGTCAACAACCTCCCACTTCAGGTTGGTGAAGTAGCTGTTGTTCTGGAAACCGGCGATTGTAGCGTTGCCGAATACACCCGAAGACCAGGTTCCTGTCGATACCGAGCGAAAACCATCGCTGGCGGGAACGGCGTTGTTACCCAGGCGACCCCAGCTGGCACGCCACTTCAGGTAGTCAACCACATTCTGGTTGGCCATGAAGTCTTCCTTGCTCATTACCCAAGCGGCACCGAACGAGGGGTAGTAGCCCCAAGTCTCCTGGTACTTGCTCGTGCCGTCGGCACGGAAGGTAGCCATCAGCAGGTACTTGCCCATGTAGTCATAGTTGATGCGGCCAAAGTAGCTGTTGCTGCGATAGCGGGTGCCACCGTCGCTGGCGCGGCGGCTGTCGCTGTCGGTGCTGATGCCGATGTACTTGTAGGCGTCATCACCGTCAACGATGCCGTAACCGATGCCGTACAGGTAGTTATACTTGTCCTCGCGCAGCGAGTGACCCAGCATCACACCCACATTGTGGTCGCCGAAGCTGTCTTTATAGGTCAGCACGTTGTCCCAGATCCAGTTCTTGTAGGTGGACTCGGTCTTGCTCACCCACGACTTGTCGTTGCGCTGAACGGCGCTCACATAGTACTCGGGCATGTAAGTGCGGTTGTGGATGGCCGAGAAGTCGTATGCATAGCTGGTCCTGAAGTTCAGCTTGCTGGGGATGAAGGTAATCTGAGCATAGAAGTTGGTCAGATACTTGTTGATGTCGTTCACACTGTTCTGGTAGTTGGCTGTGGCAACGGGGTTGTAGAAGTTGTTGGTGAAGCCGACCGACTCGGGTGAACCGTAGTGGGTGGGGCGGGTGGCTTCGTTCTTCTCGTCCATCACGGGATAGATGCCGGGGGCGTTGAATGCCTGCTGCCATGCCACATTGTTGGGCGTGCGCTGCTTGCCCTTGGAGAAGATGCCGTTGAAGCCCACCTTCAACCAGCTTGTAGCCTCATAGTCGAGTGCAGCACGGAAGTTCAGACGATTATAGTAGTTCTTCACGTCCATGACACCGTCCTGATACAGGTAGTTGATGCCCAGTGAGTAAGTAGCCTTCTCGCCACCGCCGGTGATGCTCAGGCTGTGGTCGGTGATGGAAGCGGTGCGCAGCAGCTCCTTGTACCAGTCGGTGTCCGAGCCGTAGGTCCAATTGTGGAAATCGCTGTTGGCGTAGCTGCCGCCGTAGCGGTCAATCGAAGCCTTCATCGTTGACACGTAGGCGTCATAGTTGGCTTCCATCAGCATCGTGGCATACTCACTGGAGTTGGCCATCTTCAACACGTTAGTAGCCTTCTGGATACCGTAGTAGCCGTTGTAGGTAATCTTGGCCGGCTGGTTCTTGTTGCCGTGCTTGGTGGTAATGAGAACAACACCGTTAGCAGCGCGTACACCATAAATGGCTGCTGCCGAAGCGTCCTTCAAAACCGACATGTCGGCAATGTCGTTGGAGTTCAGGAAGTCGATGTTGTCGTAGAACATACCGTCAACCACATACAGCGGACTGCCGCTCGTGAACGAGCCGTTACCACGGATGTGTACCTTGGGACCCTCGCCCGGGGTACCGCTGTTGACCACGTTCACGCCAGCCACCTTGCCCTGCATGGCGCCCATGGGCGATGCCGTGGGCACCGAGAGCAGTTCCTCGCCCTTGACAACGCTGATGGGCGCTGTTAGATCCTTGGCCTGGGCTGAACCGTAACCGATCACGACAACCTCGTCCAGGTTGCGCACATCGTCCAGCAGCTGGACGCTCATCATTTCGCTGGCGGTCATCTCTACTGCCTGCATTCCCATAAAGGTGAACTTGAGCGTAGCGCCGTCGGGAACATTGGCAATCTCGAAGTTGCCATCAAAGTCGGTGACTGCACCCATCGTGGTTCCCAAAACCTTGACGGTGGCACCGATCACGGGCTCGTTGACCTGGTCAACGACCGTACCTCTTACTGTCAAGGCCTGAACGCTCACGATGGCGCACGACACGAGAAGCAAGAGCATGAGGAATCTTTTTTTCATTCGCTTGTTTTTTTGATGTTAATGGTTGATAAATAATTACTCTGTCACTTTTTAGTGCAACAAAAATACACATTTTTTGAAATATTTTATTGAATTATGAAAAAAAAGATTAAAATATGTAGTCTTTATACCTGTTTATTATCATTTATGGTCGTATTTGGGCCTTGTGGTTATTGCTGCTTGGTGTATCAATCATGTGCGTTGATACAATAATAAAACTTAATTATTTGTCCTTGTAGTCGAAAAATGTTACTTTTGCGCTAGCAATGCGTCAGGCATCACCTGCACTAGGTCTTTTGCCGATAGGCGCTTAGTCATATTATTTATTTCTTTTACTTCCATGAGGATAGGACTGTTTGGCGGGTCGTTCGACCCGATACATATTGGCCATGCAATCATCGCCCAGCACATTATTACTAATGGCATGGTGGACCGCTTGTGGTTCATGGTTTCCCCTGTAAACCCATTAAAGGAGGGCAAACCGCGTCTAGTGGCTGATGCCGACCGGTTGCGCATGGTCGAGATGGTGTCTCGTCCCATGGAGGGGGTCGAGACGTCGGCCTTCGAGTTCACGATGCCCAGGCCGTCCTACACGATTGACACGCTCAATGCGCTGCAGGCCAAGTTCCCCGATGACGAGTTTTTTTTGGTCATCGGAGCCGACAACTGGGCATTGTTTGACAGGTGGCGCAGCAGTGAGGAAATCGTGAGCAAGTACCATCTGCTTGTCTATCCGCGTTTGGGATATGAAGTGATGATTCCCGAGCGGTTACAGCATCGCGTGACCCTGGTTGATGCACCCATTATTGAGCTGTCTTCAACCGGGATTCGCGAGCGTTTGGCACAGGGACTGAGCGTGCGCTACAGCGTCCCCGACGAAGTGCTCAACTACATCGAGCGCCACGGCCTCTACACCAAAATCAACTAAAAACTAAAAACTAAAAAACCAAATAATGAACAAGCTGACCCCTAATGAATTGGCCTTCATTGCCCTTGCCAACGAGTACTGCCAAGTGCTGGAGCGTGCCGTTGACAGTGAGTCGCGTGAAGCATTTGTGGAACAGATGCTCAAACTCTTGCCGCGCCTGTATATCACCATCATTGACATTCAGGACGACATCTATAGCGAGGGTTTCATCGACTCGGCCCTTGAAGAAGACGTGTATGACTTGGTGCGCACTCGTGTTGCCCAGGTGATGGCCGACGAGGACATCTATCTTGAGGTCTTCTTGGAGGATATGAAGTACAGTGACATGCCCATTTCGGCGTCGGTCTCCGAGAATCTTGCCGACCTCTATCAAGAGTTTTTCAACCTCATTCACTCGATTCAGGATGCTCTCACCGAGACCCAGCACGAGATGTTGTGCCAGTGTAAGAACAACTTCATCAACTATTGGGGACAGACGCTATGCAATGTGCTGCGTGCACTGAATGCCGTTTACTACAGCATCTAGTGCGACTGGGACTTGATCTTTTTTATGAAACTATAACTTTTTTTATTACAATACATTACAATGAACAAGACAGATAAATATGTGAACTCCTTGTTGGAGTTTCTGGATAACAGTCCATGCAATTTCCTGGCTGTGGACACCGTGAAGAAGATACTTGATGCCAGCGGTTTTAAGGAGAGGAAGATTGATGACAAGATGACGGCTCAAGCTGGTGATAAGTTCTATTTCACCAAGAACGACAGCGCCATCTTTGCCGTGCAAGTGGGTAAAAAGAAGCCTGCCGACACAGGTTTCAAGATTATTGCAGCCCATAGCGACTCGCCCTGCTTCAGAATCAAGCCGGCTAGCGAGATACCTAGCGAGGGCGGCATCTTGCGCTTGAACACCGAGGTCTATGGCGGGCCCATTCTCTACACATGGTTTGACCGCCCCCTGTCGCTGGCAGGCCGCGTGATTCTCAAGGGCAAGGATGCCCTGCACCCCGTCACAAAGCTCCTCAAGATCGACCGACCGTTGATGTGTATTTCCCACCTGGCCATCCACTTCAACCGCGCTGTCAACGAGGGCAACCACCTCTCCAAGCAGAAGGACATGCTGCCCATCCTGGCTAAAATCAACCGCGACTTCGAGTGGCAGAACACTCTGCTCAACCTCGTCGCCGAGGCACTTCAGGTGGAAGCATCCGACATTCTGGACTTTGACCTCATGCTGTATGACGTGAGCAAGGCCAGCCTGTTCGGGCTTAACAATGAGTTCATCTCGGCAGGCCGTCTCGATGACCTGAGTATGGTTCACGCTGCTATCACCGCCATCACCGAGGCCCAGGACAAGGACGCCACCCTGGTGGCCGCCATCTTTGATAACGAGGAAACCGGTAGCGGCACCAAGCAGGGTGCGCACTCGCCCGTGTTGGGAAATATGTTGCTGAGGCTCGTCATGGCCTTGGGTGGCGACTTTGAAGACTATGGCCGTGCTGTTCACCGCTCATTTATGGTGTCGGCCGACAATGCCCATGCCTTCCATCCCAATTATCCCGAGAAATATGATCCCACCAACCATCCTGCGCTGGGCGGTGGTCCCTGTGTCAAGGTCAATGCCAACTGCAAGTACATGAGCGACGCCCACTCGGCAGCCATCTTCAGGAGCTTGTGTGAGAAAGCCGGCGCTCCGTTCCAGTATTTTGTGAACCACAGCGATGTGGCTGGCGGTTCGACACTAGGCAATATCCTCACTGGCCAACTCGATATCGAGGGCGTGGACGTGGGCAATCCCGTGCTGGCCATGCACTCGGTGCGTGAGACCGGTTCATGTGACGACCACGTGAACATGATCAAGGTGATGAAACAATTCTTCAGTTGACAACACTAACCCACTTACAACTAAAAACTTAAAACTTACAACTAAAAACTTACAACTAAAAACTCAAAATGGTAAGTTATCTTCAAGTAGAGGGGTTGAGCAAGGCTTTTGGTGTAGATGTGCTCTTTGAGGATTTGACCTTCGGCGTTGCCGAGGGTGAAAAAATTGGGCTCATTGCCAAGAACGGGACCGGCAAGTCCACTCTTCTCGATATTCTAGCAGGCATAGCATCACAAGATAGCGGTACGGTCATCTACCGCAATGACCTGCGTGTGGGATACTTGCCGCAATTGCCCGACCTGGGTGGCGCTCACACCGTGATTGACGCCTGCCTGCATGGTGATGACCCGCGGTCGGCAGCCATTCATGCCTATGAGGATGCCTTGCGCACGGGCGACAGTGATGCCATGACAGCAGCCATCCAGGCGATGGATGCCAATGTGGCCTGGGACTATGAAGAGAGGTTCAAGCAGATTCTCACTCAACTCAAGATCACCGACTATAACCAGCCCGTAAAGGAGTTGAGTGGTGGCCAGGTGAAACGTGTCGCTCTGGCAAGGTTGCTGATTGACGACCCCCAGATGCTGATACTCGACGAGCCGACCAACCATTTGGACATTGATATGATCGAGTGGCTGGAGAGCTACTTGCAGCGGAGCCGTGTCACCTTGTTGATGGTGACCCACGACCGGTATTTCCTGGACAACATCTGCAACCGCATCCTGGAGATGGATCAGCACAGCATCTTCTCCTATAGTGGCAACTACAACTACTATCTCGAGAAGCGTGCTGAGCGCATCGAGGCACAGAACGCTCAGGTGGAGCGGGCACGCAACCTGCTGCGCACCGAACTCGACTGGATGAGACGGCAGCCTCAAGCCCGTGCCCACAAGGCGCAATACCGCATAGATGCTTTTTATGACCTGCAGGAACGAGCACAGCAGCGACGTGACGATGGCGAGGTGGAACTCAATGTCAAGAGCGCCTATATTGGCAAGAAAATTTTCACAGCCCACCATGTGAGCAAGCGCTTTGGCAACAAGGTGATTCTCGACGATTTCAACTACACGTTCGCACGATACGAGAAATTGGGCATTGTCGGGGACAACGGCGTGGGCAAGACGACGTTCATCAAATTGCTGCTCGATATCGTCAAGCCCGATAGCGGCTACTTTGAGATCGGCGAGACGGTGAAGTTTGCCCACTATAGCCAGGAAGGTATGCATTTTGACGAGGGCAAGCGTGTGATTGACGCCGTGCGCGATGTGGCAGAGTATATCTACTTTGACGAGAAGCACCACTATACCGCGATGGCGTGGCTGAACCACTTCTTGTTCTCGCCCCAGGACCAGCAGAAGTTCATTGCCAAGTTGAGTGGCGGTGAACGCCGCCGGCTCTATCTGGCAATGGTGCTCATGACCAAGCCCAATTTCCTGATCCTCGATGAGCCGACCAACGATTTGGACATCTCCACGCTGGAAATTCTGGAGGAGTACCTGTCGCAGTTCAATGGCTGCGTCATCATCGTGAGCCATGACCGTTTCTTCATGGATCGGACGGTGGACCACACGTTTGTCTTTACGGGAGAAGGACATGTCAAGGACTTCCCAGGTAATTACAGCGAGTACCGTGCCTGGAAGCAGCGCCATGAGCAGGAAGCCGCTCAGGCTGCTAAGGAACAGGAAGTGGCAAAGCCCAAAGAGAACACATGGGCCAACCGCAGCAGCCAGAAACGCCTGTCCTACAAGGAACAACGTGAACTCGAGCAACTCAATACCGACATGGAAGCGCTCAACAAGGAAAAAGCCGAACTGGATGCCCTTTTTGCCAGCGGTGAAACCCTCGACGACATCGCGGCCAAGGCTGCCCGCTATCAGCAAGTCAAGGACCTGCTCGACGAGAAGGAAATGCGCTGGCTGGAACTCTCCAGCTAATCCCTGTAATAACTTCTCACTCTTCACTTCTACAATGTACGGCCTCGTTGACTGCAATAATTTTTTCGTTTCCTGTGAGCGGTTGTTTGACCCGCGGCTCAACGGGAAAAAGGTCGTTGTCCTCTCCAACAACGACGGCTGTGTCATCGCCCGCAGCAACGAGGCCAAGGCGGCAGGCATCCCGATGGGGTGTCCAGCCTTTAAAATCAAGGAATACACCGATCCGAGGCAGGTCATACAACTGTCGGCACGTCACATCCTGTATCGTGACCTCTCCAATCGTGTGATGGCGATTCTGACCGACGAGGTCGATAATGTGCAACAATATTCGGTGGATGAGGCGTTTTTTGTGTTGCCGCACGAGGATGTTGAGACCAGTCACCAGGTAATGGCCGATTTGGTCAAGAAGATACGCCAATATGTGGGAATCCCTGTCAGCATAGGTTTTGCTCCTTCCCGAACGCTTGCCAAGGTCGCCAATCACATTGCCAAACGCGACCCGCGCATCACCGATGGCGTGTACTGGCTGGTGCGCCCCGAGGCCGTCGATATTATCCTGCGACGAACGGCCATCGAGGACGTTTGGGGCATCGGGAGGCGACTGGCCGCCTCATTGCAGTCACGAGGCATCAAGACCGCCGCCGACTTTGTGAAGATGCCGCCTTCATTGGTCAGGTCACTGTATTCGGTGACACTGGAGCGCACACAGCGTGAACTCATGGGCCATGACTGCCAGATTGCCAACCCCGTGACGATAGCCCACAAGACCATCATGACGTCGCGCACCTTTGGCAAGGTGCTCACCGATCGCGATGAGGTTGCCGACGCCATCGTCAGTTTTGCCGAGCGCACGGCCAGGCAGTTGCGTGACGAGGGCAGTGTGGCGGGCAGCATCATGACCTATGTGCGCGGTGACCAGTTCCGTGAGGACTTGCCTTTTTACTCCAATTCATGCCAACTCACGCTAAATCCCCCGACTAGCGATACCATGACCATTGTGCGCCAGGCTCTTAATGCTTTGAATTTCATTTGGAGAGACGGATTTGGTTATCGCAAGGCTGGCGTTATGGCTCTTGACATCCAGCGTGGCACAGCCATCCAACTCAATATCTTCGACCCGGATGACCATGGTAAATTGCGCCGATTGATGACCAGCATCGACGGCATCAACAACATGTATGGCCGGCGTTCCATCAAGCTAGCCCCTGGTCTCCAGCGAGGTGAGTGGTCTCCCAACCAGAACCACTTCGGCACCGCCAGCAAGACACTCCACTTCTATACGGGCATGATTCCCAAATGATAAGTAAACTGTTTTTCCCCTCTGGTAATATTTGTCATCTACGGGCTTAATGTGGACTGACTCGGGCCATGTTTCGAGCAAAATGCTATCAATTGTGCCGAAAATCGAAAAATATTTGTCATCTTTTGGCAAGGAATGCAAAAATAGTTGTACTTTTGCAGAGAAAATTGGACAACTATGCCTTCGATGGAGATGAAAGACAGATTGCAGCACTTGGCGAGCAAGGTTGATACCCTGCGTCGCAAGTATGTCGCGCTCCTGAACGAGAGGAAGGAAATGACACGAAAAATCGAGAGCCAGAGTCTGGAGATTGCTAAGCTGGAGAAAGAAGTCAAGCAGCTGCGCATCGACAATGAGTTCCTGCGTGTCGCACATTCCGTTCCCAGCAACCCTGAGTCGGTTGCTAACTACAAGAAGCAGGTTGCCAAGATGGTGCGGGACATTGACCGATGCATCAAACAATTGAACGCTTGACACGTGACTCTCTACCGTTATGGCCGACAATAATAAAGTTAAAATATGGATTCAACTTGCCGATGCCGAGAATCCCATCGCCTTGAGTATCAAGCCCGACGAGGAGGAAAACTATCGGAAAGCGGAAGAACTTGTTAACACGTTGTGGAGCAAGTGGATGAACCGCTTTGGTGAGAAGTCTGACGATGTGCTCGCCAGGGTTGCTTTCCAGTTTGCACGCCTCTATCTCGAGGCTTACGGTGAAAACCGACAGGTCAATGACTTCCTGACAGATTTGGATAAACAACTCGACACCCTGCTGGGTCGAGAGGATTAAAGTTATGACTCCCCGCGAGTGACAGCGCTTCCTTGTGCCAATTCCGGCGTGAAGCCTCAGGCCGGATAGCAATGGGACGAGGCATTCAAGGCGGCGTAATAACGATATTGTTGAAGAAATTAGGTTCCTGCACCACTTTGGGTTTATTGTTTTATCTGGCTGTATTCCAGCTTGATGACATGTCCCCGGGTGGCGCTATTTGTTTAATATATATAAATTTACAATGATTATAGTATCTGTTATTGTAGCCATCCTGGCGATGGCAATTGGATGTGCACTGGCGATGTATTATTCCCGCAAGAACGCCAAGTCACAAGCCAACGAAATTATCGAGAAAGCCCGTCTTGAGGCCGAAGTGCTCAAGAATAACGAGGTGCTGAAGGGCAAAGAGGCCGGTATGTCGATTAAAAGCGCCGCCGAGAAGGAGGCCAACGATCGTCTGACCAAGGTCCAGACCAGCGAGGCTAAACTCAAGCAGCGCGAGATGTCCCTCAATCAGCAGCAGGGTGACCTCAAGCGTCGCAGCAATGAACTGGACAATCTCAAGCAGAATGTTGATAACCAGATGGCTGTGCTCGAGGAACGTAAAAAAGAGGTTGACAAGATGGAGCGCAGTGTGCGTGACACGCTCGAGCACGTGAGTGGTCTCTCGGCCGAGGAAGCAAAGGAAAAACTCATCGAGTCGCTCAAAGACGAGGCCAAGACCAATGCCGCCAGCTATATCAACGACATCATGGACGATGCCAAAATGACGGCCAACAAGGAGGCCAAGCGCATCATCATCGAGACCATCCAGCGCGTTGCTACTGAAACGGCAATCGAGAACGCCGTGACCGTTTTCCATATCGATAATGATGAAATCAAGGGCCGCATCATCGGCCGTGAAGGACGCAATATCCGAGCCCTGGAGGCCGCTACCGGCGTTGAAATCGTTGTCGATGACACTCCCGAGGCTATCGTGCTTTCGGGCTTTGATCCTGTACGCCGCGAGATTGCACGTCTGGCTTTGCACCAGCTGGTGAGTGATGGACGCATCCATCCCGCCCGCATCGAGGAGGTGGTGGCCAAGGTGCGTCGCCAGGTCGAGGAAGAGATTATCGAGACAGGTAAGCGCACTGCAATCGATCTGGGTATTCACGGTTTGCACCCCGAACTCATCCGCCTCATCGGCAAGATGAAATACCGTTCCAGCTATGGTCAGAACCTGCTTCAGCACTCTCGTGAGACGGCTAACCTGTGTGCCATCATGGCTAGTGAACTGGGCTTGAATCCCAAGAAGGCCCGCCGTGCCGGTCTCTTGCATGATATCGGCAAGGTGCCCGATGATGAGCCCGAACTGCCGCACGCACAGCTGGGTATGAAGTTGGCCGAGAAGTATAAGGAAAAGGCCGACATCTGCAACGCGATTGGCGCCCATCACGATGAGGAGGAGGCAACCAGCCTGTATGCTCCCATTGTTCAGGTGTGCGATGCCATCAGCGGTGCCCGTCCCGGTGCCCGTCGAGAGATAGTCGAGGCCTATATCAAGCGCCTTAACGATCTGGAGCACTTGGCTTTGTCTTATCCTGGCGTGGTGAAGACCTACGCTATCCAGGCTGGTCGTGAACTGCGTGTCATTGTCGGTGCCGACAAGATCAGCGATGAGGAAACCGAAAAGCTCTCCAACGAGATCGCTCAGAAGATTCAGGACGAGATGACTTATCCTGGCCAGGTGCGCATCACCGTCATCCGCGAAACGCGCGCCGTGAGCTACGCCAAATAATGATTGCGTACCGCGATGGACGAGAATAAGAATTATCAAGCTGCTGTGCCCGGTACAACTGCTGACCAGTGCCTCAAGTGCAACGCGGGCGAGTGCAGCGGCGGTTGTTGCTCGGATGACATCGGTCGCTGCAACCTCACCAGCACCAACTGGCTGGAAGACGTGCCCGACAACGATTATGAAATCGTTGAAGTGCTGTTCAAGAACACCCGTCGTGGATTCTACCGCAATAGCACTCACATCCCGCTGAAACGTGGTGACTGGGTCGCCGTTGAGGCCAATCCCGGGCATGACATCGGGCGCGTGGGACTCACCGGACGTCTGGTACAGAACCAGATGAAACGTGTAAACCTGCGCAAGAATGCCGAAATCCTGAGGGTGTTCCGTAAAGCCAAACCTGCCGATATGGAACGATATGAGCAGGCCAAGGCGCGTGAGGAGGATACGATGATCCGTTCTCGCAAGATTGCTGTGGACCTGGGTCTGAAAATGAAAATCGGTGATGTCGAGTATCAAGGCGACGGTAATAAGGCGATTTTCTATTATATTGCCGATGACCGTGTGGACTTCAGACAGCTCATCAAGGTACTGGCCGAGGTGTTCCATATCCGTGTCGAGATGAAGCAGATCGGTGCTCGTCAGGAAGCTGGGCGAATCGGTGGCATCGGTCCCTGTGGCAGGCCACTGTGCTGCGCCACTTGGATGTCGAGTTTTGTCTCGGTGGCCACTAGTGCAGCCCGTTTCCAGGATATCTCGCTTAACCCGCAGAATCTTGCCGGTCAATGTGCCAAGCTCAAGTGCTGTATCAACTTTGAGGTAAATACCTATGTGGAAGCAATACGGCAGTTGCCTCCCAAGGACGTGCATCTTGAGACAAAAGACGCTACCTACTATTACTTCAAGGCCGATGCACTCAAGCGTGAAATAGTTTATTCCACCGAGCGCAACGCCCCTGTCAAGACGGTGACATTGACAGCCGCCCAGGCGTTTGAGGTGATTGCCTTGAATAAGAACGGCGTCAAACCTGATAGTCTCAATCCCGATGATGAGAATGGCAAGAAGTCGGCTTCGCCCTTCGGTGACCTGCTTAATCAAGATGCTATTAACCGCTTCGACAACCGAAAGAAGAAGAAAAAGAAGAAGAAAAACGGTGAAAAGGCATCGGCCGACAAGGGGGCTAATCAGGTTCCTAAAGCCGACAATAATAATAAAGAAAGGTCCGAGGGCATACATCAGGAGCACAACAACGCACCTAAGTCTGAACGCAAGCCGCGTCCTGGAAAACCCAAACGGCAGCAACAGCCCAATGGGCAACCTGCCGCTGAACGTCAACCGCGTCCCCATGCCGACAAGCCTCAGCGGCCGCTAAAGACCTTCAGGCCACGTCAGCAATCGGCTGATGGCAATACTCAGCAGAACAGAAATGCTTCTGGCAAGCCAAAAGACTCATCCAACGAGTGACCGCCATGTGTGGAAGCCGATAACGCATGCGGTGGCAGTGACAATGTTCATTGCCGCCGTCATGTTCATTGTGCCGTCATGTGAGCACAAGCCGGTCTTGCCCCATGCCCATATCACTCATTTGCCTCATGATGGATGGCAACGCACGTTGCCCCTGACATTCCGGCCCGAGTACGATGATTCGGCGATGACCTATGATGTTTCACTGGTTGTCCGCCATGACAATAGGTACCGTTATCGCAACCTGTCGCTTGTGGTAGATATCCTTGCTGCCGATTCGGCCTTGAACCGACAGACGGTGAATCTGGAATTGGCTGATGAGTACGGCAACTGGACGGGTGGGGGATTCGGTGCCCTTTATCAAGACAAGATAATGATTGCCCGCACCGTCGATCCTGCCGATGTCCAATCGGTCGTTGTTTGGCAAGCGATGCCTGACTGTGACACGTTGCAGGGGCTCGTCAATATAGGTATCATCGTCGCGCCTTTCACGCTTTGAAGTGAAAAAAATTTTGTCAATTCGTTAATAATATCTAATTTTGCTGCATCAAAACTGTTGTCATGAAGATAGATAAAGCCGAAGCCCGTGAAACGGGAATACAACTACTGAAATATGCTGTGATAGGCGTGCTCAACACGCTCATCACGCTGGTTACGTTCTATCTGCTGAACACCGGGTTGGGCCTCTCTTATGGTATATCTAATGTGACTGGCTATGTCCTGGGTGTCATCAACAGTTTCTTGTGGAACCGTAATTGGGTATTCAAGACTAAAAATAACTTCCGTCGGGAACTCTTCCTGTTTGTGTGTGGTTTCCTTATCTGCCTGGCTCTGCAGTTGTGTGTCAGCTGGATCCTGTTGGAGGGACTTGGCTGGAAGAACCTGCGTGACGACATTATTCCGTTCTTCACGATGAAGAAGGCAGGCCAGAACATTGTCATGGTTCTCGCCATGATTGTCTATACGCTGGCTAACTACGCCTACAATCGGTTCGTCACCTTCCGCGTCAATCCCAAGGGGACGCCTGGCAAGTGATAACGTCTTTGGTGCAATGTGTTCATCGTCATGGCTTTGATTTGACTGATGAATTAGAGAATATATGAAAATTGCTTTAACATCTTGATGGTAAAAGAATGATTTCTGCGCACCTCAGGCACAGAAATCATTTTTTCTTATTAAATTTGCGGTTAGAAAACAGTTTCAATCTATGGCAGTTAAACGAGAAACGGTTACTTTTACCGCACTAAGCAAGGAAATCAAGAGCGGCAAGTTCAGGAACATCTATGTGCTGCAGGGCGAGGAGCCTTATTACATCGATCGCCTGCAGCAACTCATTATTGACACAGCCCTTACCGAGGACCAACGCGATTTTAATCTGACGCTTTTCTACGGCAATAATGCCAATGTAAGGGATGTGGTGAGCACTTGCCGTCAGTATCCTGCTTTCTCACAGTATAAGGTCGTCGTGGTGAGAGAAGCGCAACTGATTCCCAAGCAGCCTGGCCACAAGGATGATCTGGACATTTTTGCTTCCTATGCCGAGCGACCCTTGGCTTCGACGATTCTTGTCCTCTGTCACAAGGGAGGCACGTTGAAGAGTAAACCGTTCACCGATGCCATGAAAGCCAATGGCAGTGGCCTCATCTTTGACTCCAATAAGGTGAAAGAGGGCCGCGAACTTGAAGGCTTGATTGTGAATTATTCTAATTCACTGGGTTGTAATATCGACAACAAGGCAACCAGTATGCTGGCTGACCACATCGGCACTGACATTGCACGCTTGTTCAGCGAACTTGACAAGCTGGCCATGCTGGCCGATGACAACAACATCACGCCATTGCTGATCGAGCAGAACATCGGCATCAGCAAGGATTTCAACAACTTTGAGTTGGAAGATGCACTCAGTAGGCGTGATGCCGAGAAGGCATTCTGCATCGTCGATTATTTCGAACACAACCCCAAGAACAATCCGCCGATGATTAGTGTGGCGATGTTATTCTCGTTTTTTTCCAGTGTGCTGCTAGCCGCGACCTCGCGTGACAAGTCCCCTGATGCCATCATGGCAGCAGCGGGTACGCGCAGCCAGTGGCGTGCCCGCAAGTTCATCGATGCCACTCGGGTCTATAACACTCGCTCGTTAATCAACATTATCGGCTATCTGCACGAATGCGACACTCGCAGTAAGGGCATCGGCTCACGACAGGACGCTTATGCTTTGCTCAAAGAGCTGGTCTATAAAATCTTGCATGCGTGATATGCCGTCACCGCCTTTACAATGGTTAAACTGACAACGGTTTTTAGTCGTTTTTGGCTTTAAGTGTGCCGTTGTCATCTTTTATGATTATATTTGCATGAGAATCAGCATTTAATCGATTATCAATTATATTATTATGAAGAAATACCTCCTGATTATTGTTTGCTTGCTGTTTGTAGGAACTGCAGGAATCGAGGCCGCCACCAAATATGTGGGTGGTGACATCTCATTATTGACCAAATATGAGCAGAAAGGAGCCATCTATTACAATGAAAATGGCTCAAGGATAACCAATGTGTTGGCCTATCTGAAGGATAACGGCATGAACGCGATGCGCGTGCGTTTGTTTGTTGATCCTTCTAGAGCCAGTGCCGAGGACCAGGGCGAGGGTGTATGTCAGGACTTGCCCTATGTTGTGGAACTAGGCCAGCGTATCAAAGCTGCCGGGTTCAAGTTGATGCTCGACATTCACTACAGTGACACGTGGACCGACCCGGGACAGCATTCCACGCCATCGTCATGGACTGTGACCAGCGCGTTGGCCGACAGTGTTTACACTTACACCAAGCGGGTGCTCAATGTCA
>Ga0310694_10002623_pt1 | contig 18184 bp, 18 predicted proteins | sample 174DNAGHGhighgp2_FD_203884 | JGI IMG/M metagenome (GOLD analysis project Ga0310694, IMG submission 203884) | Sheep rumen microbial communities from Palmerston North, Manawatu-Wanganui, New Zealand - 1742 DNA GHGhigh gp2 (v2) (version 2) | ecosystem: Host-associated > Mammals > Digestive system... | reverse complement strand
GAGTCTATAAGCATGGAATTTTCAATGAACAATTGTTCCCTTTTGACTCCATCCCCCGAATCATTTCCAGCGATGACTGGGCTTATCTGGAGAAAGGACTCCGCCAACGTGTGACGGCACTGAACAAATTCCTATGGGATGTCTATCACAACAAACGCATCATCAAGGATGGTATTGTACCCGAGGAGTTCGTGTTTTCCTCGAAAGGCTATATGCCTGAATGTGAAGGCATCAGTCCGACAGGAGAGGTCTATGCCCACATCGCAGGCATCGACCTCGTAGAAGGCAAGGACGGACAGTGGTATGTACTGGAGGACAACCTGCGCATTCCCTCCGGCGCCAGTTATCCGATGATAGCCCGCGAGATTACCCGCAAGGTGTCGCCACAGACCTTCACCCAAAATGACGTGGCCGAAAACCGCGACTATGCCCGTCTGCTTGCCACGATGATGGAAGAGATGAACGACGATCGGGGCCTCTCGGTCATCCTCACCCCAGGCCGCTATAACTCGGCCTATTTTGAACATAGTTATTTTGCCGAGAAGACGGGAGCCACGCTGGCCTATCCCGGCGACCTGTTTGTGGAGGACAACAAGGTGTACTATGCGGGTATCTACAAGGAGAAGACCCGCGTGGGCTGCATCTATCGTCGTGTGAGTGATGAATATATGGATCCGCTGCTGTTTGAGGCTTCCTCACTGCTGGGCATCCCCAATGTGATGCAGGCCTACAAGGCTGGCAACGTGGCACTCATCAATGCCATCGGCAATGGCGTGGCTGATGACAAGGGTATCTACTATTTCGTACCGAAGATGGTGGAATACTATCTCGACGAGCAGCCCATCCTGCAGAACGCTCCCACTTATCTGCCTTATTTCGAAAAAGACCGCGACTATGTGCTGAAAAACATCCGACGGCTGGTCATCAAGGATGTCAGCGAGGCAGGAGGCTATGGTGTGGTGTTCGGCAAAGACCTTGCCGAGAAGGAACTTGGCGACCTGACGGAACTGGTCAGAAGCGAGCCTCGCCGCTGGATTGCACAGGAAGTCATTGACTTCAAGGACCTGGAGATTCTGGAGGGTGACCAGACCGTGTGGCGCAAGGCCGACTTGAGAGCCTTCGTCGTCAGCGGCAAGGCAGTGAAGGTGTGGAAAAGCGGTTTGACGCGTTTCTCGAGAAACCCCAACTCGTTTGTGGTCAATTCCTCACAGGGTGGAGGTTTTAAGGATACATGGGTGATGGAAGCATAAGTGAAAAGTTAATAGTTGGAAGGATGACACAGAAAAATTTGATATCAGCAACCAAGGCGAACAGCCTCTACTGGCTGGGGCGCTATGAAGAGAGAGTGTATATCACGCTGCATTTGCTGCGTAAGTGTTACGACAAGATGATCGACGGAGAACTGGAAGACTATTCCTTACTATGGACACGTCTCGATGTCAACGGTGTCTATCAGTCGAGTGAAGAATTCACCTTCGGCATGATGTACGACGAAGACAACATCGCTTCGGTGATGGCGGCACAGGTCAAGGCCAAGGATAATGCCATCCTCCTGCGCGAAAACATCATGAGCGAAACCCTCAGTTATCTGGAGATGAGTGTGGCACTGATGAAAGAGTGCAAGGAGCGGCACGAAATGAACATCACAGCCCTGCAACCCGTCATCGACTGGTCGTTGGCGTTTTGGGGCTCTGCAGAGCAGCGTCTGCGCAACCATAAGGCACTCTATATCATGATGATTGGGCGCAATGTGGAGAATCTCGACATGCTACTGCGTTTCGACTATCCCTACGAGCGGGTGGCACTGGCCTACGACTCACTGAAACGCTACATCCGTCAGATTTCTACAATCGTCGACGACCACATCGAGGGGCAACTCAACAGTCTCATTATCGAGGAGCGTTTCAATCTCAATGATGTGGAATACAAGAACAAACTGCTGAAGTTTATCAACCAACTGGTCAGAGTGTGAAACGCTATCTGTATAACTATCAGACAGTGGTCGAGTTCTCCGAGTCAGTTCCAGCCCATGCCGTCATGCTCCGCTGCCAACCAGTCGGCAATACCTGCCAGACAGTGGAGCAGGAACATCTGGTCATGTCACCCAGTTACTGGCTGCAAGCTGGCAGCGATGCGTTTTATAACCGCATTCTCTTTGGCGGGACCACCGAGCCGCACACCGTATTCGCCTATGTCAGCATGGGCATCGTTACCACCGACACCTATCTGGTCAAGTATCGCGGCGAGAACCTGCTCCTCTACCGTCAGCCCACACCATTTACTACAATTGGAGACGGGATTACGGATATTAGTGAAAACAGCATCCAAGCCGCTTATGACATCTGCCAATGGATTAATGAGAACATTGCGTATCAGCCACAGGCCACCACAATAGAGACCACGGCGGCAGAAGTGATGCAGTCGCGTCAAGGCGTATGCCAGGACTTTGCCCACCTCATGATAGCCCTCTGCCGAAGGCAAGGCATTCCTGCCCGCTACGTCAACGGATTCCTTGTGGGCGAGGGGGAGACCCATGCCTGGGTTGAAATTTTCGACGGCTACAACTGGCTGGGCTTCGACCCCACCCACAACTGCCGCATCAGCAACGGCTACGTCAAACTGGCCCACGGGCGCGATGCCCGCGACTGCTCCGTCAGCCGTGGCATGTACACAGGTCAGGCCAGTCAGCAAACCACGATTCACGTTACATTACATGAGATATGATTAAGACAATAGTATCCACGGAACTGCCTGTCGATGAACAGTTCCGCATCCGTAAGAATGTCATACAGAACGGTAAGGAAGGTCTCCGCTTCTGTGTGGTTACAGGTACTCACGGCGACGAACTCGAGGGGCAGATGGTGTGCTACGAACTGGCACGCATCGTAGGAGAGCATCCCGACTTGCTCTGTGGAACGCTGGAAATTTATCCGGCATTGAATCCTCTGGGCATCGACACCATCCAGCGGGGTATTCCCAATTTCGACCTCGACATGAACCGCATCTTTCCCGGTGACCCACAAGGCACGATGGCAGAACAGACCGCTCATGCCATCATCGAGGACATCAAGGGGGCTGATATGGTCATCGACATCCATTCCAGCAATCTCTATCTGCGGGAGACACCCCAGGTACGCATCAATATACAGAATGCCGAATGGCTCATGCCATTTGCCGAATGGCTAGGCATGGATTTCATCTGGGTTCACGATGCTGCCACTGTATTGGAGGCAACGCTGGCCCACTCGCTCAATTCCACCGGTACGCCCTGCCTGGTGGTGGAGATGGGTGTCGGTCAGCGCATTAACCATAAGATGTGCCGTCGGTTGATAGAAGGCATCCTTCATCTGATGATGCGCATGGGCATGTGGAAAGGCAGTGCCAGTGCAGATTTGCCCAAACCCATCGTCTGCAAGGGCGACTATGTGACTTTCCTCAATGCCGAGACGTCTGGCGTATTCCTGACAGAACTGAAATGCGGTATCAACGTCAGCCGCGGTCAGACCATCGGACAGATTGTCAATCCGCTTCGCGGCCAGGTACTCAGTAACGTTATTTCTCCAATTGATGGCTATCTGTTCACCATTCGTGCCTACCCGATAGTCTATGAAGGCTCGCTGATGGCGCGAATCTTTAGGAGTGAAGAGTAAAGAATGAAGAGTGAAGTATTTTTATGAGAGTAGAAACTATATTTGAAATGAACTCGCCCTACCGCGATAATTTCCGTATTCAGGGCTATCGGTTTGGTGAAGGAGCCAAGACATTGGCTATTGTGGGCGCCATGCGTGGCGACGAGGTGCAGCAACAGTACATCTGTTCGCAACTGGTGAGCCGCCTGACGATGATGGAACAGCGTGGTGAAATTGTTGATGGCCATAGCCTGCTGGTCATTCCCTCATGTAATCCGTTCTCGATGAATGTCTGCCGCCGTTTCTGGGCAATGGACTCGACGGATATCAACCGTATGTTTCCCGGCTACGACCAGGGGGAGACCACCCAGCGCATTGCCGCTGCCATCTTCACAGCCCTCAATGGTTTTGAATATGGCCTGCAACTGGCCAGTTATTATGTGCCTGGCGACTTCATCCCCCATGTGCGGATGCTGAAGACGGGCTATGAGGATGTTGAGACTGCCAGGCTCTTCGGCATGAAGTATGTCACCATCTGCAAGCCGCGCCCGTTTGACACCACGCTGCTCAACTACAACTGGCAACTTTGGGCAACCAGGGCTTTCTCCGTCTATGCGGGACAGACCAACCAGATCGACCTGAAGACCAGCGGCGAGACCATCGATGCCATCCTGCGCATGATGCAACGGACGGGCATAGTTAGTCACGGCTCTTTGGGTGCTGCCTACGAATCTGTCGTCATCGACGAGGTAGAACTCCTCCACGTAAAGGCTCGTCACGCAGGCATCTTCTATCGGTTAGTGAATGCAGGTAGTCGCGTATTCCCTGGCGAGTCACTGGCTCACATCATCGACCCTTATAATGGGCAGATACTCAACGATGTCAAAGCGACAGTCGAAGGCACTGTGTTCTTCGCCCACAACCGTCCCGTCGTCCTACAGAATGCATTGCTATTTATGATACATACACTTTAATATTTAATAATGATGAATGAAAAATTTGAAATAAAAGAGCTTGACCAAGTGGTCGTTCGTTTCTCTGGTGATTCTGGCGACGGTATGCAGTTGGCCGGTAACATCTTCTCTACTGTGAGTGCCACCGTTGGTAATGGTATTTCCACGTTCCCCGACTATCCTGCTGATATCCGTGCCCCGCAAGGTTCTCTGACAGGTGTCAGTGGTTTCCAAGTGCATATTGGTGCAGGAAAGGTTTATACCCCTGGTGACAAGTGTGATGTGTTGGTGGCAATGAATGCTGCAGCCTTGAAGACACAGCTGAAGTATTCAAAGCCGCAGGCAACCATCATTATTGATACTGACTCTTTCGGTCCTAATGACTTGAAGAAAGCGCAGTTCCAGACAGAGGACTATCTGGGTGAGATGGGTATTGACCCAGACCGTGTCATCCAGTGTCCATTGACAACCATGGTGAAGGATTGTCTTGCAGATACAGGAATGGACAATAAAGCAGTCTTGAAGTGCCGTAATATGTTCGCTCTCGGACTGGTTTGCTGGCTCTTTGACCGTGATCTCTCTCTGGTCGCTAACTTCCTTCGTGAGAAATTCGCTAAGATACCCGCTATTGCAGAGAATAACATCAAGGTCGTTCAGGCTGGTTACGACTATGGACATAATACCCATTCCTCAGCGATGAACGTATATCGTATCGAGACTAAGGAGAAAGAGCCTGGTCGCTATATGGATATCACTGGTAACAAGGCGACAGCCTATGGCTTTATCGCAGCCGCCGAGAAAGCGGGTCTGAAGCTTTACTTAGGTTCTTATCCTATAACACCTGCAACAGATGTGCTGCATGAGTTGTCTAAGCACAAGTCATTAGGTGTGACAACTGTTCAGTGTGAGGATGAGATCAGTGGATGTGCCTCTGCCTTAGGAGCCTCTTTTGCAGGAGCCTTAGGTGTGACATCTACCTCAGGTCCTGGTATCTGTCTGAAGTCTGAGGCGATGAATCTTGCAGTGATTATGGAATTGCCTTTGGTGGTACTTGACGTACAGCGTGGCGGTCCTGCTACGGGTCTTCCTACAAAGTCAGAACAGACAGACCTTCTGCAAGTGCTTTTTGGGCGTAATGGTGAGAGCCCGATGCCTGTGCTGGCAGCTACGAGTCCTGCCGACTGTTTCGACGCAGCCTACCAAGCATGTAAGATGGCATTAGAGCATATGACTCCGGTAGTACTTCTCACCGATGCTTATATTGCCAATGGTTCTGGTGCCTTTAAACTGCCAGAGATAACCAAGCTTGATGCCATCAATCCTCCATACGTTCCAGAGGAGTTGAAGGGGAAGTGGACACCTTATATGCGTGCAGAAAACGGAACTCGCTATTGGGCTGTTCCTGGTCGTGAGGGATTCACCCATATCCTTGGCGGTCTGGAGAAAGACTCAGAGACTGGTGCTATCTCAACGAATCCTGAGAATCACGATTTGATGACTCGTCTACGCCAGCAGAAGATTGCTAATATTCAGGTACCTGACTTGGAAGTAGAGGGTGATGTGAAAGATGCTGATTTACTCGTAGTAGGCTTTGGTTCAACCTATGGTCATCTGCATTCTGCGATGGACGAGCTCCGTACCAAGGGCTATAAGGTGGCACAGACCCACTTTAAGTACTTGAACCCACTGCCCAAGAACACGGCAGAAGTGCTCTCTCGTTATAAGAAGGTGGTCGTTGCTGAGCAGAATATGGGACAACTTGCCGCCTACCTGCGTATGAAAGTGGATCACTTCACGCCTGAGCAGTTTAATCAAGTGAAGGGTCAGCCATTCGTAGTGGAAGAGTTAGTCAACGCATTTGAGGACATTTTAAAGAAGTAAAGCTATGAGTACATATACAGCACAAGATTATAAGAAAGGACAGCCACGTTGGTGTCCGGGATGCGGTGACCACTTCTTTCTGGCATCGCTGCATAAAGCATTGGCAGAAATAGGTGTTGCTCCTTATGATACTGCCGTTATTTCTGGTATCGGTTGTTCCAGCCGTCTGCCACACTATATGGCAACCTATGGTATGAATACGATTCACGGTCGTGCTGCTGCTATTGCGACAGGCGCAAAGGTAGCTAACCCCAATCTGACTGTATGGCAGGTTAGTGGTGATGGTGATGGACTTGCTATTGGTGGTAATCACTTTATCCACGCCAATCGTCGTAATATTAATCTGAATATGATTTTGCTGAACAACCGTATCTACGGTTTGACCAAGGGACAGTATTCTCCAACCTCTCCTCGTGGCTTCGTCTCTAAGTCGAGTCCTTATGGTACAGTGGAGGATCCTTTCCGTCCTGCAGAGTTATGCTTCGGTGCTCGTGGACATTTCTTTGCCCGTGCTGTTGCCACTGATTCCCAAGGTACTGTGGAAATCTTAAAAGCTGCCTATGAGCACAAAGGCGCTGCTGTTTGTGAGATTCTGCAGAACTGTGTCATCTTTAATGATGGCACACATGAGAGTGTTTACAACAAGGAAGGTCGTAAGAAGAATGCCATTTACGTTCATCATGGCGAGAAACTAGTATTTGGTGAAAACAATGAGTTCGGTCTTGTGCAGCAAGGTTTCGGTCTGAAGGTTGTTGAGATTGGTAAGGATGGCTATACCTTAGACGATGTCCTTGTTCATGACGCTCATTGTGAGGATAATACCTTGCAGTTGAAACTTGCCCTGATGGGTAATGGTGACGGATTCCCTATTGCCCTTGGTGTCATCCGTGATGTAGATGCTCCTACATACGACGACTGTGTGCAGGCTCAGATTCAGGAGGTCAGCAGTCAGAAGAAGTATCATAATTTCTCAGAACTTCTGGAGACCAACGACATATGGGTTGTAAGATGATGAAAAGACAGAAGATTAATATATTGTTGTGTGACACATTCCCTGGACTTTTACCGCCAGAGATTCCCTCTTATGCGTCAATGTTTAGGGAAATGTTCCGTGCTGTTGACGGTTCCTTAGAGTTCGAGGTGTTTCCCGTAATGGCGGGTGTCTTACCCAAGGAACTGGAGAAAGACGAGTTGTATCTGATTACAGGAAGTAACAGTTCCGCTTACGATGATGACCCTTGGATTCTGGAACTCATTCAGTGGATTAGAGATGTAGCTTCACTCAATATCAAACTGATTGGGATTTGCTTTGGGCATCAGGTCATTGCACAAGCGTTAGGGGGCGAGGTCAAGCGGTATGCCGGAGGTTGGGGTATTGGTATTCGTGAATCTGTCATCACAGACGAAATCATGCATCAATATTTCCCAAATGGTCGACTGCGCCTCTTGTATAATCATCATGACCAAGTAACTGTTCTTCCTCCTGGTGCCATTGTTATTGCCCACAACGTTTTTTGCCGACATGAGGGATTCCGCATAGGTCACCATATCCTGACCTTTCAAGGACACCCGGAATTTACGTCAGAATACGAACTTCATTTAATCAGGAACCACGCGCAAGATGAGGATGAACACGTCAAGAATGAGGCCATAAAATCCATTCAGCGCTGGAACCACCAAGGTCGTATGGTTGCACAGTATATTCTTAACTTCTTTAACTTGACATAAGCCAAGAAAAGCGTGTTTCAAGCCTGGAATCAATGAAATTCACTTGACATTCGCCGCTAAAAGCACTACCTTTGCAGTGGATAACATACCGAAAAGGTATTAGATTTAGGTAAAAAGATTGTTTAATTAAAAAGAAAGGATTGACTATGAAAGCGATATTAAACATTGCACTTGTTGCACACGATTCAAGAAAGAATGAGCTTTTGGATTGGGTCAGATTCAATGCCGACCTGCTTTCAAAACACCATCTTTACGCTACTGGTACCACAGGCAGACTCATTAGTGAGCTTGCTTTCGGAACAGAGGAAGAACCGGAATATCCGTTCAAGGACAAGGTGACACGCCTGTTGAGTGGCCCGTTGGGAGGCGACCAGCAGATTGGTGCCATGCTGGCCGAAGGTAAGATAGACATGCTGATTTTCTTCTGCGACAACCTTGCCGTACAGGGTCATCAGAACGATGTTTCAGCCCTGAGCAGACTGGCTTCGCTCTACAATATTGCCTTTGCCACTAACCGTACTACAGCAGACATGCTGCTTACCTCCACCTTGCTTGGAAACGAGTCATACACTCGTATAGACCCTGAGTGCATACAGCATTATGCTAACAGGAAATTGTAGATATATTAAGCAGGCCATTAAAAGTGCTGCGGCAAATGCCAATTGGTTATTGCCGCAACTTTTTGTTATAGGTTATTGAAGCACTTTGCGTCGTTTCCTTCATAGTCTCGGCCCACGCTTCTTTTTCTTCTTCTGCATTCGCCTTCTGAACTCTTCTTCGGCTGGGTCATAGACGGGATTCGTGGTGTCGAACAATCCTAATGACGGTATTCCTATTGACGGCTCGTTATGCTTTTGTGGCTCTGAATAAGTCTCTTCTCTTGGCTGTTCTGCCTGGATTAGACGTGCCTGGCTGTTGATTGTTCGTTGCTGCTCCTTTTCTGCATTGGAATCCAATTTTGACAAAATAGCCGCATAAGACAGACCCCTTCTGATTTGTGAAGCCTTAAAAGTATAGCCGTCTTTCTTAAAGCGCATACCCTGTAAGTCTTTCAGGTCTTTGCTGGCATTCCGTCTCATGACAAGTTCCACTTCCACGCCATTTGCTTTTAGGTGATTCACGAACTCAGGCCATGACTTGCAGCGCAGTAAGCCTGTACCAACGGCATGGTATATCTCGTATTTCGTCTTCTCTGTTCCCCTTAATCGTTCGGTTTTAGTACGTCCTTTACCCTTTGAAAACGTAAGTCCATACTTTCGCTTAAGCAGTTTTGTCACCTGTTCGTTTCGCCTAAAATCATTCTGGTCTGTGATGGTCTTACCCTCGTCGTTGATGCGGTTATAGACCAGATGACAGTGGGGATTACCATTGTCGAAGTGGCGCACAAGAAGAAACTGGGTGTCCTTGATGCCCATCAGTTCCATGTACTCCTTTGCAATCTTCGTCATCATCTCGTCGGTCAACTTGTCCTTGTCTTCTGGAAGAAAACTCAAGGCGATATGGCCTACAGGCTTTGAGATTCTGGGATTCATCTGCCTTTGGAACTCAAAGCTGTCGATGATGTCATGTGTCGAAGTCAGCAATACACCATCTGAGGCAAGGATTCTTGCTTCCTCCTTACCTGTCACATAGTGGACGCATCTGCTAAAAGATGCTACCTTCATGATTTTTCCTATCATTTTTTCTTCTTGTTAGTGCCTTGTTTATACTCTCTGATGGTATTGGTAATCTCTCCAAGCAGGCTAACCAGTGGTGAGTATAAGTAGATGATGCCGTCCTGATGAGCCATCTTTGTCAGTTGGTTGAGGTTGTTTGCCATGCCTACCAATGTACGATACTCTTTTATGTCTGCCTCAGTACAGGGCTGCACGACCTTAGACTGTAAGGCCGACTCTCTGATATACTCTGCCATCCTCCTGTTCGCCTTTTTGCTCCTTGTCCTCAATATCTCGTAGTCCTTCTTGGAGAACTTGACCGTGACTGCCTTTGACAGCCGTTTGCCATCGGCAACGGTTGGTCTGCCTCCGTGCTTCTTATTGTCTTGATTCCTTGTTGCTATCATAACTTCAGTGTATTCACTTTAGTGACTATACTCACAGAATCTGCGACCAATGGGGAGCGGATTTCCCCCGCATCGTGAGGGCGGGCGAGGTCGTTTTCGGGATGCCGAAAACATAACCTCGCCGCACTCATACGAAAGTATCCAGACGTTTGTGCCACCTACGGTGTCAAGCCATTACATGCAGTCGCAGACTCCGTGCTTATAGTTTACAATTTATACCATTCTTTCAATTCGTCGCCATAGGTAATCAGGTGGTGCTTCACCATATTCTCTACGATGCCTGACGCACTCATACGCTTGCCTCCCAACCGTCGTGCTATCTTATCCAGTTCGTCGCGGAGGGAGGCACTGATGAAGATGGGCATACGGTTCTCTATCTTGGGAACAGGGAGATAGACAGAGCGGTATTCCTCGAAAGAGAGTCTGCGCTGCTTACTGCTCACTCGATGCACAGGAGGCAACTTGCCATCATTCGCGTCAGGAAGAGAAACAGGTTCTGCTTCCGTCATTGGAACATCAGAGGATTCTGATGATGGTTTGGGATCAGAAGGCTCAGCCGCTACCTTGACCATAGTTTTCTCCCCTATTTTCTCCTCATCGCAAACCTGCTGTGTTGTTTCCATAGACGTAGGTACAGTGACTGTAGTTGGTTGAATTGCTGCACTTGAATCGGTGGCTGCAATAGTTTTATCCTCTTTTGGCTGTTCATCCTGTTGTGGTTCCTTCTGATTACTGTCAGTCATGGCATACACAAGAGGATAGCGTTCTTCCATACTGCTTTTTGATAGGCTTCTGTCACTCCTCGCTTCCAGGAACCACTGCGTCACTTTCTTCTCTTCTTCCTCACTCATTTTTCCTGCTTTTACTTTCTTTTCCATTCAAATTGGTTTTAATCGTTTATACTGTGGCCAGAGCTGTCGCTACTGACCGTTTTTCATAGCAAAGGTAAGGTGATTGGAACAACCCTCCAAGCGTTTGGGTTTTCCTGCGCCATTCTGCATAGGATGTGGCCGAGGGTGCCTTTTTTCGGTTTTTGATTCCCTATTTTGCTAAGTGGATTTGGTGGATGGAGTGTAACAAGCGGATTCATTGTAGTGAGTGTACACATTGGCAACAGTGGATTCAATGTAGCCATTATAATAAAAGGTATAGTCATCGATAGAGGCCCGCTCATAATGACTTGCTTCTTTTGGCACGTCCATTAGTTCTGTAGTCCGGCACACCTGTAGTCCATCCATCCCATAGTCCTGCCAACCTACAGTCCGTTAGTCCATCCGTCCGTTACAACGTTGGAATGTTCTAATGTTGGTACGTTCTAACGTTGGTACGTTCTAACGTTGGTACGTAAGTACGTTGCAACGATAAGATGCACATTATGATTGTATGGTTTCTCAATTTCTTGATTGATTAAATATTTATCGATTTACTAGTTGATGAGTTTATGAGTTGATTTTTCAGACTATCGCTTGGTTGATAGATTTTGTGACTAATTTCGATATTTTGGACAAAAGGGTGGCGTTCGTGGCGCCCTTTATAGCGGCCACGGGTGCCAGTTGGCCTGAAAAATTTGGTAGGAACATCAAGATTATGTAACTTCGCATCGGATTTGAAGCAACTGGTTGCGCAGAATGCGCAGTTTTAGAGCGCAAATCAGCGCAAGTTGTCTCATGGCATGTTCAAGGTACGTGAAAGAAGCGTACCTTTGCATTGGATTTGAAAGACTGCTGTCCTCAATGTCACCGTTTTCGTGGGACATTCGGGGACAGTTGCTTTGAAAAATTGGTTTCGTCAGATTCTTACCGTACCTTCGCGGAGGCAAACGGTTAAAGACAGGATTGAAAGTCGAAAGGTTAAAGTCCTGTTAAAAATGAGCACAACCTACTAGTAAGTTGCGAACACGACCAAACGGAAAAGACTACCTTTGCCGACGATTCGATTTGACAATAATAACAACAAAATGAAAATAGAACAAAATGATTGAAATTGTTAACATTGAGAAAACGGCTTACGATAAGTTCGTAGGACAGTTTGAAGGCTTCGTCAAGAAGATGACGGAGATGGGCAATCGTGGCACTAACAAATGTCTGGGTGACTGGCTTGATAATGATGAGGTCTGCAAAATCCTAAAAATCAGCAAGAGAACCTTGCAGACTTTACGGGACAATGGTACGCTGGCATATTCGCAGATAAGCCACAAAACTTATTACAAGCAAGAGGATGTGCAGAGCGTTATTGACATTGTCAAGGACAGGAAAAAAGACGCTGCTTGGCGCAAGCCTCGCAAGAAGTCTGAAACAAAAAGAGATTGTATAACCACAGAAGACTAATGGAGTATGGATTTACAGAACAACGTGAATGAATTGATTACATTGAGGACTAGTGGCGTGGAGGATGCCATGAAGTCGATGAAGGACATTGAGAGCCTGTTTGACAGGGTGACGAGCAATTACCGTCCCTTACTGAACGGTGAACGTTATCTGTCAGACGTGGAGGTGTCGCATCGGTTGAAAGTGAGCCGACGCACCTTGCAAGACTATCGGGACAACGGTACCCTTCCTTATTTCAAGTTGGGTGGTAAGGTGCTGTATCGTGAAAGTGACTTGGAGGCTCTACTGCAAAGATGTTATCACCCTGTTATCAGTAAAGCGGCATCGCAGAAGATTGTCCTTTAGAAGGATTGACCCTCCAAAAAGAGAAACAGAAGAAAGACGGATATTCTGGCTATTGTCAGAGGCATCCGTCTTTCTTCTGTTTGGTGGAGATTATATCCCGTTGCCTATAGACTGAGTGACCGATGGCTGAAATCCACGTCGTCCACAATGATGCAGATGTGCTCATATGGACTGCGCTCGTAGGCTTTGTTGGTCATGTACTTGCGGAATATCCGTGCGTTTCGGCTTGGCAGTTTGTAGGTCAGGTAGAGTATCAAGTCCAGATTATAGACTTCAATAGTCCAACCGTCTGTCTCATGACTTGGGAATGGGATCCTTTCCGCTGTCTCATGCTCATACAACTCACTCTTCTTGTAGATGGAGCGGATTGCACGATAGACCAAAGCCTCTGGAAGTCCGAACATATCGGCAATCTCTTCCTTTGTCATCCATACATCTATCAGTGGCATATTCACCTTGCCGCCATCGGTCATTCTAATGATTCCTCTTTTCATAATCACGCTGTTTTGATGTTACTGAAAGATGCGTTGAGTTTGTTGCCCAGCATGGTCAGGTCGTTATCGAGTTTCTGAGTGGTGATGCGGGCATAGATTTGTGTAGTCACAATGTTGGTGTGTCCCAATACTCGGCTTACACTCTCAATGGGCATGCCATTGGTTAACGCCATCGTAGCGAATCCATGCCTCGCGCAGTGTGCGGAAATAGGTTTTTCAATGCCACACTCTTTCATCACAGGTTTCAGTTTTTTGCATACGCTCCAGTAATTCACTTCACCAAATACTGACTTCGGATTATCCTTTGGAAAGTTCTTGTAGCGTTCAATGATCTGAAGGGGAACGTCCAGCAACTTCACCTGATAGGGTATGCCCGTCTTATGACGCTTGCCCACTATCCACTTGTCGCCGTTGACCTCTATGATATTGTCCGTTGTCAGTTCCTTCAAGTCCACAAACGACAGGGCAGTGAAGTTCATGAACACAAAGAGGTCGCGGATGAAGGCAAGGTTGACATCCTCAAAATCATGCGTCATCACCGTCCTTAACTCATCCTCTGTCAGAAACGTGCGCTCCTTGCACTTGGGGCTGATGTGGAACTGGGCAAAGACATTGCGCTGTATCTTCCCGTTGTCATGGGCACGGCCAACAACTCCCTTCAAGTGCATGCACGACAGCCAGATGGTGGAACTGGCCAGACCTCGGTCATTGCTGAGATATACGGCAAACTCCTTGATGAAGTCGGGCGTAAGTTCCTGCATGGAAATATCTGTGCGTCGATGACAAGCCTGTAGGAAACTTGCCACATAGTTTCTCGACCTCACTTGTATCTTGTAGGTTCCGGATGCACGGTCTTTGTCAACACGCTTCTTCAGAGTAGCCAAGTCCTTGTCGAAGGCTCCCAGCAATGTCTCATACTCGCTGCCCAAACCTTGATAGGCGTTGCGCACCATTTCAGCCGTGACGAATGCCTCACGGTCAGACAGGTGTTGGTAGTGTTTGATAATCTGTGCCTTGATGTTGTCGAGGTCGCGGTTTATCTGCAACGCTTCCTTGCTGCGGCCTTTGGCACAGTTGCCCTTCACGTCCCACATCGTGAGTGGGATATTCATCTTGCAACTGAACTGCGACTGCGTTCCGTTGATTGTCACACGTCCCATAATCGGGACAATTCCGTTTTTCTCCTTACCCTTGTTGGCATAGAAGAGGATGTTGAAAGTCGATCTGCTCATAATTCTTTCCTTTTTTAAAATTTCGGCTGCAAAGATAATACCATTTTGGAAATTGCCTTTTCAGCAAATCAGTGCAGATTATGTCATCGAAAACCATTCGGTTCGGAACTCGTCATTCTTCCTTTTTTATGCCCTTGGATTTATGAAAGATTAACTCTCAGACAGGGGGGATATGGGTTACGAATAAGAGACCTAACTCTTTCATCGAACCGCATATATTTGCTTCGTGCCAACTTTCAAACTTTCCTCATTTTTCCCTGAATTGCCTTTATTTATGGGGCAAATTGCGTGATTTCTCCAAAAATGCTTTTCTAATTCAGCATTATTTCGTAATTTTGCGACCGAAAAAGAGAATTGTAGGATGAAGAGAGTTGCTTCCGCCATCGTTATGTTGCTCGCCGGACTTTATACTGAAGCCCAGGAGAGCCAGACGGCCTTTAACTTCCTGCGTCTGCCGGTGAGTGCCCACGTGGCGGCTCTCGGCGGTGACAACAGCACCATCTGCGACGACGACGCCACCCTCATCTTCCATAATCCGGCGCTCATCATGGGCGTTACCGACGGCACGCTGAATCTCAATGTGCTGACCTATATGCAGGGTTCTGTCAGCGCCAGCGCCGCCTACGTGCGTGCTGCCGGCGAGCGGGGCACGTGGGGCGTCAGCGGCCAGTTCATGAGCTACGGCTCGATGAAGGAGACCACCGCCACGGGCCAGCAGACGGGCGACTTCTCTGCCCGCGACATCGCCCTCGGCGGCACCTTTGCTTATGCCCTGAGCGACCGCTTTGCCGGCGGCATCAGTGCCAAGTTCATTGCCAGCTATATAGGCCGTTACAACTCCATTGCCGCCGGCGTAGACCTGGGGCTCAACTATTACGACCAGGAGCACGAGCTGTCGGCCTCGCTCGTAGCCCGCAACCTCGGCGGTCAGCTGTCAGCTTATGAGGACGATTTCGAGGGCCTGCCGCTTGACGTGCAGCTGGGTTTTTCTAAGCGCCTTATCGGCTCACCCCTGCGTCTGTCTGCTGCGCTCGTCAGACTCAACGACTGGGAGTACGGCCTTGGCAAGCACTTCGCCGTGGGGGTAGACCTGATACTCTCGCCGCAGTTTTACATCGCTGCCGGTTACAACGCCCTGCGCGCGGCCGAGATGAAGGTCAGCGACGGCGACGGCAGCAGTGCCCACGGTGCCGGCCTGAGCATCGGCGGCGGCCTGCAGTTGGAGCGCTTCAAGTTGCACGTGGCCTATGCCAAGTATCACGTCAGCGCCTCCTCACTGCTATTTAATCTGAGTTACACCCTATGAAGCGCTTCGCTAGTGAAAAGTGAAAAAGAGAATAGTGAATAATGACTCAAATATGAAACAGATAACAATAGCTATTGACGGCCACTCCTCGTGCGGCAAGAGCACGATGGCCAAAGCCCTGGCCCGCCGTGTGGGCTATGTCTACGTAGACACCGGCGCCATGTATCGCAGTGTCACCCTCTACGCCCTGCGCCACGGACTGTTCGCCGCTGACGGTAGTATCAATACCGAAACCCTGCGTGCCGCTATGGCCGACATCGTCATCGACCAGCGTCTCATTGACGGCACTACCACCACCTTCCTCAATGGCGAGAACGTGGAGCGCGAGATCCGCTCTTTAGAGGTTTCCAACCATGTCAGCCCCATTGCAGCGCTCGACTTTGTGCGCACCGCCCTCGTAGCCCAGCAGCAGCGCATGGGCCAGGATGGGGGCATCGTCATGGACGGTCGCGACATAGGCACCGTGGTTTTCCCCCATGCCGAGCTGAAAATCTTTGTCACAGCCTCCGCCGAGGTGCGCGCCCGGCGCCGCTACGACGAGCTGCAGCAGAAAGGCATGGCCGCCGACTATGAGGCTATTCTTAAGAACGTTGAGGAGCGCGACTATATCGACTCCCATCGCGAGGTGTCGCCCCTGCGCCAGGCTCCTGACGCCCTGCTGCTCGACAACAGCCACATGACCATTGCAGAGCAGGACGAATGGCTCATGCAGCGCTTCCGCGAGGCTACAGCTTAGTTGCCCTCGCGATAAAAGTCGGTGCTACAGCTTAGTTGCCCTCGCGATAGAAGTCGAGGGCTTCTTCTATTTCTTCCTTTGTTGCCGTCTGGTTGATACGGATGTCGCCCACGTTGCCTAAAAGTGTAAAGTTGATGATGCCCGCCACGTTCTTCTTGTCGTGGGTCATCAGTTCCAGCAGGGTGGGGTAGTCATCGCAGGTGATGGCCATGCGTCCGTAGTTTTCAAAGACGAAGCGCACCGTCTGTCGCATCTTGTCTACAGGGAATCCCGTTTTGAGGCAACTCAGGTATAGTTCGCAAACTAAGCCCCATGCCACGGCATAGCCGTGGAGCACGGGTTGGGGAGCGGTGCGGCTGCCGGAAGCCTTTGGGGTGATAGCGCGCTTCAGTGCCAGCGACTCAAAGGCGTGGCCTACAGTGTGGCCCAGGTTCAGGGCTTTGCGGATGCCTTTCTCCGTAGGGTCTTCCTCTACGATGCGCTCCTTCACCTTCACCGAGTCCTCGAGCATGCGGCTCAGTTGATGATAGTCGATAACGCCGAGGTCGAAGTTCAGCAGCTCCGCCCACATGTCGGTGGTGGCTATCAGTCCGTGCTTGAGCATCTCGGCATAGCCCGACAGCAGGTTCTCGTGGTCCATGGTCTTGAGAAACGTGGTGTCCAGGATTACGCTCTTGGCCGTGTTGAACACGCCAATCTCGTTTTTCAGCCCTCCGAAGTTAATTCCCGTCTTGCCGCCTACGGAGGCGTCGACCATTGCCAGCAGCGTGGTAGGTATGTTGATGTAGTTGATGCCCCGCTTAAAGGTAGATGCGGCAAACCCTCCCAGGTCGGTCACCATGCCTCCTCCGAGATTGATCATCAGCGAGTGGCGCGTGGCGCCGCCCTGTTGCAGACAGCTCCACACGTGAGTGAGCGACTCCAGAGTTTTGTTCTCATCGGTAGCGCCAATGGTTATTACTTCGGCTCCGCGCACGCTGTCGAAACCTTCTATCAGCGGCAAACACACCTCACGGGTGGTTTCGTCGCAAAGTATAAAACTGCGGTCGTGCTCACATTCGCCCACGGCCGTAGCCAGGGTTGATTCCAGTTTAGTTGATATGATGACTTTTTGCTTTTCCATTGCGGCGGCAAAATTACTAATAAATATGTGAACCTCCAAAAATTTATTCACAAAAAAGTCCGCCACAAGCGCGGCGGACTTCTGTTACCCATATCTTTTACCGTGAATAATACTTATCAAAGTAGGCACGCTTGCCTTTTTCAAAAACACTATGTTAACCTAAATCACTATGATACGAATATTATTAATGTATGCTAATCTTCAATGTTCAATGTTCAATGTTCAATCTTCAATCTTCAATGTTCAATCTTCAATCTTCAATGTTCAATTTCTCCTGCCGCCACGGCGCCCGCCTTCCTTCATACGTTTCTCTTGGTCGGCCTTGTAGGCTTTAAACTGGTCGGCGGTCATGATGGCCTGCAATACGG
>Ga0310694_10002622_pt1 | contig 18192 bp, 14 predicted proteins | sample 174DNAGHGhighgp2_FD_203884 | JGI IMG/M metagenome (GOLD analysis project Ga0310694, IMG submission 203884) | Sheep rumen microbial communities from Palmerston North, Manawatu-Wanganui, New Zealand - 1742 DNA GHGhigh gp2 (v2) (version 2) | ecosystem: Host-associated > Mammals > Digestive system... | reverse complement strand
AAGAGATGCTTGAGCGCGTGGAAGTGCTCAACAGCGAACTGCCCGAACGAATAGCCTCCGAAGGCAAGAACGTCTTCATGCTCCTCGGCCACCTGGGTTGCTGGGAATGGTATCAGGAAGTGTGCGTCCGCTACAAGAACCCAAAGAAAAGCGCCGAGATATACAAGCACATCGAGAACCGATACTTCTCCTCGCTCATGCACGAAATACGGAATCGATGGGACACGGAGCAGATAGAAATGAAGCAGACCGTCCGCACCCTGCTCAGATGGCATGCCGAAGGAGTCCCCTTCCTCTGCGGCTTCATCCAAGACCAGCGTCCGGACACGAAGGCGAAGGACGGCATCATGTTCCTGGAACAACTTACCTTTTTCATCCCCGGCGCTGAGGAAATAGCAAAAAAGGTCAACGCAGAACTCGTTTACCTTGATGTGGAAAAACCATCCCGTGGCCACTACATACTGACATTCAAGGAAATGCATCCCAACGCAGAAGACATCAACACCCTCTACCCCCTGACAAAAACCTTCTGGCGCCAAATGGAACAAACCATCCGACGCCAGCCCGAGCTCTGGCTCTGGTCGCACAACAGGTGGTGCAAACGGTCACACTTATGAACACAAACATACAAAACAACTTCCCAATTGATGTTGTCATCACTTGGGTAGACGGCAACGACCCTGTTCTCAACGCAAAAAGGGCGTTATACATACAGCCAGAGCAAGCAAACGAGAAGAAAATAGCAGCTCCAACCCGCTATGCAAACAATGGCGAGATATACTGGTGCGTGCGCTCCGTCAACAAGTTCATGCCTTGGGTGCGACGCATCTTTCTCGTCACAGACGGGCAAGACCCACATGTGGAAAGCCGCATCCCGCTGGAGATAGTGGACCATAGCGTCATCTTCCGCGGCTATGAGCAATACCTGCCGACCTTCTGCTCCGTCAGCATCGAAGCTATGATGTGGCGCATTCCCGGCCTGAGTGAACACTTCATCTACATCAACGATGACTTCATGATATGTCGCCCTGTAACGCCAGACATGTTTTTCCCGCAACCTGAGCACATACTCCTGCACGCACGAAAGGCCTCTGTCTTTTGGACAAAAGTCTGGCATGCATTCAAGTTCTCTTGCGGACGATCGTGCCGAGTGAACTATATACAACGCATGATGAATGCGGCAACGATTGCCGGCAACAGCAGATCGTTCATCCGTCTCGCCCATACGCCCTACCCTCTTCTGCGCAGCACATTGGAGCAGTTCTACACCAGTCATCCCGAACGCCTCATTCAGAACATTCAGAACCGCTTCCGTAGCTTGCAGCACTTCCGCACCGATGAAATCTGCTACACACTGCTGCTTGGCGAAGGCAGACTGCATCTGCAACCAGTTCGCCCTGTGCTCATGCGATACTACGGGAAGAAGGGGATGGCTCAGCTGGAGTGGGCGTTACGCCGCGTAACAAGGCCGGGGAGCAGTGTCTGCTTTGTGTGCTTTTATGCTCTGGACCAGGTAAGCGATGATGTTTATGCCCGCATCAGCCAATTTGCCGAGGAGCTACTGAAAGAGTAATAGGGAGTGGAAGCTGTTTTACAGTTGTCGGTTCAGATTCCAAGCACGCACTTCAGGTAGTACTTCGCATAGTTGAAGCCATGCAACAATCTCTGCGAAAGGGATTGCGGTATGCCAAAAAATGTTCTGTCTATCAGTTTCTGCGATGCCACATAGATATGAAGGTATCTGCGCGGATAACGGTAGTGGCGCACCAAGGCTTCTATCTCGGCATCGGTAAACTGTATGTGAAAGACTTCCTCATGGAAGCGTCTCACTCTGCGCACCTTTTCCTGAAGTTTGAGAGCTGCATCCTGCGTTGAATATCCGCCAGATGCAAAGGTCACGAACGGTGTGTTTACGAAGCATCCTCTGTTGCCTTCGGCAATGAGGCGAAGGGTGAGTTCGTGGTCGCCCCCCATGCGGTACGATGCGTCATAGCCGTCTGTTTTTATTAGAGCCGTGCGGCTATAGAGCATGGACTGGTGTGGGATGGTTGGGAAGATGAGTATGCGGTGGAGGTGCCGCTCGGGGTGTCTGTGCAGGCGATGGAGGAAGGCAGGTCCCTCTGGCTTTATCGGTGCGAAGGAGAAGGTGCAGCCGCTCTGCTCCAGGGCTTTTACGGAGAGTGCGAGTCCGTCGTTGCGATGGTAATAATCATCGGAGTTGAGGAATGTGACGTACTTGCCTTTTGCGAGTGCGATGCCCCGATTCATGGCATCGTATATGCCGTTGTCGGGGAGGCTGAGTATGCGGATGTCGTAGTTGGTGTTTTGGTATTTAGAGATGAGCTCGAGGGTTCCGTCGGTGGAGGCGCCGTCGATGATGAGGTGTTCCACCAGCACTCCCGTCTGTTGCTGCACGGAGTGGAGGTTTTTGCGCAGGAGTTCTTCCCGTCCTGCCTTAAGGGGGTTGAAGCAGACCGTCACGACGGTTACGTCCGGAGCGGCTTGCGGTGTTTTCCCGGGCTTGAGGAGAACTTCGTTCTGCAGGGTTTGAGCGGATAGGATATCAGAGGACTTCATTGAATCTTTCCGGTATTTTAACGACGATTCTCAGTTCGAGCATGGCGGGTTTGTTCAGGGCGTAGAGCGGGCGACACCATGTCTGGATGATGCGTGCCAGCCGTGTCCAGCGGTCGAAGTTGCGTGCTTTCTTCTCTGTGGCGTATCGGATGGTGCGGCTGCGCTTGCAGATGTGTTTTTCCCAGCCTTGTTCTACGCGGTCTGTATCACCGAGTTTTTCCCTGAGTCTGCGGCTGTCGGCGTATCCGAAGTGCATGAGGTACAAGTTCTCTGCGATGTGGAAGTTGTGTCCCTTGACGCGATGAAAGCCGCAGCCCCATCGGCAAGGCTTGGCTATGACCGACGCCTTCGTGTAGCGTGACCCTATCTGGGCATAATGCCGTTGGCTGAGGAATGATTTTTCCGAGGAGAGGTCGCCCTCTTCGCCCAGCTTCTGCCCGAAGTCGAGTCCTAAGGCAGAAAGGCAGACGTCTATGCTCTGACGGGACAGGAATTCCCTGAGCCCGATGCCCAGCTTTGGGTCGACGACGATGTATTCGTCGGCGTCGATGCCTATCACCAGGTCGTATCCTTTGTTGAAGAGCTCGGCGGCTTTCTCAGAGAGAATCTTTACCCGAGCTTTGTCGCCAGCCACCACTTGCCTGTCGACCTTTGGGTGTACGAAGACGTTCGTACCTTGGCAGAAGTCGCCGACGGTCTGGTCTTCTCCATCGTAGTAGATGTATAGGTTTTCTTTGCCCAGTTCACGCCCGTAGTATTCTACCCATTTTTGGAGGTAGAACTCGTCGTCGCGAACCATTGTGAGTGCTGCTATACGTTTGAGTTGAGGCATTTATGGTAGTACTTTATGTAGTTGAACCATCGAGAGAGCCATGCTATCGGTCCGCCGGGGATGCCTATGAATCGCTCTCGGATGAGTTGCTGTGACTGTTTGAATATATTGAGGTATTTACGTGGATATGCGTGATGTTTGATGATATATGCGACTTCGTCGTTCGTCATCTCCGTCGCATAGAATTCCCTGTAGAATATCTGAAGGCTACGGGCGCATTCTTTGAGGGCGAGCTGCTTGTTGTCTGCAGAGAAGCCGCCCAGGCGGAAGGTTGTGAAGGTGCACGGCACGAAGCATCCCTTGGCGCCATCGACTATCATGCGAAGCAGCAGGTCGTAGTCGGCAGCCGAGCGGTATGTGGTGTCGAAGCCATCGAGCTTGAGCAGCATGGCACGCGAGGTGAGCATCGACTGATGGGAGAAGCTCCATGTGATGAGGAATCGGTAGAGACGCCTGTGCGGGTACAGTTGTGCATGACGGTGGATTCCAGAAGGTGAGAAGCGCACCGGAGCGAATGTGAAGTCGCATTGCATTGCCTCAATCTTTGCGAGGGATGCGGCCATTCCGCGCGGGTTGTGGAAGTAGTCGTCGCTATTGAGGAAGATGACGTACTTGCCCCTGGCGAGAGCGATGCCACGGTTCATGGCCTCGTAGATGCCGCTGTCCGGTAGGCTCAGGATGCGGAGGTCGTGGTGTTCTGCCCGGTATGCCTTGAGCCACTCCACGGTTCCGTCGGTGGAAGCCCCGTCGATGACAAGGTGCTCGAGGCGGACACCCGTCTGCGCCTGCACAGAGTCCAAGTTCTTCTGGAACACCTCCTTACGACCTTCTTTCAGGGGGTTGAAACAGACCGTCACGACGGACACGTCAACGCATGCTGCTGCGTCGGCCTTCGCAGCTGCCTGCATCGGGCTTCGCAGCTGCCTGCGTCGGGCTTCGCAGCTGCCTGTGTCAATCAACCCAGCTGCCAGCGTTTCTATGGATGGTATCCTCTGCATCTTATCTTCGTGATTTACAACTGTTTACTTATTAATCAAGAGATAGAGCAACAGGATGTTGGCAATGAGCAGCAGACTGCTCACGACAATGGCTTCTGCCTTGGCCAGCACATTCTTGTCGCAGAAAGTGTCGCCGGCGTTCAGGAAGAGGCAATAGTCTCCGCTTGCCAGGACAACGGCATTGTTCATCGCGTTGTAGATGCCTTTGTCCGCCGCTTTTCGTTTTATGCCGCGGAACTCCAAGGAGTCTATATACTCCCAGCTGCCATCGGTCGACCCACCATCCAGAACCACATATTCGTAATCAGCCCCCTCCTGGGAAAGAACAGATTCGGCAGTTCTCCGGAGTCCTTCCAAATCGTTTAGGACAACAGTGATGATAGATATCTTCATTTCGTTTTCTCGATTTTTTTAACTGAAATATGTCAGATTCGTTGTTGCAGAGCAATCTGTTCTTATTCTTTATTGCGTCAAAGATACAAATAATAGTTCATTTTCCGATATTCTAAGATAATTATTATTCATTTTATTAAAAAAAACATACCTTTGCAGTAATTTTGAAGCATGTTACTATGGGATTGAGAACATATTTTAGGAAGAAAAGAAGGAAATGGCTGTTGAAAACATTTCCCGAGCTGAGTGCTTTTATTGAACAGGGATCATACTACTTCAATGATAGCTGGTCGACTAAACTTTCAAAGAAATGCAACATCTTCACGCCATATCACATCTACGAAAGTACGGTGGGTGACTATACATATATTGCCGCGAATTCCAGGATTTCGATGACGGACATTGGCAAGTTTTGCTCCATTGGCCCCAACTTCCTCAGCGGGTATGGAATACATCCGACTGATGCCGTCAGCACATCACCTATGTTCTATTCCACCATGAAGCAGAACGGTACGACGCTCTCGAAGGAGGATAAGATTCAAGAACGAAAGCGAATAAGGATTGGCAACGATGTATTTATTGGTATGAATGTTACCGTACTCGACGGAGTAACCATTGGCGACGGAGCCATCATCGGTGCAGGAGCCGTCGTGTCGAAGGATATTCCGCCCTACGCCATTGCTGTTGGCTGCCCCATCCGCATCATCCGATACCGTTTCAACGAGGATACCGTACAGCAGTTCTTGCACTTAAAATGGTGGGACAAGGATAAAGACTGTCTGCGCCTGGTGGAAAAACAATTCTTCAACCCTGAGCTTTTTTTAGAGGAAGCCTCTAAATGATGTCGGTCCTCTTAAGAGTTGTCTTGAAGGAATGCTTCCACATCAAAGAAATGCTTTTCAACATCTTTTAGTCTACTATCGCTCCAGTTCCACCATGCCAGCTTAACAAGGCGATTTATCACTTCTTCGTCAAAACGATATTTCACTATTTTTATCGGACATCCCACAGCCACGGCATAGGGAGGAATATCCTTGCTTACCACAGCACCGGCTCCGATTACAGCTCCGTCACCTATAGTTACACCGTCCAGAACTGTCACATTCGCCCCTATAAAGACATCATTGCCAATATTTATTTCTTTCCTTTCCTCTATCTTGTTTGTCTTCGACAAAGAAATGCCGTTCTGCTTTGCCTTAGAATAAAACATCGGACTCGTGCTTATAGTATTTAGTGGGTGTATTCCCCAACCGCACAAGAAATTAGGACCAATAGAACAAAATTTCCCAATACTTGTCATTGAAATGTATGAGTTCATTGATACGTATGTGTATTCTCCTATTTTTGAATCCGTAATATGATAGGGTTCATATAGCCGTGCCTTTTCAGAAATATCATTGTTTTGACTATTGTTTCTTATGAACCAACTGGCATCAAGTGTTTGGCGCAACATGTCTTGACACCAGATGATTATATTTAGTTCTGGCAAGGTATTCAATATCTCTTGACGACTAATCCTACTAATTATTTTTTTTCTGAACTTTCCCCAAAACGACATGGCGACATACTTAATATCAGTTGATAAATTTAAAATTTTCAGGATGCAATGCATCGTACCTTTCATCTGTGTATTTTATTCTGTGCTTTTTGCTATAGAAACACTTGTCAAACAGACTTCCCAGTGATATCATTAACTGCATGTTTTTTCTAACGAACCAGTTGTTACGACTCAACACAATACTTGCACGAATAAGCGGCTTGCTCAAGAACTGTGCATGGAGTTTTTTTACATAATGCTCCAGAGCTCTATTATATGTTTCATTAAAAAGAAGCGGCTTAACATATTCAGGCAGTAGTTCCTCGAACACTTTCTCCATCTCCTCCTTGGCCTCCTGAAGCTTTGTACTACCTATACCGTCAAGCATGAAGATACACATAACTATCGACTTATGGACAAATAATTTCCCTTGCATTATCCATACTATCCACGCTCTCCAATCAGAAACAATCTTGTAGTCTGTGCTGTACCCGTTAGATTCGGTAAGAAGTTGTCGTTTAATAAATGTAGCTTGATGACAAATACTTCTTTCTACAAAAAAATCTAACGTTAGTTTATCTGGATAGGTCATATCAAAAGATTTGCCAGTCCCTCTAAAAACAGCATCGCAATATACGATGTCCGCTTCTGGCATTTCAGAAAAGAGGCGTGTCAGTACATCATCTTCATATAAAGAATCTCCGCTGTTTAAGAAAAGACACCACCTTCCACAAGCATGAGACAAACCCTTATTCATGGCATCATAAATTCCACTGTCCGGCTCACTGCACCAGAAATCCGGCTGTCGTTTCAACGATTTCAGGTATTCACTAGTGCCATCGTTACTGCCACCGTCTATAACAATCCACTCGTAATCCGAAAAGTTCTGCCTCTGAATGCTACGTGTCGTTCGCTTTAATCCATTTAGATTTTTATACGTTATCGTAATAATAGATAGTGTCATCGTTCCAGTTTTTTTATATTATGATTCTCCTGTTCCTTTACTTATTACGCCCATTTCATTGCTTTCAGTATTCGTACAAGCATTCCTATTCCCCAAAATTTTCTTCGGTTGAACATGCCATTTCCATACAGTCTTTTCATGTCGTTAGGATATATTTGCAATCCTTGTTTGTAAAGCATATAGATTGCATATTGTTCCATCAGGCTTTTTCCTTCTATTGATAGATGTCCTATAAAATCCTCTGAAATATCTTTGCAAGGTGCGCTCGCGGATAAAGTTGATATGTTATAAGACATTACAGGTACTGGATCGCGGTAACATTTTGTTGTGCGCATAATATCAAACAGGCTTTCCGCATCCTCATATCTTCTTAGACTTTCATTAAATGGGTACTTCTTTATTAGCGTTTTTCTAAATATGGCAGCTCCCGCACGCGGCATTAGTACTTTCGAGTTCCATGCCAAAAAATTATCATGCACAACACCTCGTTTATAAGCAGAAGAATACAGAATTTTCTGTTCTCCGTTATATAAGTAATGATTACAGCAGAAGAAGGAATACTGGGGGTTGTTTTCTATGAGATATGCAAAATGACGAATGGCGTATGGTTCCAAGAAATCATCTGCGTCCAAAAAAACAATCCAATCTCCTGTAGAAAAGTTGACTCCATAATTTCTGGCAGACGCTGGTCCGCCATTATGTTTTGACACAAGATGAATCTTTTCTGATTTTACATCGAGAACTTTGCTGGAACTAGAATCTGTTGACCCATCATCCACTACAATAACTTCAAAACTTTCATAGTCTTGGCTTAATACCGAATCTATGGTCTTGAGGATGATGTTTTCCTTGTTAAATAAGGGAATAATAACTGATATCTTCATTTTTATTGTAGTTATTGGTGCCGAAATATAACCCATTTACTAATGTAGCAGCAGGATGGAAATTAGAATAATTATCAAAAATGCCACTATTGTTCCACGTTTCCAATAAATCAGTTTTTTTTGTAGATTGGAGATTGTATGTAACTGACCTTGTATTGTTTGCTCCAAACTCGATATTGCTTTCTTTTGGCTCAAGTTTGATTGTTTGTAGATTTCTATCTCGCCTTCCATAGATTTTTTATCTATATACTGTGTTCCATATAGATAAAAGAATTGGCGATTGCGGTATTCTTCAGAAAATACAACCTCTTCTTGTTGTTCTGTATCGTAAAGAAACAAGTCATTACCTGCGACTGAATATCTTATATTTAGTTCATAAGGACGAAGCTGCAAGCCAAAGGACTTGACAACCTTAAACGGCAACAACAGCCTTGAAAGCCAGTAGCGACATGCTTTCCTGTTCCCGCTATCACCGTAGTAATCAATACACAATTCGTCATGAGACATCCCAAGCCACTCATAAATTCTTTGATTCTCAAAATAGGTATCATACTTCACTGTTGGGTGAAAATGTGACCGTATCTCAATTTCTAAGGACATTGGAGTTTGGAACAAAGGTGTTGAATCCTTCACATGTTCGCCGACATCCGAAAAACATGAAGTATAGGAAATGTACGGATAGATAAAGTACTTGTCCTTTTCTATGCAATACCTTGTATGGTATTTGAGCCATGATTTGTTGGACCAACCGCAGATTGAACTTGGAAGATGAGGCATCATGCCAAATTCACCACTGTTTTCGTCATACCAAACTTTGAATTCGTTCCATGCCTCTCGCATCCATACTTGTCCCCATGACTGTGCGTTTTGCATCATAAAGACATCGCTGTCTTCCTTAAGTGGAATAAAAGGTTGCGTACTATGATAATTAATATGAAAACTATAGAGACTGATACCTGCAATTTCTTTTCTGTTAGCATACTCTTCGACTGCTGCACGGGCAAACAGCATGAATCCTGGAGCAACAATAATATCATCTTCTAGCATAATAACTGCATCATGCTTCTTCAGTAGGTTACCACATTTAATAACATGTTTCCTTAAACCGAGGTTTTCTTCATGCAAGATTACTTCCTTGTCACCAAACTTCCATATATATTCTTCAGCACATTTTTCAACTGCGTTTGTATCGCTCTTGTCAACACTGATGTACAATTTCACCGTACAAGGATACACTGCATTATCTAAAGAAGACAGCAATCTTTTTAGGGAGGCAAGGCGATTAAATGCAATTACACAAATAGCTATGTCCATGTGTTTTTATAGTTGAAAAGTGTTTACAAAGATATGAATAATATCTGAAAGAGAAAAACTATTAAGCATTAAATACTAATTTTTTCAAAATCAGTTGGATTCTTATTGCATATATGGTTTGATTGTTTTAATGATTATCTTTTTTACCACCTTTGCTCTTGTGTTTCCGTGTAACGTACCTATATTTCCTCATGGACGATGGGTTTATAATTAAACAATTCCTATTTCCGGAGGTTGCTTTTTCGCTCTTTTCTTATTTTCCTTTACCTGATATCTTACTTTTTCTATGTTAAATTCATCCGCAAGCTTATAGCCAAAATGTCAAGGAACAGTTGGGATGGCTACAGTTGTTGCATGTCGTAGAGGCGTTTGTAGTAGCCATCCTTGGCTATGAGGTCGTCGTGGAGGCCGCTTTCGACGATTTCGCCCTCGTAGATGACGTGTATGATGTCGGCGTTCTTGATGGTGGAGAGTCGGTGGGCGATGGCGATGGTGGTGCGCGACTTCATGAGGCGGTCGAGGGCTTCCTGTACGAGGTGCTCGCTTTCTGTGTCGAGTGCGGATGTTGCTTCGTCGAGGATGAGGATGGGTGGGTTCTTGAGGATGGCTCGTGCGATGCTGACGCGCTGCCGCTGACCGCCGGAGAGGCGTCCGCCGCGGTCGCCGATGATGGTGTTATACCCGTTCTCTGTTTCCATGATGAAGTCGTGTGCGTTGGCTATCTTTGCGGCTTCGATGACTTGCTCCATGGTGGCGCCTTCCACGCCGAAGGTGATGTTATTGTAGAAGGTGTCGTTGAAGAGGATAGCTTCCTGGTTGACGTTGCCGATGAGGGCGCGGAGGTCGTGGATGCGGACGTCGCGTATGTCTTTCCCGTCGATGAGTATCTGTCCCTGGCTGACATCGTGGTAGCGCGGGATGAGGTCGACGAGTGTTGACTTGCCGGAGCCTGACTGTCCGACGAGGGCGACGGTCTTGCCTTTGGGGACGGTGAGGTTGATGTGCTTGAGCACGTCGCGGCCTTCTACGTAGTGGAAGCTGACGTCGCGCAGCTCTACTTGTTCTTCGAAGCTGTCCAGGGGCTGGGGGTTGGCTTTCTCCTTGATGGGGTTTTCTGCCTTGAGGATGTAGTCGATGCGGTCCATTGAGGCGAGGCCCATGGGTATCATGTAGGACTGGCGGGTGAGGTCTTTGATGGGGTTGATGACGCTGTAGAGGATGACCATGTAGAAGATGAAGGTGGAGGCGTCGATGAAGCCGTTACCGTCCAGAATGAGCCATCCGCCGAAGAGCAGCACGATGACGATGATGAGTGTGCCCATTGATTCCGACACGGGGTGTGCGGCGTTGATGCGCATCATCATGCTTATCATGCCTTTACGGAACTCGTTGTTGATGTAGTTGAAGCGTTTGGCCATCTTCTCTTCGGCGATGAATGCCTTTACGATGCGCAGGCCGCTGAGGGTTTCTTCTATCTGGGCCATGATTTCGGAGAGTCCTGCCTGCACGCTTGCCGAGCGGCTCTTGAGTTTTTTGGTCACGGTGCCCATAATCCATGCGGCGGGGGGAGTGACGATGAGCACGAAAACGGTGAGTTGCCAGCTGACGGTGAAGAGGGTGACGAAGCAGATGATGATGGCGATGGGTTGCTGTATGAGGGTGGAGATGGCGGATGTGACGGAGTTCTCCACAATTTGGATGTCGGTGCTCATGCGGACGATGATGTCGCCTTTGCGCTCTGCTGAAAAGAAACTCAACGGCAGACGCATGATTTTATTGTACATATCCATGCGGATGTCGCGCACTACGCCGGTGCTGAGGGGCATCATGATGTTGGCGGCGCTCCAGTAGCCGATGCACTTCAGGCAGGTCATGAACACCAGTATGCCGCCCATCAAGCAGAGGGTGAGGAAGGCGCCGTTGGTGGCTATCTGCTCCTGTACCCAGGCATAGGCGTTGTTGACGATGAGGTCCTTGTTCAGGCTGCTCCAGGTCCAGTCCTTGTAGGTATAGACGTTCTGGTCTATCTTGAAGAGGATGTTCAGGATGGGGATGAGCACAACGAAGGAGAAGACGTTGAGCCATTGGCTTACGAAGTTCAGCACTATGGACCAGATGATAAAGATTTTGTAGGGTCGGAAGTAGCGCTTTACTATATCGAGGAACTGTTTTATCATGTTTTTGGTATAACTCTCTGTATATTACTTGCTTAATGTCATCCTCCCGCTGTATGTCACAGGGCTTTGCGGTGCACCGGAAAATGCAGCTGCCTGCGTCGGCTTTCGCTGCTGCCTGCATCGGCCTTCGCTGCTGCCTGCGTCGGCCTTCGCAGCTGCCTGTGTTTTCGGACGCAGCTGCCTGCGTTGGCGGACCATCTCTTGCAGCCCGTCATAACTGGTCTGCAGGATGGCTTTGGCACGCATGGAGCGCATCCCGCCGTCGGCGGCCTGTTCTGTCATCACAGCATCGCCGTCGATGTCGTATATGCTGATGCCGGTACTGTCGGCAAACAGCACACCGGAGGGATAGTTGCAATAGACGAAGGGATAGGTATAGGTGCGGCTCAGCACGTTGCGGCTCCAGGGATAGTCGTCATGCCGGATGCCCATTTGCGAGAGCAGGGTGGCTGCAATGTCGCTCTGGTTCATGAGAATCTGCATCCTGCGCGGCCCACGTATGGCACCGCCTGTCCAAAGCATCGGCGCATGGAAGAAGCCGGGGTCCTTATAGCTCTGCCTGTAGAGGTAGCCATGGTCGGGAATCATGATGACCAGCAGATTGTCCCATTGCGGCAACTGCCTCAGCGTGTCCATCATGCAGGCTATGCTGTAGTCGGTATAGGCGAAGGCATTGAGCCGCTCGTCTTCGAGACGGTGGTAGGGCACATCCCAAGGCTCGTGACTGGACAGCGTCTGCGCCACCATAAAATGGTGCTGACCTTCCTGCCATTTACCGATGAAATGGCACGCTTTCTGCAGGGCAACGCTGTCCGGAACACCCCAACAACCACTCTTCTCTTCGCTGGTGAAAGCGGTGTCGTCATAGAGGTTCTGGAACTCTACATCCTTCAGGAACTGACCCTTGCCCATGTTCGTCATCGCACCGCCATAGAGATAGGACGTCTCATAACCCGCTCGGCCCAGACTTCGGGCAAGGGAAGGTAGCGACGAATGGAACTCGCTCTGCTTCATCAAACCGACATCGGCATAACTCAGCCAGCCGCAGAAGGCACTGACGGTGCCGCGGTCGGTACGGAAAGAGTTGCTGTAGTAGTTCTCCCAGAAGATGCCATCGGGGATAAGGCTACTCCAGCCTGGAGCCACATCGGGCAATCCGCCCAGCTCCTTAACAAAGCGACTGCCAAAACCCTCGATGAAAACGACCAAAATGTCAGGTCGCATCGACGTGAGCAGCGTGTCCTGTATGTCATCGGCTGGCTCTGGATAAAGCCCCCTGAACCAGTCGGCACGCTCCTCCTCCGAAAGAAAATCATAACGGCCGGCATAGTCATCACTCAGACGGACACTCCCCACAAAGGCATAGACAGGATTGACCGCAGCATGGTCGGCAACCTGCGAAGAGTGAGGCTTACTCGTATAAACATCACCCTGACGTATCCACAGAACTCCCGAAACAAGCAGAAACATCCAGATGATACTGATGTTGCGCATCCACAGACGCTCCGACCTACCCGACGGAAGCACCCTCGGCGTCAACAGAATGCAGGGAACTATCGTCCACAAAGCAAGCAAAAGGAATGCCGAAACACGGATGATGATGTAGGAAAGACTGACACTATTGGTGGCCCCCTCAGGAGAAGCAGCATAGCTCAGCACAACCATGCCAAGCTTGAACTGCCAGTACTCATACATCACAGCATCGGCCACAATGATAGCCGCCACAGCCAAGCCCATCACGATATAGTAAGGAGTGAGCCACAAACGCAGCCTCAACCCAGAATGCCTTAAGGCAAGCAATCCGACAAGCCAAGGCACCGCAAGCAACCAGGCTGCCACCATGAGGTCGTGCCCTACAAAACCACGCCAACAAGCACCTACAGCATCGGCAAACGAAAGCGACTCCACACACCGGTTATTCAAGACGAACCCCACCCTGCCTATCAGAAAAACAATAAGCAGATGACAGTAAAGGTACTCCAGAAAGTGTATGCCGCGCTTCATCTCACATTTACCATTTAATCATTTACCATTTAATCATTGAACATTGAACATTGACCATTGTTCTCCCCATAAAGGGCCCCTTTGGGGGAGCGGGGAGCGGGGCCCTTATTTCCTCCCAAAGTCAGCAGGTATCTCACCCCACTCTTCCGTATTCCACTTCAGCACTTCAGCGTGCCTGGGATTCTCCCAAAGCCAGTTCTCAGCACGGACCACCAAGTCGAGCACCTGAGCAGTCTGGGCATCGCGCTTCAGGGTAGTCTTAGCCCTCTTGTTCCGCACCCAAGCCATCCCGCTGATACTGTCGCTATAAACCTTCATGTCCCAACCGTTCTTCTTAATGAGAGCCAACGCATGAACTATGGCAAGAAACTCGCCAATGTTGTTCGTGCCAGGAATCGGACCGAAATGGAACAACCGCTGCTCATTGCCCAGATAGACACCCTGATACTCCATCGCACCAGGGTTACCACTGCATCCGGCATCCACAGCAATAGCGTTGAAATCGACCTTATCCTTTAGAAGTTCATAGTCCATAGTCCATAGTTCATAGTTATCTGCTATCTTGTCTCCCTCCTCCTCGGGGGAGGGATGGGGAGGGGGCTTCCTACATCCTTTCAGGCACCTCAATGCCCAAAAGGCCCATGCCATTCTTCACAACCTGACCAACAGCCGCCGAAAGCATAAGTCGCACTCCACGCTTGCCTTCGTCCTCCTCCCGGAGAATACTGAAGTCATGGTAGAACTGGTTATACTCCTTCACAAGGTCATAGCAGTAATTGGCTATGCAAGAAGGATTATAGTCGCTACCGGCCTGCTTCACCGCCGTCTCGAACCCTTGCAGCTTCTGTATGATGCTGATTTCCTTGTCCGCCAGTTCCGTTTGTTGCGTTGTCAACACAACAGATTGAACGCCTGCTTTACGCAAGATACTGCGGATGCGAGCATAAGTGTACTGTATGAACGGACCCGTATTGCCATTGAAGTCGATGCTCTCTTCCGGATTGAAAAGCATATTCTTGCGCGCATCAACCTTCAGGATAAAGTACTTGAGCGCACCCATACCTACAATGCGCGCTATCTCCTGAGCCTCAGCCTCCGTAATGTCATCAAGCCTGTTGACCTTGTCCGCACTCATCTGACGGGCATCGGCAATCATCGTGGCAATCAAGTCATCAGCATCCACAACAGTACCCTCCCTGCTCTTCATCTTGCCGTTGGGCAACTCAACCATGCCGTAGGAGAAGTGCACAAGGTCCTTGCCCCACTTGAAGCCCAACTTGTCAAGCAGAATGCTGAGCACCTGGAAGTGATAGTTCTGCTCATTGCCCACAACGTAAATCATCTTGTCAATGGGATAGTCCTGGAAACGCAACTTGGCAGTACCGATATCCTGCGTCATATAGACACTCGTGCCATCACTGCGGAGCAACAACTTCTCATCAAGGCCCTCAGCTGTGAGGTCTGCCCACACGCTTCCATCATCACGGCGATAGAAGAAACCCTTCGCGAGGCCCTCCTCCACCTTCTCCTTTCCTTCAAGATACGTTTCACTTTCGTAATATATCTTGTCAAAGCTGACGCCCAAAGCCTTGTACGTCTCATCGAAACCCGCATAGACCCACTCGTTCATCCGCTTCCATAGTGCCCGAACTTCCGGGTCGTTCTGCTCCCACTTCACGAGCATCTCGTGAGCCTCCTTGATGAGGGGAGCCTCTTGCTTTGCCTGCTCCTCGGTCATCCCCTGCGACATAAGCTCTTTCACCTCTTCGCGATAGTGCTTGTCAAAAGCCACATAATAGTCGCCAATAAGGTGGTCGCCCTTCTTGCCGCTGCTCTCAGGAGTCTCACCGTCTCCCCACTTCAGCCAAGCCAGCATGGACTTGCAGATGTGGATGCCGCGGTCGTTCACAATGTTCGTCTTGACAACCTTGTTTCCATTGGCCGCCATTACTTGCGCCAAAGCCCAGCCCAGCAGATTATTGCGGACATGCCCGAGGTGCAGTGGCTTGTTGGTGTTGGGCGAAGAATACTCTATCATCACCAAAGGACTGTCGTCCGTGGCAGGCTTGAAGCCATAGGTAGGGTTCTCGTAAATCTCCTGAAGGATGCCAATCCACTGCTGCGAACTGATGCACAGATTGAGGAAGCCCTTCACAACATTAAAACCACAAACCACTTCCGGCAGCCGCTCCTTGAGATGCGCCCCAATCTCCTGTGCAGTAGCATCAGGAGCCTTGTGGCTCATCTTAGTAAAAGGGAAGACTACAAGCGTTATCTGTCCCTCAAACTCTGCCCTTGTCTGCTGCAACTGCACCATCTTCTCGGGCACTTGCTGACCGTAGAGTTCCTCCACGATAGCCTTCACTGCCTCTGTTATCTTGCATTCTATTGTCATATCCTATTACTTTATATATATACTATGCGCTGCAAAGGTACGAATAAGTGAGCACAATACAAAAGGAAAACACAAGTTTTTCCTTTTATTGTCGAGCGAGAGCACTTTCGAGGTTTACCTCAAAGTTACGAAATCCCTTTGGGGAAAGCAAGAATTGCCCCGGAAAGTAGGCAATGTATAAAGAATTCTTTGCCTACCCCAGGCAAAATCCTCACCAGCGATGTTCACGGAATCTTGTCGAAGCCTTTATTTTATCCTTTGGCCGTTGATGGTGTACCGCTTTGCACCCCACTCGATAATGAGCCTGTTGTCCTGGATAAGCTTAATTGCTCTTTTAGCCTCTTCGAAAGGATATTCACACCTATCGTTCATCTCATCGATGAGCGTCTCGACGGATTGGAACTGCTCGTCAAGCCACTCGAGATGGCCGAGCAGGAACGTGCGGAATCGTTCGTAGTCTTCTTTTGCTGTACGGGGTTTGGCAGAAGGGAGCAACTGACTTGGGTAGTCTCCCCAGAGGATGTCGTTTGTCTTGACCGCATCTGCAGAAGCATCAAACTTAGAACTCATCTCGCCACCATCGGACAGATAATCCGTCAAAAAGGGTCGTGCCACATCCCAATATGCATCGTACGCCATTTGGCAAAGCACCGGGTCGGGAAACCATTTGCGGAAATAAATATGGTCCAAGTCATGCGTAAAGGTGCTGAAAGTTGTCGTGCTGCTTGAAGTTGTCCAGCAGGCCGAACTATGATCGAAATCCCATGCCGGCCCGAAATTAAGCACCCCATCGTTGTCGAGATATGAGAAGCGACTGTTCGTTGGGTCGCCTTGCCCCATGATTTCATTTACGAGCCATATCGCAACCATTGATTCCATGTTGGCGAACTTGGCGAAGTTTTTGCCTTCTGAAGGCGGCTCTCTGCTGTACTCTGCCTCGAAGTCACGCCAGATGTTGCTGGCGAAGGTCATCATCTCTGTGTTTGTAGACAGATACTCGGGCGTATCGACCTTAAAGTGTACACCGCCTGGGGTGGTGAACTGTGTTGTGCTGTTATTGTTTTGCGTTGCTTCGTACAGGTATCCTTGGGCGATGTTATAGTCTTTCTTCAGCTCATAGGCTGACAAATCATATGTTTTCCCTCGGAATGTGACCAATCCGTCTGAGACCCATGCCATGTTGGACTTCATCGTCTCTTCTATTTCCTCTTGGTCTTTGCCTGTCACGACATTCCAGCCTTCTTCCTCGATGATAGCGTTGAGTAGTGCGTTGGCTATGGTTTCCGCCTCGCCTTCCCAATCGAAGATATTGACGCTACTCTCTTCAACCCTTACGTGTTGGCTCAACATGTAGCAGCCTTTTACTTCGCCGTTAAGCACGACATCGACCCAAGTCATATCCATGCCGATGATGCCCAATTGTTTTGCGAGGCAGCTGGCGGTATAGTTGCGTAGGGCGCACTTGTCGTTGAAGTTGGAGACGAGCGCCCAGTGTTTGCTTTTCCCGAACCCGAAGAGTTTCTTTTTCTTATCCAGTTTAAGTTTATATGGCTTTTGCGGGTATTGCCCCCAAGAGGAGTTGCCACGGCCTTTGATTTGTGCGGTGCCGAGGTATTGCTGCTCGTACTCGGCATTGCCCTGAATGCGGAGGCTTGCTGTCAAGTAGTATTCCTTGGTGGTGACGGGCTCCCCGTTGTCTGTGTCGATATATAAGACGGGCAATTTGCTTATCCATGTGTCTTTTGTGAAGACGGTCTTGCCGGATTGGTTGCTTATGCTGACGCGCAGCCAATGCTCAATGTCTTTGTCTGAGATGGTGTAGTCGGGCTGACTGGACAGGATGTTGTTTTTGTCGAAGTTGCCATGAACATCGCCTCTCGTCCACTTGAACGTGAATTGCGACATCTCGCCTTTTGAGTAGGAGACATACAGCTTGCTGCCGACGACGGGCTGACTGGTTCCTTGCAGGAGGAATGTCCCATCGGGCGTTTCACTCGGCACGGCAGTCTCATTAACCTTGTCTGCAGGATACCCCCAGACATGAACCGAGAGGCAGGATAGTATTAGAATCAGAGTTGCCAATAACTTCATTGCGTCAACTGTTTCCGGGTGCAAAG
>Ga0310694_10002621_pt1 | contig 18195 bp, 9 predicted proteins | sample 174DNAGHGhighgp2_FD_203884 | JGI IMG/M metagenome (GOLD analysis project Ga0310694, IMG submission 203884) | Sheep rumen microbial communities from Palmerston North, Manawatu-Wanganui, New Zealand - 1742 DNA GHGhigh gp2 (v2) (version 2) | ecosystem: Host-associated > Mammals > Digestive system >... | reverse complement strand
ACGGCTGTATAGATAGCATGACGCATGGTCATTGCATCGGTCTGTCCCTGACCAGCTACGGCATAAGCACAATCCTGATTGGGAGCGGTATAGACAAAAGTCAACCCACCAACAAGCAGTACACTGTCATCGTGGGCAATCGTACAAAATGGTATGGTAGCCTGATCGTGATACATGGCGAGCACAGCATCGAAATGGTCGTACATCGACTGTCCGAAGAACTCATCAGCAGCATAAGGACCAAAAGCCTGACTATCCTCGCTTTCCAACTGTTGAATGGCAGGTATCATCATTTCTTTTTCCTCAACACCCCACTCTTCGTTATTACCCTCCTTGGGATTCAAAGCCAAAAGAGCCACACGAGGGGTACTGATACGGAAGTCGCGTTTCAGACTCCTGAACAGCACATGCGCCTTTTCAGTAATACGTTCCTTACTGATGGTTTTAGCCACCTCCTTTAAAGGAAGTTGACCAGTAACCATCGCAACCCGCAAACCCTCACAAATGTGAATGGACAACAAATCGGAAAGGGTTTCCCCTATCGTCTCCTGATATTTCTGTAGAGCATGCAACGCCTTCTTCTGCACCGCAGCAGAATGAGGAGCAGCAACCAAGACGTCCACCAATCCGGCTTCACGGTCTGCGAGTGCCCGTTCAATAGCACAAAACGCAGCTTTGTCCGCCTCCTCGGAACTCTGGCCGAAGTCGACCTTCACCTCCTCGTCGAAGACGGTCAACATATTAACGCGACCATCGCGTGCATCTTCTGCCTTGTTGATAATACTGAAATTGGTTTGCAGTCCCATCGCTTTGCAATGATATGCAGCCACTTTGGGTGAACCATAAACAATGGGGGTACACAACTCCAACATCTGAGGGTCTTCAAAGGCTTTGAGAATCACCTCATAACCTATACCATTTGTATCGCCGTGCGTGATTGCCACGCGAATTTTTTGATCTTCCATTATCGAGTAATCATTTATTCATCATATCATCTCGCCTTTCTTGGCTGTAGAGAGTAGTCCACAAGCAGCCAGAATATCCTGACCGCGACTGGCTCGTATGGTCGTAAACACCCCATGGGCAGTGAGGTAGTCGCGCAGGCTCTCCATCTTCTTCTCATCCGATCCAGGAAGAGAAACTTCTGGAATCTCATGAAAACGGATTAAGTTCACCCGACACTCCAGTCCTTCCAATAGTTTGACGATCTCGCGAGCATGCATCATGGTATCGTTGAGTCCTGCAAAACAGATATACTCAAACGAGCACCTGCGCTGATGAGTGAAGTCGTATTGTTTTAACAGGCTCACCACCTCTTTTATGGTCATCTGCCGTTCAGCAGGCATCAGTTGCAGACGCTGTTCGTGTATAGGCGAGTGCATGGAGATAGCCACATGACATTCACTTTCATCGAGGAAACGTTTCAGTTTTCCTTTGACGCCTACGCTGCTGACCGTAATACGACGAGGGCTCCAACCATAGCCATAATCAGCCGTCAGAATCTCTGTCGCACGTAATACCGCATCAAGATTATCCATCGGCTCGCCCTGTCCCATAAATACAATATTCGTCAGTCTGTCACGTTCAGGCAAGGAATATACCTGATTCAGAATATCGGCTACGGTAAGGTTACCCTCCCATCCTTGTTTACCCGTCTGACAGAACAGGCAATTCATCTTACAGCCCACCTGACAGCTGACACAAAGAGTCGCCCTGTCATGAGAGCCAGAACTTTGCTCATCAAACCGAGACTTCTCAGGAATATAGACCGTTTCCACCATTTTACCACCTTTCGTAGGAAAGAGGTATTTGATGGTACCATCCAGTGAAACCTGACTATCGAGAGGTGACAATGCCCCTATCGTGAAATATTCCTCCAACTTCTGACGGTTAGACTTCGAGATATTCGTCATCTCGTCAATCGTTCGTACATGTTGCTGATAGAGCCACTTCGCTATCTGGGCACCCGTAAATGAAGGCATACCCAATTCGGCTACGGCGTCTTTCAATTCGCTGAGCGTCATACCGAGGAGTGGTCTTTTTTCAACAACTTCAACCATCTTAGAGTCATTTTGGGTGCAAAGGTACAACATTTTTTCATGAAAATCACACAACTTCGATAAAACCTTTGGTGTTCCGTCTTATTTTTACTATCTTTGCACATAAAAAATTCAAACCTACTGAAATGAGAGAAAGAATAGACTGCTTTCTGCCCTGCGACAATCTCGATACCATCGAGCCGTTACTCGCCCAATTGCAGCAAAGCAAAACCATCCAAGACATCTATCTGCTGGCATCAAGTAACTTTTCAATCGACAGCAGCAAATATACTGGAGTACAGAATATTACAGTAAGCAACCTAACAAGCACAAAAACCATTATAAGCATTGCAAAGCATGCTCACACCGAGTATATATTGTTGGGTACAAAAGCAACACAGATTGTCATCGGTGAAGGAGCCTTAGAACGTTGGATTAGAGCTGCAGAAGATTCGGATGCTGCTATGGTATATGCCGACCGTGCCGGACATCCTTCCATCGACTACCAGTTGGGAAGTATCCGCGATGATTTCGACTTTGGTTCGCTTATATTGATTAAGACGAGTTTGCTACAAGCCTTTGCCGAGCAAACCAGTGGGCAGGAATATGCCTATGCTGGATTGTATGCTTTAAGACTGTTCTTGAGTAGAAAGGGATTACTTTTCCATCTTAACGAGACGTTATATACCGAAGTAGAGACAGACCGACGTGCCAGTGGTGTTAAGCAGTTCGACTATGTCAACCCAGCCAATCGTGAAGTGCAGATAGAAATGGAGCATGCAGCCACCGTCCATCTGCAGAAAATCGGAGCGCGTATCGACCCCAACTATTACCGACACCCAGACTTCAACGAACAAGATTTCGAGATTGAAGCATCGGTTATTATACCCGTATACAATCGCGAAAAGACCATTCTTGATGCTGTACACAGTGCTTTGGACCAAAAAACCAAGTTTGCCTTTAATGTTATTGTCGTAGACAACCATTCTACAGATAAGACCACTGAGTTACTCAAAGGCATTAACGACAAGCGGCTGTTACATATCATTCCAGAGCGTACAGACTTAGGTATTGGAGGATGTTGGAATACAGCCATCAACAACGACCAATGTGGACGCTTTGCCGTCCAATTGGACAGTGATGATCTCTATAGTTCCCCCAATACTCTTCAGACTATTGTCGATAAATTCTACAAGGACAATGCAGCTATGGTGATTGGTTCCTATCGTATGTGTGACTTTGAGCTTAACACGCTTCCTCCAGGATTGATTGACCATAAGGAATGGACCGACGAGAACGGCCCCAACAACGCCTTACGCATCAACGGGCTTGGAGCTCCCCGTGCCTTCTTCACCCCTCTGCTGCGACAAATACAATTCCCCAACACCAGCTATGGTGAAGACTATGCATTAGGTCTGGCTTTCTCACGCCATTACCGTATCGGTCGTATCTTTAGCGAGCTCTATCTCTGTCGTCGATGGGGAGGTAATAGCGATGCTGCACTCTCCATCGAGAAAGTCAATGCCAACAATTTATATAAGGATCGCCTGCGAACACTTGAGATTATGGCGCGCCAACAGATGTTGCAGGGGAAGGCTGACACGATGGCGGGGTCGTCGCTACAACGCTTTTTCAATAGACAATTGGAGAAATGGGAGGCAGCCCGTCTGCGTTATCGTGAGTTGAGAAACGTACAAACCAAGGAATTACCTGTGGGCACCACCTCACTCATCGCCCAGTTTAATCCAGCGCGTTTGGTTTCAACGGGAGCAAAAATGGATGCCAAGGCCCTTGCCGAGCGTCCTTGCTTCCTCTGTGAGGGAAATCGTCCTGATGTACAAATGAAGAAACAGATAGACGGGAAATATGAATTACTCGTCAACCCCTTCCCTATTCTTCCTACACATTTTACTATTCCTGCCCAAAAACATCAGCCGCAGAGAATTAAGAATATGTATGGAGAAATGTACAGGCTGCTGAACGAATATCCTGAGTTGATGGTGTTCTACAATGGTCCTGAGAGTGGAGCCTCTGCCCCCGACCACGCCCACCTGCAGGCAGGAACAAATGGCATTGTACCCTTACAGACTGCCTGGCAATTGCTCTCACGCGCCCTGACTCCCATTATCTGCACTGGCGAAGATGAGGGTATCTTCTTGGTGAATGACTATTTCACAAAGGCCCTTCTCATCCGAACAAGTACACCAGAAGTAGGAGAACGTCTTTTCCGTCGACTGTATAATACCTTGCCTGAGCATGCACCAGAGCCGATGATGAACATTGTGGCGTGGAAGGATGAAGAACATCTGAACACCGTCGTGTTCCTTCGTCGCAAGCACCGCCCCGATTGTTATACAGCAAAAGGTGAAGAGCAATACATCATTAGTCCAGGAGCTTTAGATATGGCAGGACTACTGATTGTGCCCCGTCGTGAGGACTTTGAACGAATAACTCCAGAAAAGGCACTATCCATCATGCAGGAGGTAACGATTGACGACGGTACATTTGATGAGGTGATAGGACGACTAAAAGCAGGTAAGAGTATCAACAGTTTCGATATGCAATTCGGTCTCAAGAATGAGCCCAATGTAACAGTAGGAATTGTGAGCGCTCAGAAAATATCATTCTCACTGAATGCCGACTATTCAGCCAAGGGAGAAACCATCCGTGGAGAGCAAACGGTAGAATTCTCAGAAGGCGGTATCCTCTGGCGAGGCAATCAGTATCGTGAACTCCTGTTTATGCCACAGTCTCCTGAGGCTTCATTCTCATTACATGATGTTACCATCGGTGTAAACTTCCACTGGGAACGTAAAGAGACACAGGTATTCAACGGCAGTTTGCGACTTGTCGTTGAATCGGATAAGATCACGGCTATCAACGAATTACCCGTAGAGCAGTACCTGACCAGCGTTATATCAAGCGAGATGAAGGCCACCTCCTCCATCGAGTTTCTGAAAGCTCATGCCGTCATCTCCCGCTCATGGCTTCTGGCACAGATTGAGAAACGTAAGCAATACAGCGACGGTGGAAATAATTTCTTCTCGTTCATTAAGAAAGATGACGAACTGATTCGTTGGTATGACCGAGAGGATCATACCATCTTCGATGTTTGTGCCGACGACCATTGTCAGCGTTACCAGGGTATCACCAAAGCCAACAACCGCGCAGTGGAAGATGCCATACGCGCTACACGTGGGCAGATATTGATGTATGATGGAGAAATCTGCGACGCTCGTTTCTCCAAATGTTGCGGTGGTATCACTGAAGAATTCCAGTATTGCTGGGAAAACACACCTAAGCCTTATCTGGTATCCTTCAAAGATCCTTACTGTAACACTCACGATCGGCATATTCTTGCACAGGTGCTTAATGATTACGACCAGGAAACGCCTGATTTCTATAGATGGACGGTTAGCTACTCACAGAAGGAGCTCTCTGAACTCATCAATCGGAAACTAAAAGATGACTTTGGAGAGATAACTGACCTCATCCCATTAGAACGTGGTAAGAGCGGACGTATCTGGAAATTGAAGATCGTAGGAACCAAAAACACACTAACGATAGGCAAAGAACTCGAGATCCGTCGGGCTCTTAGCGAGACACACCTCTATAGTTCTGCATTCGATGTGGAAAAGAAAGACGGTCAATTTATCCTTCACGGACGCGGTTGGGGACATGGTGTCGGACTCTGCCAGATAGGTGCAGCCGTTATGGGTGAACAAGGATTCAATTACGACCAAATCCTGCTTTATTACTACCGTGGTGCAGACATCAAAAGAATATATCGATAAAGAAATAAACATATGAAACTATTCAAATCCCCATGGGCATGGGTGCCCACACTTTACTTCGCCGAGGGAGTCCCCTATGTGGCAGTCATGACCATCTCACTCATCATGTACAAGCGCTTGGGGCTGAGTAATACAGATATCACTCTGTACACCTCATGGCTCTATCTTCCATGGGTCATCAAACCCCTCTGGAGCCCCTTTGTTGACATGATGCGTACCAAACGATGGTGGGTCATCACTATGCAGCTTTTAGTAGCAGCTGCTCTTGCCGGTGTAGCATTCACTATACCTGGCCCCTATTGGCTCCAAGGATCCTTGGCTTTTTTCTGGCTAATGGCTTTTTCCAGCGCCACCCACGATATTGCAGCTGATGGCTTCTATATGTTGGGACTTGACCAGCATAACCAAGCCTATTTTGTAGGTATACGCTCCACCTTCTACCGTATTGCCATGATTTTCTCATCTGGTCTGTTGGTAGGTTTAGCCGGTGCCTTACAAGTATTAACGCGGAGCATACGTTATTCTTGGAGTCTTGTTTTCTATCTGATGGCAGGTCTCTTTATCGCTTTTTGGCTTTATCATAGCGCAGTATTACCCAAGCCTCAAGAAGACAATGACCGCATGAAGAAAACGGTACAGGATATTATGGATGAGTTTAAGCAGACCGTCATCACATTTTTCCAGAAGCCACAGGCATGGATTGCGATCTGTTTCATGCTCTTCTACCGTATGCCAGAAGGATTGTTAGCCAAAGTATCTGCTTTGTTCCTTGTGGACAATGGCAGCAACGGAGGTTTAGGACTTTCTGACGGTGAGTATGGACTGGTACAAGGTACCGTTGGTATCATCGGACTCACTCTGGGAGGTATTTTGGGTGGTATTGTTGCCAGTCGCGACGGTCTGAAGCACTGGCTGTGGTGGATGGTATGTGCCATCACTCTCCCCGACCTCGTCTACGTCTACTTGTCGTATGCCCTACCTTCCAATCTGCTCATCATCAATATCTGCATATTCATTGAGCAGTTTGGCTACGGATTTGGCTTCACCGCTTATATGCTATACCTTATTTATTACAGCCAGGGTGAACATAAGACTTCGCACTATGCGTTGTGTACAGCCTTTATGGCACTCTCCATGATGATTCCGGGACTCTTTGCCGGAGCATTACAGGAAGCGGTTGGCTACCAGTTGTTCTTTATCATCGTGATGATAGCATGTAGCCTTACATTCATTGTTTCCCACTTCCTCAAGATTGACGCCGACTTCGGCAAGAAAAAAGACGGATTAGATTCCTAACCCGTCTTGAAAGCTGACATCTACCGCCTTGCTCTGTAAAATACGTGAGTAAGGCGGTACGTCGTGTGTAAGCCATATATTTCCACCTATCGTAGAGTGATGACCGATGGTGATACGTCCTAAAATAGAAGCATTGGAATAGACCGTTACATAATCCTCGATAATAGGATGACGTGGTACATTCAACATGTTTCCATTCTCATCATATTTAAAGCTCTTCGCTCCCAACGTAACACCCTGATAAAGAGATACATGAGAGCCAATGACACAGGTCTCTCCAATCACCACACCGGTACCGTGATCGATAGAAAAAAACTCACCAATCTCTGCACCTGGGTGGATATCTATTCCCGTTTTGGAATGAGCCAACTCAGTAATAATACGAGGAATAACAGGCACCTGCATCTTATGTAATACATGAGCAACACGGTAATGTGTCATTGTATTGATGACAGGATAGCTGAAAATCACCTCACCATAATTGGTGGCTGCAGGGTCATTGTCAAACATCGCCTGTACATCGGTATATAACTTCCGTTTAATTTCTGGAAGTGCATCAATAAAATTGAGTGCAATTCGCTCCGCCTCATCAAAGATCCGCTGTTTAGTTGCCGTCGCCTCACATTCCTCACAGAACTGCAGTCCTCTTGCTATCTGCTGTTTCAGTAGCGCGAAGAGTTCTTGCATATTCACGCCGATATGGTAAGAGCGGATACCCTCATTACTCTGTCTGTGCTGAAAATAATCAGCAAAGATGATTCCTTTGATGAGCGTAACGATACGTTTCACCTCAGCAACTGAGGGCAATGGTGCCTCTGTGGCAGGCATCATACTCAGTTCTTTGTCTGTTAACTTTGAGAGGGATGCCACATTACGCAACAGCACCTCATTGACATCTCTTGTTTTCTTCATTGTCAGTTATCTGATAAACAACAATTCGCGATATTTAGGCAACGTCCACAAGCCATCCTCAACAATCAGTTCCAAATGATCAATCTCATCCCGGATAGCATCCATCTTCGGACATACGGTATCATGATAGGCAATAGCACGTTGCTGAATATTTACAATACGATTGGCAACACGGCGTGCATTGGTCAGTTCATCAACCAGTCGCTCTATCCTCTCGGTACGCTCAGCAATCTCCTCAATCAGTTTCAGGTTACGTGTACTAAGCCGCTCTGCCCGTTCCCGTGCAAATACTTCTTTCATTCCCTGAACGTTCTTGATCAGTTTACTCTGATAATGGGTGGAGACCGGTATGATATGATTCATCGACAGGTCACCCATCACGCGTGCTTCTATCTGCACTATCTTCACGTAAGTCTCCCATTTCACCTCATTACGAGCTTCTAACTCCTTACGGTTCATGACCTTAGTCGACTCAAACATCTTCACGCTACTCTCATCAAGATAACGTTCAAAAATCACAGGGCAGGACTTCTCCACATCCAGTCCTCGACGGGTAGCCTCAGCCACCCACTCTTCCGAGTAGCCATTACCGTCAAATCGGATTGGCTTACAGGTTTTGATATCTTCCCTAAGTACCTCTACGATTGCATGGAACTTAGCTGTATGTCCTTTGCCTTCGGAGTATTCGGGACGCGTAGCAAATTCCTTGATCTTATCATCAACACGTTCTTTGAACGAATTAAGTGCTTCCGCCATTGCAGCATTCAGAGCGATCATGGCCGATGCACAATTCACGCTCGAACCAGGAGCACGAAATTCGAAGCGATTACCTGTAAAGGCAAATGGCGACGTACGGTTACGGTCTGTATTATCAATAATCAAGTCAGGAATCTGGGGAATGTCAATCTCCATACCCTGTTTACCCTTCAAGGCGAACAGCTCACTCTGGTCACTCTGTTCAATACGGTCCAGGAGTTCGGTCAACTGTTTCCCAAGAAAACTGGAGATGATAGCTGGCGGTGCCTCATTGCCACCCAGACGATGGGCATTTGTTGCACTCATGATAGACGCCTTCAGCAAACCATTATGTCTATATACGGCCATGAGAGTTTCTACGATAAAGGTAACGAAACGCAGGGTCTCATTCGCAGTTAACTCGGGATGAGAAGCATCTGTTTTTCCAGGAGCATGAAGCAATACACTATCCTTATTTTGTGAGCGCTCTGCCGACAGACTCCAGTTATTGTGTTTTCCAGACCCATTGATACCATCGAAAGGTTTCTCATGGAGTAATACCCTGAAACCATGCTTACGAGCCACCTTCTTCATCAACGACATCAACAACATATTGTGGTCGACAGCCAGGTTGCACTCCTCGAAAATAGGAGCCAACTCAAACTGGTTGGGAGCCACCTCATTATGTCGCGTCTTACAGGGAATAGCAAGTTCGAGCGCTTGGATTTCCAAATCCTTCATAAACGCCTGAACACGATCGGGAATCGTACCAAAGTAGTGATCGTCCATTTGTTGATTCTTGGCACTCTCATGTCCCATCAATGTCCGACCAGTCATCAACAAATCTGGACGTGCAGAATAGAGTCCTTCGTCTACGAGGAAATATTCCTGCTCCCAGCCCAGGTTAACCTGTACCTTAGTCACATCATCGTAAAAGTACTGGCATACCTCCTTAGCAGCCTTTCCTACTGCATGAAGCGAACGGAGCAATGGCGCCTTATAATCAAGTGCCTCACCAGTATAGCTGATGAAAATTGTGGGAATACATAGTGTATCATCAATGATAAACACGGGAGAAGTTGGATCCCATGCGGAGTAGCCTCGTGCTTCAAACGTATTACGAATACCTCCGTTGGGGAAAGATGATGCATCAGGTTCTTGCTGCACAAGCAACTTCCCAGAGAATTTCTCAATCATTCCTCCATTACCATCGTGCTCCACAAAAGCATCATGCTTCTCAGCTGTTCCTTCGGTGAGGGGTTGAAACCAATGGGTATAATGGGTAACACCCATCTCCAAAGCCCACTGTTTCATACCAGCAGCTACTGCATCGGCAATAGAACGGTCAAGACGGGCACCATTGTCTATCACGTCTATCAGCTTATCATACACATCCTTAGGGAGGTATTTATACATCTTAGGACGGTTGAATACATACTTGCCAAAATACGCTGAGGGCCGCTCTGATGGTACTGACACCTCTACAGCCTTCTTCTTAAATGCCTCTTCTACGACCCTGAATCTTAAATTACTTGACATATTGGTTTCGTGTTGTTCGTTATTACTTACTCTTCATCCAGAAAACGGCGTGTGATACCTTCATACTCTTCAATCCTACGATCGCGCAGGAAAGGCCACCAACGACGCACCTGCTCTGAATGATCCATATCCATCTCGACAATGATACTCTCCTCGTCATCATCGCATGCCTCATACACAATCTCGCCCTGTGGACCTGCCACGAAAGAGGTTCCCCAAAACTGAATACCGTTCGTCTGTCCACTCGGGTCCTCTTCATGACCAACCCTATTCACTGCGATGACAGGTAGCCCGTTTGCGATAGCGTGTCCACGTATCACTGTTTGCCATGCTCTACGTTGACGTTGCTGTTCCTCAGTACTATCACTCGATTCATAGCCGATAGCCGTGGGATAAATCAGCAGTTCTGCTCCACGAAGAGCCATCAGACGGGCAGCTTCTGGGTACCATTGATCCCAACATACCAGCACTCCCAGTTTTCCTATTGAGGTTTGGATGGGGCGGAAGCCCAAGTCACCTGGCGTGAAATAAAATTTCTCATAATAGGCTGGATCATCGGGAATATGCATCTTACGGTACTTGCCTGCAATAGTACCGTCACTCTCTAACACGACAGCGGTATTATGATAGAGTCCTGGAGCCCTACGCTCAAAGAGCGAAGTGACGATCACTACACCCAATTCTTTGGCCAAGGCGCCATATAATGCTGTAGATGGTCCTGGGATGGGCTCAGCGAGATTGAAATTGTCCACACTTTCTACCTGACAGAAATAAAGCGAGTTATGCAGTTCTTGGAGAACAATGAGTTGTGCTCCCCTATGCGCCAAATCTCTGATACCTTCTTGCAGTCTATGAATATTGTCATTCACGTCTGCCGTATTGTGAAGTTGTAAAAATCCTATCTTTATCTCTTTCATGAGTCTATCATGATTTATCATCAATTTCTTTTAAAACACCTTTAGGAAACTGCATGGTACAACAATGTAGTGAACCATGCTGTTTGATAATACTACAACAATCGACGCCCACCATTTCCCTGTCCGGGAAAGCCTGTCGGATGATTCGTTCTGCCTCAGCGTCGAGCTCTGGTTGACAATACGTTGGATATAGCACCGCGCCATTGATAATCAGAAAGTTAGCATAGGTAGCGGGTAGGCGCTGCCCTTCATCGAAGATGGCCCGAGGCATCGGTAAGCGAAGCAGTCGGTATGGTTTTTCATCTTGTGTACGCAAAGACTGTAGTTCTTGCTCCATCAGCAATAAGTCTTCATACTGTTCGTCATCAGGATTGTCACAACCCACATAGATTAATGTGTCATCAGGGGCTACCCGAACCAACGTATCGATATGTCCATCCGTATCGTCACCCGTCAGATGACCATGATGAATCCATACGACACGGTCGGCAGCAAGATGTTTCTTTAAGTATTCTTCAATTTCTTGTTGAGAAAAGGGTTGGTTTCTATGAGGAGCCATCAGGCATCCTGCTGTAGTGAAAATTGTCCCCTTTCCATCACTCTCTATAGAGCCGCCTTCGAGCACAAATTCGTTTTCGTCAGTATAATCTCCTACAACAAAACCCGCATCAAAAATTTGTCGATTAAGGGCATTGTCCTTGTCTGCGCTGAACTTCTCGCCCCATCCATTGAAACAGAAATCTAGAAGGCGATAGTGTCCTTCATCATCTACAAGTGTGATAAAACCATTGTCACGAGCCCATGTGTCATTGGAGTCTAGAGTCAGATATTGCGAATTAGCAAAATGACAGTTCTCTCCATCTTTAGGGGTAATGAGCAACAGGCGTTCCCGTTCAGCTATCGCCCTTCCCATTTCGATATAAGTCGACCGAATCTCACGAAGGATAGGAGCCCAGTCGGTATCTGCATGAGGCCAAATCAGCTGAACCCCGCTTTGTGGTTCCCACTCCGCAGGCATTCTCCATCGTGCAGCTCTCGACATCTTGTTATCCATCTCTTTTCATTATTCGGGCACAAAGTTACGAATAAACGAGGAAAGAGCAAAAAAAAGAAGGTATTATTTCAATACCTTCTTACCGTTTATAATATAGAGTCCACGCCCTAATCGATTCAAGTCTGTACCTACATATCTACCATCCAGTGTATAGATGCGTCCATTGGTCACAGGCTTAACTACCTGAATTTCCTGAATAGCCGTCGTATTCTGGGGTTTAACAACCACCTCGTCAAGGAAGAAACGATTATTCTGCGATATAGAAGACTTGATGGTCACTCTCACACTTCCTGTTCCCGTGATGGTAACCTCATAGGTATTAAACTCTCCCTTTGTCAGGTTGACAGATGACTTGTCCAGCGTAGCACCTGTTGCAGAAAGCTTAATTTCCGTTGCCTCTTTCTGAGAAACCCAGGCACCTGCCTTAAAGGTCAGTTTAGCCTCACCGTTTACATCAAACGCTGGTGTTGTGGCCTTTCCAGCTTTCTTTGCTGTACCGCATTTCACACATTGGTTGGCACCAGAAGCATTTTCAAATGACCAGCCTGATGTATTGGGCAATTCACCTGTGGCAATCTGTCCACTCCACTGGCCATCATTACCACCCTTGCCATCACAGCCATCAAACGACTCGTAGTACGAAGCTCCATCCACAGACGGTTTATCCGTCGTAGGCTCATCAGATTCAGAACCGTCATAAGAAGCCTTGAATTTGAAAGAAACAGTCTTATCGCTATTCTGAGTGATATCCTCCACAGAAGAGCTCAAATAATAGGTCTTATCTGAGTTTTTATTGTGGAGTTTGGCTGCAGGAGTCGACGACTTATTGAAAGCATTAACATTTCCATACGGGAACGGATCGTTCTTCATGCCTGCCTCTGTATATGTCTTGTACCCCTGAGAAGTCTTATACTGATACTGGTTGTCTGCAGGAATCCAAGTCATACGCTGATGATTAGGATCGTCATTAGGTTGGTTATTCTCCCAAATACTTGCACTATAGTCAACATGCAGAATTAGCAGTCCCCTACCAGGCAGCGACTCGTCCCAGCCTTCAAACTGACGGTTCTCCAAGAGAAAATACTCATCGTTATTACGCTTATTATAGATAATGTAGCTCTCACCATCATTCTGAAGTGACTTCAGGTCCTCTATGTCAACGTCCTCATCCCGAAGTTCTATTGGCTCCAACCAGCCTGCCACCCAACGTTCATAACTGGTATAGCCAGCAGGCTGGAAACTGTCGCCATTATAAGAACCGCTATCCATCAGATCCCAGTAGGCCATACCCTGACCGCCGGAATAGTCTATATCGTAGAAATCAGGGTAGCCTAAGCAGTGAGAGAACTCATGACACATGGTACCGATACCGCCCAGTTTACCAGTCATTCCGTCCAGCTCAGCTCCACAAGCATAGGTATTGACAACCTTGCCCTGTCCAACAGTAAGGGTACTGTTATTGGCAGAATACAAATCCCAGGCATGTGGCCATATAGTATTCTCACTTCCACCATCTGCCTCGCCTTTACCAGCATATACGACGTACACCTGATCAACCTCACCATCATTGTCCCAGTCATACTGTGCCCAGTCTGTCACTTCATTCTTAGCAAGATTGACGGCTTCGATAACCATTTCCTCTGGACGCTTATCGTTACCGTCGCTATCGTTCTGACCGTAGTAGGAAACAGGATGTGACACTTGAATTGGACCTACCACATCGAAATCGAGTATAAACTTTCCACGACTCTGTGCCTTAAAATAGTCCTGCATGGAACCTTTGAAGCTACCATCGGTGAAATTCTCCTCGTTGGCAATACGCTTAAAATAAGCATTGCTGGTCTTGAATACCTCATCAGTGAAACTCACCAGAATAATCAAGCCTTTCTTCGTACCTGTATAGCTTCCAACAGCCCCCACAGCAGCCTTACGGTGAGCCAAACGCTTGGTACGTTTAATATTCACCTTAGCCCTGCGAGCCTTAGCTTTCTCTACGACAGTCTCAGTATCTATTGTCTGATAGTAATCTGTTCCTGTTACTTTCTGGTAGGCAGTGCCATCTAAAGCTTTCCAATAATGACCATACTCATCGCCTACGAGTGTCACAGTGATCTCCGTGCCATTCAGTGTTTTGATGGTCTTTTCCATTCCTCTTTTAGCAGGAACAGCCATCATAACAACGGCTGCTCCGATAAAAGAAAGGCTCAATATAAACCTTTTCATTCTATCTCTTATTTAATTACCTTCTTACCATTAATGATATAGATGCCACGGTTCAAAACGCTGAAATCAGTACCAACATAGCGTCCATCGATGCTATAAATTCGATGATCTGCAGGACGAGTAGCCATTTCAACGCTCTGAATGCCAGTGGTGGTCTTCTTTACATACAGCACAGCAGGTTTCTGAGTTGAAATATAGTTCAAGAAGCGAGGATTGGTAGAATTATACTGAATCGTACCATAGTTATCGTTCTTTACCACATAGCCATCAGTAGTTGATGAAATTTTCCAGATCTTTGATTCCGTAGTAGACAGTATCAATTTTTTGGCTTCTGTTGTCGTCAGATATTTTCCATCCAAAGCTAACGAATAACCATTTGCACTTCCACCCAGCGTCAAAGGAACAAGCTCGTTGCCAGAAACGCCTTTGTCGGAAACTATTACACTAACTGCTTCAAGATAGTATTTTTTACTATTATAGGCACCGCAACCTGCTTCATTTGCTTCGTTTATCAAGACGTATTCCATTCCTACAACGAGCTGGCTTGCAGAAGTAACCTTCTCATAATCGCCATCACCTGAAGGAATATCGCCGTAGTTTGTATTATCACCCTCTTCCATACCAGTGTTGTCTGGTGCGAAATTGAAGGCAATCGTACCGTTTGCATTCTGCTTGATGTCCGAAATCTTGATATTCATCAGCTTACGGCCGTCGCTGTTGGCGTTGTAGGTAAAGGCGCGAGGAGTAGAGGTATTGCTCAACTCGGTGTTGCCTGACTGTGGATAAACATCATGTGCAGCATCATCCTCCAAAGCTTTTATCAAGCCTTCATACTTATCCCATTCGGCATCAGACAAGTCACCTTTGTCATAATACTTGTTGGTCAGCACTTCCAGCTGAGCATTGTATTCTGCAGATTTCTCTGCGCCGTCAGCATGGAAGATGGTACAACGCTGATGATCGTTTACAGGAAGTTCTTGATCATTATCTTCTTCAACGGTGCTGTTGATCAGGTTATATTCCCAAAGCGTCTGATCATAATCCACATGCAGAATCAGCAATCCTGAACCAGGAACATACTGGTCCCAGCCCTTCTTCTGACGGTTCTCCAGAAGGTAGAACTCCTTGTCATTAGCCTTGTTGGTAATCTTGTAGCATTCATCATCATCAGCCCAAGCCTTCATGGCTGAAACAGACTTCGCATTAGTCAGCTCGGTAGGAGTAATCCAGCCAATCTCCATTTTCTCATAGCTGCTATAGTTGGCTGGGGTGAAGCCGCCGTTGTTGTAACTTCCCTGGTCCATCAGGTCCCATTCACCCATACCGAAGTTGCCTGAATACTGGGTGTCATACATATCCATCAGACCCAGACAGTGAGAGAACTCGTGACAGATGGTACCAATACCCATGTAGGTAAAGCTGTCACCAATGAGACTTTGCTCTACCATACCCTCATTGGCTACAGCATAAGTATCAACATACAACGGTGAACTGGTTGTACCAACGTTTACAGGACCTGTTCCATCATTATCAGACTGGGCATACGAAAGACTATACTCATGAGGCCAGATGGTATCATCAGCACCACCAGAAGCCTCGCCTTCGCCAGCATAAATTACCATCACCTGGTCAACATCACCGTCATTATCCCAGTCATACTGCCTCCAGTTGGAAATACTTGACTTGGCAAGATTGACAGCTTCGATAACCATCGAACCGGCATGGGCGTCAGCGTTACCAACATTCTGACCATAATAGCTCATGTTATTCTTTACTGTCACAGGACCAACCACGTCGAAAGTCAGATTGAACACACCTCTTGACTGAGCGTTGAAGTAGTCGGAAACAGAACCGTCAAAGCCATTCTCATCGGAATACCCCGTAGTATTGGCGACATTCGTGTACAGCGTCTTCGTTTCTGCATTACTGGTCTGGAACTTAACGTCCTTGTAGTTCACCAGGATAATCAAACCTTTCTTATTTCCTGTCAATGGAGCTTTCTTAACATTCGTCTTGTTTGCTTTCATGCGCTTGGCACGATTCTGCTGAGCTTTCATACGACGGACCTTGGCCTGGTTTTGAGCCTCTTTGTTCTGAAGGACATATTCGCCATTGCTCCATACATAACACTTACCATCAACGCCTTTCCAATAATGTCCGAATTCGTCGCCCACGAGGGTTACTTTCGCTTCCGTTCCGTCACTCAATTGAATGGTTTTCCATATACCTTTTTTTGCCGGCACAGCCATCATCCCGATGGTTGTAGTCGCCAACAACAAACTTAGCAATAGTTTTTTCATGATTCTTTTTTCCTTTGTCTTATTTTTATGTTATTCAATAAATATCTTCTTTCCATCTACGATATACAAACCACGCGTAGGATGGGTAACACGCTGACCACGAAGGTTGTAAATGACGCGCTGACCAGAAAGCGAGCGATGATCCTCGACACTTTCGATGGCTGTGGGGGCCGACACCTTATATTTGATGCCCGTGATAGCTGTATTACTACTACTGGTTATCACAATCTTGGCAGCATTTCCTGTCCACTTGAAACCATTGAATGAACCCGTATTTGCACTTAATGGACTTGTTTTTGACCCAATAGTAAATTCCATCTCAGTCAATGTGCCTTGAGAAACACTGATAGTCAAGGTGTTGCCAGTATACACACGAATCTCCGAAGCCGTAGCATAACGCTGCCCACCTGTACCTAAAGCATAAGTTAAAGTGATGCCATCCTTTGTTCCTACTAAGTCATCAGCATCAGATTTATTAATAGTACCACTTCCAGTATATCCAAAGAAGGTGTTGTTCAACTCTGCCTCTCCGTCAGTAGGTGTTTCTCCACCACCCTGCTCTTTGATAGTGTAATCAGCAATAGCGACATTACTTTTGTCTTCACCCTTGAAGGCCACCGCCTTCACCGTAGCAGATTCAGTCAAGACAAATGGTCCTTCATACAACTGATCGGTGGTCGTAGGCTCTGCTCCCGTAGTGGTATAATAGATGATGGCACCGTCGGTAGCACAGGTAATCGACACTTCTACCTGATCATAATAAGTACCCTCATCAGGAGAGAATACCGGCATGGCAACGGGACTTACCACCGTACCGCCGCCACCTTCATAGTTGTCATAGCTGAAAGCAATGTTTTTCTTGTCTCCCCAAATATAGTTTTCCAACCCAGGATAGTCTACGAATGGGTTACGATTCTGTTGTGTCTCATAGACAGCATTGTTTCGAGCTATCTCTATTGCATCGATAGGATCTTCCTGTGCCCAACGTAGCAGCATATTAAATGCCCACGTCGAGAAAGGCTGGTACTTTGTTCCTGTAAAGACATCATGTCCCCAATCCTTTGCGACATTCTCGTAGCAAGTCGCCATATAGAAATAGGCACGCGCAAGATCACCCTTGATATCATCTCCTGGCTCAAACACAGTTCCATTGTATCCTTCCGTCTTACATGATCCGAGTTTACAATAACCTTGATTCGACGAATAAGTCACATTATTCACTTCGCCAAATGGATAATTTGAGCGACGATTATTCACATACCCATCTGTGGGTAAGACATGTACGATATCACATGCAATCGTGCTACCACTAAACCAACTTTGAGGTACAGAATGTTCACGATTATAACAGTCTCCTTCTTTACTATAGGTTCCCGCTTTATCCGT
>Ga0310694_10002619_pt1 | contig 18199 bp, 14 predicted proteins | sample 174DNAGHGhighgp2_FD_203884 | JGI IMG/M metagenome (GOLD analysis project Ga0310694, IMG submission 203884) | Sheep rumen microbial communities from Palmerston North, Manawatu-Wanganui, New Zealand - 1742 DNA GHGhigh gp2 (v2) (version 2) | ecosystem: Host-associated > Mammals > Digestive system... | reverse complement strand
TGATTGTAATCTTGTCACCAGGACGTTTCTGGGCGATGATGTTCTGCAGTTCACCGAACTGTGTTACCTTCTGGCCATCGATATGGGTAATCACATCACCCTTTTTCAGACCTGCATCCTCAGCGGCACCGTCTTCCACAATCTCTGCAATATAGATACCCTCCATAGTGCCGAGGTCTACCTCGTTGCCCTTCTCCTTCTCTGAGTCTACATAGGCATTTACGTCACTGCCCTTGATACCGATCATGGCGCGCTGCACGTTGCCGTACTTCTTGATATCATCAACCACCTTATTCATAATAGTAGTGGGGATAGCGAAACCGTAGCCGATGTTTGAGCCGGTCTGTGAATAGATCATGGCATTGATGCCAATCAGCGCACCATTGGTATTGACAAGTGCTCCACCAGAGTTGCCAGAGTTGATGGCAGCATCGGTCTGAATCATTGAGGTCACGCCACCTGTGTTCATCGAGCGGGCCTTGGCCGACACGATACCGGCAGTCACGGTGTTGTTAAGTCCGAGGGGATTGCCTACGGCCAGCACCCACTCACCAACCTTAACGTCGTCGGAGTTGGCAATCTGTATGGCAGGCAGATTCTTGCTGTCAATCTTAATAAGCGCCAAATCAGTAGTGGCATCGGCACCGATAATGCGAGCAGAATATTCCTTATTGTCATTCAGTGTGACTGTCAGTTCGTCAGCACCGTCGACTACATGGTTGTTGGTCACGATATATCCGTCGGCAGAGATGATGACTCCCGAACCGGCAGCCTTTCGTGGCTGAGTCTGAATCTGGCGCTTGCGGGTGCCTCCATTGCCCTGACCGCGACCGAAGAAGCCGCCAAACGGATCGCTGAAGAAATCCTCAAAGGGGTCAGAGTATTCAACGGTCTGAGTTTTGGAATTAATCTTGTTGACGATGTAGACCACTGAGGGCAGGGCCTTCTCTGCTGCGTAAGTCAGGTCTACGGGTTGACCTGCTGCTGTCACTGATGCTACGACGGGTGAAGGTGCAGGCGTGTTGGCTGCATTGGTCTTGTTGAAAGCCACTACAGAGAGTGCGAGGGCTACCACACATACGGCTGGGGTAGCGACGTTTACAATCTTTTTCATATTTGCGTTCATTTTGTTTGATTTTTAATTGTTATACCCTTGTTAAGTGGAGATGCCATCAGTTTCTCCGTGAATTCGTGTGCAAATATAGGAGCATTTTTTCGGATACTGACAATTTGTCACGAATATTTGTCCCAATTTAACACTTGGGCTTCCATCCTTAACGGCTATTTGCGTTTAACACTTTAATTCTTAAATAGTTGACAAATTTAAGAGTTATTGGTGCTATTAGTTGCAGATGATTAATTATTGAACTCTTGAACTTGATTGTAAAAGGTATAAAGTGCGATTTGAGACTTTTCCTCTCAGTCTGCAGGTGGCTTTGGTGGGTTTCAGATGCCCGAAGTGAAATTGGAAACTTCCCAGCAATGGAAAGACGTGGCTTTTTTGAAATAATTAAGCAAGAAAGTTTGACAGTCTCGATGATTCTTTGTACCTTTGCGGGCGAAAGCACTGCCCCGGTCTGTCGCTGGTGCCGCAAGGCACGGGAGGAAAGTCCGGGCAGCAAAGGGCACTCCACTTCTGAAAGTAGAAGCTATTGGTGACAGTAGGTGCCGGCAGAAGAGAACAACCGCCTCGCTTCGGCTTCGGTCGGAGAAGTAGGTAAGGGTGAGAAGGTGGTGTAAGAGACCACCAGCCAGTGGGTGATCACTGGGCTGTGCCGACTGGGGGCTGCAAGTTCATGTATACCGTCGTCTGAGGGTTGCCCGCCCGAGTAAACGATGGAGGGTAGAACGCTAGAGCCATGGGGTGACTCATGGAGTAGATAGATGACAGGCACCATCTGAAAGGATAGGGACAGAACCCGGCTTATAGGGGCAGTGCTTTTTTGTTGTGAATCGATAGTAGGTATTTGTGATTTGAAAAAGGGTTTACTACAGGTGTATAGGACGCTCTATCTCACCATCCGTTTCTTTACAGAGAAACGGGTGATGACGCAAGCGGCTGCCTTGACTTATTCCACGCTTCTTGCCATTGTTCCAATGCTGGCTGTAGTGTTTGCCATCGCCAGAGGATTCGGCTATAATAAATATATAGAGGTGTGGTTCAGACAAATGCTGAGTTCTCAACCACAAATCGCTGATGTGTTAGTGGGCTTTGTCAATAGTTATCTGGTTCATACGAAGAGTGGCATCTTCCTAGGTGTGGGCCTCGTCTTTATGCTCTACACGGTACTGATGCTGGTTAACAATATAGAGGAGACGTTTAATCAGATATGGCAGGTGAATAGTTCTCGGCCTGTGGTTCGGTCGGTGGCTAACTATTTGGCATTGTTCTTCCTCTTTCCCATTCTGGTGATTGTCTCCACAGGTATGTCTGTTTTTCTCGTCACTATAGCAAAACAGATGGATGGCTATGAGGTGCTCGGGCCGATGGTCCGCAAATTGCTGGACTTGTCACCATATATAATGCTTTCTCTGTTTTTTATTCTTATTTACAAGTATATGCCCAATACGAAAGTGAAACTTTCGAGTGCTATAGCGCCTGGCATCCTGGCAGGTATCGCCATGCAATTGCTGCAACTGTTTTATATCCACTCTCAGATTTGGGTAACGGGCTATAATGCCATCTATGGTTCTTTTGCCGCCCTGCCATTGTTTATGCTATGGGTACAGATGTCGTGGACAATCTGTCTCTTCGGTGTACAACTGACATATACGAACCAGAATTTGAATCGTATCGGCATCAATCTTGAGGTGATGGATATGCATCCGAAGATTGATATGACAGATGATGAACGTGACAATGCAGCAGTAACTCTCTATGGAGACAGAATCGACTCTTTATAAAAGAATGGCGAAGCAGTAATCCTCTGCTTCGCCATTTTTCAGGGGGCACCACTAAGGATGCTTATTCTATCACCACGAGGGCGTCGTCTTCCATGACACTCTCACCGATCTTTACACAAATAGCCGTTACCTTACCAGACTTTTCTGCCGTCAGCGCATTGGCCATCTTCATGGCTTCGAGCACAACGACGGTGTCGCCAGCCTGAACTTCGTCGCCTACGGCCACCTTGATGTCTGTGATGACACCAGGCAGCGGAGCCTTCACGGCATTAGCCTTATTGGCTGATCCTTTGTCGGCAGCAGGTGCGTCGTCACTGGCAGCGACTGCTGCAGGACGCACGACTGGTTTCGGCTTCTCCGGCTCTGCCTGCTTTTCCATCTCTACGGTGTATTGCTCGCCATTGACGCTCAGCGTAGCAATATTGTCAGTAATGTCAGAAATGACAACCTCGTACTTGTTCCCGTTGATTGTATACTTATATTCTTTCATACTTTTTTCTTTTAGGGATGTTGTGTGAATGACTGTGCATAGCCGTTCCACTGCGTTGAGTGGGTACAGATTGTAATGATGCCTGGCTCAGCGTCGTGAACGTTGTTGCCCAGATGCTCGTGCAGGGCGAGGGCAATAGCAGCATATACTTCGTTGTTCATAAGCAATTGTGATTACATGGGGATATTTCCGTGCTTCTTTGCGGGCAGAGCGTCGCGCTTGGTAGCGAGTTGAGCCAGTCCACGGCAGATGCGGAAACGGGTATTACGTGGCTCAATCACATCGTCGATATAACCATACTTGGCTGCCTGGTATGGATTGGCAAAGAGTTCGTTGTACTCGTCCTCCTTCTCGGCGATAAAGGCCTTCACGTCCTCGCCAGCCTCTTTCTTAGCCTTGGCTTCCTTGGCATAGAGCACGGCGGCGGCACCACTGGCACCCATCACGGCAATCTCAGCAGAAGGCCATGCATAGTTGAGGTCAGTGTGAAGTTGCTTAGAGCCCATTACGATGTGAGAACCACCGTATGACTTACGCAGTGTGACAGTGATCTTGGGTACTGTAGCCTCTCCGTAGGCATAGAGCAATTGGGCTCCGTGAAGGATGACGGCGTTGTACTCCTGACCTGTACCAGGCAGGAATCCTGGCACATCAACAAGTGACACGATAGGAATATTGAAGGCATCGCAGAAACGAACGAAACGTGCACCCTTACGAGAAGCGTTCACATCGAGGACACCTGCGTAGCAAGAAGGCTGATTGGCTACGATACCAACGCTCTGGCCATTGAAGCGGGCAAAACCTACGATGATGTTCTTGGCGAACTTAGGCTGTACCTCAAAGAACTCTCCGTCGTCGACCACAGCACCAATTACTTTATACATGTCGTAGGCCTCGTTGGGGTTCTCTGGGATAATCTCGTTCAGGCTGTCCTCCATGCGGTTGATTGGGTCGTTGGTCGGCTTGAAGGGAGCCGTCTCCATATTGTTGGAAGGGATATAACTCAACAGCGTCTTCAGCATCTGAATGCCTTCCTCTTCAGTCTTTGCAGTGAAATGGGTCACACCCGATTTGGTGGCGTGAACAGATGCGCCACCGAGGTGCTCCTGGTCGATATCCTCGCCTGTGACAGTCTTTACAACTTTCGGACCAGTTAGGAACATATAACTTGTGCCTTCCATCATCAGCGTGAAGTCGGTGAGGGCAGGGGAGTAGACAGCACCACCAGCACAAGGACCGAAGATGCCACTGATCTGAGGAATCACTCCTGAAGCCAGGATGTTACGCTCGAAAATCTCAGCATAGCCGGCCAAGGCGTTGATACCTTCCTGGATACGGGCACCACCCGAGTCGTTGATGCCAATCACGGGGGCTCCCATCTTCATAGCCATATCCATCACCTTGCAAATCTTCTGGCTCATCGTCTCAGAGAGGGAACCTGCATGGACGGTAAAGTCCTGTGCGAAGATAAACACCAGACGGCCGTCGATAGTACCAGAGCCGGCGACCACACCGTCGCCAAGGAACTGCTTCTTCTCCATACCGAAGTTATGGCAGCGATGCTCCTTAAACATGTCATACTCTTCGAACGAACCCTCGTCAAGCAGCATCTCTATACGCTCACGGGCAGTGTACTTGCCGCGGTCGTGCTGTTTCTGAATGGCTTTCTCACCACCACCGAGACGGGCCTGTTCGCGCTTCTCGATGAGTTGCTTGATTTTCTCTAATTGCTTAGTCATCTTTTTATTTTTGATTTTATGATTTATTTTTCCGGGTGTTCGCAGAGTTCTGTCAGTACACCTGCGGTTGACTTTGGATGGAGGAAGGCGATGTTCAGCCCCTCAGCACCCTTGCGGGGAGCCTGGTCAATCAGACGGACACCCTTCTCAGAAACTTCAGCGAGGGCATTGGCAACGCCGTCCTCAATGCAGAAGGCTACGTGATGAACGCCCTTGTTGCCTTTGTCAATCCACTTCTGGATAGTGCTCTCTGGGGATGTTGGCTCCAGCAGTTCGAGTTTCACCTCGCCGCATTTTAGGAAAGCGGTCTTCACTTTCTGGTCCTCTACTACTTCTGTTGCATAACACTCTAAGCCAAGCACGTCAGTGAAGAACGGCAGGCTCTCTTCAATGCTCTGGACGGCGATGCCCAGATGCTCAATGTGGGAAATCTTCATATCGTTTAAAATTAGAATATTTATAAATAATGTGCAAAGATAGTCATTTCGTTGGATATAGAGTGAAAACTTCCTGTTTTTTTTGGCTTTTTTATATATTGAGGCATAAAAAAGAGATTGCCATGAAATCTAAATGGCAATCTCTTCATATGATCGTAAATGCTTTTATTGATTCTGTTTTAAGACGTTTTTGACAGTAATAGTTGTACCGCCTGTTGTATTCTCTTTACTGTACCAGTCTTTGTAATTAGATGCGTTTCTCGACCAGTAAGTGAACAGTGGATAAGCACCTGTGATGCTTTCACCTTCCATCGGATAGTCAAAGTCGCTTGGGATAATAATTCCGCATGGAGAAGAACCTGTCTTGGCAACTTCAACGGTCTGACCAGTTGTCTGGTTCTCAATGTAGATCTTACTTAAGAATTGAGGTATGGTCATATCCTTGTCAATCTTGTAGATAGCAGACTTTGGAGATAGGAATGTTGCACCAGTCAAGGTGTTAATGTAGCGTTCCTTGTCAACAGCATCTTGCTTTCGGAATATCTCATGCACTTCACGGCCATTTAGTTTAAAGCCTTCTTCATATTCTCCTGGGATACCCTGAATGACGACATTATCAAACGCACCAGCAGCAATCAAACTAAGTTCCACTTCTGTTTCACTTATTCGTGTACAACGTAGTACCACGTCATTGAGGTCATAATCAGCCTGAATAGGACGGTCTTCAAAGCAAAGCATATAAGCCTGACCTTCGATTTCCTCATCATCATACAGGTAATTTGTCTCAATACCACTCAATTGCAAGTCAGAAGGACTGCTCATCTGACTTAGAGGCTTTGAAGGTGTCACCTCAGGTGTATGTCCACCAATCTCTACAATCATGTCACTATACTGACAGTCTGAACCATCTTCAAAGCCAATATATGTTTTTCCATTGGCATTGAACATAATGGTACGTGTGTCGTCTAATTGCATTCCGTAAGTAGTAACAGCAGTGTTGAACTGACCGTAGGTGTTTATTTCAGTGTTTAACTGTCCATAACTATAAAGACAGCCATTACCGCCAGAATATTTCCTCAGCATAAGTCCAACATAATAGCCAGAGGGAATACTGGCACTGATTCCTGTCTGAACAAATGGCGTGGTGCCTAACTCGATTTCATTTTTGGTTCCTTCGGGGATAGCACCGTTATATTTGATGAATTGCCATTTTGCAGCATCACCCAGACTCTCAGCCTTATTAGTACCGACACGTTTGTTACTTGTCAAGTTCGATCCTAGAAGACCGCGTTTAGTGCCGTCCTTTTTATAGGTTTCTATATAGCAGTAGTCTCCTTTGTCAATAATCTTATATAGATTGTCCTTTGCCTTTGTAATGTCATTGTCAAACTTGGTGTACGTATCATCATCGACATAGAAGAGTTGTGTTCCGATATTGTACAATACAGCCATTCCACTGGGGGTGGTGAATATCTGCCAAAGTTGATTAGCAACGTTGGCAGAATTGTCAGGATACAGTTTTGCAACCTTGTCAGCCATTCTGTCTGGGCCAGTGGTATAACTAAGGAAATAGTCCTCGTTGTTCATCGTCTTGACATTCTTAATGCGGTAGATATTTCCGTCTGTCTTACAAATTACAGCAGGATCAACGAACGGACCATCTCCATAGTATGGCAAAAGATATTCATAGACTTTAAAGAAATCTTCGCCACTCTTGCCTATTCCACTGGCAGCACTTTGAGCCTCACTACACATCATGGCACTGAATTTAGGGAGTGTTTTAATATAACTATCCATACTCATGCCACTAGGGATGTCATTAGGGTTGAAATAGTAATAATACAACTGACAATCATCAATTTCCGTGGAGGCCATCTGAACAGGAATGATCGTAATGGGATTCCCATTGCTCACTAAATGGCTATTATACAATTGTACTTGCTCACTATTACGAATCCTGTCCAAGTTGGAAAGAATCTTTTGATTATTCTCGTTCTTACGGCTTAGAAAGGAAGAGAAGATGGCACTAAGTTCCTTCTGGTCATCCTCAGTAATGTCACCTATAGAACGGTAGATGGCACGCCCATGATTTTTTGAATCTACTTCTAATTGCCAACCATTATCTACACTGCTATTTGGAGAGAAATACCATAATCGGTCATTTTCCCATCCGGAATTCTTCCAGGCACTAAACTCAAACTTGTCTGAGATAGCCCGGTCTGCATTGTAAGATGTCGTGGAATTAGATAATTCAATTACAACGTTCCCTAAATTGGGATAACCTCCACCATCACTTCTGGTTGCTGCCCTTGTGCGTGCCATAGCAGACGAAGATTGGAAATTCAGTTTGGTCTCTCCAACTTTAAAGGCCTTTACATAATAGTGACCTTCGCTGTCTACACAAGCAGCAACAAGTTGCTCATAAAGATTGGGAGCATCGTAGTTCAAAGTGACAGTTTGTCCTTTTTGAACTATTGCCTCTTTGAGAATTTTACTATCTGAATTGAAGAATGGTGCTTCTGTCAGAATTTGCACTTTTGAGATTTCGTTGAGATCAGCATCAGCGGTAATGGTAATCGTGCCGCTGTTCACCGAACTCCAATCCTGATTGGGGTCTATGAGACCAAAGACCTTTTCTGCATTCTCTTTAATGGCAATCTGTTCTTGTCCACTAAAGTCATATTCATTGCAACTAATTAATGAGATAGTTGTGCAAAGGGCTAATACTAGTAACTTTTTCATATTTGCGATTGTTTCTTTTTACAACTTAATAAAACTTTCGGCAAAAGTACTAAATATTTTGATTCGCACGCACGTATAAGCAAAATAACAGATGGTATTTAACAAATATTATAATTCGATAGTGATTTTTCCGTTAATTTGCCTGCCAGTCAGGTAGTTAGGAACGGCCCACTGTCGACCGGCAATGTCGGTTACCCAATAGTAACTGTTTACATTGTTGATGCCAAACAGGTTCAGACAGTCGACACCCAGCCAGATGTTCTTCACGCTCTTGCCATTTTTGACTGCGCGGAAACTCATACCGATGTCGGCCCGTTTATAGGCAGGAGCGCGGAAGTGCTGATGCTCGATACCTCGGTGAGGGGCTCCAAAGGGCAGTCCGTCAGCGAAGGCCAGGCGGAGGGTCATCTTCCAGCGGTCTGTTCCTGGGAAATAGTCTGTGAAGTGCAGGTTGATGGCATATCGCTGATCGGTGGGCATCGGAAACGATACGCCGTTCATCTTCTGCCTGGTGCTCATCACTGAGAATGTCAGCCAAGAGTCAGTCCCCGGCACAAACTCGCCAAACAGTTTCAAGTCGAGTCCTGCTGCATATCCGCTGCAAAGGTTTTCTCCATAATAAGTGACTTTCACATTCTGGATATTGTAGGGAATGAGGTTTGAAAGTGCCTTGTAATAGGCTTCTGCCGTGAAGCGGAACGGCCTGTTCAGCATCTTAAAGCGATAGTCCATCGCGGCGATGAACTGCAGTGAGCGCTGGCTCTTGATCTTTTCGTTGAGTCTGGCCACGGTGATGCCGTTTTCCGTCACCGTGTCGCGCATCTCCTTGTAGAAAGGTGCCTGATAATAGAGGCCGGAGGCGAAGCGGAATGTTAGATCCTGATTGAAGGCGGGCACAATCGCTAAGGCAACGCGAGGCGAGACGATGGTCTCTTTGTTGAACGACCAGTTGGCCAGCCGCACACCATAATTGAGCGAGAAGAAGGTCTCGCCTTTGTTGAATTTGTAGGTGTCCTGGATGTAGACTTCCACACGGTGGCTGTTCACATTGTTCTTCGATGTCAGTGTGTAGATCAGGTCCAGGCGGTTGGCAGAGTGGGGGATGGAGTAGCCGCTGGAGTCACGCATCTCGTATTCACGGGCTTGCTCCTCTATCTTCTCGATTTTGTATGTGACCCCAGCCTCGAAGTCATGCCTGCGCGTCTTGTGGTTGGCCATCAGTTTGAAACTGACCACATTGGCGGTCAGGTAGTTGCGGGCATGCTCCATATAGGTGCCAACGCCGAGGTTCTCGCTGGTTTGCGTGTCGTCCAGCCAGTATTGCCCCATGATGTCATAAGTCTCCCGCTCTTTGCTGTGGAAGGCGGATGTCAACAATTTTATCTTCGTCGAGTCGCCGAATGAGCGCGTGATTGAGGCTGTCCCGAAAAGTGTTTCGAAGACGTCTTTTTCCTGTCCGTCGAAGTAGACTTTAAACGACTTCACGTCCTCCATCGTGCCAAAGTTGGTCTCTCGGTCCTTGGGCTTGAAGTTGTAGTGGTTGGTAGAGATGTATCCGATCAAGTCCAATGCCCATCTTTTATTAGGATTATAACTGATATATGTCTGATAATCAAAGAAATTTGGTTGATACTCTCCAGTTGTTTCCAGGGAGCCGAGCAGATAGCGGTTGGTCTTGTAGCGGAGCCCGTGGCTCATGGCGAACTTCTTTGTGCTGACACCCAGATAGCCGCTGGCGCCGAGCAGGGATGCCGTAACCGTGGCCTCGAAGGGTTTCGGACGACGATAGGTGATGTCGAGTGCTGACGACATCTTGTCGCCATATTTCGCTTCGAAACCGCCTGAAGAGAATCCGATCTTTTCCACCATGTCAGGGTTGATGATGGAGAGGCCTTCCTGCTGTCCGCTTCGCACTAACAGTGGGCGGTAGACTTCCACATTGTTTATATAGACGGCATTCTCGTCGAACGATCCTCCGCGGACATTATACTGAGATGACATCTCGTTGTGAGTTGAGACGCCGGCCTGCTGCTGAATCAGTTCTTCCACTGCATTGCCTGTCGTCGATGGACTGTGCTTGGCGTTTTCTATGTCGAGTTGCTCCGTCGTGGTGGTCTGTCTGCGCCGTTCCGTAATGGTCACTTCTTTCAGGGCTTCCATGGGTTGCATGACGATCTGGACTGTCATCTTTCCCTTCGGAAGGCGGAACAGCCGCTTCCTTGGTGCGTAGCCTATCATCGAGAAGCGTACTTCTACAGAGTCTGCGCTGTGAAGGGTCAGTGAGAATTCACCTTGCAGATTGGTCATCGTCACTTTGCCTTGCTCCATGCATGAGACGGTGACCAGTTCCAGGGCGTTGCTTTCTTCGTCGATGACTTTTCCCTTCAGTATGAAGTCATCGGCTAGCACGGCCTGGCTCATCAGGAGCATGGCCAGAAGGAGTGTATATGTTCTAACTAGACGTCTCATCAGACATAATAACGTGATTCTTGCCCGATTATTGCCTTGTGGGCAAAAAGAAGCCTTTCGGAGGCCTTTCTGCAAACTTTTGCGAACAGATAGGTGTGTTGCGAATTATTGCGAATGAAAAAACTTGGAGGATTGGGAAATATTCCGTACCTTTGCACTATGATTGATGAATTGCTGACATCTGGTCTGGTGCTTACAGGGCGTGAGTGGTTCCTGTTGATAATAGGCATGGTGGTCTATGCTGTTCTCTTTGTGGTGACAGTGCAGAACAGCCGCCGGAAGGTGCTTGCCTTGCAGGAGCGTCTGGAGAAGATTCGCACGATGCAGCAGAGGCAGGAGGCTCAGAGTCAGCAGAACATCCGGCGGAATGAGGCGAAGATTCATGAACTGGAGGGCCTGCTCCGTAAACTGGGCGACGAGAACTCGCTGTTACGCCTGGAGTTGGAAGAAAAGAAGGCCACGCTCTCTTATAATAATAAGGTGGCAAGGCTTGAGAATGAGAAGCGACGGCAGGCTGAGACGGTCATTTTCTCCTCAGAAGTGTATCACCGGCTGCAGGACTGCCTGAACAGCGGGCGCAGCCTGTCGCATCAGGAGTGGGCAGATCTGACTGAAGTGGTCAATAGTATTTACACGGGATTCACGGAGCAACTGTATAGTCTCTATCGTATGACGGAACAGGAGTACCATGTCAGCCTTCTGATTAAGGTGCGAGTCCAGCCGAAAGACATCGCTCTTTTGACGGCCCATTCGAAGGAGAGTGTTGCCTCAACCCGCAGTCGGCTCTACTCTAAGGTGTTCGGCAGAAAGGGGTCGTCGAAGGATTGGGATGATTTTGTATTATCACTCTAAAATAGTATAAGGTTATGATTGAGTATTTAGCACAACATTTGTGGCAGGTATGGGCTGTCGTGGCCGTCGTCTGCCTGATTCTGGAGTTGACAGCGGGTGACTTCTTCATCATCTGCTTTTCCATCGGAGCCGTCTTTGCGGCCGTCTCGGCGGTAGTCGGCGGTAGCATTTATGTGCAGTTGGTGGTCTTCGCCGTGTTCACGCTGATCAGTCTGTTCTGGGTCCGTCCGTTCGCACAGCGGTACCTGCATCGGGGCGAGGATCCTCGTGTGAGCAATGCTGATGCGCTGCTGGGCCGTCAGGGCAGAGTGGTGGAAAGGGTCGTTGCCGATGGCTTTGGACGTGTTCAGATTGATGGCGACATCTGGAAGGCAGTCACCAATAGAGGCTGTGACATCCCTGAAGGTTCCAATGTGAAAGTCATTGGGCGCGAGAGTACGATTATTACAGTGGAAACTCTTTAATATTTTAAATTTATGGATACAATGTTTTATGTTCTTGTGACTATCGTCGTGTTGGTGGTTATCTTCGCCAAGATGGCACTTGTGATTATTCCTCAGTCGGAAACGAAGATTGTTGAGCGTCTAGGACGTTATTACGCCACGCTGCAGCCTGGCATCAACATCATCATCCCTTTTATAGACCGTGCCAAGTCGATCGTGGTGCTCAATCACGGGCGCTACCAGTACTCCACGACAATCGACCTGCGTGAGCAAGTCTATGACTTCCCCAAGCAGAATGTGATTACGAAGGACAACGTGCAGACGGAGATCAACGCGCTGCTCTACTTCCAGATCGTGGATCCCTTTAAGGCCACTTATGAGATCAACAATCTGCCCAATGCCATCGAGAAACTGACGCAGACGACCCTGCGTAATATTATCGGAGAACTGGAACTCGACGAGACGCTGACATCCCGCGACACCATCAACAAGAAACTCTCCGCAGTGCTCGACGATGCCACAGATAAGTGGGGCGTGAAGGTGAATCGCGTGGAACTGCAGGACATCACGCCTCCCGACTCAGTCCTGACGGCGATGGAGAAGCAGATGCAGGCAGAGCGTAATAAGCGTGCCCAGATCCTGACCTCTGAAGGACAGAAGGCGGCCGAGATCCTCGCTTCGGAAGGAGAGAAGACCGCCATCGTCAACAAGGCCGAGGCCGCCAAGCAGGAAGCCATCCTTCAGGCTGAGGGTGAGGCACAGGCCCGCATCCGTGTGGCTGAGGCTGAGGCAAAGGCTATCGAACTGATCACAGAGGCTGTCGGCAAGTCGACCAATCCTGCCAACTATCTGCTGGCCCAGAAGTATATCCAGATGATGCAGGAACTGGCGGAGGGCGACAAGACCAAGACGGTCTATCTGCCTTATGAGGCGACCAATCTGCTGGGCAGTATCGGTGGCATAAAGGACTTGTTTAAGGCTGAATAATGTCTGAAAAAGCAAAAAAGTGTAGAGCACTCTATACTTTTTTGCTTTTTTGCTTCGTTACCTTTAAATTTTTGTGTATCTTTGCAGCCGATTAGAATTAGACTGTATGGTACAAAATATTTTCAAGGGTCTGGGTATCGCCCTGATTACTCCTTTCAAGGAAGACGGCTCCGTGGACTACGAGGCGCTGATTCGTCTGGTAGACTATCAACTAAGCAATGGGGCCGACTTTTTTTGCATTCTGGCTACTACTGGTGAGACTCCGACGCTGTCGGCTGGCGAGAAACTGAAGATCAAAGACACGGTTGTCGACTATGTCCAGGGGCGTGTGCCCATCCTGATGGGATGCGGCGGCTACAATACGGCTGCTATAGTTGATGAACTCCACACTGGTGACTTCCGGGGCATTGACGGCATCCTCAGTATCTGTCCTTACTACAACAAGCCATCGCAAGAGGGGCTATACCAGCATTTCAAAGCCATCTCTGCTGCCACCAGCCTGCCCATCGTGCTCTATAACGTGCCTGGCCGTACGGGTGTCAACATGCAGGCTGCTACTACAGTGCGTCTGGCAAAGGACTGCAGTAATATCGTAGCCATCAAGGAGGCTAGTGGCAATTTGGAACAGGTAGATGAGATTATCAAGAATAAACCGCGCGACTTCGATGTCATTTCTGGTGATGATGCCCTGACATTCCCGATGGTATCGTGTGGTGCCGTAGGTGTCATCAGCGTGATTGGCAATGCGCTGCCCAAAGAATTTTCTAAGATGATTCGTTTGCAGATGCGCGGCGAGTATGATCCGGCTCGTAAGATTCATCACAGGTTTACTGACTTGTTCTCTTTGCTCTTTGTCGATGGTAATCCTGCTGGCGTGAAGGCGATGCTCTCTGAGATGGGGTTCATACAGAACGTGCTTCGTCTGCCATTGGTCCCGATGCGTATCAAGAACATTCAGCGTATGTCTGAGATCCTGAAAGAACTGAAAATCTGAATATATAGAGAGGTATAGGATGTATGGAAGATTTGAAGGTCATACATGAGATCACTCCCCTGATGGGTAAGGATGTACTCTATATAGCAGATCGGCGGAAGAAAGAATTCACTTATCCCATACACAATCATAGCGTCTACGAACTCAATTTCGTAGAGCATGCTCCAGGTGTGCGCCGGATTGTCGGTGATTCCAATGAGGTGATAGGCGAGTATGATCTGGTACTTATTACAAGTGCCGACTTGGAGCACGTCTGGGAGCAGAACGTCTGTACCAGCCAGGACATCCGGGAAGTGACAGTACAGTTCGATCTCGACTTTGGCGAGAACAGTATCTTCAGCAGAAATCCATTCAATTCGATGAAGAAGATGATGATGGAAGCCCGCAAGGGACTTTGCTTCCCTATGGATGCCATCATGAAAGTCTACCAGAAACTTGACACGCTGAGCAGCATCAAGGATGGCTTCTATGCCTTCCAGCAGTTCCTTTCCATTCTCTACGAACTGTCTCGCTGCGAGGGAACGCGCCCCCTGGCCACCAGCAGTTTCGCCAAGGTCGACGTGGCCAGCGACAGCAGGCGCGTCCTGAAGGTAAAGAATTACATCAATGAGAATTATAAGAATGAGATCCGTCTTTCGGACATGGCGAGTCTGGCAGGGATGAGCGCCAGTGCCTTCAGCAGATTCTTCAAGTTGCACACAGGGCGCAATCTCACTGACTATATCATCGATATGCGCCTGGGCTATGCCAGCCGCCTACTGGTGGACAGCACCAACTCCATCGCCGAGATTAGTTACAGTTGCGGTTTTAATAACCTGAGCAATTTCAATCGCATCTTCAGGAAAAAGAAAGGATGCAGCCCCTCCGAATTCCGCGAAAATTACCATAAAACGCGTATTATCGTCTGAAAATCCTTGGCATAAATCAAGGATTTGAAAGAAAAACGCTTTTTTTGAAAAAAAAGTCTCAAAAAGTTTGGTGGGTTTGAAAAAAGTGCGTACCTTTGCAACCGCAAAAACGGAATGGTTCCGTAGCTCAACTGAATAGAGCATCTGACTACGGATCAGAAGGTTGTGGGTTTGAATCCCGCCGGAATCACAAGGTAGAGAGAGAAAGTCACTATGTTGGCTTTCTCTTTTTTCAATCAATAGGAGAACATCGGGACTATGGGAATGAAGAGAATGTTGAAGGGTAATATAATACTGATATTGATGATAGGCATCTGTCTGTCGGCTTCTGGTCAGCGGAAGCAGATAGGAGAGGCGCGCACCATCCTGAAGAGCGGCAAGAACTTCGCACAGGCGGAAAGACTGATGACCGACTTGCTGAAGGATTCCGCTAATCGGGAGAATCGCCGCATCTATGAGATATGGCTGCAGAGCGTACAGAAGCAGTATGATCAGGCCAACGAGAAATTCTATTTGAAGAAGCAGCAGGACACGGCCGAGTTCTTCTCCGTCGTGCGCCGTATGTTCACCATTGCCGAGAGGCTTGACTCCATCGACGCCCGTCCGGACAAGAAGGGTAGGGTGGCGCCTGACCTGCGCGCGTCCGTCTCTGCCGACATGATGGGCTACCGCCCCAATCTGTTCTCTGGCGGTGCCTATTATCTCCGCAAGTCGGATTTCGTGACGGCCTACGATTTCTTTGAGGCCTATATCGACTGTATGCGTCAGCCACTGTTCTCTGAGCATCATCTGGACAGCACCGATCAGCGGATGCCCGAGGCGGCTTATTGGACGACCTACATCGGCTACCGTATGCAGGATCCCGTCCTGACGCTTCGCTATCATAAGTTGGCACTCCGTGATTCTGTCAAGATGGACTACACGCTCCAGTATGTGGCTGAGGCCTGGCGAAGCCTGAAAGACGATTCCATGTATGTGGCCACGCTCTATGAGGGCTTTCGCAGATATCCCAAATCCACTTATTTCTTTCCGCATCTGATGGACAGTTACACGGAAAAGCACTGCTATGACAAGGCTCTGAAGGTGGCTGACGAGGCTCTGGCCGTCGACTCCCTGAACGAACTGTTCCTCTTTGCGAAGTCCGTTGTGCTGCTCAATACGGAGCAGTATGCCAAGAGCCTCGAATACAGCAAACGTCTGATGGCACAGAATCCACAGATGGCCGATGCCTATTACAATGCGGGCACGGCCTACCTTAACATTGCGCTGCGCATGGACTCCCGCCGTCACAAGAAACAGATTAAGAAAATGTATCAGAATGCACTGGAGCCGCTGGAGACGTATCGGCGACTGGCGCCCGACGAGAAGCAGAAGTGGGGCCCCGCGCTCTATCGCGTCTATTTCAATCTGAACATGGGAAAACAGTTCGATGAAATAGATAAAATCTTAAAGAAATAAAAAAGATTGGCCTGACTGATACATATTTGCAGATTTCTTCGTAATTTTGTGAATTGGAATTCAATTATGACAATCTAAAACAAATAAATTACGAAGAACTATGGCAGACAATGCTCAACTCATTGCTCAGTGCGAGGCACGGGCGAAAGAATGGCTCACTCCGGCCTTTGACGAGGAGACACGTAAGGAAGTACAGGCTATGCTCGATGCAGAGGACAAGACCGCTCTGATCGACGCTTTCTATCAGAACCTGGAGTTTGGAACTGGCGGGCTCCGTGGCATCATGGGCGCCGGTACCAACCGCATGAACAAGTACATCGTGGGCATGGCCACACAGGGATTTGCCAACTACGTGCTGAAGGCCTTCCCAGGCAAGCAGTGCGCTGTGGTGGTGGGCCACGACAACCGTAACAACGGCCGTATGTTTGCTGAGACCGTCGCCGCCATCTTCTCGGCTAACGGAATCAAGGCTTATCTCTTCGAGAGCCTCCGTCCGACACCCGAAATCTCGTTTGCCATCCGTCAGTTGGGATGTCAGGCAGGTGTCAACGTCACCGCTTCTCACAACCCACGCGAGTACAACGGCTACAAGGCTTACTGGGACGACGGCGCTCAGGTGCTCTCTCCCCACGACAAGGGCATCATCGATGAGGTGAACAAGGTGAAGATTGAGGACGTGAAGTTTGAGCCCAACTACGACCTCATCGAGATCATCGGCGGCGAGATGGACTGGGACTACCTGCAGGCTGTCCGTGAGGCTATGGTGGATCAGGACGTCATCTTGCGCCAGAAAGACCTCAATATCGTCTACTCCCCGATGCACGGCACGGGCCGCGTCATCATCCCTGAGGCCCTGCGCTCATGGGGCTTCCAGAACATCCACGTGGTGCGCGAGCAGATGGTCATCGACGGCAATTTCCCCACCGTCGTCAGCCCCAACCCCGAGAATGCCGAGGCCATGACGCTGGGCATGAAACTCGGTACAAAACTGAATGCCGACCTCGTGATCGCCTCCGACCCTGACGCTGACCGTCTGGCCATCGTCTGCCGCAACGACAAGGGCGAGTGGGAAATCCTGAATGGCAACCAGACCGCCATGATGTTCTCATGGTACATCATCACCAACAAGAAGAAACTTGGCCAACTGAAGGGCAACGAGTTCATGGTGAAGACCATCGTCACCTCCGAGATGATAGCCGACATCGCCAAGAAGAACGGTGTTGAGATCTACGACGAGTACACTGGCTTCAAGTGGATCGCCTATCGCATCCGCGTCAATGAAGGCAAGAAGAAATATATCGGTGGTGGCGAGGAGTCGTTCGGATTCCTGCCGTTTGACAAGGTGCGCGACAAGGACTCCCCTGCCAGCATCTGCCTCATCTGCGAGATTGCAGCCTGGGCCAAGGACAACGGCATGACCCTCTACGACCTGTTGATGAACATCTACGCCGAATACGGATTCTCGAAGGAGACCACCATCAATGTGGTGAAGCCCGGCAAGAGCGGTGCCGACGAGATCAAGCAGATGATGGCCGACTTCCGCGCCAATCCTCCGAAGGAACTCGGTGGCTCGAAGATATGCTTGTGGAAGGACTACCAGACACTGGAGTGGTGCGACGCACAGGGCAACAAGGGCAAACTCGACATGCCTGCCACGTCCAACGTCTTGCAGTGGTTCACTGAGGACGGCATCAAGATCAGCGTCCGTCCTTCAGGCACGGAGCCAAAGATCAAGTTCTACTGCGAGATCCGTGACAACAGTTTTAAGTGCGCGGG
>Ga0310694_10002618_pt1 | contig 18207 bp, 18 predicted proteins | sample 174DNAGHGhighgp2_FD_203884 | JGI IMG/M metagenome (GOLD analysis project Ga0310694, IMG submission 203884) | Sheep rumen microbial communities from Palmerston North, Manawatu-Wanganui, New Zealand - 1742 DNA GHGhigh gp2 (v2) (version 2) | ecosystem: Host-associated > Mammals > Digestive system... | reverse complement strand
CAGAAAACGGCGAGCAGGTCGTCATCACAGACGAGGTAGTCACTTCTCGGCTCCAACAGAATCCGCTCGCCTACGACAAGGACGGCGAGATGCACTACGACATCATCTCGGCCTTCATCAAATCCATTCGCGGCAGCGATCCCGACGCCGCGCTCTACTGGCTGGCACGTATGATAGAGGGTGGAGAAGACCCGAAGTTTATAGCCCGAAGGCTGGTGATCTCAGCCTCGGAGGACATCGGACTGGCCAATCCCAACGCCTTGCTGCTGGCTAATGCCGCCTTCGATGCAGTGAACAAGATCGGTTGGCCAGAGGGGCGTATCCCCCTGGCGGAAGCCACCGTCTATCTGGCCACGTCGCCGAAGAGCAACAGTGCCTATCTTGGCATCGATGCCGCCCTGGAACTGGTAAGGCGCACGGGCAATCAGCCTGTGCCGCTGCCCATCCGCAATGCCCCCACACAACTGATGAAGGACTTGGGGTATCACGACGGTTACAAATATCCTCACGACTATCCTGGCCATTTCACAGAGCAGCAGTACCTGCCCGATGCACTTGCCGGCGAGCGCCTGTGGCACGGGCAGCACTCGCCTGCGGAGGAGAAACTGGTGGAGCGGATGATCAACTACTGGGGTGACCGATATAAGAAATGAAAGGTTATCAGCGTGGATCAAGATATTATCATAAACATCATTGAGTTGCTCGGCACTTTCGCCTTTGCCATCTCTGGCATCAGGCATGCTGCCGCCAAGCATTTCGACTGGTTCGGAGGCTATGTGTGCGGCATCGCAGTGGCTATCGGTGGCGGTACGATCCGCGACTTGATGCTGAGCACGACTCCCTTCTGGATGACAACGCCTATCTACATGATATGTACTGCGGTGGCACTGCTGACGGTGGTGCTCTTCGGCAAGTGGATGGAGCCGCTGAAGAATGCATGGTTTGTCTTCGACACGCTGGGACTGGCCCTCTTTACGATTGCAGGCATTCAGAAGAGCCTCCTGTTCGGGCAGCCGTTCTGGGTGGCCATCATCATGGGGTGTATCACAGGTTCGGCTGGAGGCGTCATCCGTGATGTGCTGCTCAACAACGAGCCGGTCATCTTCCACAAGGAGATATATGCAATGGCTTGTGTGCTGGGTGGCATCGCCTATTGGGGACTGGCTGAATCGGGTATGCCCGTGGAATGGTGCGCCGTCATCAGTTTTGCCACGACTTGCCTCATCCGCTTCCTGGCTGTCAAGTATCACATATCCCTGCCCGTCCTCAAAGAAGTGAAGCGTGAAGAGTGAATTGTCCTTGCGTTTGTGCCAACAAATCTGACAAAGCCTATGCCGTCTCGCAGTCATTAGATTTTCTTTTCAACAAGATTTGCAAGTATGAAATTAAATTAGTACCTTTGCAGCGATTATGCGAATCTGCTATATTTTTGGCAAATAAATAAAGGTGATGAACAGTGATATATATATATTAGGTATAGAGTCGAGTTGCGACGATACGTCGGCTGCAGTGCTCAGGAATGGGGTGCTGTTGTCGAATGTGACGGCTTCGCAGGCAGTGCATGAGGCCTACGGGGGTGTGGTGCCTGAACTGGCATCGAGAGCCCACCAGCAGAATGTGGTGCCTGTGGTGGACCAGGCGATAAAACGGGCTGGTATCACCAAGGAGCAGTTGACGGCTATTGCCTTTACCAGAGGTCCAGGTCTGATGGGGTCGCTTTTGGTGGGCGTCAGTTTCGCCAAGGGCTTCGCCCGTTCGCTGGGCATTCCTCTCATTGATGTCAATCATCTGCAAGGGCATGTAATGGCGCATTTTATTAGAGAGGAGATAAGAGATGAGAGAGGAGAAAGTAGAGAGGAGAGTGTTCCGCCTTTGCCGTTTCTTTGTCTGCTGGTGAGTGGCGGCAACTCTCAGATAGTCAAGGTGAATGCCTATAATGACATGGAGGTGCTCGGGCAGACTATCGACGACGCGGCTGGTGAGGCCATCGACAAGTGCTCGAAGGTGATGGGCCTGGGGTATCCCGGCGGTCCTATTATCGACCGCTTGGCTCGTCAGGGCAATCCCAAGGCTTTTCAGTTTGCTGAGCCGAACATCCCGAATCTGGACTACAGTTTCTCTGGGCTTAAGACCTCGTTCCTCTATTCGCTACAGAAATGGGTGGCAGAAGATCCCGATTTCATCGAGAAACACAAGGAGGATATCGCGGCTTCACTGGAATGGACGATAGTGGACATCCTGATGAAGAAACTGAAGAAGGCTGTGAAGCAGACGGGCATCAAGCATGTGGCTGTGGCTGGAGGCGTGAGTGCCAATAATGGTCTGCGCAATGCTTTCTATGATGCGCAGAAGCACTATGGCTGGACTATCTATATACCGAAATTCAGTTATACGACTGACAATGCGGCGATGATTGGTATCGTGGGGTACTATAAGTATCTGGATAAACAGTTCTGTCCGATTGACGCACCAGCCTTTTCGAAAGTGACATTTAAATAACAGATATATGGATTTTGAAGCAAAGATTATCAGCAGGGAGATCAGCGAACTGCTTTGGGAGTCGGAGAAGACCGTGGGAACAGCGGAGAGTTGTACGGGGGGGCGTATCGCGGAGGCTATCATCGCAGTGCCCGGTGCCTCAAAGTATTTCAAGGGAGGCATTATCTCATACGTGAATGAAATCAAGGAGTCGCTGCTGGGTGTCGACTCCCAGGTGCTTGAGGAACAGACAGCCGTGTGTGAGGAGGTGGCCAAGCAGATGGTGATAGGTGCCTGTAAGGCCCTGAACACAAACTATGCCATCTCGGCTACAGGCGTGGCCGGTCCTACCGGCGGTACCAAGGAGATACCTGTGGGTACCATCTGGCTCGCCTGTGGCAATGCGGAAAGAATAAAAACTGTAAAAGTAGAGGAAGACCATGGACGCGACATCAATCTGGCTATCGCCACAAACCGTGCTATGGAGATGTTTCTGGAGTATCTGAAAGAGGAAACAGCCGAATCGGCGGGAGAATGAGTTAAAAAAATATAATTATACTCCAAAAGACCAACTCTCCTTTCGGCTTTTCGAAGAAAATGTGTAATTTTGCACCCTGTTTGGAATAAGTAAGTAAAAAGAACTAGTAAAAAGTAGATAGAAATGTCTAAAGTTTGTCAAATTACAGGAAAGAAGGCACAGATAGGTTGTAATGTGTCTCACTCAAAGCACCATACAAAGAGAAGCTTTGATGTCAACCTGTTCAGCAAGAAATTCTACTATGTGGAAGAGGGTTGCTGGATTCAGTTGAAGATCAGCGCCGCTGGCCTTCGTATGATTAACAAGGTAGGTCTTGATGCTGCATTGAAGCAGGCTGTTGCCAAGGGATATGTAGACTGGAAAGACATTAAAGTGATAGGAGACTAAAAGCGATGGCAAGCAAGAAAGCAAAAGGTAACCGCGTCCAGGTGATCCTGGAGTGCACCGAGATGAAGAACAGTGGGCTGCCCGGCACGAGTCGTTATATTACGGTGAAGAACCGCAAGAACTCTCCCGAGCGTCTGGAACTGATGAAGTATAACCCCATCCTGAAGAAGATGACTCTTCACAAGGAGATAAAATAAGCAAGACTGAGATATGGCAAAGAAAACCGTTGCTACCCTCCATGAAGGTTCAAAGGATGGTCGCGCTTACACAAAGGTGATCAAGATGGTGAAGAGCCCGAAGACAGGCGCTTACATCTTCGATGAGCAGATGGTTCCCAACGAGGCAGTCAAGGACTTCTTCAAATAAGCCCGAAAAGGCTTGCTATCGGAGGAACGCAAGAACGAATATTTGATTTTAGGATAAAAAAGAGAGGTTGCAAACTAATTTGCGACCTCTTTTTTGGTATAATCGGCTTTTTTTACTACCTTTGCAGTCGTAATATTATTGCATTATGGGAATATTCGGCTTTTTTAACAAGAACAAGAAGGAGACACTGGACAAGGGCCTGGAGAAGACCAAGACCAGCGTGTTTGACAAACTGGCTCGTGCAGTGGCCGGAAAATCGAAGGTTGATGAGGACGTGCTTGACAATCTGGAAGAGGTGCTCATCACGAGTGATGTCGGCGTGGACACCACGCTGAAGATCATCCGGCGCATTGAAGAGCGCGTGGCGCGTGACAAGTATGTCAGTACATCGGAACTGAATGCCATCCTCAGGGATGAGACAGCCTCGCTCCTTGCCGAGAACAATACCGGAGATAATGACAACTGGGATCTGCCCAGCGACCATAAGCCATACGTGATACTCGTCGTGGGCGTGAATGGCGTGGGCAAGACCACGACCATCGGCAAACTGGCCTGGCAGTTTAAGCAGGCAGGAAAGAAAGTCTATCTCGGCGCAGCCGATACCTTCCGTGCTGCTGCCGTGGAGCAGTTGTGCATCTGGGGCGAGAGAGTGGGCGTGCCCGTCATCAAGCAGCAGATGGGCTCTGACCCTGCCTCTGTGGCATTCGACACGCTGTCGAGCGCGAAAGCCAACGGGGCAGACGTGGTACTGATAGACACGGCTGGCCGTCTGCACAACAAGGTGGGCCTGATGAACGAGTTGAAGAAGATCAAGGACGTAATGAAGAAGGTGCTGCCCGAGGCACCGGATGAGGTGATGCTCGTGCTCGACGGCTCTACAGGTCAGAATGCCTTTGAACAGGCCAAGCAGTTTGCTGCCGTGACGCAGATCACGTCGCTCGCTATCACCAAACTTGACGGGACAGCCAAGGGTGGGGTGGTGATTGGCATCTCCGACCAGTTGAAGGTGCCCGTGAAGTATATCGGACTGGGAGAGCAGATGACCGACCTGCAACTTTTTAATAAGCGGGAGTTCGTGGATTCGTTGTTTAAAAACTGAGATGTTGAAGACAATAGACTTCATATCACTCGGCTGCTCAAAGAATCTGGTGGACTCGGAAACGCTGATGGGACTCTTTGAGGCTAACGGCTACACATGTACACACGACAGTGACGATCCTAAGGGGGAGATTGTCGTTGTGAACACCTGTGGCTTTATCAATGATGCCAAGGAAGAGAGCATCAACACTATCCTGGAGTTTGCACAGGCGAAGACAGAAGGCCGGATCAAGAAACTGTATGTGATGGGCTGTCTGTCAGAACGTTATCTGGCTGATCTTGAAGAGGAAATCCCAGAGGTAGACGGGTGGTATGGGAAGTTCAATTATAAGAAACTTCTGACGGACCTCGAGGAGAGAGGAGAGAGGAGTGAGGAGAGTGGAAAGAAGAGAGAGGAGAGAGGAGAGTGGAGAGAGGAGGGAGAATACCATCGGCATATTACGACGCCCCAGCATTATACCTACATCAAGATCAGCGAGGGGTGTGACCGACATTGTGCCTATTGTGCCATACCTCTGATTACTGGTAAGCACCAGAGTAGGCCGATGGCTGATATCCTCAATGAAGTGAGGTGGCTGGTCAGCCAGGGTACAAAGGAGTTCAATGTGATTGCCCAGGAACTGACCTATTATGGTGTGGATATCGACGGCAAACAGCACATCGCCGAACTGATAGAGCAGATGGCTGATATACCAGGTGTGGCTTGGATCAGACTGCACTATGCCTATCCGGCCCACTTCCCCTGGGACCTGTTGCGCGTGATGCGGGAGAAGAACAACGTGTGCAAATACCTTGACATCGCCTTGCAGCATATCTCCGACAATATGTTGACCCGGATGAAGCGTCATGTCACGAAACAAGAGACTTACGACTTGGTGGAGAGACTGCGTAAGGAGGTGCCGGGCATCCATGTGCGTACGACACTGATGGTGGGATTCCCCGGAGAGACAGAAGAGGATTTCGAGGAATTGGTAGCATTTACTAAATGGGCCCGTTTTGAGCGGATGGGGGCCTTTGCCTATTCGGAGGAAGAAGGTACCTATTCGGAACAGCATTATGAAGACGATGTGACGGAGGAAGTCAAGTCGCAGAGACTGGACAAACTGATGCGTGTGCAGCAGCGCATCAGCGAAGAAGTAGAGGCAAAGAAGGTTGGCTCTGTCGTGACCGTGATCATCGACCGACGCGAAGGCGACTACTATGTCGGGCGTACGGAGTACTGTTCGCCGGAAGTAGACCCGGAGGTGTTGATTCCCGCCTCAGAGGGTGATCTGGACATCGGGGAGTTCTATGAAGTGAAAGTCACAGACTCAGAGGAATTTGACATATATGCAACCCTAACAAAACAGATATGAATAACAAAGAATTCATCTCAACATTGGCAGAGCGGCTGGGCTATTCTGCAGATGAGACCCAGCAGTTGGTTGACATCGTGACACAGACAATGGGTGACCGCTTTCAAGACGATGACTCCGTGATCATTCCTAACTTCGGCACCTTCGAGGTCAAGAAGAAAATGGAAAGGATCATGGTCAATCCGTCAACAGGTCAGCGCATGTTGGTTCCGCCCAAACTGGTGCTGAACTTCAAGCCCAATGTGGGATGGAAGGATAGGATAAAGAATGGAGGGGGCGAGTAATGGGAAAGGTGTCGCTACAGGATTTAGCCGCTATTCTCGTGCAGAAGCGTGACCTGGGCAAGAAGGAGGCCTCGCAGTTTGTCAACGAGATGTTCTATGTCGTTCAGAATGCACTGGACAAAGACAGACTGGTAAAGGTGAAGGGACTTGGCACTTTCAAGATTATCGACGTGGATGACCGTGAGAGTGTGGATGTCAACACGGGTGAGCGCGTGCTGATAGAGGGGCATGGCAAGATTACCTTCACAGCCGACAGTCTGATGAAGGAGGTGGTGAACAAGCCCTTCTCGCAGTTTGAGACAGTAGTGCTGAAAGACGGTGTGGACTTTGGGGAACTCGGGACGAATGTGGAAGAGACTCCTGCGACAGAGGCTGGCACTGGTGAGACTGCTCCTGAGGCAACGCTTCCGGAGGAACCGTCGGAGGCATCAGAAGAGGTGTTCTCTGATGGAGAGACGGCAGCCGACGATTCCGCCAGTCCTTCAATGGCCCCTCTCGTGGATTTCGTAACTGATGAAAGTCCTGAAAACGCTATTCAAGAAGAAGAGGTGAAGGATGAGCGTGAGGAATCGACTCTGGAAATCGTCGCTCCGGAGAAGAGCATTTCCGACAGGCTGAAAGACATGATAGCCACCTATCAGAAGGGCATCATCATCGGCTTAGTAGCCTGTGCCCTCTGTTTCCTCATAGGCTATCTGACGGGAACCAGTCTGTCAGAAGATGTCTGGACACCGGAAGACGCCTATCGTGAGGCCAGGACGGTAGACCAGATTATGGCAGAGGAAATGGGCAATGACAAGCCTGTCGCCCAGGCTCAGCCCAAGCTTTCAAAAGAGTCGCCTATTGTCAAGGAAGTCCCTGCGGCCCCTGTCGCTGCAACACCGAAGGCTGATGCGCCTGCGAAAGAAAAGCCAGCAGCAGTGAAAGAGAAGGCGCAGCCTGTGCCGACAGTACCGGCTGCATCGGAAGAGACTGACAAATATGCGCTGATGGATGCCCGTATACGTACTGGCGCCTATCGCATAGTGGGCACAGCCCAGGTCTACAAAGTAAGGGCCGGTGACAATCTGAAGAGGATATCAAAGGTTTTCCTCGGGCCTAATATGGAGTGCTACTTAGAGACCTATAATGGCTTGAACGCAAATTCCGAACTGAAGGCAGGACAGAAACTCAACATCCCCAAACTGGAGTTGAAAAAGCGTCTTAACTTGAGTGGCAAGAAGAGTCAGGCACCTGCAAAGAAAGCCGCTAAAGCACAGAAGAAATCTGCAAAATAGCAACTTATAAGGTCTGCGAATGAAAAAGTTTCTTAAAACTTAGGTTTTGGGAAACTTTTTTAATATTATTTAGATGGTAAACCGTCACGTTTTATCTTTTATTTGACTACTTTTGCGGGCAAATTCGGAATAAATAAAATAGAAATATTATGGCAGAAGCAATTGACATCCGTGAGTTGAACATCCGGATAGAACAACAAAGTGCGTTTGTGACGAACCTCGTCACGGGTATGGATCGAGTTATCGTGGGGCAGAAGCACCTCGTCGACTCCCTCCTGATAGGCCTGCTGAGTGACGGGCATATCCTGCTGGAAGGTGTACCTGGACTGGCAAAGACATTGGCCATAAAGACCCTTTCACAGTTGATAGACTCCGACTACAGCCGAATCCAGTTTACGCCAGACCTTCTCCCTGCCGATGTCATCGGTACGATGATCTATTCGCAGAAGGATGAGAAGTTCCAGGTGAAGAAAGGTCCTGTATTTGCCAACTTCGTGCTGGCAGATGAAATCAACCGCGCCCCAGCCAAAGTGCAGAGTGCCCTGTTGGAGGCGATGCAGGAAAAGCAGGTGACCATAGGCAGCCAGACATTCCAGTTGCCGAATCCCTTCCTGGTGATGGCTACCCAGAACCCAATAGAGCAGGAGGGAACCTATCCACTGCCAGAGGCTCAGGTAGACCGTTTCATGCTGAAGGTGGTGATCGACTATCCGACACTCGACGAAGAGAAGAAAATTATTCGTGAGAACATCGCAGGGGAGATGCCGAAGGTCAGTCCTGTGACAACGGCAGAGGACATTCTCAGGGCGCGTGCCGTGGTTCGTGAGGTCTATATCGACGAGAAGATTGAGCAGTATATTGCCGACATTGTGTTTGCTACCCGCTATCCTGACCGCTATGGTCTGAAGGACCTGAAGGATATGATCAGTTTCGGTGGTTCTCCTCGTGCCAGCATCAACCTTGCCAAGGCAGCCCGTGCCTATGCCTTCATCAAGCGTCGTGGCTATGTGGTGCCTGAGGATGTGCGGGCTGTGGCCCATGACGTGCTGCGTCATCGTATCGGCCTGACTTATGAGGCAGAGGCCAGCAACATCACAAGTGAGGAAATCGTATCGAAGATTATCAATAAGGTTGAAGTGCCTTGATAATTCATAATGTATAATTCACAATTCATAATGCATCATCCATAATTCATAATTGCATCGTGGAGACAAGTGAGATTATCAAGAAAGTCCGAAAGATAGAGATCAAGACCCGTGGCTTGAGTTCAAACATCTTCGCTGGTCAGTACCATTCCGCATTCAAGGGCAGGGGTATGGCCTTCAGCGAGGTGCGAGAATATCAGTTCGGCGACGATGTGCGTGACATCGACTGGAACGTGACCGCCCGTTTCCACCGTCCGTACGTGAAGGTGTTTGAAGAGGAGCGTGAACTGACCGTGATGCTGCTCATCGACGTCAGCGGCTCTCTTGACTTTGGTACGCAGAAGCAGATGAAGCGCGACATGGTGACGGAGATAGCCGCCACCATCGCCTTCAGTGCCATCCAGAATAACGACAAGATAGGTGTGGTGTTCTTCTCGGACAAGATTGAGAAGTATATCCCGCCGAAGAAGGGTCGCAAGCATATCCTCTACATCATCCGTGAGATGCTGGATTTCCAGCCTGAATCCAAGAAGACTGACGTGAAGCAGGCGGTGGAGTTTCTCTCAAGTGTGCAGAAGCGTCGTACCACAGCATTCATTCTCAGCGACTTCTATGTCCGTAATAACTTCCTTCAGTCGCTTCAGATAGCCAACAGGAAGCACGACGTGGTGGCCATCCAGGTGTATGACCAGCGTGCCAAGGAACTGCCTGACGTGGGACTGATGAAAGTAGTGGATGCCGAAACGGGGTTCGAACAATACGTGGACACCAGTTCAAAGCGTCTGCGAGATTCCTACCGCAAGTTCTGGATGGACCGTCAGGCCCAGTTGCAGGAGACTTTCAATAAGAGTAATGTCGACAATGTCAGTATAGCGACCAACGAAGATTTCGTGAAATCACTGCTGATGCTGTTCAAACAACGTAGTTGAGCCACAGTTTACAGAGGTATACACAGAATGAAGAAGATATTGATCATTTGGTTGATGTTGTCGGCGGGGACTGTTCTTACACAGGCTCAGGTGTCGGTGGAAGCCAGTATCGACAGTATTGAGATACTGGTGGGCCAGCAGGCGCATGTCACGCTGAAGGCCACAGCGAAGGAGAGTTCGAAGGTGGAATTCCCGCATTTCAAGCCATCAGAGTATGTGACGCCAGGTGTCGAAGTGCTAAGCAGTGAGCAGCAGCCTGAACAGAAGGCGGACAATGACTACGTAGAGCGGTCGGTGGTGTATACGCTGACCTCCTTCGACGACACTCTGTACTATATTCCACCCTTGACAGTCAAGGTGGACGGCAAGCCCTACAAGAGCAAGAGTCTGGCCATGAAGGTGTTGACAATGGAAGTGGACACTGTGCATGCTGATCAGTTCTTTGGGCCTAAGGGTGTGCAGGACAACCCGTTCCTATGGAGTGAATGGAGCCCCATCTTCTGGTTGAGCGTATTGCTGCTAATCATCTTAGCCATAACGTATTATCTGTACGTCAGGCTTCGTGACAACAAACCGATTATCACGCACATCAAGATTGTGAAGAGACTGCTGCCTCATCAGAAGGCCATGAAGGAGATAGAACAGATCAAGGCCGACAAGATGGTGACATCGGAGAACTCGAAAGAGTACTATACGAAACTGACAGACACCCTGCGAAAGTACATCGAGGAGCGCTATGGCTTCAATGCTATGGAGATGACCAGCAGCGAGATCATCGAGAAACTCACTGCCACGCAGGATGAGAAAGCCCTCTCGGAACTGCGCCATCTGTTCCTGACAGCCGACCTCGTGAAGTTTGCCAAGTATTCGACGCTTATCAACGAGAATGACATGAACCTCGTCAATGCCATCGAGTTCATCAATCAGACAAAGTTGGAGAATATGCCTACGGAAGAGGCGGTGAAGCCCCAACTCTCCGAGGAGGATAAGCGCAGCGTGAAGACGCGCCGGATGCTGAAGTGGGTCATCACAGCCCTCGTGATTGGCAGTGCGGCCCTGTTAGTCTATGTGGTCTATGCCACTTACCAACTCATTAATTAGTGTGACGTATGGAATTTGCAAATAAAGAATACCTGTTGCTGCTCCTGCTCATCATACCTTATGTCATCTGGTATGTGATGTACAGGAAGAAGACTGAGCCGACGATGCGGATGAGCGACACCTTCGCCTTCCGAGATGCGCCGAAAAGTTGGAAGGTGAGGCTGATGCCCCTTTCCATGCTGCTCAGGGTATTGGTCTTCACGATGACCGTGCTTGTGCTGGCCCGTCCGCAGACACAGAATTCGTGGAAGAACAAGACGATAGAGGGTATTGACATCATGCTCGCCATGGACGTGTCAACCAGTATGCTGGCAGAGGATCTGAAGCCCAACCGCATCGAGGCGGCCAAGCAGGTGGCTTCGGAATTCGTCATCGGACGTCCCAATGACAATATCGGCCTGTCCATCTTCGCAGGTGAGGCCTTCACCCAGTGCCCGATGACTACCGACCATGCCTCGCTGCTTAATCTGCTGCAGAATGTCAGGACAGACATTGCCGCCCGTGGTCTCATCGAAGATGGCACAGCGATTGGTATGGGACTTGCCAATGCCGTGAGCCGTCTGAAGGATTCAAAGGCCAAGAGCAAGGTGGTGATCCTGCTGACGGATGGTAGTAATAACCGTGGCGACATCTCTCCGATGACAGCGGCAGAGATAGCCAAGAGCCTTGGTATCCGCGTCTACACCATCGGCGTCGGAACCAACAAGGTCGCACCTTATCCAATGCCTGTGGCTGGTGGTGTGCAATATGTGAATATCCCTGTTGAGATAGACAATAAGACGCTCAGTGAGATTGCCGATGCCACTGATGGTGACTTCTATCGTGCCACCAATACCAAGGAGTTGCGCAATATCTATCACGAGATTGACAAACTGGAGAAGTCGAAACTCAATGTCAAGAAGTTCAGCAAGAAGTATGAGGCCTATCAGCCCTTTGCGCTCGTTGCCGTCCTGGCATTGCTGTTGGAGATTCTGCTACGTATAACTGTTTTTAGGAGAATACCGTAATATGTTTAGATTCGAAGACCCCATATACCTCTGGTTGTTAGTGCTTATCCCTGTATTGGCACTCATCAGATTTATTTCCTATAGGAATCAGAAGAAGCGGCTCAGGAAGTTTGGTGACCCCAAGTTGCTGAAGCACCTGATGCCCGATGTGTCGCGCATCCGGCCTTCGTTGAAGTTCTGGCTGCTTCAGGTTGCCCTGGCCTTGCTTATCGTCATGCTGGCGCGTCCGCAGATGGGCACGAAGATCAGCCAGGAGAAGCGCACTGGTATAGAGACTATCATCGCCATGGATGTCTCCAATTCCATGCGGGCTGAGGACATCGTGCCCAGTCGTCTGGACAGAAGCAAGATGATGGTTGAGAATCTTGTGGATCATTTCACGAATGACAAGATCGGACTCATCGTTTTTGCCGGCGATGCCTTTGTGCAGTTGCCTATTACGAGCGACTATGTATCAGCCAAGATGTTCCTGGGAAGTATCGACCCCGGTATGATAGCCACGCAGGGAACGGATATCGCCCATGCCATCAATATGGCCGCTAACAGTTTCACGCAGGAAGAAGGTATCGGCAAGGCCATCATAGTCATCACGGACGGTGAGGATCATCAAGGCGGGGCACTCGAGGCGGCCGAGGCGGCCAAGAAGAAAGGCATGCAGGTCTATGTGCTGGGTGTCGGCTCTTCCAATGGTGCACCCATCCCCATTCCCGGGACAGGCGACTATATGACAGACAATACAGGAAATACGGTGATGTCGGCCTTGAATGAGGATATGTGTAAGCAGATCGCAGCCGCTGGCGGTGGAGTCTATATCCATGTGGAGAACAACAGTGCTGCCCAGCAGCAGTTGGATAATGAACTGGGCAAACTGTCAAAGAAAGAGACATCGACAACTGTCTATAGTGATTTCGATGAGCAGTTTCAGGCGTTTGGCATACTGGCACTCCTGCTGTTGATTATAGAGATCTGTGTGCTTGATCGCCGCAGTCCGCTGTTGAAGCGTCTCTCCCTATTTGGTACCCGCAGGCAGACTGCCCTGTTACTCTTGCTGATAGGTGTCACGGCTGCGTCAGCCCAGACTGACCGTCAGTATGTGCGGCAGGGAAACAAGCAATACAATGCCGGCGACTATCCGAATGCAGAAGTGTCGTATCGTAAGGCGATAGAGAAGAATCCACGTAACCCTCAGGCTGTCTACAACCTTGGTAATGCCCTTCTGGCTCAGCAGAAGGACTCTGCTGCTGTGGAGCAGTTTGAGAGTGCCGCCAAGATGGAGTCCAATCCTCAGCGTAAATACCAGGCATTCCACAATCTGGGCGTGATCTGTCAGGGGCATAAGATGTATGGTGAAGCCATTGAGGCCTACAAGAATGCCCTGCGCCTGAATCCGAATGATGACGAGACCCGCTATAACCTGGTGCTTTGTCAGCGTCAGAAACAGAAGCAGGACCAGAATCAGCAGAAGCAGGATCAGAATCAGCAGAAGCAGGATGACAAGAAGAAAGACGACAAGAAAGACCAGCAGAAGCAGGATCAGGACAAGCAGAAGCAAGAGCAGCAGAAACAAGAGCAGCAGAAGCCCCAGATGAGCAAGGAGAACGCCGAGCAACTGCTGAACGCAGCCATCCAGAATGAGAAGCAGACGCAGGACCGTCTGAAGAAGGCACAGCAGCAGCCCCAGCGTCGGAATATCCAGAAGAACTGGTAGGATTTGTTAAGTGTAGAATGAAGAGTGAAGAATGAAGAGTGAAGAATGAAGAGTGAAGATTTTGCTACCGCATTTGATATGATGATGACGACTAAAATTGACAATATGGTGAAGGTGTCCTGGATGGTGAGAGTACTCATGGTATTGTTCGCTATTCACTATTCGCTATTCACTGCCTTGGCCCAGACTCTTACGGGGTCAGCCCCCTCTCAGGTGCAGGTGGGCGAGCAGTTCCGTCTGACCTATACGGTCAACACGCAGGATGTGAGCGAGTTTCGTGCGGGTAATATTCCCGAAGCCCTGGAGGTGCTGATAGGGCCGAACCGGTCTATGCAGTCGAGTTATCAGATCATAAACGGTCACGCCAGTTCGTCGTCATCGATTACGTATACTTATATTGTCGTGGCAGCGAAGGGCGGTACCTATACGATACCACCTGCCCATGTGACGGTTGGTGGCAAGTCCATCGCCTCCAATTCGCTGACCGTCAAAGCCGTCGGCTCTATCCAAGGGCAGCCTGGCGGCAACAACTCCAGCCATCGTCAGCATCAGGGCGGAGGCATGGAGCCTGAGATACGTGATGCAGGCAGTCAGATATCCGGTTCCGACCTCTTCATCAAGGTGAGCGCCAATAAGAGCAAGGTTCACGAGCAGGAGCCTATCCTGCTCACCTATAAAGTGTACACCCGTGTGGGCTTGAACACCCTGAGTGGAAAGATGCCGGAGTTGAAGAGTTTCTATACACAGGAGATTCCGATGCCGCAGCAGCCCAGTTTCCATCTGGAGAATGTCAATGGCCGCCCTTATAAGGCCGTCACCTGGCAGCAGTATGTGATGTTCCCTCAGATGACGGGTAAACTGCAGGTGCCGAGTCTGACGTTTGAGGGTATTGTGGTACAGCAGAACCGCAATGTCGATCCTTTTGAAGCCTTCTTCAACGGAGGCTCTGGCTATATCGAGGTGAAGAAGAAGATACAGGCCCCCGGCATAGAGATTCAGGTAGAGCCGCTGCCCGCGCGTCCCGCTAATTTCTCAGGCGGCGTGGGTAAGTTCAACGTATCCGCCCAGATCGACAAGACGGAGGTCAAGGCCAATGACCCCGTCTCACTTCGCATCATCGTCAGTGGCGTCGGCAATATGAAACTGATCAAGCAGCCTGAAGTGGCGTTCCCGAAGGATTTTGACACGTATGACGCCAAGATCACGAATAAGACGAAACTGACGGCTAACGGTCTGGAAGGTTCCATGATCTATGACATCCTTGCCGTGCCCCGCCACCAGGGAAAGTATGAGATACCGCCCATCGAGTTTACGTATTATAATACGACGACCAATAAGTATGAGACCGCCAAGACGGAGGGCTTCACGCTGAATGTGGCCAAAGGCTCAGGTTCAGCCAGCGTCAGCGACTTTACAGGGCAGGAGGATCTGCAGATGCTGGGTAAGGATATCCGTCATATCAAGACTGGCGCGACTGAGCAGCATTCACTCGACGACTTCTTCTTCGGCTCAACGGGTTATTGGATCTCACTGGCCGTCCTTGCCCTCATATTCATCTCTCTGTTTGTCATCTTCCGTCAGCGTGCCATAGAGAATGCCAATATCACCAAACAGCGTGGCAAGAAAGCCAACAAGGTGGCTACAAAGCGACTGAAGAAGGCTGCGAGACTGATGGCAGACAACAAGCCGAATGAGTTCTATGATGAGGTGCTTCGGGCTCTCTGGGGATATGTCGGCGACAAACTGAGCATCCCTGTCGAGCAACTCTCGCACGACAATATCAGCCAGCGGCTCTCAGAGCGTCATGTGGATGAGACTGTCATCGGCGAGTTTATCGGAGCACTCGACGAGTGCGAGTTTGAGCGGTATGCTCCAGGCGACCCGAAGGGAAATATGAGCAAGGTTTTTGATAAGGCAATGAATGCGATAGAGAAAATTGAGGATACGATGAGGAAAGGTAAAAAGGTAAAAAAGTAAAAAGGTAAAAAAGGAAAATAGGAAATGAGAGAAAATATTAATAATAAGGTATACAGGTTGGTAAGATGGTTATTGCCTTTTTACCTTTTCACCTTTTTACCTTTCACTGTGTCGGCAGTCACCAAGGCAGAGGCCGACAGTGCCTATGTGCGGGGAGACTATCAGCAGGCCATCAAGGATTACGAGGCTCTGTTGAAGAAAGGGGCTTCTTCCGATTTGTATTACAACCTCGGCAACGCCTACTACCGGACAGAGCATATCACGAAGGCCGTGCTGAACTATGAGCGTGCGCTGCTGCTCTCACCGAGCGACCGTGACATCCGTTTCAACTTGCAGATGGCCCGTTCGAAGACGATCGACAAGATCATTCCTGAGCAGGAGATGTTCTTCGTCACCTGGTATCGCTCGCTCATCAATATGGCCAGTGTCGACGGGTGGGCCCGCACGGCCCTCGTGTCGCTGGCCCTGGCCATCATCCTGGCCTTGGTCTATCTCTTCTCCGACCGTATATGGTTGCGCAAGGTGGGATTCTTCTCCTCTGTCTTCCTGATTGTGGTCTTCATCTGCAGCAATGTCTTCGCCCATCAGCAGAAACAGCAGTTGATACATAGGACAGGGGCCATTGTGGTCTCGTCGTCTGTCACCGTCAAGAGCACACCTGCCAAGAACGGTACGGATCTGTTTATCCTGCATGAAGGGACTAAGGTGACTATTACCGACGGGTCGATGAAAGACTGGAAAGGCATCCGGATTGCTGACGGCAAGGAGGGCTGGATAGAGACAAGACAGATAGAGTTTATTTGAGACGGATATGCAGACACTGATAGAACTTGACAAGCAGTTGTTGCTCCTGCTGAATGGCAGTGAGTCGCTCTATTATGACTTGCTGATGCGGACACTGACGAATGCCTTCACGTGGGTTCCACTCTACGTCAGCCTCTTCTATGTTGTCATGAAGAACAGTGAGAATGTGCAGAAGATCCTGCTCGTATTAGGCTGTGCAGGACTATGCCTTCTTTTCGCAGGAGCGGTTGACGATACCATTGTCAAGCCATTGGTGGGCAGATGGCGTCCGACGCATGATCCGGAGATAGGGCTCCTTGTCGATATCGTCGATGGCTATCGCGGCGGACGATACGGGTTCTTCTCTGCCCATGCTGCCAATACGTTCAGCATCGCCGTCTTCTTCTGCTTGCTCATCCGGAGCAGGCTGCTATCCGCGGCCTTGGTATGTTGGTCTTTGCTCAACTGCTGGACACGCATCTATCTCGGCGTTCATTTCCCCGGCGACATCCTCGTCGGCCTGATGTGGGGCGCCATTGTCGGCTGTCTCGTCTATTATTTCCACCAGCGTGTCTCGTGCCGTTTCTTCAAAACAATAAGTTACGCCTCATCCCACTACACATCGACAGGCTATCTCCGTAGTGACCTTGATGTGCCTGTCAGTGTACTGGTCTTTACATTATTATATGCTTTTCTACGTGCCGCATTATGATTGATCCCAAGCATATCCGCATCAGTGACTATAATTACGCGCTCCCCGATGAGCGTATTGCCAAGTTCCCGATAGCAGAGCGCGACCATTCCAAGTTGCTCGTCTATCGCCATGGTGAAGTGGGGGAGGACGTCTTCTACCGTCTCTCTGACTATCTCCCCAAGGGTGCCCTGATGATTTTCAACAATACGAAGGTCATCCAGGCGCGCCTTCATTTCCGTAAAGAGACAGGTGCCTTGATCGAAGTGTTCCTGCTGGAGCCGGCAGAGCCAGCCGACTACGAGCAGATGTTCCAGACCACAGGGCATTGCTCATGGTATTGCCTGGTAGGCAATCTGAAGAAGTGGAAAGGAGGCTCGCTGGCCCGGACATTGACTGTTGATCAAGGCTCGCTGACCATCAGGGCTTCGCGCGGGGAATTACATGGTACATCCTATCGCATCGACTTCTCATGGGAGGTCACGGATGGCGACCAGCGTCAAATGAGTTTCGCAGAGGTCATCGACGCAATGGGCGAGTTGCCCATCCCTCCCTATCTGAACCGTGAGACGCAAGAGAGCGACAAGACCACCTATCAGACCGTCTATTCGAAGATCAAGGGAAGTGTAGCCGCCCCTACTGCAGGGCTTCATTTCACGGATAAGGTGCTGAAGGCCATTGATGAGGCAGGCATTGAGCGGGAGGAACTGACCCTTCACGTGGGAGCCGGCACCTTCAAGCCCGTCAAGAGTGAGGAGATCGAAGGGCATGAGATGCATACGGAGACCGTCAGCGTGCGCCGTCAGACCATCCGGAAACTGATAGACCACGGCGGGAAGGCCATTGCTGTGGGCACCACCAGTGTGCGGACGCTCGAAAGCCTTTACTATATGGGCCTAAAGATTCTCCGCCAGCCGGATATAGCGGAGTCGCAACTGCATGTGGATCAGTGGGAGCCCTATGAACAGGCGCTTCCTCCATGCGAGGCCATCGACAGTCTGAAGGCACTTGCTGCCTGGATGGACAGCCATCACCTGAACGTGCTCCACAGCAGCACACAGATCATCATCGCGCCTGGCTATG
>Ga0310694_10002616_pt1 | contig 18218 bp, 14 predicted proteins | sample 174DNAGHGhighgp2_FD_203884 | JGI IMG/M metagenome (GOLD analysis project Ga0310694, IMG submission 203884) | Sheep rumen microbial communities from Palmerston North, Manawatu-Wanganui, New Zealand - 1742 DNA GHGhigh gp2 (v2) (version 2) | ecosystem: Host-associated > Mammals > Digestive system... | reverse complement strand
GCCCTTGCCTTTGTACTCCCAGCAGCCTACGTAGAAGTAGTTCTCGTCGTCGCGCTTAGCCTCGCCTTCCTCGGTCTGGTACTCCTCGCGGAAGTGACCGCCGCAGGACTCGTTACGAGAGAGGGCGTCGAAGGCGACGAGCTGACCCATGGTGAAGAAGTCACGCAGGTGGATAGCCTTGTCGAGCTCGATGTTGAGGCCTTCCTTGGTGCCAGGCACGAAGAGGTTCTCGTCGAACTCCTTCTCGAGCTCGTGCATCTTCTTCAGACCAGTCTTCAGACCCTCAGCGGTACGACCCATACCAACATACTCCCACATGATGTGACCCAGCTCCTTGTGCAGAGAGTCAACAGAGCGCTTGCCCTTGATGTTCAGCAGACGGTCGATCTCGGCGTTAACGCCCTTCTCGGCCTCGTCGAACTCAGGACGGTCGGTAGAAATCTTACCCCAGATGCTCTGGTCGGCCAGATAGTTCTGGATGGTGTAAGGCAGCACGAAGTAACCATCGGCCAGACCCTGCATCAATGCCGAAGCACCCAGACGGTTGGCACCGTGGTCAGAGAAGTTACACTCACCAATAGCGAACAGGCCAGGAATAGTAGTCTGCAGCTCGTAGTCGACCCAGATACCACCCATTGTGTAGTGAACAGCGGGGAAGATCATCATAGGCTTGTAGTACTTCACACCATTAATCTCCTTACCGAAGTCGCCAGGATATACGTCAGTAATCTCCTCGTACATATCGAAGAGGTTGCCATAACGCTGCTTCATAGCGTCAAGACCCAGACGGTTGATAGACTCAGAGAAGTCGAGGAACACAGCCAGACCGGTATTGTTCACGCCGAAGCCCTTGTCGCAACGCTCCTTAGCGGCACGAGAGGCAACGTCACGAGGAACGAGGTTACCAAAGGCCGGATAGCGGCGCTCCAGATAGTAGTCGCGATCCTCCTCGGGGATATCCCATGCCTGAATCTCGCCCTTCTGCAGCTTCTTAGCGTCCTCAATGTTCTTGGGCACCCAGATACGGCCATCGTTACGCAGCGACTCAGACATCAGCGTCAGCTTAGACTGCTTGTCGCCATGAACGGGGATACAGGTGGGGTGAATCTGCACGTATGAAGGATTAGCGAAGTAAGCACCCTTACGATAGCACTGAACGGCAGCCGTGCAGTTGCAACCCATAGCATTGGTAGAGAGGAAGTAGGTATTTCCGTATCCACCAGTGGCAATGACCACAGCGTTTGCCGAGAAACGCTCCAGCTTACCGGTTACGAGGTTCTTGGCGATGATACCACGGGCGCGACCGTCGACGATGACCACATCCTCCATCTCGTAACGGGTGTAGAGCTTCACCTTGCCGGCATTGACCTGACAGCTCAGCGAGCTATAGGCACCCAGCAGCAGCTGCTGACCCGTCTGACCCTTAGCGTAGAACGTACGGCTCACCTGAGCACCACCGAACGAACGGTTGGCCAGCATACCACCGTACTCACGAGCGAAGGGAACACCCTGAGCCACGCACTGGTCGATAATGTTGTTGCTGACCTCAGCCAGACGATAGACGTTAGCCTCGCGAGCACGATAGTCACCACCCTTCACGGTGTCGTAGAACAGACGGTAGACAGAGTCGCCATCGTTCTGATAGCACTTGGCGGCGTTGATACCACCCTGGGCAGCGATAGAGTGAGCACGACGGGGAGAGTCCTGGATACACAGGTTAATCACGTTGAAACCCATCTCGCCGAGTGAAGCAGCTGCAGAAGCGCCAGCCAGACCGGTACCAACCACAATCACGTCGAGCTTCAGCTTGTTCTTGGGGTTAACCAGACGCTGATGAGCCTTATATTCCTTCCATTTCTCAGGTACTGGACCTGCGGGAATCTTAGAATCAATTACTTTTGCCATAATAATTCTCAATTTTCAATTTTCAATTTTCAATTAATTAGCAGCCAGCGCAGCAAGAACCGTCACACAGTGAGGGAGCGCAACCGAACCAGAAAGCCAGGACTACTGCGAGGAAGCAGAGCATCAGCAGCGTCACGTAGATCATGCCGATAACCTTCCAACGGCAGAACCAGGTCTTACCGTTCCAGCCGAGGGTCTGCATAGCGCTCCAGAAACCGTGAGTCAGGTGGAACCAGATGGCCACGAGCCAGATGATGTAGAGCACACAGAACAGAGGATTGGAGAATGTCTCAGCAATCCAGCCGAAACCGTCTGTAGGGCTGATGGCAGGCATAGCACCGATAAGCTCTGCGAACATCATGTTGTACCAGAAGTTCCAGAGGTGCAGCAGCAGACCAAGAAGGACGATGATGCCTAGCACGAGCATGTTCTTCGAAGCCCACTCCACCTTGCCGGCATTGACCGTCGTTGCAATCTCGTAGCGGTTGTCGCCACGAGCCGTACGGTTCTGCGCAGTCAGGATGAAAGCATAGACGATGTGAATCACTGCCAGGGCAGCCAGACCGAGTGTTGCCACAACGGCATACCAGTTGGCACCCAGGAATTCGCAAATCATGTTGTAACCCTTGGCCGAGAACAGCGCCACAACGTTCATGCAACCATGGAAGGTCAGGAACAGAATGAGCGCAATGCCCGTCAGAGACATTACAACTTTTCTACCAATAGATGAATTGATTAACCACATAAGTTGTTGAAATTAAATTATTTATGAATTTTTACATCCTTAGTATTAGGTACGCGATACTTGTTCAGGCTACAAAAGTACTGAAAAATCATGAGAAACGCAAACGTTTACGCAGAAAAAATACGCTATTTATACAACGTAAAAGGTCAGAGAGACCGTTGTCTGACTGCTTCATACATCAAGATGGCAGCCGAAACCGACACATTCAACGAGTCAATACGCCCCAGCATGGGTATGCGTATATGGGCGTCGGCAGCAAGCCGCCACTGGTCTGTCAGCCCTGTTGCCTCAGTCCCCATGACGATGGCCGTAGCCTGTCGCATATCGGTATCGTAATAGAGGTGTGAGTCCTGCAGCTGTGCCGTCAGAATCTGGATGCCCCGCTGCTTCAGAAACTCAATGCATTCCGTGGAGTTACAGGCCACACACGGCACGCTGAAGATGCCGCCGACGGACGAGCGGATGAGGTTGGGGTTGTAAAGGTCAGTCAGCGGGTCGCAGACGATGACCGCATTGACGCCGGCAGCGTCGGCCGAGCGCAGTATGGCCCCCAGATTACCGGGTTTCTCCACCTTCTCTACGACAACGACAAGCGGGTTCTCCGGAAGCTTTAAACTGCTGAGCGACAACGGCTTGACTCTCACCTCGGCCACGATGCCCTCAGTACTGCCGCGGTAAGCCACCTTCTCGTAGACCTCCTTCGACACTTCAAACAGCCGAACGCCCTGTGGTATCGCCGGCATTGGTTCCGTACCAACCTCAACAGCAGGACACCAAAACACCGTATCAATCTGAAAGCCCTGCTCAATACAATGCATCAGTTCCCGTCGGCCCTCAACTACAAAAAGTCCGGCCTTACGACGCTCGGAAGACTTCTGCTGGAGCACCTGTAAGAACTTGATTTTCGGGTTCTGCGTACTGGTAATTTTTTCAATCATGGGGGCAAAGGTACAAAAAACCCTTGACTTTTGAAAAAAACTCACGGGTTATTTTCCAAAAGTCAAGGGGTATTTGGGAATAGTCAGCTATTAACTGAGTCGGAAGGAGATGGGGATGGTGTACTTCACGCGTACGGCCTTTCCGCTCTGCTTGCCAGGCGTCCATTTCGGCATCGCGTTGACGACGCGCAGAGCTTCGGCGTCGAGCTCCTCGCTGACGCTCTTTTGAACCTTGGCGTTGCTAACGCTACCGTCCTTCTCGACGATGAACGAGACGATGACGCGTCCCTGAGTGCCAGCCTTCTCAGCAGCCTCGGGATATTTCACGGTCATGGACAGGAATTTCATCAGCTCGCCTATGCCACCAGGGAACTCCGGCATCTTCTCCACCACGTCGAAGACACCTTCAGGTTCGGACGTGTTCGGGGTGAACGTACCGGTAGCCGTTGGTGTGGCTTCCTTCTCAGAATCCTTTTTCTTGACGACTACAACATAATCCTTCTTCCTTTCGTCGCTCTTGGCGTACTCCTTGGTGATGATGAAGATGATGCCGTTCGAGGTGTCGGCGTTGAACTTGTCGCCGTAGACTCTCCTGAGGTCTTTGTTGTCCTCGCTGGCCTTCACGACGTTGATGTTGTCGATGGTCTTTGGATCCATGGCCTGCAGCTGTTCGCGTGTGGCCACCTTGCCGTCGATGACGAGCAGTGGCTCCTTGTCGCCAGCTTCGCCCATGATAATCTTCACGTCCTTAACCGGGTTAGCTGCGGGGGCAGCCTCAGCCTTTGTCTCAGGGGTTTCGGCCTTCACCTCGATGGCCGTGCCGTTAATCTTGATTTGTCCATTCTGACGGCCTTTCTTCACGACCTTCTTCTGTGGCGTCTTTGCCTTTTCGGCATAGACGTAGTCATTAACACTCTCGGCATTCAGAGCCAGGGCAACACCCACGATGGGGACGAGTGCGAGCAGCTTGAGCCAGCTCGTACGATTGGTTTTCTTATTGGTAAGCATCATGTTTATGCGGTTTTTGAGGGTACTGTGACTGATACCGTTGGCCACCGAGTACCCGCAGTGGCTGACGGCTTTTTGGATAAGCAGATACTGATACTGGCGCATATTGATGCCTTGAGAGAGTACCGCTGCGTCGGCCTCGTACTCATGGATGGCGCGCAGGTCTTGGCGCAACATCCACATAGCCGGATTGAACCATTGCAGAGCGGTGAGCGTATCAACGAGGAGCAGGTCCATCGAGTGGTGCCGACGGATGTGTCCCCGTTCATGGGCGAGAATGGAGGCGTCCATTGCCTCGTAGTCGCTGGGAGAGAGTACGATGTAGTGCATCCAACTGAAGGGTGAGACGTCGTGCGGAGCCAGACAGATGACAGTGCCGTCAGGTTGTGGATGCTGTTCGCTGCGACGGATGAGCAGCCACACGCGGAGTACATTCGAAAGCGTATAGCCCAGCGTGACTACGACACCTAATAGGAAGATGACGACGGCCAGCAGCTGCCAGAGCGGCATCTGTGGTGCCTCTTCCACCATCATGGAGAGTCCGCCGAAGTTGATAGCCGACTCTGTAGCCTCTACCACTACCGTCTTGTGCATAGTTATGACACAGAGCGGCAACACGTAGGAGGTGATGGCTGTCAGGAGCAGCACCACGCGGTTAACGCTGTGAAACGTCTCACGGCTCAGCAGCAGGCGATAGAACATGTAGAATACTGCTATCAGTACTGCTACCTTCAGGTCGTAGGCCAGGAACTCTACCATACTCATATACGATTTGACTATTTACTATTTGACGATTCAGCGTTTTCTATCTTCTCTATGAGTTCACGAAGTTCGTCGACGGAAATCTTCTCCTCCTTCACGAAGGCCGAGACGGCACTCATATAGGAGTCGTTGAAATAGTCCTTGATGATACCCGTGAGACTCGAGCGTCCGTACTCCTTCTCCGTGACGGTGGGGTAGTATTGGTAGGACGTACCATACTGCTTGTGGTCGAGAAAGCCTTTCTTCTCGAGTATGCGGACGGTTGTCGACAGCGTGTTGAAGTGGGGGCGCGGCTCGTCGTAGTACTCTAAGAGTTCCTTGACGAACATCGGGCCGTGCTGCCAGTACAGCTCCATAATCTCACGTTCTTTCGTGGTTAGCCTTTTCATTGTTTTTGGTCTTTAGTTTGTAGCGCTTCTGCAACGCCAGTATCTGTATCCGACCGCAAATTAACTAAAAACTTTAGTTCGATGTAACTAAAAGCCTTAGTTTTTATGTTTTGTTAAGAAGAAACGGGCCAATTTCTTAGTTATTCACACATGATTCCGCCAAAACTTCAATTCTTCAATCTTCAATCTTCAATGTTCAATCTTCAATCTTCAATCCTTCAACGTACTCATAAAGTTTTCGGTAGAAGGGGTGGCGTGTCATTGTGGGTGCATCGCCGAGGATGATGAGCTTCATGCGAGCTCGAGTGATGGCCACGTTCATGCGTCGCAGGTCGCGCAGGAATCCTATCTGTCCCTCGTCGTTCGAGCGTACCAGCGAAATCAGGATGATGTCGCGCTCTTGCCCCTGGAAGCCGTCGACGGTATTGACGGTGATGAGATGCCGGAAAGGCTTGAAGTACTCACGCTTCATCAGCAGTCGGCGCAGGTACTGCACCTGTGCGCGATAGGGCGAGATGACGCCCACGTCGAGCCGTTCGTTCAGGATGCGCGTCTTGCCAATCTTCTCGAAGTACTGCTCCAGCGCCAGCAGCGTCAACTCCGCCTCCGCCTTGTTGATGCGTCCGAACGACTCGCCCACGAACTCCTCCCGATATCGAGGTTCGAGGTTCGAGGTACGAGGTGCGAGATTAGCTTGCACGCCACTCACATCTGCCTCCGAAGTATTCTCGTACCTCGTACCTCGCACCTCGTATCCCGAATAATCTATCCACTCCATCGGCAAGTCGAGGTCGAGAATCGAGCGGTACTTCACTTCAGGCGCACTCTCCACCATGTTGCCGTAGAACCAGTCGCTGGAGAAGCGCATGATCTCTTCGTTCATGCGGTATTGCATCTTCAGCAGCGTCACCACTTCGGGCTTGTTCTCCACGATACGCTCCATCAGCGTCTTGCCCAGTCCGGCCTTCAGGGCGGCGATGCTCTTGACCGTTGGCGGCAGCTGGCAGTGGTCGCCGGCCAGGATGACGCGCGAGGCCCGCCGGATGGGAATCCAGCAGGTAGCCTCCAGCGCCTGTGCGGCCTCGTCGATGAACAGGGTACCGAACTTCTGGCCGTCCAGCAGTCGGTTGGCGCTTCCTACCAGCGTACAGGCAATGACACGTGCCTCGCCAAAGAGCTGGGCGTTGATGCGTATCTCCAGTTCGTTGGCACGGTCCTTCAGCCGCTCCATCTTCTGGTGGTACTTCTCCCTTGCTCCTTGCCCCCTGCTCCTTGCCCCTCTTAGTTCACGGATGGCCTTGCGGATGGCCCACAGCAACTCGTAGTCAGGATGGGCCTCGAAACGCCGCTCGTAGGTGAAGCTGAGCATCTTGTCGTTCACACGTGTAGGATTACCTATTCTCAGTACGGGGATGCCGCGGTCAACGAGTTTCTCACTGATCCAGTCGACGGCCATGTTCGACTGCGCACACACCAGCACTTGGTTCTCGCGACGCAGTGTCTCGTAGATGGCCTCGACGAGCGTCGTCGTCTTACCCGTTCCTGGCGGGCCGTGAACGATGGCCACGTCCTTGGCCCACAGCACGTGGTTGACGGCCTCCTCCTGTGTCTTGTTCAGGTAGGGGAAGTGCAGCGGCTGAAACGAGAATGTCTCTGCCTTCTGCTGCGAGTAGAAGAGGTCGCGCAGATAGCCCAGCCGTCCCTTTGAGCGCATCACGCGGTCCAGCGCGTCGAACATCATCTTGTACGACGTCTCGTCGAACGACAGCTGCACGCCGATGCTGACGTCAGGGTCGAGCATCGTGCCGTCAGGCACGCTCACCACCATGCGGTCGCCGTCGACATAGCTCACGGTACCAGCGAAGGGGTAGTACTTAATGGTTCCTCCATTTTTCCCATTCTTCTCATTTTTCCCATTCTTCCCATCAAGCCCCTCAACCCCATTCCCTCTAAAGAACATCACAGGCTTGCCGAACTCAAAGTTATGCTCTATCTCCGTGTCTGTCGTCCTGTGCACCTCCACGCAGAACTGGTTCAGTGAGTTGTAGTAGCTCTTGCCCACACGGACGGGCCACCACACGTCGCCACGCTTCACCAGTCGTGCCAGACCTCTCTCCTCAGTCTGGCGACGGAAAGCCTCCTTCTCCGTCTGGTACTCCATCTGGAGCAGAAGCCGTTGCTGTGTCAATGCTTGTATAGGGTTCATTCGGCAAAGGGACATTTAGAGGTGAAGTGCATGCGCTGACCAGTCACAGGATGAGTCAGCCAGAGTTGCTCGGCGTGCAGGTAGAGGCGGTCGGCGGGCTGTCCGTAGAGTTCGTCGCCAAGAATGGGACAGCCGAGGCCGTCCTCGTGGGCACAGTGCATACGCAGCTGGTGGGTACGGCCGGTATGGGGATAGAGGGCAATTCTCGAGGAACGAGGAACGAGGTGCGAGGAACGAGGTGCGGGGTTTAGGACTTCGTAGTCAGTGACGGCGGGCTTGCCCAGCTGGTAGTCGACCACCTGTCGCGGACGGTTCAGGGGGTCGGCATAGAGTGGCAGGCTGATGGTGCCTTTCAGCGGCTTGCCGTCAGGCAGCGGACTGCTGAGCAGAGCTACATAGCGCTTCTGGACCGTGTGCTCCGAGAACTGCTGTTGCAGATGGTGGTAGGCCTCGCGGTCCTTGGCGATGACCAGCAGACCACTGGTATGGAGGTCCAGGCGGTGGACGAGCAGCGAGCCTGGCCAACGCTCCTGGGCGATGGTAGCCACGCTGTGGCGCTCCGTCCGTCCAGGCACGCTGAGCAGTCCTGAGGGCTTGTCGACAACGACAAGCGTGTCGTCCTCGTAGACCACGCTGATGTCGAGTTTAGGAAAACCGTTGGCATCGGGCGAGGGGTCTACATCGAGACCTTGCAGCATCCACGTCAGCACGGGCTTACACTTACCGCGACAGGCAGGATAGAACTGTCCGTGGTGGCGAATCTCGCTCTTGGGCGACGGTCCCCACCAGAACTCCGCCATGCAGACGGGCTTTAGGTGCTGCAGGTAGGCATACTGCAGGAGCTTGGGTGCACAGCAGTCGCCAGTGCCGCCTGGCGGCAACGGGTAGCGGCGCTGGATGCGCGGCGAACAGTGGTAGTCGCGCCACACCTCGACGAGGTCGTGCTTCTCGCCTCGCGCGTTCAACACTTGATATTGGTGGAAGAGCCACAGTTGCAGATCCTGCGAACGCTGGCGGCGCTCGTCGCGCTGGCTCTCGTCGCGCATGGCCGAGATGCGTCGTTCCTCCTGTTTGAAGTGGCCGTCGGGCTGCTGGGCATCGAAGACGGGCGGCACGAAGTAAGGCCAGTCGTTGCGGCCCTCCAGCAGTCCGGAGTAGGCGGCAAGGAAAGAGAACCTCCCCCCATCCCCCTCCGAAGGAGAGGGGTGTTCCACCACCAGCACGCCAAACATCTTACCCTCCGTCAGCGTCATCGTCTGCAGATGCTGCTGCACCTCCTTGGCGGCAAGCTGGCAGAGCGGATGGGGCTCGTAGCAGAACGGATAGGTGAACCGCTCGGGCTTGGGAATGTCAGTATGCAGGGGGTGGAGCATCATAGCAGGTCGAGGCACTTCTCAATGGGGATGCCTCGTTTCTTGTCGTCCAGGTCGCGGTTGCGGTCGATGAGGCTGCTCACGACATCCATCGCCGTGCGCGTGCTCTGCTTCAGGGGTTCTCCCTTCAGCAGGTGGCCGATGAGCACAGCCGAGAAGATGTCGCCCGTACCATGAATAAGCACAGGTATCTCGTCGTAGTCCAGACGGAAGAACTCGCCGTCGCAATGGTTATAGCCGATGACACAGCTCTGCCCTTCGACGCGGGCGCTGGTGACGATGGCCGAACGGCAGCCGATGTCGCGCAGACGGCTCAGCATCTCGCGCGCCTCATCCCACGACATACCCTCCTCGCGGTAGGGTGTCGACGTCAGGTAGCAGGCCTCCGTATAGTTGGGAAACGTCAGGTCGGCCACGCTGACCATCTGGCGCATTAGCTCCACGGAGCGCTGCGTGATGCCGTTGTAGAGCCGGCCGCCGTCGCCCATGATAGGGTCGACGAAGATGATGGTGCCGCGACGGCTCTGCTCCGTACAGTAGGCCGACACCAGTTGTGCCTGTTCCTCGCTGAACATCAGGCCCGTACAGATGGCATCGAACGAGAAGCCGAGGTCCTTCCACACGGGCAGCACGCCACGCATGTAGTCCGTCGTGTCCATCACGTTGAACTTGCCGTAGTCGAGGGTGTTCGACACAAGCGACGTCGGCAGGTTGTACGTCGGATGACCCAGATAGGTCAGGATAGGCATCATGGCCACCATGCCCACATGGCTGTAGCCCACAACGTCGTTAATCAGCAGTATCTTCTTCATTTGGCTGCAAAGTTACAAAATAAATGAGAAATGAGAAATGAGAAATGAGAAATTTTCATATCTTTGCAGTCGAAATGAAGAAGAGAAGACTCATAACCGCTATATTATTGGGTGCCGGACTGGTTGCTCAGGCTCAGACGAACGACCTGCCGCGCACGTCGCCAGAGTCCGTAGGACTGCGGTCGTCACAGGTGGAGACACTGTTCGACTCGCTGCTGGCCTATCCCAAGACCGAGATTCACAGCTGCATCGTCATGCGTCACGGCAAGGTGGTGGGCGAGATGTACCCCGCACCCTTCCGCGCCGAATATCCCCACACGCAATTCTCCTGTTCGAAGACGTTCGTGGCCGCCGCCGTGGGCATCGCCATCAGCGAGAAGCGCCTGCGACTGAAGGACCACCTCGTGGCGTTCTTTCCCGACAAGCTGCCCAACATCGTCAGCTGGCGACTGAAGAGCATCACCGTCGAGGATCTGCTGACCATGCGTTCGGGCTTCGTCGTCGACACGAAGATGCGCAACCAGAGCCGCCAGTGGATACGCGACTATCTGGCTCACCCCATGAACGCTGAGCCTGGCAAGAAGTTCCAGTACGACTCGATAGACACCTACCTCTTGTCGGCCATCGTCCAAAAGGTGACGGGCATGACCGTGCTCGACTACCTGAAAAGCCGCGTCTTCGACAAGCTGAACATCCGCGACGTGCAGTGGGAGCTCAGTCCTGAGAACATCAACACGGGCGGCTGGGGACTCTACATCCAGAGCGAGTCGCTGGCCAAGTTCGGACAACTGCTGCTGCAGCGCGGCAAGTGGCAGGGCGAACAGCTCATTCCCGCCGCGTGGGTCGACGCCATGATGACGCGCCACACCCAGAGCAACACAGGCACGGGCTACGGCTACCAGATGTGGACATGCAACTACCCCACGGCCTGGCAGGCCAATGGCGCCTACGGACAGTTCATCATCGTCGTACCCAAGCAGGACGCCGTTGTCGTCATCACCCAGTGTACCATCAACGACACTGGCCGCGAGCAGGCCTATATCTGGGACATACTCTTCAAGGGCATACTGAAACAACCGCTGCCGCCGACGGACGCTTGGCAACAGCTGAAGGCGCGCCAGTGGACGCTGCCCCTGCCCGAGGGTGAGCGGACAAACGCCGTCGCCTTCAACCCCAAACCCAAGAAGAACGACCCTGAGCCCTATCAGGACAAGACTTTCCAGCTGCAGAAGAATGCACTCGGCTGGTCGAAGCTCCACTTCGTGGCCGACAGTCTGCTGGAGATTACCGACACCGCCGGACGGGCAGGCCTCGTCGAACTGGGCTACCAGCGATGGAAGACGTCGCGCGTCAGCTTCTACCCCCTCGATGCCCGCTATGCCACCGTCGGCCGCTTCCGTCCCATCCGTCCGCCCTTCCGCGTAGGTGCCGCCTATGCCTGGCGCGACGACGAGCTGCAGGTGAAGCTCCACTTCGTCGACTGGATGGGCTCTGTCCTGCTGCGCATCAAGTTCCTTGACGACCGCCTGGACATTATTGCGAAGGAGAACTACCAGAAGAACGCCATCCGCATCAGCGGCACGATGATGTAGAAGGTCAAAGGTCAAAGGCGAATGGTTCGCTCGAGCTCTGCTCGCTTTGCTCGCAAAGAATTTTCAATCTTCAATCCGATGAATATCGTAGTATCTGAGGAAATCAAGCAGGTGTGCCCTGCGTTTGTCGGCGCAGCCGTCGAGGCACAAGTTGTAAACAGTCCTTATTGTGAGGAGCTCTGGGACGAGATTCACGAGTGGGAGGAGCGCTTCCGCCAGGAGCTCACCACTGAGTCGCTCAAGGAACTCAGCGGCATCGCCGCCACCCGCCGCGTCTACAAGGCCTGCGGCAAGGATCCCTCGCGCTACCGTCCCGCCTCCGAACAGCTCATCCGCCGTATGCTGCAGGGCAAGGAACTCTACCAGATTGACACCCTCGTCGACCTCGTCAACCTCGCCAGCATCGTCTACGGCTACAGCATCGGCGGCTTCGATGCCGACAAGATGGTGGGCGACACCCTGACCCTCGGCATTGGCCGCGAGGGCGAGCCCTACGAGGGCATTGGCCGCGGCCTGCTGAACATCGCCGGACTGCCCGTCTACCGCGACCAGCAGGGCGGCGTCGGCACCCCCACCAGCGACAACGAGCGCACCAAGATGACACTCCAGACCACCCACCTGCTGGTGCTCATCAACGGCTACGACGGCCGTGAGGACCGCGTGCGCCAGAATGCCGAGTTCATCCAGCAGCTCGTCCGCCGCTACTGTCAGAGCGACGGCGGCACCGTCACCATCTACCCCCAGTAAGAATCAACTGATGGCTTCCATCAGCTTGACGGCATCGACATATTGGGCGATGCCCTCAGCCACACGTTTCGCGTTCTGCATGGCATGAACCACGGTGGCCTGCGCGTTGGACACGTCGCCGCCAGCAAACACGCCCTTGCGCGTCGTCATGCCGTATGGCATATCGCGGGTGATGAGGAACTTCCTTTCGTCGTTCTCCGAGTCGAAGTCGGCCACGAATCGTTCCAGCTTCCCGATGTTCAGCGCCTGCCCTTTCCAAAAATGACGATGTCGCTCGAGCGCGTCACGCGCGCGCGTTTTTACGCCCTTAACCACTTTGGGCAACTACTATCCTCGTTCCTCCTTCCTCGTTTATAAAGTGCCACTTTAGCTCCGTAGAGTGCCACTTTAGCGTCGTAGAGTGGCGCTTTAGAATCGTAGAGTGGCCCTTTAGAAACGTAAAGCGCCACTCTACAACTCTAAAGGGCTGCTCTACCGGAAAATCACTTCGCGTGCGCGTATATATACATGATAGCTGAATAAAAATTCATCTTACCTATTCTACCTATCCGCACCCCACGTTTTCTGTCGGATAGGTAGGATAGGTAGCTTATTTTCCGCTTAAACTACACATATACGCGTAATGCGCGCGCGTATAATACGCGCGTATATAGCGAAACCGAAAAACATCCCGCTTATCTCGCTTATCTCACAGTATACAAGGCCGCGAGATAAGCGGGATAAGCGGGTTATTTTTCCTTTAGACAGTCATATATATATACGCGCGCGAAGCAAACAGATGGTCTTCCCCTTAGACGGTTAAATTTTCCTTAAATTCCACGTTGTTATATCCTAATAAGAAATTTCTTTGTATCTTTGCGAATTAACTAAAACAATATTGTCAATGACCAAGAAACAGATAAAAGAAAAATCAATTGAAGAAACGCTGTGGGAATCAGCGAATAAACTGCGAGGCTCTGTGGAACCGTCAGAGTATAAGCACGTGGTGCTGAGCCTTATCTTCCTGAAGTATGCCTACGACCGCTTTACGGAGCGCAGAAACGAACTGGTGGCAGAAGGAAAGGAGCAGTTTGCTGACAACCCCGTGTTCTATAATGCCAAGAATGTCTTTTATCTGGAGCCTGAGAGCCGTTGGAACTTTCTGATAGAGAATGCCAAACAGAACGACATTGCCATCAAGATCGACAAGGCACTGGCAAAGGTGGAGGACAGCAACCCATCGCTGAAGGGAGCCTTGCCCAGCAACTACTATGCAGGCCTGTCACTCGACCGTACCAAGCTTGCGGCCTTGCTTGACGAGATCAATAAGATTGATACGCTGAAAGACCCTGAGCACGACCTGATGGGACGTGTATATGAGTACTTCTTGGGCAAATTTGCTATTGCTGAGGGCAAGGGTAAAGGAGAATACTATACGCCTAAGACCATCGTCAATCTGATAGCAGAGATGATTGAGCCTTATCGTGGCAAGATCTACGACCCTTGCTGTGGTTCGGGTGGTATGTTTGTGCAGAGCATGAAGTTCATCGAGGCCCATCATGGTAACAAGCGCGACATCAGCGTTTATGGTCAGGAATATACCAATACCACCTATAAGCTGGCCAAGATGAACCTGGCTATCCGTGGTATTGCCTGTAATCTGGGCGAAATGGCAGCTGACACGTTCCACAATGACCAGCATAAGGACCTGAAGGCCGACTTCATCATGGCCAATCCGCCATTTAACCAGAAAGCCTGGCGAGCAGATAATGAACTGGTGGACGATCCTCGTTGGATGGGTTACGACACACCTCCAACGAGCAATGCCAACTATGGTTGGATTCTGAATATCGTCAGCAAGCTCTCTGCTAACGGCACAGCAGGTTTCCTGTTGGCTAATGGTGCATTGAGTGGCGACGGCACTGAGTTGGCTATCCGCAAACAGCTCATCCAGAACCACATCGTGGAGGCTATCGTCATTTTGCCTCGCAACATGTTCTACTCTACAGACATCAGCGTGACGCTGTGGATTCTGAACAATAACAAGAAAGCACGTACCATAGAGCAGAATGGTAAAATGGTGAAATATCGCAATCGTGAGAACGAAGTGCTCTTCATCGACCTGCGCCAATGGGGCGAACCCTTCGAAAAGAAATACATCCAGTTCTCACCAGAACAGATTCAGCAGATTGCCCAGAACTTCCATAATTGGCAGCGTGAGGGCTATGAAGAGACCTATCACAACGAGCCTGAATACTGCTACTCTGCCACCATCGATGAGATAGAGCAGAAAGGCTGGAGCCTTGTGCCCAGCAAATACATCGAGTTCCGCAATCGTGACGAGCAGATTGACTTCGATACAAAAATGAAGCAACTGCAATCAGAAATGCGTGACCTCTTGCAACAGGAGGAAAATAGCAAGCAGCAGTTAAAAGAACTGTTTAAATCATTAGGCTATGGACTCGAATAATCAAATCATCATATATCAGACAGAGGATGGACAGACACAGGTGGATGTCCGTTTGGAGAATGAGACTGTTTGGTTGACGCAGGCTCAGATGGCAGAGTTGTTTGAGAAGACCCCTCAGAATATCACAATGCATATTGGAAATGCATACAAAGAAGGTGAACTTGAAAAAGAATCAACCTGTAAGGAATACTTACAAGTTCAGCAAGAGGGCAAGAGGAAAGTATCTCGTATGGTTAAATATTACGACCTTGATGTTATTATTTCTGTTGGCTATCGTGTTAAGAGCAAACGTGGTACAGCTTTCCGTATCTGGGCACGAAAAGTCTTGAGAGAATACCTCGTTAAAGGTTATGCCGTCAACGAGCGTATGCGCAAGGAGCAAATTGGTGAGTTGCGACAGTTGGTAGGTATGCTTGGGCGCACCATACAGAGCCAGCCGCTACTTTTGAAAAGTTGGGCTATATGTTGTGATTCTTTCCAGTTCTTAAAGGATTGGAAAGAATCGTAATGTTATAAATACTTAAATAATCGCATATATTTAAATAAATTCTTTCCAATCCTTGCAATATTGGAAAGAATTGTATATATTTGCACCCATAAACAAATAGTGAGTTTAGCATTATGATAGAAAGACCACCGGTTATTACGGACCAAAACTTAGCAATTGTGATGCTTGATAAGTCCAAAAGGCCTAATGAAAAGTTGAGTGCGTTGATTGACAAAATCAACGACGATTACGAATATTGGGATACTGTCAAATATAAGAACCGCCCAGAAGGTTGTGCTTCTGCTCAGGAATTGTGGCTCCGTGTAAAGGCTTCAAGGATTTCATGTACTGTATTTGCATGGGATAAGTACAACGTGAATTTTGGACTTACCAATAAGATGCAACGGCTATGCCATGAGTTCGATATGAATTTTGGAGGCTCGTGGGAAACAACATCGGTCATACCCAGTGAGAGTAGAGAACGCTATCTTGTAAGTTCATTGATGGAAGAAGCGATTTTCTCCAGTCAGATGGAAGGTGCTGCTACTACTCGGAAAGTGGCAAAGGATATGTTACGCAGGCAAATTACGCCTAAGGATAAGTCTCAGCAGATGATAGCCAACAACTATCAAACCATTCGCTTCATTGTGGAGAATAAACATGTTCCTCTTACACCAGAGTTGGTTTTGCATATACATCAGCTTATGACGGATAATACGTTAGCCAATCCCAAAGATGCTGGAAGGCTTCGTGAAAACGATGAGGTGGTTGTGGAAGATGGCATCACTCATGAAGTTGTTCATCAACCACCTTCGTATAAAGAACTTCCTGCATTCCTTAAAGAATTATGCAGATATTTCAATGAGACCAATGCACGTGTATTTGTTCACCCTATCATTCGTGGTATCATCATCCATTTCATGGTGGCTTACATGCACCCCTTTGTTGATGGAAATGGACGTACTGCACGTGTTTTGTTCTATTGGTATATGCTGAAGCAGGGCTATTGGCTAACAGAATATCTGTCAATTTCCCGTGTTATTGCCGCCACTAAGAAATCGTATGAAAAAGCCTACCAATATGTAGAAGCCGATTACAATGATTTAGGCTATTTCATTGCCTATAATCTTAAAGTGCTTGACCAATCTTTCAAGCAGTTGCAAAACTATATCAAGAAGAAGCAAGAGGAGAAGGTGCTTGCAAACACCTTCTTGCAGTTGGGTGACATCAACGAGCGCCAGGCTCAGATTATCCGTATGTTTATGGAGAATCCGAAAGAGGTTGTTACGGTGAAGGATCTGCAGAATAAGTTTATGGTAACTCCTACGACAGCCAAGAGCGATATTGTGGGATTGTTGAAGCGTGGCTTACTTGATGAGATTGCATTTAATAAAGTGAAACGTGGATATGTAAAAGGACAAAAATACGATGATATCGTAAAAGACTTAGAATTCAGATGATAGAATACAAACGTTTAGGCGACTATATCAGAGAGGTGAATGTTCGTAATCGGGAATTGAAGGTTACGAAGCTTGTCGGTCTTACGATTGACAAGGCATTCATCCCTTCTGTGGCCAATGTAATAGGCACAGACTTGTCGAATTATAAGGTCATTCGAAAGGAACAGTTTGCTTGCAGTTTAATGCAGGTGAGCCGAGATGGAAAGATGCCTGTTGCTATGTTTGAAGAGGATGCGGCTATCATGTCGCCAGCCTATCCGATGTTTGAGGTAATTGACAAAACGGCATTGTTGCCTCAATACTTGATGATGTGGTTTTCTCGTAGTGAGTTCGATCGTGAAGCCAGTTACTATGCCGTTGGTGGTGTTCGTGGCAGTTTGACATGGGAAGACTTTTGCAATATGCAACTCCCTATCCCCTCCATCACTCGTCAACGTGAAATCGTGGAGGAATACGAAACGCTATCCCATCGCATTCGTCTGAATGAGCAGATGATTGAAAAGCTCGAAGCCACCGCTCAAGCCCTCTACCGCAAAATGTTTGTTGACGGCATCGATAAAGAAAACCTGCCAGAAGGCTGGAGAATTGCGACGCTGGGAGAATTCTGCGAAATAAACACAGATAATTATACTTCAAAATACAACCATTCGGTGATACGATATCTTGATAGTAGTAGTGTCACTGAGAATGATTTTGACGACTATCAGATTCTAAAAGTTGGTGAGGATGAAATACCAAGTAGAGCCAAAAGAAAGGTTAGGTTAAACGACATAGTTTATTCTACGGTTCGTCCTAATTTAAAACATTATGGGTTAATAAAGGGCGAAATAGACAATGTTGTTGTATCAACAGCCTTTGCTGTGATAAGGTCAAATAATCCTGATATATCCAATGAGCTTTTGTATATGTGGCTAATTGATGATACGAATACAGAATTACTTCAAGGTATTGCTGAGATGAGTAAAGCGACATATCCTTCTATCACGAACGATAATATTCAGGATTTGAAGATTGCAGTACCCCAAAAGATGGATGGGTTATTCAGTGAACTTAATAATCAGTTGGGAGTAATATTTGACTCAGTAGATATATATCACAGTGAGATAAAGAAACTCTCCGAACTTCAGTCCCTCTTATTAGCCAAGATGGGAAATTTAAAACAATAAGGATATGTCAGAAGACAAGAATATAAAACAACTGTATCTGGACTTCGACGAATATATTCGCCAAGGAGAACCAGAGAAGAAAGATAGAGCAGAAGCTTGGCGCGTGGCTATTGGCTTGCAGGCTGTAGATGGGCTGAAAACCTCAGAATATCTGCAAGAGACAGCACGTCGTAATATTG
>Ga0310694_10002615_pt1 | contig 18226 bp, 22 predicted proteins | sample 174DNAGHGhighgp2_FD_203884 | JGI IMG/M metagenome (GOLD analysis project Ga0310694, IMG submission 203884) | Sheep rumen microbial communities from Palmerston North, Manawatu-Wanganui, New Zealand - 1742 DNA GHGhigh gp2 (v2) (version 2) | ecosystem: Host-associated > Mammals > Digestive system... | reverse complement strand
TTCACCCGGTGGCCGTCTGCCTTATACTTCATGTACTTGGCCGTGAGCGGCACGCCGTCGTGGGTGATCTGCCAGAAGGCTATCCATTCGGGGCCGTGCGGACAGGTGGCCACACAATAGAGGCGCAGCACATCGGAGAGCCTTGCCCGCTGCTCGTCGTCCCACGGCAATGAGCGGAGCCACCTGACGAAGAGCGTCTGCTCGATGCCCTTCATCGAATCGCCTACGGTCTCACGCCTGAAGGTCAGTCGTGGCAGTGGCGGCGGTGCGGGTCGTGGTGGCGGTGGCGTGTAGTTCACGGGCACGTTATCGACCTCGATGCAATACTTTTTGCCGAGCCAACGGATAGCGTCGGGGAACGACAGCCGCTCGTGCTTCATCAGGAAGTCAACGGGACCGCCGCCCTCGCCCCGCCGCATACACACGAAGCAGTGGTAGGTGTTGCCGCCCCGCTTTGCGCTGACCGTCGATGGTCGGACGATGAAGTTGCCGTCGTGCTTGTCGTCGTGGAACGGGCAGAGTCCTGTGAGGTTCACGCCCGCCTTGCGGAGCGTCACGTTGCAGTCCCTCACCACGTCCTCAATCTTGGCCGCGTCCTGTACGCGCCGGATGATGTCGTCGGGAATCTTTGGCATAGGTCTGAAAAAGTCGGTTACTATAAAGGGTGCTGACCTTTTTACTATAAAGGGTGAGACCCTTTTTACTATAAAGGGTGAGACCCTTTTTACTATAAAGGGTGAGACCCTTTTTACTATAAAGGGTGGTTTTTTAATTCAAGCGGTTGAATTGGAAGATTCAACAGGTTGAGTTGTTACAAACCCTCGAGTCGGCCCTACGCAAATCCCCAAGAATACTCCCCAATACCCTGTATATAGGTATATAATATTTATACCTATATACAGGGTTTGGGGGTTTCGGGGGTTTGCTATAGGTGTAAAACCATAACGTGCGCGTGTGTGCGTGCGCGAAGGGTTTCTGAGGGTTTCTGGGTTTCACTCGTCGAATGGTGCTGTCTCTTGCGCTGCATCGGCCAAGCGCCTGGCCATGTCCTTCAGCTCGTCGATGCTCGACTTGAGGGTGTGCATGTTCGGTGCGAAGCACTTGCAGTTGCTCGCCATAGCGAGGATGGCTTGGTGGATGAATTCATTTCGTGTCATAGATGTTTTGGTGATTAAGTAAAGAATAACCGTGCTCCGTTGACAGATGTGCGATATTCATACTGCCGTGGGCTTCTTACTGATTCCTGCGTGGGGCTTTCTTTCTCGCCCGACAAACCTTATTAGCCCGCCTCGCGGTTGGGGCCATCTGTCAGCAGATGCACGTGTATTTCTCGTTTCTATATGTTGCGGGAGTGCTGCCAGTGGTAACCTTGTTTGCACCATCCGCGCAAATCTCTATCCTTTCGTGGTGTAAATGCGAACCGATGCAGATTGCCGTTGAAGTAGGCTTCATCATAGTCTGACTTATACACCCACCGAAACCCTTTGTACGGCTTGCCCGTGCGGATGCTCCTGAGTATGCTTGTGCGGTCGAGATGATAGAGTTTCATGGCATCCATGATACCTTCAAACCATCCGTTCAGTGTTCCGTCTGGGAAGATTGCCGCAATGGGCTTCGGTTTACGTCCTCGTTTCATCTGTGTTCAGATTGTGTCGTTCCGTCAAATACCATTTCAGCATCTCAAAAGCGCAGTCACGGAGGTTGGCTTGCGTGTTGGCGGCATAACCTTTGCCCTCGCCTTTGCATTCATATAGGATAGTCCAATTGTGATGAAAGTCACGATAGATGTAGATATGGCAGACGTTCCCTTCTATCTCGATGTATTCAGGCAGTTGCGCCAGCATTGCATCGGTACTCCATGCCGGTGTTCCTGTGGGGTCTTGACTCGTCACGGCTCCAGGATAGCAGCAAAGTCTGTATTGATCCTCGCCGTAGATTCTCTTCGGTGTGAAGATGTCGCTTGTCCACGTCATATCGCTTGTTTCAGCACTCAGTCCGAGGTCTCGCAGTGTGCGCGATTGTTCAAGCGTCGTACAAATGGTCTGAGGTACTTCCTATCTGTTTATATCCAGTACGTTCATAGTTCCTTGATATTATTCCTCGCTCATCGGAGCGAATGGTAAGTCATTGAGTATTGCGTCACACTGCTGGGTATCGAGCGTGTACCGATTATTAACAGGCAAGTGGAACACGCCACGGGAATTTGCCTCGTTGAAGTATTCCTTTGCCTTGGTCTCGCCTACGTGCATCCGCTTTTTCAGTTCCTTAACGATGTTGGTGTAGTAGTCGCTCATGGGTGGCGACATGAACTCCAGCAGACACTTCACGACAGCCTTCAGCATGACATCTTGCACGTCCTGTACCTTCGCCGCTACTTGCGGAGCCGCTTCGTCGTCGATCTCCACGGGCTGTCCCCAACCGCCGTCCACGCTGACATAATGGAAATACCAGTCATCCACGTCCTTGCCACGCGCCTTGTTCTGCTTCACACGGAAGTAGATGGGTGGCAGTTTCGGGTTGCGGTCGTGCTCCTTCAGTTCGGATTGCTTCACCTTGATGACGGTGAATATCTCCGACACCTTGCGCTGCGTGATACTGCCGAGCGTGCCCACGAGCTTGTCAACCATCGGGTTCTCATGCAGCACCGCCCACAGGCTCGTGTCGTAGTGGGTGGCCAGCATCATGCACTTGCGGATGATGGGCTGGCACTCCTTCTGGTCGTTGTAGTCCTCCACGATGTCGAGCATTCCATCCAGAAAGATGTCGGTCGGTTGCACCTGCCATATCGCCTTCAGTATCTTCTTCCAGCGGTCGAGAGCCAGTTCCGTGTCGCGCAGTCGGAGTATCTTCAGGTGCTGCTTCGCTACGTCCTTGGGCACGCCCGACATCGACAGGATGCGGTTCTTGAATCCGATGGTGTCGTCTTCGCCCTGCTCCGTATCGACGTAGAGGATGCACGTCGGCACCTCCTGAAAGCCCTCGGCACCGTTCACCTTGTGGCCTACCTTGCGGGCAATGGTCTTACCGAACTGCCCGCCCAGCGTCGCCGCAATGAGTTGCGCCATGAGTCCCGTCTTGCCGTTGCCAGGCTTGCCGCTGACGATGTGAATCTCACCCACGTCGGCAAAGGCCACGTCGTTGCGCTCCAGCGTGTATCTTGGCGGTCGGTACGGCTTGTCGAAGTCGAGGAAGTCATCATCGACATTCGCCCCGAACCAGTCATCACCTTTCAGGAAGTCGGGAGCGGGTGGCAGTGGTGTCTGCTCTCCCGGCAGGGGTATCTTGTTTTGTTCGTTGCTCATAGTTCACTTGATGTTATTCGTCGCGCTTAAAGGTGAAGCCGTCCTTGATGCAATTACGCTCGAATAGCTCGCTGCGCTCGGTTTTGTCGTCGAAATAGATGACGTATCTGCCCGGCTGACCTTCGGAGCAGTCCATATCGAGCATGTAGCCGCGCTTCAGGGCACTGCATCGGTGGTGTAACTGGCTGCGGGTGTAGGGTATCATTACAACGACCTTCAGCTTCGTCTTGCGCTCGAGCCCGTAGATGATGCGCCGCTTCTCCTTGCTGATCATTTCCTTGCGGTTCTCGCTGCGTTTCTTTAGCGAGGCTTTCCATCGCTTCGGGTGCTTCCGTTTGGCGGTGTCCTGTGGCAATTCTCGCAGTCCTTGGCGGTATTCTTCCCACCGCCGTCGGTTGCCCTCCAGTGTTGCCTCACTGGGTGCGTGGCCTCGCTTGCGGTCGTAGCAGCCGTTGCGCTCGTTGGTCTTGGCCATCGCCTTCGTCTGCCGTCGCTTGATAGCCCGCCAGCCCTCCTCGCTCTTGGTGAGGTGGAGTTCACGGGCGAAGCAGTGGAGCTTGTAGAGACTGATGCCCATCGCTTTCGCCAGCCGCTTATTCTCGATGGTGGGGAACCACTGGCAGAGCCACTCGCGCTGCTCATCGTTGAGCACCCGGCGGTGTACCTTGCCACGGGTCATCTCAGTCTGTCCTGGGTATGGGGTCATATTCGTCTGTCAGTCTTAAAAAGTCCTTGGTGTGGATGCTGTCGAAGAGGTGCATCTGACTTGGCATCGTCGAAATCCAGCGGATGAGCTGCCGCGTCTTCAGTTCGTCGGTGCCCGTGCGGTCTTCAATCATTAGGATGAGATTCTTCCACCAGTCGCTCTCCGTGGCCAGGTCGTCGTCGCGCTCCGAGTGCCGGGTGTCGCGTGTGGCCCGCTGCGCCCATTTGCGGGCAGCCTTGATGAGCTTCCGCATTTCCTTAAAATAGGAGCGGTCGCGGTTGTCGAGCGGAGTCTTTACCTTGGCCAGCAGGTCGTCGATGTCGAGCAGCATGGAGTCTATCACGTCGGCCAGCACCGTCGTCAAGTCCATCATCACGGCCACCGTCTCGATGTGCCGGTGCAGTTCCTCGCGGGTCAGTCCCGTGGCCTGAATGAGGTGCAGTGCGTCAATGATGGTGTCCCACTGCTTGCGTGTCTCGTCGGTCATCGCTTCCAGTTGCTATTCATCAGTTGCGGATGCTGATTAGGCATCCCGTTGCGTTGATGCTCAGAGAGCCACCCTGTCGGGCGACTCTCCGGGAAATAGTCAGAATGGTAGGTCTTCATACGTCGGGTTTCCGTTAGCGTCAACTTGTGGCGGGAATGGTGGGAACGGTGCTTGTGCCGCCATCGCCGGTGCCGCCGTCGGCTGAGCCTGTGGCGGTGCCTGGTGGGCTGCTGGCTGCTGTCCCTGCTGTCCCGCAATCTCGAACTTATAGCACCGAATATTATTGATGGTCACCTTCGTGCCATCCTGCTTGTCGTACTCCCTAACGCCGTGACTGAATCCGACGCGGCACTTCAGCTCGTACATTAGCACGCACTCGCCATTCTCCACGACCACCTTGCCGTCGGCACCCTTTTTCAGGTACGCGCCAATCTGTGCCATGATGTTCGTGTCCATCGTCTCAAGCAGCACCCTGTCCGGCCACCGCTGGTCGCCCGTCTCGAAATACTCAAACACGAAGGGCAGCACTTTCCACTCACCCTTCTGTGAGGTGCCCGACCTTACAGGCAGCACCCTCGAAATTCTTCCTTCAAATTCCATGTCTTGTTACTATTTAATATTGGGGTTGTTCTGCATCGCATGCTTCATCAGGATTTCCTCCACGTTCATGCCGTAGGCGAGGTGGTGACTCTTGATAAACATATCGAGTTTCTCGGCTACGACATTGCCGAAGCCGCGTATCTTCTCAAACTCTTTTTTGGGGTGCATCAGTGCGTCGCCCACGGTGGCGTTGCTCGAGCCACCCACAATCTTCATAATAGATAGTACACGGGTGGGCAGGCCTGTCTTGTCGATGGTTAGCGGAAGCATTAACGACTGATAGACGGCCTCGGAGTATGGAATGGTCACCGTTGGGTCAATAGGTTTGCGCTTGGAGGTCTGTGCGAGGTCGCCCTGGGTGATGTGTGATGTGGTCTTGGGGGCTTTCGCCTTGGGCAGTACATCGCCCTTGCTGACGTTCTTCGGTTCTGTATCCGGGTTCTCTTTTGCCTCTACAGGTTTCTCTGAAGAGAGGAACCTGGCGAGCTTCGCCGTGGTGTCTGCCAGCTTCTTCGAGGTGCTGGCGAGTTGGTTCTTCAGGGTGGCGATGGTGCTGGCATCCCTGGTGCGACTCTGCTGTAGGTCTTCTACTTGTGCCGTCAGCCTTGCGGCTTCCTGGATAGCGTCTCCCTCCTTCGGCCATGTGGCACAGGCGGTCATGAGGTCGGTGATGGTGTCGCGGTCGAGCCAGTTGAGTTTGTTGAGTCCCACGTGTACGAAGAACCCCTCAAGCAGTTCCTGAAGGGTGAAATACATGTAGCCGTTGCCTTCCACGTTGAGTAAATAACCGTTCGGTACCGTCTGTACGCTTACTTTTGTTAATTGTTTCTTAGCCATATTACTTTTGCTTTTTATTGGTTTTCTTTTGTTTCTCTCTCTTGTATTTGGTCTGGTCGCCTCCGCGTCGCTCAATCATTTCGATGCCGTGATGCTTCAGCCGTTCCTTCGCCTCGCGCCGTGCTTCTGGTGACTTGGCCAGCCGCAGGGCCTTGGCGATGGTTTTTACCATGTGAGGGGATATGCCCAAATCTTCGGCTATGTCGCCGTCGATGCCGATGGGATATTCGTTGATGAGTGTGAAGAGCACGTCGAGGGAATCGTCGGTTACTCCGATGTAGTGGCCGTTTGTCTCATCCTCATAGAGGCGCTCGTTGCGCCCGTTGGCAATGCCGGTCACAGCCTTCAGCCGCCACTCCAGTTCGTCGATTTCCTTCTGGTGTGCCTCGCGCTCCTTGGCGAGTTGGTCTTCCAGCCGACAGATTTTGCTTATCAGGATGTCGTCACTCGGCTGCTGCTCGTCTCGCTCTTTGAGGGTTTGCCGTAATTTTTCGTTCTCCCATTTCAAGTTGGTATTTTCAGCAGATAGTTTGTCTTTTTCTTCCAATAGACTGAGATTGTCGCAGAATATCTTGCGGTCCTTATACACCACGCGGTCGCGATAGACCACGCGGTCGCGATAGACCACGCCGTCGCGATAGACCACCTTTGGCTCCGACTGCTGGATGTGTCGGTTGATAACGCCGCCACTCTGCTTGCAGTCGCCTTGCACCTCCATAGTATTCACCACGCCACCGTGCATATAGACATTGCCCATGCACGTCACTTGCTGAACGACTCCGCCGTGAATGTGCAGGTCGTCCATCGCCACTTGCTCTGCCATACGCTTAAAGACTGCCAGCCAGTCCACACACCAGCACCAGCACCAACGGTGCCACGATGCCATATATTACATACTCCCTGCGGGTGAAGTTCTCACTCATGATGTCCTTCCCCATAATCTCCAGAAACTCTTTCATAGTTGTACTTTTTTAGTTATTATTATTATTATTATCTCGCTGCTGTGCCTCGCGTTTTTCCGCGATGTCAAACACTTCTCCGCACTCCATACAGAACGCCACACCGGGATAGAAACAAAGACTATCCGCGTCTGCTCCGCACGAAGGACGTTTTATAGTCGCAATATCCATGCTCATCTGTTTCGTTTTTACTGTGCCTTGCGGTTTTTCCGCAAGGATTCAATTTGTCGCCGTAGCCGGACTCGAACCGGCACCGTCAGTCTGAAGGCCTTCTGGCTGAATGTGCCACCGTTACACCATACGGCGAATCGACACCCCTCTGCGTTAGTGGCTTGGGACACGCATTGCCAACTGGCAATGGCCGCATTAATACCATGTCTGTCTGGAAAGACTTTCCGCTCTTTTTCTGCTCGCCTGGCATGCTACCATCGCCCTCTGTATGCGAATTAGTGTTCTTTGCTTCGGCTCTTGCTGAGTCGGTAGTATCTTTCCGTCGGAGCCCTTCCCGTCCTCAGCCTCACGGCCACGGCCATACGGCCTTCATGGGGGCCAACGGCTTTCGCTTGTCTACTAACCATCGCCAGGGTTGCTCCCTCTCTTTATGTTTCTTTATTCTGGCCTTCGCCAGTGTTCATTAAGTCAAAGAACCACTCTCCTTTCATTCCTTGCGGAAGGTGAGGGAATCGAACCCACGAGTCATTGCTGACTTACTCCTTAGCAGAGAGCCGCCTTACCACTCGACCAACCTTCCTCTTGTACTGTGCCTTGCGGTTTTTCCGCAAGGGTCATTGCGTCCTTATCTCCCTCAGCCGCCCCTCACGTATGAGCCTGTTAATCTTGTGCTTCGGGTAGGCCCACGACCGCGATTCCTTCACCGTCCCGTCGGCCAACACAATCCTCACCTTCTCCCGTGGTATCAGCTCCCCATGCCTCCGTAGCCATTCCGGCGTGAACATACTGAACTGTTTGCACATGTCTTCAGGCGACAGCCATACCTCGTCGGCACCCTCCATCACATCTGCCACGGTCTGCCTAACCGTTGCTATTATCTCCGCTCTCAGCATCCTGTCCATAGTCCTTGCTTTTACTGTGCCTTGCGGTTTTACCGCAAGGTCATTATACCATCACTTCAACCTCTTATAAGCAATCGTCAACCGTTCCCCGGTCTCGACGCGCTCGAACTCCATACCCTCCAGCCGCTTCAGCGTAGCAAACTGCACCCTGGCACTCTCCACGGCCTTCTCATTCGGCAAAACAAACACACCCATCTGCCCTACGCTGATGCCCCTGATGTCGTCTCGTGTTACTCTGTCTGTTACCATGTCGTTTCTTAATTTTACTTAATTAGTTACTCGTTTTGCAACAACTTGGCAGAAAAAGCCGTATATTTGCAATCCGACACCCTCGCAAAGTGTTCGCAAATTGGCGGTTATCCGCTTGTGAAAAGACGGCCTCCCGTCTGACGGCTATTTTCTTGCCTCGTTGTAGTGTTAATTACTTACGGGTGCAAAGATACAAACTAAAATTGAAATGTGGAGCATTATGGTGCAAAATGGGTCAACTTTTAAGATTTTTTAATTAAGATATAGGTCAAAATGGGTCAAATAGACAAAAAACTGAAGAATCAGCTCTTTAAAGTCGCCGTTGACTACATATACAAAGAGCACCTTGCCAGTGGTCAGGGAGAACTGGCTAAGAAAATCGGAATTAGTGATAGTGCCCTATCTCGAATCATGAATGACAAAAAATTTGTAGGAGATGATACACTTCGCAAGATGAACGAAGCATTCGGTGGTATCTTCAACATGGCCTACTTCCGTGGTGAAGACCCTCACTGCTTGCTGATGGAAGATTTACTTTACTACAAACAGCATCCAGAAGAGCGGCTTGTATTCGAGAGACCTAATGGTGACAATCCGGCACTGCTGGGTTCAGCAAGTGCCGTCCCTGCTTCTTCGTACGTTGACCCTTCCAGTGCCATCAACGCCGCCATCGCTGCTTACGCCGAACTCACCAACCGTCTGAAGCAAGAAATGTCCGACCGCCTTGCCGATAAAGACGCCATCATTGCCGAGAAACAAGCCCGCATCGCAGCCCTCGAACAAACCGTCGCCGACAAAGACGCTATCATTCGTGCCCGCGACTCCCGCATCCTCGAACTGGAGCGTAAAATTGCCAATATTAACGCCTCAGACCTCTCCCGCTATCCCTTCGCCATTGGCGCAGCGGAAGAACAAAACAACTCAAATGTTTCCCCATACCAAACGGAAACACCTCGCAAACACCCATAAACACTAACATTATGCTTTATCTGTTCGAATCCCAACGGAATCACCAGGCAAAGATTCGGGCACCGCCTTAAAATGGCGGCGGTGCCGATGAATAAATGGGATTTGGCGAGATTCTTGGAGATATGCAAAAATGGTTTAGAATGGTCTGAAATGGTTTTATAAAGCAAATGTTTCCCCATAGTTTCCCCAGATGTTTCCCCACTTTTTTACTTTAACTTAAAACTAAGAATGAAATGATAAAGACAGCAATAATATATAATCATCGGGGCAGGTTCGCCAAGGACGGGTCGGCCCCTATAGAGGTGCGGGTGACGATCAACCGACGCGCGTACTATATCAATACAGGCGTGAGCGTGTGCCCGCGTGAATGGAAGTTCGGGCAGATTGTCGGGCGAGAAGACTGCGTTGAGAAGAATGAGCGGCTGAGGATTATGCTGGAGCGCGTGGATAGGATTGTGAATGAAAGACTGGCGGATTGCTCGGAAGATGACATCAATTTCGAGAATGTTCGAAAGTTGGTGTTCTCGCCTGACTCTCGGCGGAAGGCCAAGGATGCTGAGGATATGCTGGAGTGGATGAAGAATGAGATTGACAAGCTGGGCGTGCGGAAAGGGACGGCAGCGCATTACAGGGTGTCGGTGGCCGCTCTGGTTGAGTCGGGTATCATGCGGAAATGGTCGGACTTGACGGTTGAGAACGTGCATAAATGGGATGCTTTTCTGCACAGCATCAAGAAACATCAGACGGACGCGGAGGTGAAGGCTGGCAAGCCTGTGGAGTATATCAGCCAGGCGACTGTTCGAAATTATCACAAGGACATCAAGGCGTTGCTTGGTCGGGCTATGAAATTCGGGTTGATAAAGGCCAATCCGTATGATCGTATGCGTGGAGAGATTAAGCGCGGCGACGTCGAGACAGTGGAGTTTCTGACTAAGGAAGAATTGGCGAGGATTGAGGGGCTAACGCTCCGTGAAGGGTCTATGCTGGCCGCTGCGCGTGATATGTTCGTTTTTCAGTCTTACACGGGGATGGCTTACAGTGATATGCAGGCCTTCTCGTTGGAGAAGTGCCGACATGAGGGTGATCGGTGGCTGATGGCAGGACAAAGGGTCAAGACAGGTGTCACGTACTACGTCCAGCTGCTGCCACAGGCGTTGGCCGTGGTGCAACGCTATGGTGGATCATTGCCGCATGTGGCTGTGCAAACTTACAACAGGAACCTGAAGCGTATCGCGGAAGAGACGGGAATCACTAAGCGACTGACAAGCCATGTAGGGCGGCATACCTTCGCCACCTGGGCACTGCATGAAGGCGTGGCCTTGGAGCGGGTTTCGAAGATGTTGGGGCACTCGAAAATTACGCAGACACAAAGATACGCGAAGGTGCTGGCGGAGGATGTGTATGGGGAGTTTGACAAGCTGGGGGAGTCGCTATGATATAGCGACGCACGAGAAGGCTGGTAACTTTAATAATAACAATATTAAAACAAAAGGACTATGAAAAAGACTATGTTGTTGATGATGACGGCAGCGGTGCTGCTGACAGGTTGCACGGAACATGTGCGGATGAATGACATGGAAGATGCCGTCGTGGCAGAGAGGCGCGTGACGTTCGAGGTCAGTAATGGCGACTGGAATATTACGAGAGCGTTGGAGGCTGACGGTGTGACGATGACCGACTTGTGGCTCTTCGACTACGTGGACGGGGCTCTTGTCAGGACGGCGCATAAGGTCAGCACCGATGCCGATTTCTCGTCGCCTTCCATGAGCCTGCAATACGGCGAGCACACTATCTATTTCGTGGCCTCACGCGGCAAGACACCCAACGTCGACGGCACATCAATCACCTGGGCGCAACCATCGGATACCTTCTGGAAGGCAGTCAGCGTCAATGTTGGCAGCAGTTCGTCGTCGGTGGTGCCCGTCACGCTCGACCGCGTGGCGACAAAGCTCAGGGTGGCTGTTACCGACGAGGTTCCAGATGGGGTGGCGGAGATATGCGTGGTGCCTGACGTTTGGTGGTACGGGATCGATTATATGACGGGGGCTGCGATGTTATCGCAGGGAATCGAAAGAAGTGTTGCCGTGCCGGCATCTTATGTTGGAACAACGGGACAGCTGGCTGTGAGTGTCTTCGGCATGAGCGACAGTGACGAATGGACGACCGACGTCACAATTAGAGCCAAAGACGGCAACGGGAATGTTGTCGGTATCGTCGCTCTTGATGATGTGCCGTTTGAAAGGAATAGGGCGACCAACGTCAGCGGCTCTCTGTTCGCTGCTGGTACGACGTTCAGCGTGAGTCTGAATGATGCTTGGACAGATAGTTATGATTTAGAATGGTAGGCCATGAGAAAGATATTTTTTGCTTTGGTTGCCGTCTTGGTATGTGGCTGCGAGAAAATGGTGATTGATAACGACGTGTATAGTAAAGGCGACAACGGCGGCAACGTGACGCTTCATATCACGCAGACAGAGGGCGCAACGAGGTCGTCGGTACTCAGTGACGTGTGCGGCAGACTCAACGTGGCCGTCTTCGACGCTGGCGGACAGAAGGTCAAGGCTATTGCGCAGACCATTGCCGACGCAGGCTTCGGTTCTGTCAGTCTGTCATTGACAGCAGGGAGCTATACCGTGGTGGCTATCGGCCATAATTGTACAGGCAGTGCCACCGTTACGAGCGCAGACAAGGTGACGTTTCCTAACAATAAGGTGACGGACACCTTCAGCTATTTTGGCCGTTTGACGGTTACAGGCGACCGTCAGGACGTTGACATCAGGATGAAGCGAGCTGTGGCGATGATACGCCTGCACCTGACTGACGAGATGGCGGCAATGAATGATGTCGCCCAGTTCAAGTTCTACTACCTCGGTGGAAGTTCTACCTTTTCGCCGTCCGCTGGCTATGGTTGCGTGAACAGTAAGCAGACAGAGTATCGGGCGTTCAGCGACGACGGTGTGTATTGCCTTTATACCCTGCCCCATGCCGCCAATGATGTACTGACCAAGATGACCGTCACGGCATTGGATGCCAGTGATAATGCGCTCGGGGAGATTATTATCGAAGATGTGCCAGTGACCGTCAATCGCGTGACTGACTGCACAGGCAGTATTACTGGAGGTGGCGGAACGGTGACGGCCACAATTCTTGTCGACGCCGAGTGGGACGGGACCAACGAATACCGATTCTGATGGCCGCGACAAAGACGCGGCATACGGAGAAGGAGTGGCTGCGACAGAGACGCATCTTGCTAAAAAAAATGAGAGTAGGAGAAGGGAGTAACGGATTGTTACTCCCTTCTCGCTACTACTGAAGCGGCCCTGTTCCCTGGAATGCGAAAGTTCCTTGCGCCAGGCTCCCAGTGTTGGCTTTGATGTCGGCAGTGGTCAGTATGGCCTTCCCCGTCAGCGTACTCGTGCTTGTGCCGTCGCTCGCAGTGAACGTCAGGTCAAACGTCTGCCTCACCAACAGCACATTGCGCACTTGTGGTGCTGCCAGTACCAGGTAGCCAACGTTGATTGACCACTCCGAGCGGCCTGCAACAAACTCTTTCCACGTCTGCTGTGTCGCGCTCGCTTTCTCGATGACATCGCACTTGGTTTTGATGTCGTTCGACTTGATGCGCGTCGAAGCCAGAGCCGTGCCGTTCTGCGCTATGATTACTGTAATATCTTTGCCTGTCATATCTCAGATTATTTGAACGTTACTAATTCGCCGTAACCTTGACGGCGTGTCGTTCTGTTGGCCACCAGCAATATCTGTTCGCCGCTGACGCTTGCCGAGAGTTCGATGCCCCTCATGCCTGAGCCTTCGAGAGCATTCGCTACGTTCGCCGTCTGCGCCTGGTTGAGCACTATTTCGCCTGCATTAAGTCCGACGATGCCGCTTCCGTCCACAATCCCGAGTATGTTGTCGCCGCTGTAGGAGTTTCCCTTAATCTGACCGCCATTGGCGTAACCTGTTGCCGAATGGATGCTTGCAATAGTACTTACCATCGTTGCCGTGCTTGCTGCTGCTGCTGCAATAAACGCCCAGATGTTCGACTTCGTTGTCGTGTCCGTACCAAGGGCACCGGCGAAAGCGGACGCCACGGTGGCGATAGCCTGTGCCACGATGCCTGCAACCTTGGCGCCTGGGTCTTCTATGCTTGAAAGAGCACTACCGACGCTTCCGATGGCCGACGCTGCCTGCTGGAAGTCCTTTGTGGCCGTGTTGGCATCCTTGCCTGCCTCTTTGAGGCCGCCGGTCTTGAAGTCTATCTTAATGGGTTCGATACCCAACTCTTTCAGCTTGGCGTTGATTTCTTCTTGCAAGGCCTCCCACGTCGAGTCGGGTATGTCTATGCCTTTGGCGATTCGCTCCTGAAGTCCCGAATAGTCAACGGTCAAGCCTTCGAGACCGTTCTTTAGTGCCGTCTGTAGCAGGGTGTGGAGGGTGTTCTCGTCTACCTGCATCTGGTCGAACTTGATTTCAGCCTGAATGGTCTGCTTGTAGGCTTCAAATCCAGTCGGCTTGGTTGGCACGGGTAAGGATGGATTCTGCAATCGGTTGACAACTTCTTGTTGCCTGTCTACGTCCTTCTGAGCCTTATAGACGGCGGTAGCCGAGCCGGTGGCTTGCGCATCGGCGAGTTTCTGCTGCGCGTCGGCGAGCTTTTTCTGTGCCGACTCCAACTCACGGGCCGCTTTCTTCGACGCCTCCTGGGTATCGGTGAGGGACTTCACCTCTTCGGAAAGCTGTTTGATTTTCTCAGCGGCTTGTTTGGATGCTTCCTTATATGCTGGGTCTTTATATGTCGCATAGGCATCGTTGTAAGCATCGAAAAGGCGTTCTTGGGCAGACATCTCCTTTTTCTTGTTGTCGAGCGTCGAGTCAAGGCCAGCCTCCAGTCGTATGCTGTTCTTCAGCAGCGTCTCTGCATAGGTGCGTTCCGCTTCCGCCACTTTGTCGGCAGCACGCTCCTGCGGTGTTGCTGTGTGGGTGGTTGATGTTGAGACGATTCCGCCCAGCCCTTTAATATCGGCTTTAGTTTGGGTAATCTGCTTGTCGAGATTCTTGCTCAGGTCGGTGTCGCCGGCGGCGATGGCTTTCTTTCGTTGTTCCTGGAGGTCTTTCAGCTTCTTGGTGAGCGATGTGATGCTCTGCTCGGCCTGCTTGGTGTCGATGTTAGCTTCAGCAGGTTTCAGGATTTCTTTGGCAACCTGCTGATATTCCTGGAGTTGCTTTGTCGCACCGTCTATTTGCGATTGCAGGCGGCTGGTGTCGTCGGTGCCGAATCGCTTAAACAGCTGTTCGATGCGTGCTTTGTTTTCTGGCGTATAACCGTTTCCCTCGCCACGACTGCCAGCGCGGTAGCTGTTCAACAGGTTAATATACTCCTGTCTTTCCTTGATGAATCGGTTGAAGTTGTTGACTTGTGTCTTGTAGAGTCCATGACGTTTCCCTTCTGATGTGTTTTGCAGGGTATTCGCCATGCGGTCCACCTTCTCTTTTCCTCCCTGCCGGTTGTAGGCAGCTTGAAGTCTGCCAGCTTCGGTGAATCGTGCTATGAGCGGCTCGAGGGCGTTCTTGATGAATTTGAGGGCACTTATCTCCCACGACGTGAACATGCTCACACCTGCTTCCTGTAGCGGCATGAGCGTGCGTCCAAGGGCGTCCATCGCGTTCTTGAGGTCTACGTCGGCCTTTGTGGCGCGGTCGGCTGCCGTCTCTACATAGTCGCCCGCCTTGGCCATCTGCTCGCGGATAATGGCTCCGACGGCCTTGGTCATGTCGCCCGTCTCAGCCATCTTGTCTTTGACTTCGGTGGCACTCAGTCCGAGGTTGTCAAGGATCATGAGCGACTTGCGGCCAAGACCTGTCACGATGGAGTCCACCATGTAGTCTACCGATTGCCCAGTGTCCTTGGCTTTCTGCTGGGCAAAGGCGAGCATCGTGCCGAGTTCGTCGAGCGGCAGCTTGAAGTCATTGAACTTCACGGCCGCCTTCATCAGCTCGATGTCTGTCACGGTGCCGTGGGTAGCATCGCGCAGTCCTTGCAGGATATCGCCTCGACCCAGCCGCTCGAAGGCATTGCGGATGCCCTCACCCTGTTTGGCCAGTTCCACGCCCTGCTTCACCATGTCGCCCATCTCGCTGGCCAGTCCTGCGAGCATACCGGCTCCCTTGGTCATCAGATTACCGCCGAATACGGCCAATGCACCCTCCATTTTGCTACCGATGCCGGAGAGGAAGCCGCCGCTGGATGCTCCAGTGTCTGGAGCTTTCGTGTTAGACAGTTGGCGGTTTAAGTCTTCGAGTTCCTGTTTGGCCGCTATCGTGCGTTGCCGGAGCTGGTCTATTGACTTAGCCAAAGCCTGGCCTAAATCTGACTTCTGCACATCGGCAGACATTTTGTTATATTGCGTGGATAATTCGACAAAGGCCGATGTCATCTCGCCGATGCGTCCGCGGGCTGTCTTGCTCTGGGCCTCCATCTTGCCTATTCCGCGAGTATATTCCACCACCGATTTATCGACATGGTTAAAGGTCTTGCCAGCGGCTTGAAGGGCTTGCTCCAGATGTTGCATCCCCTGTTGCGCCTGCTTCAGACTTGAATTATATTCTTTGTCGTCAACTTTGAGTTTGAGAACCGATGTTCCAGCCATACGTTATGATTTAAAAAGTTTGTCAAATTCCTCATCTACCATCTTTGAAAGATTCTCTAAAGCTCTCTGCATAGATGGTTTTCCAAGTGTGTTCATAAAGTTGCGTGGTGCAATGCTGCCGCGATAGTAGTCGCCTTCCTCCTGAAGTCTAAAGAAAGTGCTATTGTTTCCGCGCCTGTCCCATTTACCGTTTCTGCCGTTAGCATATCGTGGGTGAGTACCGCTGTTGATGAAGCGAAGGATAAAATTTCTCTCGTCAGGACCATAGTGCAACATATCATCAGTTCGATTGCTGCGTATCATCCTGTTGCCGCCTCGCTGACCTGGACGCAACTTTCGGGGTGCTTCATAGCTGTTTTTGCTGCCAGATTTGCTGCCATCCAAGATACTAACTATACCACCAAGATATTTTGACGCGATGTAACGCTTCACGGCTCCGCGCGTCCCACGAGGATCACCGTTGGCGAATTTCAGTCCTCCGGCGATGTCGTTGCGGACACGCTTCAGTTCTTGGAAGATGAGCTCACGAAGTCGTTTGCCCATCTCCGAATCAACCGTCATGCAAGCCTGTAAAGCGTGCATTTGATTCTCAAGAATTTGATTATTTATATCAATACTTATGGCCATAAAAAAATGCCCGATTAGCTGTTACACTAATCGGGCATTATGATGTCGTGGGTTTACTTTATCCCTCTAATTCTCCGCCCTGTGTGCCGCCGCCGTCGGTCACGTCCTCAGTGCCTTCCACCTCGGAGCCCGTGATGGGATCGACGCGCTGCCAACTGACTTCGCTGGCGAACTTGTCGCTGTACTTCGACGATACGGAGCAGCCCAGACGGGTCTTCTGCTTCGATGGCACTACCATGTCGGCAGTAGCGGCCTTCTTTACCGTGCCGTCCTGGTTGAGCTCATCCTTGGCAGATGCTCGCAGATTGGGATAGAGGAACAGGAACTCTTCGCCGACGGGCACACGGAAGCCCTTCAGCAGATTGTTCTGTGCGGCCTTCATATACTCCGTGACGGCTGCACGCATGATGCTGGGCGTGATGTCGGTGTTCTGACACGCCTCGCGGATCACCTCGTCGAAACTGAGCGTACCGTGGGGCACTGGCACGGCATAAAAGGAATGGGTGCCTACTTTCTTGTTCTCGAGAACTTTGTACTTAATTTTTGCCATGATACTTTGAGTTTTGAGTTTATATACTATTAGTTCGGAGTTAATATACTATTTTCTCGCTAATAATATACTAAAACCTTTGCAGGGGTTTACTTCAAAAAAGAAAAAGAGACGGAATGGCAAAATTATTCCGTCTCTTTTTCGTCTGTCTGACTGTTGAATGCTTTCATCAAGGCTTGCATGTCGGCCACTTCCTCCTCGCTAATGGGTGGCTCGTCGTAGTCATCGTCATCATCATCGAAGAGCATGGGGAACATGTCGGACACGGTCTTGCCCTTGGGGTCGCGCATGGCGAACATCGCGGCGTAGGCGCACTCGGCGATGAGTTGATGCTTCAGGCGGTCACGCTGGCGGTAGCCTCGAATGATGCGGCGTACCTCCCAGAAGCGGAGGTCGTAGAGAAATTCACGGCGAGGGATGCCTATCTCGCCCACGAGCAGTTGGTAGATGTCGTGGGCGGTGGTTAGTTTTTTGCCTTACCCTTTCCTTTCGCTGGCTTTTCGGCTGGCTCGCCCTTGGGGATGTTGTAGAACTTCGCCCAAAGATTGATAATAGTGCCGAGGGCTTTGCCGAGTTCGATGGGTGTGGCCTCGTTCATCAGGTCGGTGTCCTTGATGGGCGCGTCTTCGTCTTTGCTCTGATAGTAGGCCATGACAGCGGCCAGCACGAGGTAGATGCTGCGCTTAGCGTCTGGCATCCGTGCGGGCTGAGCGTTGACGCAGGCGATGGTCTCCTGGATGATGGCGGCAATGTCTTCGCCCGACAGGTCTTTGTAGGCGATTTCGGTGGCGTAGCAGTAGCCCAATGTGACGGGCTTGCCTGCAATGGTAATTTCTTCGTGGATCATAGTTCCGATATATTTTAAATGATGGTTGCGATACTATCGCAACATACTGAACGTTAAAAAACGGGCGACGGGCGTACTAACGGCCCGTCGCGCTTTTATGTGAGTGAGCCGGGAATTAGCGGGCCGTAGCCGTTGATGGTGCCGCTGTAGGTGGCCTGCTGAGAGACTTGGCCGGTTGCCTGCACGTTGGTCATCTTGCCCTGACCAGAGCAAATGACGATGCCCATCGTGCGGTTCTGCTCGCCGCTGGCGAGGGCTATCTTCCAGTTGATGATTTCGTCGTTGACCTTGCCTTCCATGTCGGCAAAGGTCTTGCCGGTGTCGGTGCCGCTGGCAACGAGGGCAGAGAAATTGATGTCGTAGGTGCGGCCTA
>Ga0310694_10002614_pt1 | contig 18227 bp, 15 predicted proteins | sample 174DNAGHGhighgp2_FD_203884 | JGI IMG/M metagenome (GOLD analysis project Ga0310694, IMG submission 203884) | Sheep rumen microbial communities from Palmerston North, Manawatu-Wanganui, New Zealand - 1742 DNA GHGhigh gp2 (v2) (version 2) | ecosystem: Host-associated > Mammals > Digestive system... | reverse complement strand
TATTGTTTCCATTTGCCCGAGCTGTTTTTTACTCTTTTCAATAACTTCCGGATCGGCATTTTGCGCCATTAAATCATATTCAGCATCAATCAGTTGCAAAATTTCCGGCTTTAAGTGAAGTTTTATCACGCGGCTTTCATAATAAACCGGACGTGTTGCACCATCTTCCACCGCTTGTGTCATATCATAAATATCGATATAATCGCCAAATACCTCTCGCGTGTTGCGGTCATCAAGAGAAAGCGGCGTGCCGGTAAAACCAATATATGTTGCATTCGGTAGAGAATTACGAATAATTCGCGCTGTACCGACTTTGATATTTCCGTCTTTATCTATCTTTTCGCTTAAGCCATATTGCCCGCGGTGTGCTTCATCTGCCATAACGATAATATTGCGGCGTTCTGACAATGGCTCAGCTGATTCTTCAAACTTTTGCATTGTGGTAAAAATTATACCATTTGCTTGTCTTCCGTCCAGCCAATCTTTCAACCCTATATCATCTTTTGAAGAATGCTCCGTAATTTTGCGACAAGTTGCCTGCACCGGTTCTTGGCGCAAAAAGTCTTTGCATTTAGCAAATTGTGTATACAGTTGGTCATCCAAATCGTTACGATCAGTAATGACAACTATTGTTGGACTATTTAATGCACTTTGCAACAGATGTGCATAAAACACCATAGAAAGCGACTTTCCGCTACCTTGCGTATGCCAGAACACACCGCCTTTACCGTCAGTTTGTGTCGCGTGTTTGGTTGATTCAATCGCTTTTTTAACTGCAAAATATTGGTGGTAACCGGCTAAAATCTTTGCCGCACCTTTGTTTTCGTTAGAAAAGCAAATAAAGTTTTTCAAAATATCCAGCAAGCGTGATTTTTCAAAAATTCCGTTAAAAAACGTGTCAAACTGCGCATATTTGGTGTTTTCATAAGAGCCGTCAACCGTTTTCCATTCCATAAAGCGTGTTTCATCAGATGTTATCGTTCCGGCTTTAGATACCGCCAAATCACTCATCACGCAGATTGCATTATAAATAAACATCGACGGGATTTCGTGCTTATAGTTCTGAATTTGCCGATATGCTTCCGAAGCATCCGTTTCTTCACGTGATGGAGATTTTAATTCCATCAGCACCAAAGGCAAGCCGTTGATAAACAACAGAACATCCGGACGTTTTTCGCTGTTTTCAACAAATGTCCATTGATTAGCTACAATAAAAGAGTTGTTGTCCGGCTTTTCATAATCAATCAAATAAACCAGTGTATCGCGAGGTTCGCCTTTTTCTGTATAATGGATAGTAATGCCGTTTTGCAAATAATCCATAAACAACGCGTTTTTCTGCGTCAATTCGGCATTTTCAAAGTTTTTGAGCTTAAATAGAGCCTCATTTATCGCTTCCTCCGGCAATTTCGGATTGATTTGGTGGAGCGCATTTGTCAGCACCGGCTCATAAAGCGGCGAAGTAAAATCTCTATCTTCCACATCCGGCCCATAAACATGCGTATAGCCGAGTTCTTGAAACAGCTCTATAATTGAGTTTTCATACGCTTCTTCATTAACCGGATTTGTATAGGTCATAAGTTAGGCTCCTTTATTCTTAAAATATTTCTCTATTTGTTCGGGAAATGATGTAATAGATGATGTTCTATCAGAGATTAATATTTCGTCAATTTCAGTATCCATCTCACAAATATGTTTTTTGACATCATCTAATATATCATTTAATTCTTCCTCATCGTATGATTTTCCTTTTTCTTTCAAAGATTTTGCAATGCGCTCGCTCCATTTTCTCCTAGATTTACGGAATTCTTTGCATTCTGTTACATTGATTCCAGTTTGTTCTTCAATGTAATCTGTATAATACTCAGGCTTAATCAAATCTTCTAATTCGCATTCATTTGAGCCTGTTAGAGTATAATAACAAACTTCTTTTTCTCCCGAAGATAAAAATGATTTACTCTTAGCACTTTTGACATAATTTTTTGCTGTTTTATCTGAGTCTAAAATACAAAAGTATTTAGAGGACATATTAAGGAGTTTATTAAGCGAATGTTCTAAATTATAAACACCATTAATAACTTCAAATCCCAATCGTTTATTTGTTATCCAATCATTTATTGTTTTTGAATGGGTACACAAATATTTTTGAAGTATAATTTTATCAGTTTCCCCTTCAACAACGATAATAAAATCAGCATTAATTAAATTATCTGATGCGATACATCCTAAAGTATCTCTTATTTGCTTAATATTCTGTGCCACAGAAGCCGTATTGTCTGCAACAATTATATTGTCTGATATCTTGTCTCGATTTACGAATAGTGGAGAGTGAGATGTGACGATAACCTGATTATTGCGAGCAATATCGCGCACAACAACACCTATTTGCCTAATTGCCTCTGGATGTAAATGAGATTCAGGTTCCTCTATAGCTAAGATAAGTCCTTTTCCAATAACACTTTTTCCTTTTTGTCGCATCATTCCAAGTGTAATCAAACTTTTAACGCCATCACCTTTCTGTGATAAAGTAGTATCTGAACCATCATCAATTTTAATGTAAAAATCACCATCATCACTATATCTTCTATAACGATATGAAGATCGTTTTTCATTTACAGAAACATTTTTTATATCCGGAACAAAGTCTTTTAATGTTGAAGACAGATTATCCTCTAATTTTTTCAATATTGGTTTTTGTAACTCATTAATTTGCTGTATAGCTTCTTCAAGTTTTTCTTTTTTCTTAGGGGCTAACTGAGATAATTCTAATGAAATAATACTACTTGCTATATCATCAGCTAAACTTTCTGTTCTTATCGCAGGAATGTATTGAAAGTCAACTTTTGATACAATCCATGATGTTATTTTAAATAACGACTCCATGGTATTCAATTTATCATTTGCAACGCCATTAGATAATATTTCTAAAATAGGAATATGCTTATTTTTTTCAAAACTGGTGTTAAAGGAAATATATTTGGAAACATTAAATCCCATTTTTTGCGTAAAATCATTGAGTTCGTTATTCTGTAATTCAAATGATATAGACACTTCAGTTTTTTGAGAATATCTGTCTATATTTTGTCTTTGAATAGGAAAATCTTCGTCCCAATGATAATTAAGTTCTCTGTAAACACTATATGGAATATGTCCATCAAAAATATCTTCTGAATAAAATTTGATTACCTTAAATATTAAGTCAAAAGCTTTCAAAATATTTGATTTACCTTGGTTGTTTTTACCTATAAAAGTCGTTAAGGTATTACTAAACTCTAAATCATTTATTTCAAAAATACTTCTGTAATTTTTTATTGAAAAAGAATGTAGCAACATAGCAGTAGTCCTTTGTATTAGTCCTTGGTAAATGATAATTTATCGGTGGAAGTGAGAGCCGAAATATCCACGTTTGAAACATCAATTTCGCCACTCATGAATTTCGGCAACAACGCATCCCTTATCGTCGCAAGCCGAGTGTTTTCTTCTATTAATTGTTCTTGTTTATTCCACAGAGGTTCAAGCACATTAATAAGTTCCTTTTGTTTTTCTTTATTCATTACAGCAAAAGAATATTGCAATAAATAATTTATTTTCATATTAGGCCGCACGGATGTTTCTCCTTCTATTTTTGATATGTAATTCTTAAAATCATCCGTCTGAAGTTGTCTATATACAAGCAAAGGAATTATTACGTCTTTATTTATGGTTAGCCGAATAAGACCATTATTATAAACTGCATCTAAATTTTTAGAAATGATTGTGTTTAGTCCTAATGATGCAGTTCTAGTAACAATTATATCATCTTTTTTTAATTGATACTGAGAGAATACGTCATCAGTTACTTTAGCATATCCCCAATCAGAATAGCTCCGTTTATTGGACATGTCACCAACTCTTACACACTTTACCCCTGTATCGTAATCAACTATAGGAGCCTTTTGTATAGCGTCCGCACCGGTGTTAGCAGTTATTATAATATCTTCAACTTTGATATTTCTCTCCTTATACAATTCTATATTATTTACATAAAGAGCCTGAGCCTGTTGTTCTAAATTATTATTTATCTTATTATTCAGCTCAATTTTATCATCCAGTGCACCCAACACCCCCGCAACCTTTTTCTGAATATCAAGCGGTGGAACCGTAAATTCTAGATTTTTAACCTGAGTTCCAGAGATTTCTGCAAAAGTAGAACCAGAGCCCATACCTATAATGTAATCTATATTATTTTTTAGCAAGTAATAGAAAAACTCAGGGCAATATCCATCTTTTAATATAATACTTTTGAAGCCTTGATTTGTGCAAACATCATTTTCTGCAATGGCTAAATAGCCAATTGGTGCACGACTTGTTAATAATACAGTTCCTTTGGGTAACATCCGAGCACTACTATTTTGTAATCCTAATTTTGTGATATTTCTTTCACCTCTGGATATATATCGATTATTATAACCAGATAAATCCTTAGGAGTTAACCATGGTATATCACCATTCCAAAAGTCATAATTTTTGGTGCTAGGGGTGCCTCCACCAATAACTTCACTAATATCACCTAGTTTAATTTTATTCCACTGTTTCTGCATCAGTAGTCTCCTGTTCATTATCATATTCGTCTGGATCAAACAAAGTTGGCTCATTCACTCTTACATCGTAGTAATATGTTGCTTGACAAATTGTACCATCTTTCTTTTTTACATCCGTTTCGATTTCAACAATTGGACTGTCTTTTCTTCCTGTAAGTTTCTTCTTAAAATTAGGTAGTTCTATTATATCAGGATTCTCGCCTTGAAATAAATCAAGAACTGTAGGATAATAAACATTATTCTGAGCTATCAATTCTGATAACATTGTTTCTTCTTCTTTTATAAAATCTTCCCATTTTTGCAAAATTGATAATTCAACATAAGGATGATATCTCTTCCACTCTGGTAATAAATCGTCTATCGGGAAGTCTTTGAGATTTGCTGTAATTAAGAATATCTTTCCTATTCTTTTGTTTTCATAGTCAAAATTTAACAAAGTTTCCCAGAGTAAAACATCCTTAAAGCCCTTGTCTGATCCTTTACTGCTTGCATTTTTACTTTCATTCACAATTTTAAATGGCAATTTTTTTTCAAGAGCTCTTTTAATGATTCGAGGAAAGACTTTGTTATCAGGATGCGGCAATACCTTGATATAATAGGCATCTAAATACTTCTTTAAATCTTCTTCAAAATTTATATCTGTAGGAATATCTACCTTTTTTCCGAAGGGTTCTAATGCTCCCTTTAATTTTTCTATAGATTCTGCTAAATATTCTTTTCTTTGTTGTATAATTTCTCCAAAAACAGACTCCGTAATGAAGTAAAGCCCTTCACTAATTCCTGGACGAGATTTTTTATTTCTGAAAAATTCATCACATTTTTCGCACGCACAATAAGGAGTTATTTTTTTATTTTGAGCATAATTTTCAAAACAATTCGTATCAATTACCACCATAAAATCACTACAAAATTTCAAACCTGTTTCTAAAGTCATAGTTTAATCCTCTTTTTGTACTCAATCATTGTCTATCCCCAATTCTTCAAAAAAGAAATTATTTCTATTATTTGCTTCTTTTATCATTTCCTCAAAATCAATTACTTCGATATACACTTTATAATCTGTGTTATAACCAAAAAATCCTCTTCTACCAATTAAAGGAATATGCAAATTTCTGTCAATTAGTATTTGCTCTAGCTTTGGTGTAATATCACAAATTATATAGCAAAAGAAAGGGGTGTTTTCTGTTATATCTGCAACTAATTTACCATTAGGCGTATGGACTTTTTTTCCTCGAAATTCATTGATATAATCGTACACTTGTTGTATAGGATTTTCACTATCAGTATAATCATTTCTTTCTGGTCTCTTAAATTCTATAATCACTATAGGATCATGACCTTTAGAAAAAGAAATACAACCATTAAATAATGCTAAGTCAGGTCTAGCCTCACTATCAGATTTAGTTAAAAAGGCTTTGATTGGTTTATCTGAAGCTGTAAATTTATAAAATGATAAACTATCATTGATAATCCATAAATTGTGATCTTTTATATTAATGTCTTCTGAAGTTACTCGCATAGGACAAATAATTTTATGAATAGCTTCTTCCTTAAATTTTGTCTTCTTTTCAGGATCATCATATTCTAATCTGCTTTGAAGAATATCGAGAATTACTTTCCGTTTTGCTATATATTCTGCAAGATTAGATTTGTTCACATCCGCTATCTTATTTATTGTTTCTTCTAATTTACTATTTAATTCTTCATCTGTATATCCATTGTCAACACTGATGTTTTGTATTTCTTTAGCTATTTTATTATTTTCTCTATGATCATAAATAGATAATTCTTTTACAATATCTTCCTCATTTTGTGCAGAAAGAGAAATCTTTTCAGCCCACTCTCGAGGATTCTTTATCATATATTTGAAACGAGGATATTTTTTTATAACTGTTTTAATATTGTTTGTTTTTGCTTCAATAATTTCATCCACTTGTTGTTTCAAATATTTTGTTTTTAACGCTTCAACAACTTTTTTAAATATATCATTCTGTACATCTTCTGGTAAATTCAAAGAACTCCTTTCTCCAAATACCGCCTCATCCAAATATTTTCCTGTTACAACGCCTGTATAAAAAACAGAATGTTCTTCATAAGTACAATTGTTTAAAAGACCTAACTGGTTATTTAGTTTATGGTCTGTAACAATACGATTATTTGCCGATAAAAATACACAATGTCCTTGCTTTGCATCCAAGCATTTTTTATCCAAGAACATATTTTTCAAATATAGCGTACCATATTTTTCCGTTTCTATTTTTTGCTCTTGTATATTAAAACTATTTGCTGAAAATATTTCTTTAATATCTGAAGAATCTTGATTTTCTGCTAAAATCTTAATAGAAGGAGATGCCGCTATGAGAGAGGGGAGAAAATGAATTAAAACTTTTCTAAGAACCGTTTCCATCTGAGAAGGAAAACGGCTTCTATATTCACTTTTCATTTCTTTTAATTTAATAACAGTTCTAACAACTTCCTTATCTGATACTTCTTTTATCGTATGATTTTGAACTGGAGTATCTTCCAGTAAAAAATCAAATCCTCTTTTGTATTTAATTCCATTTTCTACAAAGACACTTGTAATATGGGCTTCTTTAAATACTTTTAACCAGGAGAAGCGTCCTATTCCTTTTCCTCCAATTGCAAGTTTATGGGCACTATCAAATGTCAGAAAGGAATCAAAATTAACTTTATTAAAACCAATACCGTTATCTTCTATTTCAATATCTGTTGGATAATTTTCATCCAGATACAAAAAAATATTTACATATCCTTTTTTTATCCAATCTTGTTCATATGATTCATATAAAGATTGTAGTGAATTAGTTATAGCTTCAAAAATAGGCATTAAAGAATTTTTTTCATTTGGGGTTAGAGAAAAATTTCTAACACGAGAAATAAGGCTACTTTTAAATTCATATTCTTTTTTGTTATCCATAGTCCAAGTCCTTTTAGTCCATTTTATTAGTTACTATTTCTACTCATATACCACCTTTTGAGCCAGCAAAATAAGCTGTTTTAATAGGTCCTTTAATTTATTTTTATATTCAGTGGAGTTATTATGCTCTGATAGATAAGAGGCATAAAGGCTTGTCGCAGAGTGAGGTATTGACATACCTGTATAATTAATCGGATTTGGCTGATTAAAATAATTATGAGGCAAAAATGGATTTGAAAAATAAGACATATATCCACCATTATAAGCCTCATCTACCATTTTAATCGTGGAATCAGCGTATTTTTCAAAGGCCTCATACAAATCCTTATCCAAATTTTCATTTGCCAACAAGTCAACACCCTTTGATATAACTTCCAGAAGTTCTTTTAACGATTTTTGTCTGTCGTCGGAAAATATACTCATTACTTATTTCCTCCTTCCTTTTGCTTTAGCTCTTTTGTAATTATCTTATCAAATTTTTCTTTAGTTTCTCGTTGTTCTTCTATAGTTTTCTTAAATTTAATATCAAAATTTTCTTTATTTTCTTGCTGTTCTTCTTTAGTTTCTCTCATCTTTGCCTTTATCCATGGGGTATCAATTTCTTTGATGAAGGGCTTGATAATCATTGCTATCCATACACAGAAAATCAAAGAATTTCCATTAAATGGAGAAAAAGTCATTGCCTCTGACCAGTTATTATATAAATAATATGAGGTTAGAATAAACCAAAGAGAGTACCAAGCTCTTAATCTTGTTGCTATAAAGTATTTAAGGTTACTTATAAGAAAATAACATAGTTTATTTATAAAATTTATCCCTTCTTTTCCTTTTTTGATTATATACATTTTTAGCCTTGGTAATATGCATCTTTTGCACATTGCTTTTTGAATGTGTGCAAAAAATACACAAGTTTTTTTACTATTTCTTACACCCATTCCTTAAATCTCCCCCTTATTCAATACGCTGATGATAACCTGTTTCATCATTTCTTTTTCTTCCGGTTTACTTTCAGCAATTAAAATAGTGAGTGCAAACAAAGCCGCATTATCAATAATCTGTGCATTATTTTGATATAAAATTCCGTTTTTATCTAAAAAATACAGGAAACAAGCCGCGCCAATTCGTTTGTTGCCATCTGTGAAGCTGTGATTTTTGACCAGAAAATAGAGCAACATTGCCGCTTTTTCTTCTAACGAAGGGTAACATTCTTGTCCTCCGAATGTCTGATAAATCTGATTAATTGAGCTATCAAAACTCTCATCTTTGGGGTTTGCAAATACATCAGAACCAAACTCCGGCTTCATTTTATCAATAACGTTCAAAAATTCTTCTTTTTTAATAACCAGCGCGGGTTTGATTGTTTTCCCTTTAGTATCAAGAGTTTTGTTATCATAATCATCCAGTAAACCAAGACCTGAAGCAAAATCTGCCATTAAGGCACTTAATTTTTTAGCATCATCTAGATTATCTGCCTGATGCTCTATGCTCCGATTTAAGAGTTTGATTGCATTTTGTAATTGAGCAACTTTGGATTTTTGCTCTTGTAGCCGTTTTTCGTTAATAGCATAACCATCAACAAGGTATTGTTTTAAAATGCTAGTTGCCCATTTGCGAAATTGAGTGGCAATTTTTGAATTAACACGATAACCAACTGAAATTATCATATCTAAATTATAGTAATCAACTTGATAGGTTTTGCCATCTTTGGCAGTTGTTGCAAAATTTGCAACAACTGATTCTTTATCTAATTCTTCTGATAAAAAAACATTCTTAATATGGCGAGATATTGTTGATTTATCCTTTTGAAATAAAGATGAAATTTGATCAAGAGAGAGCCAAATAGTTTGATTCTGCAATTGAACATCTATTTGAGTTTTTCCATTTGCAGATTGGTATATAACAATGTTTTTTTGTTGTTCCGTCATACTCATACCTTCCAACCGATGGCTTTTAGTTTTTCGCGGATTTCGTTTTGGAGAGTGTCGGACTGCTTAAACATCTCCGAAAGTTCTCCGGTCAGGCGTTTCATTTTCTCTTCAAACGGCTCACCATCATCTTCCTGTTCCTCAATGCCAACATAACGTCCAGGGGTTAAAATATAATCCTGTGCCGCAATTTCTGCTGTTGTTGCCACCGCGCAGAAACCTTTGACATTTTCCAACTTGCCATTTTGAAATGCCGTAAAAGTATCCGCCAATTTTTTAATATCTTCGTCAGTAAAATCGCGGTGTTTGCGATCGACCATATAACCCATTTTTCGCGCATCTATAAATACGGTGCGTCCTTTTTGTTGTTTATTTTTGCTGATAAACCACAATGTTACCGGAATTGTTACGCTATAAAACAGTTGTGGTGGCAGAGCGATAATTCCCTCAACCAAATCGGCTTCAATGATATTTTTGCGGATTTCACCTTCGCCGCTGGTTTGCGTGGAAAGCGCACCGTTCGCCAACACTAAACCGATTTTTCCATTCGGTGCGAGGTGGTGTATCATATGCTGAATCCATGCATAGTTGGCATTACCGGCCGGCGGCGTACCATATTTCCAACGCACATCATCAAGGAGCTTGTCTTGTCCCCAGTTGGAAAGGTTAAAAGGTGGATTGGCCATGATAAAATCAAACTTTTCGTGCGGGTGCAGGTCATTAAAAAATGTATCGGCTTGATAAGGCCCAAAATCAGCATCAATTCCGCGAATAGCCATATTCATCTTGGCCATTTTCCAAGTATCGGCATTAGATTCTTGTCCATAGACCGAGATTTTATCCCGATTGCCGCCATGTGCCTGCAAAAATTTAACTGACTGAACAAACATTCCACCGGAACCACAGCAAGGGTCATAAACGCGGCAGTTATCAAACGGTTTCAATACTTCCACAATGGTTTTAACAATGCTTGACGGCGTGTAAAATTCACCGCCTTTGGTGCCTTCGTATGCGGCAAACTGGGCGATACAGTATTCATAAGTGCGCCCGAGCAGGTCTTTATCCTCATCCGTTTCCGACATATCAATATTATTGGTAAAAAGGTCAACTACATTTCCCAAAACACGTTTATCAAGGTCTTGATTGGCATAATTTTTCGGCAGAACATTTTTAAGGGTTTTATTTTCGGCCTCTATTGCCCGCATGGCTTCATCTATAACCATACCGATTTCCGGTGTATGAGCGGCTTCAGCAATTTTGCTCCAGCGTGCGGCTTGAGGCACATAAAATATACCTTCCATTGTGTAGGCATCTTTTTCGTCCTCAAAACCATCGCCCTCGGCAACAAGCTGATTATAACGCTTTTCAAAGGCAAATGAGATGTAGCGCAGAAAAATAAGCCCGACAATTACCTTACGATAATCTGCCGCCGGAATATGTCCCCATAGCTCACAAGCCGCATCCCAAATTTGCTTTTCAAAACCAATATTGGCGTTATTTTTTCCTGCCATTTTAGACCTCTTATTATTGTAACCTTTACAAACTAACGCATAAACGCATTTGCTACATGATATTCGCTATGGTGTTAAGAGTCAAAATAAATATAAAGATTTACTCTGGAATCTATCGCAACAATTCTTAAAAATGGAGACTTAAAATGAAAGAAGCAGTTATAAATGAAATAATTTTGGAAATGCAATCAAAAGTAGATAACGGTCAATTGATTGAATTAAAGAGCGCATTAGAACGGATATTTTATAAATACGAAATTAAGGAAAAGATTGATTTTGAAGACACAGAAATATCAAATGCATCATATATTGAACTATTTCTATCGGCGAAAAAAATTGAGGGTTGCTCTCTAAAATCAATAAAATATTACAATGCTACAATTACTAACATGCTGAAAATCGTAAATAAAAATATCAAACAAATTGTAACCGATGATTTACGTACTTATTTAACAGACTATCAAATAAATAATAACTCAAGCCGAGTTACCATCGACAATATACGGCGCATATTATCTAGCTTTTTTGCATGGCTTGAAGATGAGAATTACATTATCAAAAGTCCGGTGCGTCGGATACATAAGGTTAAAACCGGCACCAATATCAAAGAAACATATTCAGATGAAATGTTGGAACTAATGCGGGATGAATGTGGAAATCTACGTGATTTGGCTATGATAGATATGTTAGCCTCCACCGGAATGCGCGTTGGAGAAATGGTGTTACTTAATCGCGAGGACATAAATTTTACGGAACGAGAATGTGTGGTATTTGGGAAAGGCGATAAAGAACGAATTGTATATTTTGATGCCAGAACAAAAATTCATTTACAGAATTATTTGGAAAGCCGGACAGATAGTAATTCCGCGCTGTTTGTATCCTTAAAATCGCCATATAACCGTTTAGAAATTAGCGGAATTGAGGTTAGGCTTCGTGAGCTTGGATTGCGTTTGAATATTCCAAAGGTGCATCCGCATAAATTCCGCCGGACACTTGCAACAATGGCCATTGATAAAGGTATGCCAATAGAACAGCTTCAAAAATTGCTCGGTCACTCAAGAATTGACACAACTTTGCAATACGCAATGGTTAAACAGAGTAATGTTAAGCTCGCCCACCGCAAGTTCATTGGATAAATAATAATTTAGAACAACAGGCTCAGGCACTGTTTAAGTCATGGTTTGTGGATTTTGAACCTTTCGGAGGCACAAGGCCTGAAGATTGGGAAACAGAAAAACTGGATAAATGCACCAGTGAAGTTATTAGAGGATTTACATCAAAATATGTCGAGAAAAGTAATTTAATTAACCTAAACCAAAAAGTAAACAAAGGACAATATTTAGAAAAGCAATATTATAAATTTTTAGATGAAACAATTTCAGTTCCTAAAGAAAAATATGCTCATAAAAAGGATATTCTTCTAAATTCTTTAGGGCAAGGAACTTTAGGACGAATACATTTTTGGTATGAAACATCAACAAATGTAGTTGTAGACCAGCATATTACGATAATTAGAGCTAAAAAAGGAGTATCCGTAGCCGAATATTTATACCTATTACTTAGCTCTTCAAAATATACAGATTATTTTGAAAGCTGCATAACAGGAACTACAGGAATGCTTATGTTGAATATATCAGCTGTTCGAAATGCAGACATTATGCTTCCATCTATCGAAATACAAGAAAAATTTGCTAATACTGTTGAAGCTTTGTATGAAAAAATTGAACAAAACAATCAAGAAAACACCAGACTGGCGGCGATACGGGATGCGTTGTTACCGAAACTCATGAGTGGCGAAATTGATGTTTCAAACGTGGATATTTCGGCTCTCACTTCCACCGATAAATTATCATTTAGATGTCGATCACCACCAAAGAAGATATCATATCATTTCTCCCGTTATTTTCCTCTTGGTTCGGTCATTTGTGACTTTTTTATTCGGCAATTTGTGGAATTTTTTGCGTATTTCTGCACTTTTTCTGCATTATTTACTGGATATAATGTTATTTCCAAGCATTCATTGTGTTGTGTTAACCAGATAGAAAGGATACGAAAATGACAACACAAAAGAAGAGCTCACAAGCGAAGACCACAACAAAAAAATCTACCTCCAAGGCTAAAGTAGAAATCAAAATAGAACCGGTAGCACTAGACCACCGCGATAAAACCGCCTTTATGGTTGTGATGCTTAGCCGCCCGGAAGGTGCAACCTTAAAAGAGATGGCCGAGGCCCTTGGATGGAAAGAAAACTCCATACGCGGTGCAATGTCAGCTTACGCTAAAAAGACCGGTGGATTCATCGCCTCCGAAAAGAAAGACGGCATCCGGACTTATTACCTTAAGACCCACGCTTAAATTACCATCCAATAAAAAAGGGGCTGATTACCGGCCCCTAAATTATTTCGTGTTTAAGCCAATTATTTTATGCTGATTTCAAATCTTTGGCTTTCATCTTTGGGTTTGCTTTTTAAGACCCCGTTGCGTTCCAGTACCTCGGCTATTTCATCCCGGTCGCCGGTCCAGCTGAGGTAGCATTCACCGTTCTTTTTTAGCTCAGCGGCATCTTGGTGGTAGTAAAAAACAACTTTCTTTGCATCCATCGGTATGGCGGCCCAGCCACAACTTTGACAGCAGTAAAAGTCCTGTCTTGCAAAGTATCCTAATTTACGGAGTTCTCTAAATGCTTTGTTGAGGTTTTCTTTTTTGTTCATCATGTTGGTATCCTTTCAAGAATTGTTAATATACAATTCAATGAATGCTTGGATTTCAAACTATATCCAGTCATTTCTGCATTATAAGGGCTAATTTTTGCATTATTTTTCTACTTAAAATCAGGTGACCAGCCCGATTTCAAAAGTGACCAGCCCCCGATTTTTGAAATTAGTATAACTATTTGATTTTTATATATTTTTAAGGCGTACCCGACCAGCCCGATTTTTTCTGTTTTACTAAAAAAATGGTGCGGCTTGCGGCCCCGCATATGAAAAATCGTTAGGAAGGACCCGTACTGGTGGGTGACCAGCCAAGTGACCACCCAAAATTACAAAGTGACCACCCAAAATTTTTCAAAATCAGTATAAGTTATTGATTTTATTATATTTTTAGGTGACCACTGACCACCCAAAATTTTTGTGTTTCACTAAAAAAATGGTGCGGCTTGCGGCCCCGCATATGAAAAATCGCCAGGAAGGACCCGCGGCAGATCTGCAGGTCGGATGCCTGCCTCTTGACTGCAAAAGAATGAACCGTCACAACCATTCTCCCGTTTTTTCACAATGATATAACGCAAAGTGCCAGCCGTCCAATCGACGCCCCTTTTTATTACACCAGCCGGTGCTGTAATAATGGTCGAAAAAGCGGTCGACATCTACATTCAAATCTTTCTCTGCCACATACCGTCTCACTTCATTCTCATCCGGCGGAAATTCATTAAAATGGTAGGGAAGCGCATTCTTTACTTGCTGAGCAAATATACTGCCTATCGAACGCAAACCGCCGTTTGAGTTATTTGAAAAAACTTGAGGCCGGTATAAATTTTCTTTCCTTATAAAATTATTCCCTTCTTTACTTTCTTTATTCGTGGACTCATCCGGGATTTGTTCGGGATTTTCTGAGGGCTGAGGTCGGGCGGACTTTCCTTTTTTCTTATCCGGCAAACTCATATATTTCAAGTAATTTGGCAACTTTATAAGTAGGGCGTTACCGATACGAACAGTCTCCACTTCATGAATATCTTTCAGCTTCTTTAAGAGGCGCTTGATTTCATCTCGTGATTTATTCAAAGCCTCTGCCAAATGCTGATAACTGGTAACGAGCTCGCCTTTTTTAACCTGATGTGTTCCCCAAAGGCGCAAAGTGTAGTTTGCTCGCATTAAGAGGTAGGTAAACAGCTTCCAAGCCGCATCATCATAAAAAAGAGGCCAATTAACAAACTCGCGGTCCAACATAATGTATCCGTTACCGGACGGAATTGTGTCCTGAAACGAGAAAGAGAGAGATATCGGGTGTATCACTTTTTTCATGAAAACCTCCTAAATTTCCGGGAAACCGTATAACTTGCGCTGTTCTGCCCAAATCGGCGGGATTTCGTTGCGCACTAAGGGTTGTAAAATAAAGTCAGCAGGTTGTGTGCCGGCTAAAACGGACTTGATAATATCCGGAGCCAAACAGGTCAGGCGCAAAATCCGTCCCATAAAACCGGCATCCGTTTCTTCCCTTGCGGCAAGTTCAGCCAACGAGATTTTTGTAGTCGTTAAAATCTTTTGATAGCGGAATGCTTTAGCCAGCGCTCGCACCAGTTCTTTGTTAATGGTCGGTACCGGCTCTACAATTTCCGGAATGCTGACTTGCAATAAATCTTTGGTTCGAGAGAGCGGGGTGGCGATGGTCATCACACCGTCTGAGGTCTTTTTCTGGTATTTTACCGGTAACATATCGAGCGCCAACTCTGTCCATTTTATTTCCAACGTGTCATATTGCACGATAATGCGCTCAATAAGTTTTCTGACCAAAAGAGATTTATCAAGCTCTGACATCCGTTTTAAGAGCAGTTCCGGCTTTTGCATGATTTTGAAAAGCTCTTTAATCCGATCCGGCGCAATTTCCTTAACCAAGCCGTTTAATAAAGCGGTGTCTCGGAGCATCGGTGTAATAATTTGTAAAACGGCTTCATCTAAAACAGCCACCGCCACCGATCCGTTTTGACAGGTATGATAACCGTAATATTTTGCTTTGGTTGAGGTGTAGTAATACCGGCGCAGTTTATGTCCGTTGGTGGCCGTCGGCGTCATCTTGGTATGACAACAACCGCAATAGAGAATACCGCGCAATATACCGACTTCATTTTTCTTATATAAACAGGTGCGCTTGGTCAGGTCTTTTGATGCACGAATTTTTGCTACCTCATCAAAAATTTCTTGTGAGACCAGCGCTTCGTGTTGACCGTCATAAAACACATCTTTATGCTTGATTTTGCCGATATAAATCGGGTTGCGTAAAATTCTTTTCACCATCTCCCGGCGGTATTCTTCACCGAATTTATCCTTAATCAGTTTACAAATGCCGGTAATGGATTTGTATTTTACATAGCCATCAAACATAAAGCGAACGATTTCAGCCTCACGTTCTTTGACGACCAGCTTCTTATTGATAGGGATATATCCGAACGGGACGACACCGCCGGTCCACATGCCTTTTTTACGGGAGGCGGCGACCTTATCACGAATACGCTCACCGCTGATTTCCCGTTCAAACTGAGCAAAAGATAAAAGCACATTCAGCATTAACCGACCCATGCTGTCGGCGGTATTGAAGTTTTGCGTAACCGATACAAATGAGCAATTATGAGCATCAAATATTTCAATCATTTTTGAAAAGTCCATCAGGCTACGGGTCAAACGGTCGATTTTATAAACGACTATCATATCAACCTTGTCGGCCTCAATATCGGCAAATAATCTCTCCAACGCCGGGCGGTTCATATTGCCGCCGGAATAGCCGCCGTCATCATAATGATCGGGAAGAATTTCCCAGCCTTGTGCCTTTTGGCTCATTACAAAATTCTCACCGGCTTCACGTTGAGCTTCCAGCGTATTGAACTCTTTTTCCAACCCTTCATCGGTGGATTTACGGGTATATATGGCGCATCTGACTTTCTTAATCGTTTCCATTGTGTACTCCGAAAAATTCTTGGCCGGATATTTTGCGGCCGGTTATCTTGAACGCGATGGCAGACAATGACTTAAAGACTTCGTTGTCCCATTCATAACCGTTTTTCAAAACCTTGACTTTGTAGGTTTCTCCTTTGTATTTTTTAATCAGCTCAACGCCGACGGGAACACTGCACTCCGGTTTCGGGGTGTAATCTTCATCCATGTTTTCCAAAAGTTGCCGCGTTTCTCTATCCAACCCGCCAAAGCGCAATTCCTGCAGGCGGTTTGTGATTTGCCAGATATAGAACTCCTTGCGAGTGCACTTGTTTGGTCGATTGAACAAGGTGACATATAAAGAATACATGTCATGAAACGGCATATCCGGAATATCTTCAAGTGCGATGTCTAAGTCCACTGTTCTGGTCATGAGTGACTCCTTTCTTTCTGACACAATGAATGCTCTGTTTTTTACTTTTATCCAATGAAATCTGAGCCTTAGTGCATATTTCTTGCACTTCCTCTTCAAACAGGATCTGTTCGACGACAGGTTTTAAAAGTTCAATCAATTCGTTCATTTTGTTCTCCTTTCATAAGGTAAAAACCCCGGAAGTTGGAAAACGGTCTCAAAAAAATTAAATTTTTTCATTTTGTTCCCTTTCACTGGGTAAATTCCCGAAAATCTGAAAACGGTCTCAAAAAAATTATTTTTTTCATTTTTCTCCTTCCATAGGGTAAATTCCCGGAAGTCGGAAAATCCTCCTGAAAAATTTTCATTTTTTTGTTGTCCTTTCGCATAAGGTAAATCCCCCGGAAGTTTGAAAACGGTCTCAAAAATTTTTATTTTTTATTTTCCTTTCACATGAGGTAAAAACCCCGGACAGGGATAAAAAATCCCCCAAAAAAACAAACTTTTTTATAAGTCGTTGATTTTGAGTGATTCTTTTTTTATTTTTGCTCATCACTATCTCCTTTTGTTTGGTCGCCACATGTGGTAAAAATGCTAAAAGTCGAAAAACGGTCTCAAAAATTTTCATTTTTTCATTCTCCTTTCACATGTGGGGTAAATTCCCGGAAGTCGGAAAATCCCCTCAAAAAATTTTTTCTTTTTACATGTGGTAAATTCCCGGAAAACGGAAAAATTTCCCAAAAATTTTCAACTTTTTTATAAGTTATTGATTTTGAATGATTCTTTTTTTTGTTTTTACTCATCCATATTTCCTTTTGTTTGGTAGCCACATAAGGTAAATCCCCCGGAAAACGGAAAATCCCCTCAAAAAATTTTCACTTTTTTATAAGTTATTGATTTTCAATGATTCTTTTTTCGCTGTTTAACTCCTTTTGTTTGGTTGCTACAAAAGGTAAAGAGTCAAAAAGTCGGAAAATGTGCCCCCGGCAAATAAAAAAATTTTAATGAAGTCGTTTGGATAACAAAAAAGGTGCCGAATTCGACACCATAAATTTTCAAATTATCAAAATTTAGCGGAAGACATTCCTTGGGTAGTTGAAACTATCACTTATGTTCTTTTACCAGCTTTTCATAATCAGCCAGAGCAGATGTTATTTGTTCAATCATTTCTTTTGTTTTGGTTGCAGAAATTCCTATCCTTTGTGCTTCAATGATTAAA
>Ga0310694_10002613_pt1 | contig 18227 bp, 16 predicted proteins | sample 174DNAGHGhighgp2_FD_203884 | JGI IMG/M metagenome (GOLD analysis project Ga0310694, IMG submission 203884) | Sheep rumen microbial communities from Palmerston North, Manawatu-Wanganui, New Zealand - 1742 DNA GHGhigh gp2 (v2) (version 2) | ecosystem: Host-associated > Mammals > Digestive system... | reverse complement strand
GGCCACATTCACGGCAAAAACCACCATCAGCGCCATCATCAAGGAATTGAAAAGAATCTTTTTCATGACACAATCGGTTATTTTCAGTCGTGAATGTTAATGTTCATCTCATAGAGCAGACCATCGACGGTCGTATAGACGATGCGACCGCCGCCGCAGGTGGGATGCATCGCCATCGAGGCGGGAGTGGTCAATTCGGCCCGCCAAGTGCCGTCTGCCTTGAGCAACACCAGTTGCGAGGATGTGAACTGGTGGCCGTCGTCCTTGGCATTCTGTGCCACCAGGTAGTCGTTGTCATACCAGCACGGCATCTCGTAGTTGCCCAGCATCGCGAGCATCTGGCCCCGCAGGTCGATGACCACGATGCCCTTGCCGGCAGCGAAGAAGGCCACGCGCTTGCCGTCGGGCGAGAGCGAAGCCCACAGGTAGCCCGCCCAGGAGTCCACTGGGCTGAAAACGCGCTCCTCTCCGGCGACGATGATATGGACGCGGCTGCCCTCGGTCCAAGCGGCGTTGCCGATGTTGGCCGAGGAAGTGTAGCCCTGCTGCGGCGCCTTCAAGGCTCCGCCACGGGTGGCGGGCACGGCATGCACGGCGCCATGTTGCGACGGAGTGACGATGGTCGACTGGCGGTTGAGCACATCATAGCACTGTCCCGTGCGATAAACCAGATGGTCCTCCCCCACCCGCTGTGTGACATAATAGATCTTGCCGTCACCGCCGAAACACGCGTCATGTCCAGCGACATAGTCGCGCGTGACCACGGAGGTCACGTTGTCGGTGAGGTCATACAACTTGAGTTCCCCGCCATCGGTCAGGAAGAGCAGGCGGTCCCCCCTATCATTGAGCACGGGGTAGAAAGCCGGCCCTTCCACGCCCTCGAGCAATCGCTGGCGCGAGACGATTTCCACCTCCTGTGCCATGGCCTGCAGCATCAGCGCCACGGCCATCAGCATGGTTATTGAGAGTTTTTTCATTTGATGTATATTGTTTTAGTCGGGTTTCCGTTTCCTGAAGCCTCACTTGGGCTTCTGATCCTTCTTGAGGGTCAGATTCTTGTAGGAAGTCTTGTTCTTCTTGACCTTGACCCGGGTAGTGATATATCGCTTTTCTCCGCCATACAGCATCTCAAGCCTGTACTTCTCGGGGGCAAGGTTGGTGAAGACAAACACGCCGTTGTCCAGGTTATCGACCGTGAAAATGCGGTTCAGCGCGCCACGGTCATTGTACAGGCGCAGCAAGGCACCGTTGATGGTACGCTGCTTGTCGGCGCCAAACTGACGCGTGTCCTCGTCCTCGCGGTAGAGGTCGGCCCAGCGCACGGTGCCTGCAAGGACACCGTTCTTGAACTTGCCGCTGCGGCCGAAGTACTCGTCGATGCCTAGCGACTGGTTCCATGCCTCCAGCCAGCAATAGCTGTCGCTGAGCAGGCGCTCACGCTCGGGCAGGTAGTCATGGAAGGAGCCCTCACTCAACATGCCGGGCAGCTTGTTGTACCGCAGCACACCCAGTCCCACCTGGTAACCCCAGTCGGGATAGAACGACCAGTCGCCGCGACTGCGCTCATCGTGGGTCCAGACAGCCAGTTCATTGGATGCGGCATGCTTCATAACGGCCTTGCTCAGCTTCAGGCTGCCCTCGACAACGGGTTGTCCGTCACAGCCACGGTAGAGCGCCAGGGGAAAGTTGATGCGCTTGTCGATTCCTGTCGCATTGCTGTGGATGGAGAAGAAAATGTCGGCACCGCTGTTGGCGGCGAGCGAGACGATTTCAAACAGGTCCAGGTCATCCTCGGTCGTGTTGGTGTGACGTGACATGACGACCTCATATCCCTTGTTGGTCAGGATTTCTTCCAGCGCGAGTCCCTTGGTCAGATTGGAGTTGGACTCATAGTAGTGCAGTGTGTCCTGGGCGCCGATGACCCACGTGGGCACGTGACGGTCGTCGCTGTCGTGGCCACCATGGCCTGGATTGACAAACACACGGGGCACGTCCTTGGTGGCGGCAGGGTTTTTCACTTTCTCGGTCTTGCCCTTGCCCGTCGCAACGGCCGTAGCGGCAACCGCAGCATGGATGTCCAGTTCCAGTTGCTTGACCTGGCCGCTGTACTGCAGGGTATATACCACCTTGCCGTCCGAGACCATGGGCTGCACGGCACGCTCGCTGTCGGGGGTGAGAGGCTTGCACGTTTCGCCATCGACCGACAGCAGCCAGATGCGCGACCCGCTAGTGCGAGTGTTGCCGGCATTGCTCATGGCGATGATGTAATTGTCGTTATACCAGCAGGGCATCAGGAACTGGCCCAGATTGGCTAAAATCTTGCCGTTCAGGTCACAGACATACAATCCCCTGGCTGATGCCTCAAACATGACCTTGGTGCCATCGGGCGACAACGAGGCCCACAAGTAGCCGTTACTGCGCTTGACGGGCTGCAAGGCGCGGGTGACGCCATTCTCATCGACAAGGTACAACGACGAGCCACGGGTATAGGCATAGGCACCCACCCTGTCGCCGCTGCGGTAGTACTGGCGCTCGCCATTGACGACCACACCTGCCGTCGCATGCAATGGCTCGACGCGCCCGTGCTGTGGCTTGAGCACCACCTGGTTCTTGCCCGTGGCGGGGTCATAGCAATGTCCCGTGCGGAAAACCAGGCCGTTATTCTTGCGCTCCTGAGTGACGTAGTACACCTTGCCGTCGGGGCCGAAGATGGCATCAAAACCCGGGTAACCCTTGCTGGCCACCGTGGTCACCTGGCCGGTGGACAGATTTTTCAGCAGCAGGCTCGTCGCATCGGTGGGAGAATAGAGCAACCACTGCCCGTCGGGGCTGATCTGCGGGAAAAAGCCGCAACTGTCCACCAGGGTCTTCACGCTACCAGGCTTCACGCCGGCGGCACTTGCACTCATGGCACACAGGCACAATATTGCTATCAAGAGTTTTTTCATGCTGCGATATACATTTTGGTTAAGATAGGGCAAAGATAACCTTTTTTCTCTAATAAACGCATTTCCTGCCATGAGAATTATCACGCTGCCCGCTAAAAGCCGCCGACAGACGAACCGTCCCCACGTGCCCTAAGGGGGGGAAGACAAGAAAGACAAGAAGTACAATTTTTTTGGCATCCGCGCTCGTCAGGCGACCCAAAATCCGCCGCAAGGTGGCTCCCACGGGGACGGTTCGTCAGTCACAAAAACTCGTCAGAGTTCCGAGTGACTGGGTAACCGTCCCCACGTGGCATCAAAGCGACGGGCGCTGACGCTGCGGTTTCTCCAGGATGAGTTCCTTGTCAGGCAGCGACAGGATGCCACGGCCGCTCACAGCGCCGGCGGCAGGTGACGTGATGGTGGCCGAGCCGCTGAGCAGCGTGTCGATCAGCGCCGTCACGTCGGCGATGGTAACCTCGCTGTCACCGTTCACGTCGGCATTATCCAAATTGACAGCGCTGGCATCACCGATCAACAGGTAATCGATCAAGGTGGTCGCGTCAACGATATTGACGTCACCGTCGCCGTTCACGTCGCCGCGGAGGACATTGCTGCCCACACAGGGTTCCCACTCGGTGCCCTCGGCATTGGCCTGATAGACGTTCCAGTACTTGGCCATGGCCTGATTGACCTGGTCCACGGTGATGACGTTGCCCTCGACATAACCGTTCTTGTCATGGTTGAGCACATACAGATTTCCCATGTTCTCGGCCGTCCAGGTGGTCAGGTCATTCACCAGCTGGCCCATCTGGGCTGTCTTCAATTGATTGAGCGTGATGCTCACCACATACAAAACGGGACAATTCTCTGCCCTGATGCTGGTGAGGAGGTTGGCCTCGGCGCGCACTCCCTGAAGTTTGGGCAGTCCGCTCACGTCAAGTGAGGGCAACTGGTTATAGTGGGCGTAGAGCACTTCCAAGACGGGGCAGCCGGTGACGTTGATGGGGTTGCTGATTTGGTTATACTCACAGTAGATGAGGTTGAGCTGGGGATGATCGCTCAGGATCAGTTGAGTGAACTCATTGTTAGAGATGGCTAACTGGTACAAGTCAGCAAACCTGCTCACATCCAGGGGGCCACCGATTTGGTTGTTGCGGCAATCTAGTGACATGAAGCTGTCCGGGCAACGGCTCAGGTCCAGGCTTGTCAACTGGTTGTAGTTGCACCACAGATACTTGAGCAGGGTATTGTTGCTGATGTCAAGACTCGTCAGCTGATTTTCATTAGCCAGCAGATACATGAGCGAAGGGCATGTGCTCAAGTCCAAATTGGCTAATTGGTTAACCTGGCAATCGAGATAATTGAGTTCAGGGCAATTATAGACCGAGAGTTGGGTCAGGTTGCCGTTATAACACTCTAGTTCCTCGAGCGACGCATTGCCATCCACCACCAGTGTCGTCAATTGGGACTTATTGTTTACCACGAGCATGGTAAATTTGTTATTGCGGCACCACAGTTCCTGCAAGCCGCTCATGTGGTTCACGTCCAGGCTGGTGAGGCCACAGTTGGAACACTCGAGATAAGTGACGGCAGCGCAGTCACCCAGGCCAGTGATTTCGCCCAGGTTCGGATTGTTCATGCAGTTAAGCTGTTTGAGCGAGGTCAACCCGGTCACGTTGAGCGAGGTCAACTGGTTATTGTAGCAATACAGACTATTCAGGCCGGGACAGAAGGTCATGTCAAGCGAGGTCATGTCACAGTAGTCGCAGCCAAACCACGTCAATGCCGTGCAGTCGGTCAGTCCGATAACTGATGTGAGCATTGGATTGTTTTGACAATCCAATAGCTCCAGTCCCGTGCAGCCCGTCACGTCAAGCGAGGTCAGCGCGCAGTCTCTACAATTGACTTCGGTCAGGCCGGTGTTGCCCTTGACCCTGAGGTTTCTCAGATACGGTTTGCTGCTCACTGTCAGGGTGCCGGTCAACTGGTTGTTGCGGGCCCACAGCGTCTGCAGATTGGCCATGTTCTCAACGCCCGGCAGGGCGGTGATGGAGCAATCCTCACAGTCCAAATAGGTCAGGGCGGTGCAATAGGCCAGACCCGTGATGGCCGGCAGGTCATAGTTGTAGTAACAACGCAGTTTTTGCAATGCTGTGCAGCCCGTCACCCTAAGCTCTGTCAAGGACTCGTTCATGCAGTTGAGTTCGGTCAATTGCTTGTCGCCGGCGACATGCAGCTTGGTCAGGCTGCCACTGCCACTGGTCTCGAGGATGGTGATCTTGGTATTGCCTGCCAGCAGCGTCTGCAACGAGGTCATGCCCTGAACGGCACTCAAGTCGCTGAACGACGTGTCCTCGACGTCCAGATAGGTCAGGGCGGTGCAGTCCGCCAGGCCATTGATGCTCGTCAAGTTATCGTTGTTGTAAATCTTGAGTTGCTTGAGGGCGGTGCAGCCCGTAACGTCAACATTGGTCAGCGCATTGCGCCAGCAGTATAGTCCCGTGAGGGTGGCGTTGCCATGAACCCACAGCGTCCTGAGCTTGCTGTGGTAGGTCACATTGACCGTGGTGAGGTTATTGTTCTGCAGGTACAGTTGTTCCAGCACCGTGTTGGCGCTCGCATCGATCGACGTCAGCTTGTTGTTGCCCAGGTTGAGGTAAGTCAGCTTTGTGTTGTGGCTCACGTTGACCGTGGTCAGTTTGTTATTGTACAGGTCCAACCTCGTCAACTCGGTGAAATACTCGATACCGGTAGCGTTGGCGATGGATTTACTGCTTAGCGGGAGCTCGGTGCGAGCGTTGAGCTGCGCCGTGGTGATGGTGCCGCTGGGATACTCACTCTGCAGGTAGGAGCGGAAGTTCGCATCAGGGAAGTTGGTGCTGTTGATGGCCACGTCGGCCAGTGCGGCAAGCGAGGTCGCCAGCACCGTCATCAGGAGTAGTAAAGTCTTTTTCATAATGCTAAAAAATTAACAGGTTATTGTTACGGTTGTCTATTTGCCGCAAATTTAATCAATCATTCGCAAAAATGCAACTGCCAGCCCCAAAAAAACACACAACTGAACGACAGCACGGGGGGCGATTCGGGCAGGAGACTAGTCGGCCGTACCTTTAATCAGATAGTCAATCAGGGTGCTTAAGTCCCAGACGTCAATCTCGCCGTCGGCCTCAAAGTCATAGGCGCCGGCACCCAGGGCACTCGACAGGCATGCCACCAGAACCAGCAGGTGCGGGAAAAGTAGTTTGTGTTTCATCATCTATTCCGATTTTATGGTTAATAATTGTTCTTTCATCGGCAAAAATAATGATAATCTCGCACATTCACAAAATTAGCGCCCACCTTTTTCCAGTCAGACGAACCGTTCCACATGCCGCCCCTCCCTCGGAACGAATCTCGCGCTAAAGCGCTAAGACGCTATGGCTTTTATTTGGCATCCGCAATCGCCTTCGTCAGGTGGCCAAAAGCCCACCGCCACATAGCTGTAGCGGGTACTGAAAACAGCGAGGGAAGCAGGTGTGGATGACCACGGTGCTTCCCTCTCGTCCATGAAACAATTCTCTAGTGTTTGGTTATGCTAAATGATATCAGAAGTTCTTTTATCTTGAGCTTTCCCAGCACGCAGCTGAGGACTAACATCATTGGATAGCGGCAAACATCGAGCTGATGGCATCAACACTGCCGTTGATGCCGGCATAGATACAGCTTACCAAGCCGATGAGGATGATACCGGCGACACACAGGATGAGACCTGCGCGCTCGGTCCAGTGGCTCTGGATCTTGGGAATCACGCAGTCGTCCTGACGCAGGAACATGGCCTTGACAACGAGCAGGTAGTAGTACAGCGAGATGATCGTGTTGACCAGAGCGATGAGCACCAGCACGTAGATGGCCACCGAGCCCTGATGGCAAGCGCCGACAAAGATGAAGAACTTGCTGAAGAAGCCCGCAAACGGGGGAATACCGCCCAGCGAGAACATGGCAAGCATCATCGTGAAGGCGAGCCAAGGATTGGTCCTGAACAGGCCGTTGTAGTCGTCCATGGTGACACGGCCTGTCTGGCGCTCAATGGCGGCAATCACGCCAAAAGCGGCGAGGTTGCTGAAGATGTACACCAGCACGTAGTAGATCATCGAGGTCATACCCATCACGTTGACGGCAATCACACCGAGCATGATGTAACCAGCCTGGGAAATCGACGAGAACGCCAGGAAGCGCTTGAGGTTGCGCTGACGGATGGCGAACAGGTTACCGATGGTGATGGTGAGCACGATGACGGCATATAGCATCCACTCCCAAGCCTGGGAATAGGCAGCGCCAAAGACCTGCACCAGAATCACCAGGAACGAGAATGCCGCGGCACCCTTGCTGATGACCGACAAGTAGCTGGTCACAGCGGTGGGAGCACCCTGGTAAACGTCGGCTGTCCACTGGTGGAAGGGCACCAGCGAGAGCTTGAAGCCCACACCGGCAATGACAAATGCCAAGGCTGCAATCAGCAGGGCCGACTGGTTGCCGATGAGCGTGGTGGCGATGTCCTTGAAGTAGAGCGAGCCACTCATGCCATAGACAAACGAGATGCCCAGCAGGAAAATCGCCGACGAGAAGATGGCAGTGAAGATATACTTGGCTGCCGCCTCGTGGGACTCGTAGTGGCGCTTCTCAAACGCGGTCAGAGCAGCGATGGGGAGCGATGCGGTCTCGAGACCGATGACGAACAGCAGGAAGTGACGCGCCGAAATCATCAGGAACATGCCCAACAAGGTCAAGAGCGTCAACTCATAGAACTCACCGCGACGCACGCTGACGAAGTCGCTACCAGTCCACTTCACGGCCTGCAGGAGCACCAGCACGACGCCCACATTGAGGATGTTCTTCATCACCCAAGTGGCAGAGTTGGACTCAAACATTCCACCGAAGGCCTCTCCCACCCCAGCGGGGCAGCAGAAGCAATATAACGTGTAGAGCGCCATCATGATGACCGAGAAAACGGGCATGTAACGCTGAGTGCGCTCGGGCATGAAAGTGTCGTAGATGAAAACAAGCAGGAAAACCAGCAACAGGCCTATCTCCTGCGGCATCAACAAGAATTGTGAATAATCCATCATATCTTAATTATTGCTTTTTATCAGGTTAAACACTTTCATCTTACAGGGCAGCCTGCAGGGCCTTGACAACGGGGTCAAAGCTGCTGCTGATGATGTTAATAAAGAAGTTGGGGAAGCAACCGATGGCAGCCACGGCAAGAATCAGCGTGGCCGTCGAGAGACGCTCCTCCCAGCTGGCATCGGTCAAGCTGCGGTGGTGCTCATCCTGGACCTCGCCAAAGAGCAACTTGGCGACAACGCGCAGGATGTAAACCGCAGTGACAACAATCGACGTGGTTGCCATGATGGTGAGCACGCGGTGGAAGGTGTCGGTGTGCTGGAACGAGCCGAAGAAGATGGTCATCTCGGCAGCGAAACCGCTCAGACCCGGCAGACCTAACGATGCCAAACCGGCAATCACATAGCCCACGCCCAGGTAAGGCATGATGTGCATCATACCGCCCATGTCGCGGATGTCACGGGTGTGGGTGCGGCCGTAGATCATACCAATCAAGGCGAAGAACAGGGCCGTCATCAGACCGTGAGAGAGCATCTGCAGCACGGCACCGGTCATGGCCGTGGTGTTGAACATCAGGATGGCAAACAGCACCATACCGCAGTGGCTCACGCTGGAGTAAGCGTTGATGTACTTGAGGTCGGTCTGCACACAGGCACTCAATGCACCATAGACGATGCTGACACCCGTGAGCAAGAGGAAGATCCAAGCCAACTCATTGGCAGCATAGGGCATCAGATAGATAGCGATGCGGAAGCAGCCGTAACCACCCAGCTTCATCAGCACGCCGGCATGGAGCATCGATACCGCCGTGGGCGCCGAGGCATGACCGTCGGGAGACCAAGTGTGGAACGGGAACATGGCACCCAGCACGCCAAAGCCGACAAACGTCAAGGGGAAGAGGGCCATCTGCCAGTTGTGGGGAATCGCATCGTTATGGGCGATGTCCAGGATGTTCATCGTCAAGGGCTGACCCTCGGGCACCGAGTGGAAGTAGATGCCGATGAGGCCGAGCATCAGGAAGGCCGAGCCACCCATCAGCATCAGCGTCAGCTTCATGGCGCTGTAGTTCTTGTTGCCGCTGCCCCAGACACCGATCAACAGGTACATGGGAATCAGAGCGACCTCATAGAACATGAACATCGTGAACAGGTCGATCGAGATAAAGAAGCCAAACACACCCGTGGACAACAGGAAGAACCACATGAAGAACTGACGGGGCAGCGGGTTCATCTTCCACGAGGCGAACACGCCGGCAAACACGATGAATGCCGACAACAGAATCATGACTACCGACACACCGTCAACACCGAGGGCGAGCTTGATGTTGAGGGGAGCATACCACAGCACATCGCTGCGCAGGATCATCTCGCTGGTGTCACCGGCGCCACGGGCGTCGAGGAACATCTTCACCAGCATGACGGCGAGCACCATGAGGGCGCTGGCACCGACAACGGCAACGGTCCTGATGGCCTTGATACCGCGGTTGCTGCACAGGGCCAGGCCTCCAAGGGTGATCAGAGGCACGATCACAAAGTAAATCAGTATATTATTGAAAATTTCCATTTGATATTTCCTTTCTAATCTGTTAGACCGTTGATTTTAGAATAACACACATATCATCGTGACGACACCCAGCAGGAGAGCGCCAATCAGATAAACATACACATAGGCCTGGATGCTACCCGACTGCAGGCGACGGATGCCGAAGGAAACCGAGTTGGTAGCCTCGGCCATCCAGTTCATGAAGCCATCGATGATGTGACGGTCGAACCAAGCGATGGGCACACAGATGGCCTGGAAAATCACCTTGTGGGTGATGAACTGGTAGAGCTCGTCCATGTAGAAGCGGCGGTAGCTAGCCTGCCACAAGCCGTGCATCGAGTTGGCCAAGCGATCGGGCAGCGGGTTCTCCTTGTAGTACATCACCGTGGCGAGACCGATGCCGACAAGTGCGACAGCGACACTCGAGCCGGCAACCGTCCAGTCGAGGGCGGTGTGCAGGTGATGTCCGTCCCAGGTCACCAGGTTGTGGAAGGGCACGAAGCCGGCCACAACCGAGATGCAGGCGAGAATAATGAGCGGCAGCGTCATCGTCCAGGGCTGATCCTTGGGAGCGTGGTGCTCGTCGTGAACCTCATGTTTCTTCCAGAAGAAGATGAGGTAGTAGATGCGGAACATGTAGAAGGCGGTCATGCAAGCCACCATCGACATCCACAGTCCCCAACCCAGGCCGCGGTGATAGGCAGCGACGAGGATCTCGTCCTTGCTGAAGAAGCCGGCAAACGGAGGAATGCCTGCGATGGCCAGACAGCCGATCAAGAAGCAGATGCTGGTGATGGGCATGAACTTGTGCAGGCCGTGCATCTTGCTGTTCTCATTGCTGTGAACGGCATGGATGATGGCACCGGCACACAGGAAGAGCAACGCCTTGAACATCGCGTGGGTGAACAAGTGGAACATCGAAGCCATGTAACCCAGACCGTAGCCCTCGTGAATCTCGATGAGCGAGTTGTCGTTGGAACTAACTGCCAGCGAGGTCATCATGAAGGCAATCTGAGAGATGGTCGAGAAGGCCAGGGCACGCTTGATATCGCTCTGGGTGCAGGCGATGGCAGCGGCATAGAATGCCGTGAAGGCGCCGACAACCAGGATGATGTTCATCGCTCCCTGCACGAGCACATAGAGCGGGAACAGCCTTGCCACCAGGAACACACCGGCCACAACCATGGTGGCGGCATGGATCAGAGCCGACACGGGAGTGGGACCCTCCATGGCATCGGGCAGCCAGATGTGCAACGGGTACATCGCACTCTTGCCGGCACCGCCGATGAAGATGAAGGTCAACGCCCAAGCCATGACCGAGCAACCCATAAAGGTGGCACCGCCAGCAGTGGTGATGGCACTCTGGGCGGTTTCCAGGCTACCCGACATCGTGGGTCCGAAGACCAGTTTGTCGAAGTCGAAGGTGCCCGTGTAGTAGCTCAGGATCATGATACCCAGCAGGAAGAACAAGTCAGCCAGGCGGGTGACGATGAACGCCTTCTTGTTGGCATGGTTGGCGGCAGGAACCGAGTAATAGAAACCGATGAGCAGGTAGGACGAGAGACCCACCATCTCAAAGAAGATGAAAATCTGGAAAATGTTGGTGGCAACCACCAGTCCCAGCATCGAGAATGTGAACAACGCCAGGAAGGCATAGTAACGCTGGAAGCCCTTCTCGGCATTGCCATCGTGGTCGCTCATGTAGCCCAAGCTGTAGAGATGGACCATCAGTGATACTGTGGTAATGACGACAAGCATCATCGCGGCGATGGGGTCAACGAGGACGCCCATGCGCACGACCAGCGTGTCGGTAAACGACAACCATGCGGGATTGGCCACAACGACGGCCTGACGCACACCGTCCACCATCTGGGGACCGCTGCCGAAGAAATAGGTCAGCGCCACGCCATAGGCCAGGATGGTGTCGACAAGCATCGCCAGCACGCCAATCACGCCAGTGATTTTTCTACCCATTTTCACCCCGACAAGTCCCAGGAAGAGGAACATAAACAGGGGCAAAGCTACAACTACTATTGCTAAACTAAGTGGCATAATCGTTAGAATTTCAGTTTAGTGATTTGGTTGATGTCCACGTTCTTGGCAATGCGGAACACATTGATGATGATGGCCAGGGCAAGGGCCGTCTCGGCCGCCGCGATAGCGATGGCGAACAGCGAGAAGAACATGCCGTCCATCTGACCGGGGAACAGGTAACGGTTAAACACCACAAAGTTGATATCCACCGAGTTGAGCATCAACTCCAGTGAAATCATGATCGCAATCATGTTCTTGCGGGTGATGAAACCATAAACGCCACAGCCAAACATGATGAGGCTGGGAATGAGATACATAAACAGTGTCAAATCCATAATCTATCACATTTTTTAGCGGCGACGTGCAATAACCACACCTCCAATGATACAAGCCAATAACAACACGCTGATGGCCTCAAAAGGCAACAGATAGCCGAACTTGTCGGTACTCAACAAGAACTGGCCGATCTTCTCCATATTGATGTCCACCCCACTGCTGAGCAACCGTGCGCCGAAGTCGGCATAGCTGAACAGGCCGTAGCCACAGACGGCGACACCCGCCAGCGCCGCCGACAGTCCGAGCCAGCGCTTGTGCGAGGTGAGAGCCTCGGCATTCTTGCCGGGCTGCTGTGTGAGCATGATGGCAAACACAAACAGCACCAGAATGCCGCCGGCATAGACGGCGATCTGAACTGCTCCCAGGAACTGATAGTCCATCTGGAAGTAGATGATGGCTGTGGCAAAAAGCACAAACAGCAGATAGGTTGCAGAGCGCAAAATCTTGCGCGTGGTCACCGTCAGCACCGAGAAGACGATGATGGCGATGGCAACGATAAAATACAAAATGATGTTACCTACTGATTCCATTATTCCTTGTTTTCTTTAGGTTCTTGTTTGGTCGCGTCGGCAGCGGGTGCCGCGGGCTTGGCAGCAGCGGGAGCCGCGGGCTTGGCGGCAGGTGCGGGAGCCGGAGCGTCGTCCTTCTCGGGCAAGTAATTGAGCTGCTTGATGAGCTTCTCACGCGTGAACACCGCCTGCTCAAAGTCATTGCTGAAGCGGATGGCATTGGTGGGGCACACCTGCACGCACAGTCCGCAGAAGGTGCAGCTGCCCAAGTCATACATGTACTTGTCCAGCTTCATTTTCTTCTTGCCGTCGGGCAGGTCGACCATGCGCTTTGTGATACTGATGGTCTGGTTGGGGCAATTGCGCTCACAGCTGCCGCAAGCGATACACTTGTGGCGACCGTTGTCATCATAGATGAACTCCAGCGTAGCGCGGAAACGTTCCGGGATGTGAAGCTCGGCACGGTTCTCGGGATATTGCTCGGTCACCTTGGGCGTCACCAGTTCCTTGCCGGTCACCTCCATGCCCTTGATCAGGCTATAAAAGCCTTTAAAGATTGAGACGAAATACTCCTTAATGCTCATATTCTTAAGTCTTTCTGTTGTTTTCTTTACAATTTCGCATTAGCGTTCCACCTGTCCGCCCAAGATGTCGAGCAGCTCGGTGGTGATGCCTTGCTGACGCAGTTTGTTGTACTCCAGCTGCAACTCGTCGAGCAGCTCCTTGGCATTGTCGCTGGCGGCCTGCATCGCCATCACGCGCGCACTCTGCTCGCTGGCGGCGCTCTGGATGAACACATCCTGTAGCATCGACTTGATGTGCAGCGGCAGCACGGTGTTGAAGATGGTGTTGGCGTCGGGTTCAAACAGGCAAGGGCTGTTGGCGGCACGTGGATCGACATTGTCGGCGAGACCCTGGTAGCTCACGGGCAGCAACTGCTCGCGGGCGAAAACCTGCTTGCCTGTCGAGATGAAGTGCATGTAGAGCATCTCCACCCTGTCGAATGTGCGCTCCAGGAAGCGCGTCTTCATCAGGTCGGTGAAGGCATACAGGTCCTCACTGCCGCTGCGGGTGTTGAGGGCGACGCGCTCCATCTGGATATCCTTGCCGACTATCTTCTCGACCGCCTTGGTCATCTTCTTGCCCACGGGCACCACGGTGATAGCCACCTGCGCGCCGTACTTGCTGCGCACCGCCTTGATGGTGGCGAGCAGCTGCTTGAAGATGTTGACGTTGAAACCGCCGCACAGGCCGTCGTCGCTGCCGAACACCACCAGCGCGACACGCTGCACATCGCGGTCGGCGATGAGCGGCGATTCAAACTGCTGGTCGGTCACCAGCAGGTGGCTGATGACATGCTGCACCATGTGGCGGTAGGGCGACAGTCGTTGCAGTTGGCCAGTGGCCTTGCGCATCTTGGACGAGCTGATCATCTTCATGGCGCTCGTCGTCTTCTGCGTCGAAGCGACTGAACCTATTCGCGTCTTGAGTTCTCTTAATGTTGACATCTTGCGAACTTAGATTGCTTGATTAACTGGCAGGAGCCTCGGTGTACCTGGAAGCGACCTGTGCAGCGGCATTCTTGAGCTTGGACATGACGTCGTCGTCAATCTTGCCGTCGCGCAGCACGTCAAGCACATCGCTCTGGTGCTTGCCACGCAGGTACTGGATAAACAGTTTCTCAAACTCGGCGACCTTGTCCAGAGGCACGTCGCGCAACAGACCGTTCACACCGCAGTAGATGATAGCCACCTGTTCCTCGACAAGCATGGGCGTGTACTGCGGCTGCACGAGCAGTCGCTCGTTCTTGCGGCCCGTGTCGATGGTGCGGGCGGTCACGGGGTCGATGTCGCCACCGAACTTGGTGAAGGCCTCAAGCTCACGGTACTGTGCCTGGGCGATCTTGAGGGTACCGGCCACCTTCTTCATACACTTGATCTGAGCGTTACCACCGACACGCGATACCGAGATACCCACGTTGACGGCAGGACGGATACCCGAGTTGAACAGCGCCGACTCGAGGTAGATCTGGCCGTCGGTAATCGAAATCACGTTGGTGGGGATATAGGCGCTCACGTCGCCGGCCTGTGTCTCGATGATGGGCAATGCTGTGAGCGAGCCACCACCCTTGACGATGGGTTTGAGTGCAGCAGGCAGGTCGTTCATCACGCTGGCCACGTCCTGATTCTCGTTGATCTTGGCGGCGCGTTCCAGCAGACGGCTGTGCAGGTAGAAGATATCGCCGGGATAAGCCTCGCGTCCCGAGGGGCGCTTGAGGATGAGCGAGATCTCACGATAGGCGACAGCGTGCTTAGAGAGGTCATCATAGATCACGAGCGCGTCGCGGCCTGTGTCGCGGAAGTACTCACCGATGGCAGCACCGGCAAAGGGTGCATAGTAGCGCATCGACGCCGAGTCGGCAGCGGTGGCTGCCACGACGATGGTATAGGGCATGGCACCAGCCTCCTTGAGCTTGTTGACCAGGGCGGCAACGGTCGATGCCTTCTGACCGATGGCGACATAGATGCAGTATACCGGCTTGCCGGCCTCGTAGCCAGCACGCTGGTTGATGATGGTGTCCACTGCGATGGCGGTCTTGCCGATCTGGCGGTCACCGATGATGAGCTCACGCTGGCCACGGCCGATGGGAATCATCGAGTCGATGGCCTTGAGACCCGTCTGCAAGGGCTGGTTCACGGGCTGGCGGAAGATAACGCCAGGGGCTTTGCGCTCCAGGGGCAGTCGCAGCCTCTTGCCCTCGATGGGGCCATTGCCGTCGATGGGCTTGGCGAGCACGTCGATCACGCGTCCCAGCAGTCCCTCGCCCACCTCGATGGAGGCGATTTCGCCGGTGCGGCGCACCTTCATGTTCTCGGTCACGGTGTCAACCTCGTCGAGCAGGATAATACCCACATCGCTCTCCTCGAGGTTCATGGCGACACCTGTCACGCCATTCTCGAACTGCACGAGCTCGTTGGCCTCGACATTGTGCAGTCCGTAGGCATGAGCCACGCCGTCACCCACCTCGAGCACAGTGCCTTCTTCTTCAAAGACGGCCTGCCTCTTGGCGATGTCGTCGACGAGCTGTTGCTTCAGTATATCAGATATTTCACTGGGATTAATCATCTCAATAAATCAGTTTTTCTTTTGCAGTTGTAATCGCAATTCGTTCAATTCTCTCTTTACCGACGCGTCGAGCACCAGTCCGTTGATTTTCACGGTGAAACCGCCAATCAGCTCGGGGTCGATGACCTGCTCGATCTCGAGGGTCATGGCGCCGAGGCGGCGCTTAACGATGTCGATGATAGTATTGACCTCGGCCTCGAGCATGGGAACTGCCGTGGTGATGACCACGTGTGCAATCTCGTGTGCCTCTCGGTAGAGATCGACGTAGGCGAGGGAAATCTTCTGCAGATACTCGGCTCGGCCATTGCGCACGCACAGCAGCAGGAACTTGTCCAGCGAGCTGCCGGGCTTGCCGTCCATGAGCTTGAGCATATAGGATCCCTTATCCTCGTCAGAGATATCAGGGTTGAGCACGGCGCGCTTGAGTTCGTCGATAGCGGTGTATCGGAAACTGAGCTTTTTCAGGAGCTCATAGATTTCCTGCGAGTCGCCGTTCTCGACAGCGAACTTATACAGCGCCTTGGCATATCGGCGTGGAATCAGTCCGTCACTCATATCGCGTTAGTTTTTAGTCTCAACCTCACTCAGATATTGGTCAACTAGCGCACGCTGTGCATCATCGCTGGCGATGTTGCGGCGAATCACCTTCTCGGCGATCTGCAGCGCGAGGTCACCGACCTCGGTGCGCAGTTGCTTCTCGGCCTCCTTGCGTGCCTGCTCAAGTGATACTTGAGCGGCTTCGGTCACCTTTTTGGCCTCGTCGGCGGCGTCACCACGCGCTTTCTCGATGAGTTCGTTGCGCATTTTGGCAGCCTCGCGCAGGATGTCGGCCTGCTCATTACGGGCCTCGGCAATCAACTTGTCCGCCTCGGCCTTAGCGTTATCCAGGTGCGACTTCGCTTCCTGTGCATAGGCCACCCCCTTATCAATGAGGTCGGCCCTTTCTTCCATCGACTTGATGATGAAAGGCCATGCCCACTTGGCAAGGATGCCGAACAGGCAGAGGAATGCGATGAACATCCAGAATGCCAGGCCAAATTCAGGCTTGAAAAGTTCCATCTGGTAAACCGGTTAAGGGGTTGATTACTTGATGAAGATGGCGAGGATGCAGACGATGAGTGCGAAGAAAGCGACACCCTCGATCAGAGCGGCGATTACAATCATGTTGCTGCGGATGTCACCGGTCGATTCGGGCTGACGAGCGATAGCTTCCATAGCCGAGCCACCGATTCTACCAATACCGATACCTGCTGCGATAGCTGCGATACCTGCTCCAATTGCTGCGCCAAGGTTGGCCATAGCCTCTAATAAAATCATTCCTAACATAGTTGTAAAGTTTTTAGTTTGTTATTGTTGTTAATTTTTTAATCTTGTTGTTAAAATGTGCCATGTTGTCAATCCCTGCCGGGCGGTGACGTCACTCGTGATGAGCGTGGACGTGGGCCATCGAGATGAACATGGTGGAAAGGATAGTGAACACATAAGCCTGGATGAAGCTCACCAGCGTGTCGAGCAACAGCATGAAGAGCGACAACGCTACCGAGAGCGGCGTCATCACGCCACCGATGGCGGTGCCGAACATACTGCCGAAGATGAAAATCAGCAGCATGAAGACAATCACCACCATGTGACCACCCATCATGTTGGCAAAGAGACGAATCATCAGTGCGATGGGCTTGGTGAAGATGCCGAACAGCTCGATGACCTGCATCAAGGGCACGGGGCACTTGAGGGCCGTGGGCACTTCGGGCCAGAACATCTCTTTCCAGTAGTGCTTGGTACCTGTCAGGTTAGTCACCAGGAAGGTGAGCAGCGCGAGAACTGCCGTCACGGCCAGATTGCCGGTCAGGTTGGCACCACCGGGGAAGATGACGATCAGTCCCAGCAGGTTCATCGTCAGGATGAAGAAGAACGCCGTGAGCAGGTAGGGGCCATACTTGGGCGCCTCCTTGCCCATGATGGGACGGATGGTGTCGGTATAGACAAAGTCCACCACCAGTTCCAGTGCTGCGGTGAAGCGGCGCGGTGCCTTCAGCCCGTTGTTCTTGTACCAGTTGCGCACCTTGAAGACCATCAACAGCACCAGCAAGGCGGCAATGAGTATGCCGGCCACATTCTTGGTGATGGAGAGGTCCACGGGTCGATACTGGGAGCCGTCGGGCAGGTTCTGGACCACCTTGTTGTTGTAGTCCCCGCCCTTGGCAATCTGGAAACCGTCATACTCTGCTCCACCCTCGAGACGGCTGGAGAGGAAGGCGTGCCAGGAACCGTCCTGGGCACGCACGATGACGGGTAACGGGATGCGCTTGCTATGGTTGAACGGCACTTCCCAGCCATAGGCATCACCCAGGTGCTCAAAGATGATCTCCTGGGGGTCCACCTCGGCCTCACCGTCGCCGCTGTGTGCACGATGGGCTGCCGCGTCGGCATATCCCAGTGCCATGAGGGCGATGATGACAACCGCGATGATTGCTGTGATTGCTTTCTTCATAGTCTTGCGTCAATATAAGCACACCGACACCACATTATCTTTTACATCGGCTACACCGCCGTGAATCTCACGCTCCACGGTGCTGCCATCGGCCACATAGCTCATCGTTCCCTGCTTGAGGGCGGCGATGATGGCGGCGTGGTTCTTGAGCACCTGGAA
>Ga0310694_10002608_pt1 | contig 18257 bp, 19 predicted proteins | sample 174DNAGHGhighgp2_FD_203884 | JGI IMG/M metagenome (GOLD analysis project Ga0310694, IMG submission 203884) | Sheep rumen microbial communities from Palmerston North, Manawatu-Wanganui, New Zealand - 1742 DNA GHGhigh gp2 (v2) (version 2) | ecosystem: Host-associated > Mammals > Digestive system... | reverse complement strand
TCGGCTCTGTTTACCAGGATTTCCAACTCAAAAAGAAATAGCAAAATACACTTTCCCAACTAAAATCCCAACTCCTTTTCTTGCATATTTCAAAAAAAAGCAGTACCTTTGCAGCGAATTTTAAAATCTGTTATACGATGCGTACACTCATTGACAAAATTCTTCGTTTCGGCATCAAGGCAACTATGCTTACCGGCGTGGCTTTTACCATGGCGGCGTGTTATGGACCCGATCCACGTGACCCGGATAGATGGCCGCAAAACGAACCGGATTTCAGAAAAGCACAACAAAAAGTAGAGCAACAAATCAATGAAGCTGCGTCTCAAAATAGCGCTGTGGTTGGAGAGCTTGAGGAGAAATAACCTCAAAAAAATACATCCACTGCAACAACTTTTCTGGGAGTCAACCCTTCGTTGTAATGTACATTGCCTCCATTGTGGAAGTGATTGTGTTTCCTCCGTGGTCACACCGGATATGCCCGCGGAGGATTTCCTGCACGTCATTGATACAGAGATCACTCCTCACGTCGATCCCCACCAAGTACTCATCATCATCTCCGGTGGGGAACCCCTTATGCGCAAAGACCTCGCTCAGATAGGTCAAGCCCTGCATCAACGCGGCTACCCTTGGGGCATGGTTACCAACGGACTCGCACTCACGGAAAAGAAGTTCCACGAACTCCTCAACGCCGGACTCCGTTCCATTACCGTTTCCTGCGACGGACTCGAAGCCGATCATATTTGGCTTCGCCAACACCCCCTTGCCTTCGAAGGAGCCACTCGCGCCATCAAACTGATTACCGATTTTAATATCTCCTCCATTGAGGGGAGGTCGGGTGGGGTTCCCCCTCTTGCCTTTGACGTCGTCACCTGTGTTAACCAACGCAATATAGACCATCTCCCTGCCATCCGCGACATGCTCTGGTCGCTCGGCGTACGCGATTGGCGAATCTTTGGTATTGACCCCATGGGGCGGGCCGCTTCTAACCCCGAACTACTGATTGATGACCGCCAATTCCGGGATCTCTTGGACTTCATCGTCTCCGAAAGACAAGCAGGAAGACACGTCTCGTATTCTTGCGAAGGATATTTAGGTGACTACGAGGGGCGCGTTCGCGATCACCTCTACCAATGTGCCGCAGGAATCTCCATCGCCTCTATTCTCATCGATGGATCCATCTCGGCTTGCACATCTATTCGGGGAAAATACTACCAGGGAAATATCTACAGGGACTCCTTCTGGGACGTCTGGGAGCATGGTTTTGAGCCCTATCGGAACCGCTCATGGATGAAGCAATCAGAACCTTGTAAAGACTGCAAAGCTTTCACTTTCTGTGAAGGAAACGGAATGCACCTTCGCCGGGAAGATGGCTCCCTGATGATTTGTCATCTCCGTCGCCTTGCCCTCTTCTTTGTCATGGCTGTCATGCTGGCTTGCTCGTCGCCTTCCGCCGAATCTCTCTATCTGCAAGGCAGGCACTTTCGCGAAAATAACCAACCCGTCGAAGCGATGTCCGCCTTCATAGACGCTACCCGCGTTCATTCACGAGAATATGCCTTCAAAGCCCGCTCCTTTAGCAATATGGCTACCATGTGCCGGATGGCGGAGCAGCATGAACTCGCACTCTCCCTCTACGAGCAATCCTTCCAACAGTTCACCCTCGCGCGAGACACGCTCGCGCAAGCGTACGCGCTTAATAATATGGCGTGGGAAAATGCGGTATTGGGCAATAAACCGGAAGCCCTCCTTCTTATCGACTCGGCTCTTTCGCTCTGTCATGATACAGCGGTCATTCATAAAGTCATTGAATCCCGCGTAGCTGCCTATCTCTACGCTGCGGATTATGATTCAGTCCTCCTGTACGCTCACCATGCGCCAATCCAAACAACCTATTTGGACATCATCTTGGCGCAAGCATACGATTTCATGGACTGCAACGACTCCGCACTCTTTTATGCTCGTCGTGTCTGTGAACAAACAACCAACCCACGCTATCTCGATGATGCCCTCTATATACTTACGCATTGTAACGAAGACGCTCAAGCCGATGATATTCGATCCCTTGCTTCTTCTCGGGCGGACATACAACGATCCCTCGAACGCAATAATCCCGAATGGATGGAAGCCGTTCAACTGGCACAAACGGCCTTGCAAAACCCTGCTTCCCCTCTAAAACCAAGAGTGCTCGCACTTATTATCACTATACCGATATTGATCTTAACCATCCTTACCATCCTCTTTTTCTTACGGCGTAGAAAGAAACGCAATTCCCTGGACAATCAATGTCGCCTCTTGCACAATGCCGCCAACCTCCGGGAAGAATTGCAATGGAATAACTATCCGCTCTTCTGTAAGATTTGTAACGAACGCCTCGGGAATATTGCTGCCAAATTGGAGCAAAGGGGGCTTTCCGAAAGGGATATTCGGATATGCGTACTCGTGCTCATCGGGCTTTCCTATGCCCAAATGGCTGAAGTCCTCTTTCGCGCAGAAAGCGGAATAGGAAAAGATAAATACCTCATTGCCAAACAATTAGGCGTTAGCGTCAAAGACTTGCAACAAACCCTCTTTCAAATAGCGAACGAACCTCTTCATGCGTAGAACAATCCTGTACATACTGTCTCTTCTTCTCTCCCTTACCCTTTGGGCGAACGATACAATACCAATACCGCTCTCCATCTCGGTCTATCGTTTCCTGCCGCAGGATAATTCCACCGGAAGCACGCCTGATCCGACTGATCCAAACCAATTCAGGGCTTCTCTGGTCGGAAACACGCTCCTCATCCAAACCCAGAAAGAGGCGGTTTCTTATGTCGTCATCCATGAGACGCAAAGTGAGAGGGCAGGGGAGGACTATTTCTATAGCACCTCGTACTCTTCGGTCTCTTGTCCGGTTGTTCGTCCCGGCTTTTATACCATACGAATAGGATATTGGACGACTGATTTTACAGGACATCTTTGGGTGAAAAGAATCCTTTTGACGGATGGGAACGGACATCTCTTGGATTATTCGCTGGAACGCATGAATGAACTCCCCGCAGGATTTTATATCTTGCGCTTGGAAACAAATATCGGTACAACTACTGCTAAATTCTACAAACCGCTATGAGAAAAATAATCGTTATACTTCTGTCCGTCTTTGCTCTCGGATTAATCAGCTGCTCACCCTTCGCGCATGGACCTTATGAGGGTGATAATTCGAATTATGCAGGTAATCCTATTGCGCGCTTAATCATTTCTGGGCATGTCACCAACACTGCCAATGAACCTCTGCCGGGCATTTATATCTCCGTTCCGAATGTGCGTGAACCCAACGAAAAAGATATTCTTTCCTATAATTATGCCATTACGGATTCCCTTGGGAAATACTTGATCATTCGTTACCGTGGACGTGAACTGCCCACCGATGTTACCGTAGTAGCCACGGACTCCACCGGTTTCTATAGAGAGCAATATTGTTTCTCTCCCGTTAAATGTGATTCCATCGAAGCCTTCATCACACCTTTGTCTTCCCCCACCGTCGTTCCCAATAATGTCTTCGTGGAGGCGAATTTCGTCCTATCTGCTCTCAGTCAGCAGTAGCACCATTACATCTTTTGGGGGAATTAGCAAGGGAAATAGCTAAAAAATCCTTTTTTATTTGCATATATGCAAAATTTGTTGTACCTTTGTACCCGATTTGAAAAAAATAGGGTATGAAACGTATTATCAATCCTTGGACACATATACCTGGATATAATTGTTTTGGATGTAGTCCGGACAATCCGATAGGTACTCAAATGCGATTCTTCGAAGATGGCGAATCGATCATATCTATCTGGAAACCAACGCAAAACCATCAATCTTGGATCAATACCCTCCATGGTGGAGTGCAGGCTGTCCTCTTGGACGAAGTATGCGGATGGGTCGTCTTCCATCAACTCAAAACAGCAGGGGTTACCGCCAAAATGGAAATGCGTTACCATAAACCCGTCTCTACACTACAACCCTATATCAAATTGCGAGGATTCCTCAAAGAAATGCGGAGAAATGTCGCGATTGTAGTCGGAGAATTGTATTCCTCCGAAGGAGAACTCTTGTGCGAGTGTACTTGTACTTATTTCACCTTCCCCCAGGAAAAAGCAAAAAAAGACATGGGCTATATACCTTCCGAAACGGAAGAACGAGATTACACGTGGGAAGAAGCCCTGAATTTATAATTTTAATCTTTCAACTTTCAAGATTTGACTTGTCAAATAATCGTTCGAGCGTAGCGAGATAAGAACTATCAACTTTAAACTATCAACTTTAAACTTTTAATACCATGTTAGAATATGTAGATCGTCGGAATTCCGATTGTTATAAATGGGATTCAGAGTGTGCGCTGGGCAATCTGCCCTTGTGGGTGGCGGATATGGATTTCAAAGCGGCTAAACCCATCCGCCAAGCAATGCAAAAACGACTCGATCATGGCGTCTTTGGTTATTCAATCGTCCCGCAGGCGAATTACGATGCGGTCGCTTCCTGGTTCGAACGACGTCACGGTTGGAAAGGAATCAATCGGGACAACCTCCTCTATACAACCGCCGTTGTTCCCGCTATCTCTGCCATCTTTGCTGCCCTGCAGACCCGTCAGAGACCAACGACCAACCTCCGCATCCTCACCTTCACCCCCGCGTACAACTGTTTCTTCTCCTGTATTGAGAATATGGGCTGCGAATTAGTGCCTTGTCCCTTGGTTTTGCAAAATAACCGCTTTGAAATCAATTGGGATGAACTGGAGACAAAAGCCAAGGAGGCGGATGTGTTCCTGCTTTGTAATCCGCATAACCCCACCGGACGTGTATGGTCACGGGACGAATTGGAGCGGATGGCTCAGATTATGCGTCGCGAACATCTCTTTGTCCTCTCGGATGAAATACATTGCGAATTTGCGTTCCCCAATCATACCTATACGCCGTTCGCTACCATCGTCCGTGACGATACAGATTTCTGTGTCTGTACCTCTGCCAGCAAGGCTTTCAATATCGCCGGACTGCTCTGTGCGAACATCTATGTGCCGAATAAAGAGCTGTTCGCGCAAATCAATCATGCGCTCGAAGTCCATGAGGTAAATGGTCTGAACCCCTTCGGATTGGTGGCTCAAGTGGCGGCATACAATGAATCGGAAGCTTGGCTGGACGAACTCAACGAATACGTCTATGGCAATTTCTGCTATCTGCGCGATTTTCTGCACTCCGAGCTGCCTATGCTCCAACTCCATGAGACCGAAGGTACATACCTCGGATGGGTGAATATCGAGGCATTGGGGATCTCTGCCGAGCAGTTCTGCTGTGATCTCGCCAAACAGGCACATGTGCTCTTCAACCCCTCTGAGATGTACGGAGCTGACCATTATGTCCGCATCAATCTTGCTACTTCCCGCGAAGTCCTCATGCAAGCATTAGACCAAATGAAACAGTATTTGAAAAAATACAATTAACGAAACAGTTTAACCATTAATTTCAGTCTTATGAAAAAACGAATCCTTCTGTCTCTCTTTGCAATCTCAGGATTGCTGTATGTTGCCAACCTAAATGCGCAAAACTCGCGCGAGTACATCCGTAATTCGATTAGCGGATGGGGTGAGTGTAAGAATGTTGCAATCACCAAATCAAATGGTGATTTAGCTATTTATGGTCGGAACGGATGGTCGGGGTCTGGCCTACCAAGTGGTATGAAACGTGCATTGAACGAATTGAACGAGAATAATGAAGTTATTAATGATGTCGTTCTCACGGAAAATGGAGAATGGTTAATTTTGTATGGAGAGAATGGGCTACGCTGGAGTGATGCGCCTGTTTCCTTGGAAAACAAACTTCGAGAGTTCAACGATCGTCGGGATCAGATTACATCAATCACTTTTGAAGATGGTGGACGCTGGATTATTATCAGCAAAGAGTATTATGCCGCTTCCTATACATGGATTCAGGATTGGCTGGAAGAGGGGGCGAATGAGTTTGGTCAAATCTGGTCCGCTTGTGTCACTTCTGATGCGATGGTGGCTGTCTATGAAGGTGGCTACAAGTTCTACGGAAATGTGCCACAGGGACTCAAAGATGCGCTTGGCGAAACTTCATTGGATGTGTATCGTGTAAAAATAGCAGGTACTTCTTGGTTCTTTGCTGATAAAAATGGAAATTATCGATATAGTATGTAATAAATTGATTTACTGCACTTTGCGAATGAGCGTAAGCCCGTCGCGTAATGGAAGGATGACTTGTTCAAAGCGGTCATCCTTTTTTAACTGATCGTTGAACGCTCGCAATCCAAGAGTCTGTTTGTCTTTGTCGTATGCCGGATCAATAATATGACCGTCCCACAAAGTATTGTCCGCCAATATGAAACCGCCTATCGGAACCAACGGATAAACCGCCTCTAAATACGCGCAATACTCTCGCTTGTCCGCATCAATGAACACCAGTTCAAATTGCTGATGGCTGATTTCTGAATGCTGACTGCTCATCACCTCCTTTGCATCCCCGATAATCAGTTCAATTCGGTCGGATAGGGGAGAGCGCCCAAAATTTCGACGGATGGTATCTTCCAACTCATCATTGTGCTCGATCGTCACCAAATGACCGCCTTCCGCCAAACCCTCGGCCAAACACAATGCGCTATAACCGGTAAACGTACCTAACTCTAAAATTCGATTCGGACGAATCATGTGACTGATCATACTCAATACGCGACCTTGCACATGACCGCTCAACATATGCGGATTAAGAATATGAACGTGCGTGTCGCGCGTGATGGACTCCAAAACCTCGTTTTCGGGGCTGGAATGGTCGGAAATATAGGCTTCAAGTGTCATTTTGTTACAAAATTTGCTGCAAAAGTACAAAAAAATTTGCACATATCCAAAAAAAGTTGTAACTTTGCACTCGAATTTAATCATTTTAGTATTATTTAATGGAAAAGATAGACGAATTGGATCGCAAGATCCTTAAAATTATCACCCAAAGCGCACGTATTCCATTCAAGGATGTTGCGGAGCAATGCGGGGTTAGCCGTGCTGCCATTCACCAGCGCGTACAGAAAATGTTTGACAGTGGTGTCATCACCGGCTCCAGTTATCACGTGCATCCTAAATCATTAGGTTACGAATTATGTGTCTATATCGGTATCTCGATGGAGAAAGCTTCGATGTATAATAAGGTCATCGCTGAGCTCCAACGCATCCCGGAGGTGGTCGAGGCGCAATACACTTTGGGCGCTTTCGGACTCCTTATTAAAGTATTTGCGCGCGATAACGAGCACCTCTTGACCATTCTTAATTCGAAAATCCAGGAAATTCCCGGCGTAGCAAATACGACTACTTTGACAGCGCTTGCACAGCCTATCTATCGTCAGTTACCTATTGAAACAAATTCATAATACGTAATTCATATTTTTAAATTTTTAATTTCTATCATGGAACGTGTTATTAGCGGCATTAGACCAACGGGCAATTTGCACCTTGGAAACTATTTTGGAGCGGTGAAATCTTTCGTCAAAATGCAGGACGAATACGATTGTATGTTCTTCATCGCCGATTGGCATTCGCTTACTACACACCCAACGCCGGAGAATATCCGCAATTCGGTCAAAACGATCCTCAGCGAATACCTCGCTTGCGGTATTGATCCACAAAAAGCACCTATCTATGTCCAATCGGACGTCAAACAGGTTCTTGAGCTCTACTTGTACCTCAATATGAACGCCTATTTGGGCGAGTTGGAGCGCGTCACTTCCTTCAAAGAGAAAGTGCGAAAACAGCCTGATAATGTGAATGCCGGACTGCTCACCTATCCATGCCTCATGGCAGCAGATATTCTCATGCACAAGGCGGACAAAGTGCCGGTTGGTAAGGATCAAGAGCAAAATATGGAAATGGCGCGTCTTTTCGCTCGTCGTTTCAACCGCATTTACAATGTGGAGTATTTCAAAGAGCCTGCCTCTTTCTATTTCGCAGACAAGGCGGTCAAAGTGCCCGGACTCGATGGAACCGGCAAAATGGGCAAGTCCGAAGGAAATTGTCTCTACCTCTGTGACGACGAAAAAACGGTTACGAAAAAGATCATGCGTGCTGTGACGGATCAAGGACCGACCCAACTCAATCAGGAGAAACCCGAAGTTATCCAAAACCTCTTTACTCTCTGTGAACTCCTTTCCGGTAAGGAAGCGGCGGATTACTATAACGATCTCTATAACAATATGCAGATCCGTTATGGAGATATGAAAAAACAGATGGCGGCGGATGCTAATAAACTTCTGGCACCTATCCGCGAGCGTATTACAGCATACTCTTCCGACGACGAACTCCTCGAACGCATCATGCGCCAAGGAGCAGAAGCTGCTTCGCAACGAGCAGAAAAAACCATCGAAGAGGTTCGTGAAATCATTGGTTTTAGAAAAATTTGAAAAAGGCGATTTACATAGGATGTGTAGCAGCACTTATTTGTGCTTGTTCAGCGGCAAATACCATTCCGCTCGATGATGCGTATATCTATCCGGAGAACACAACTCCCGTAAAAACTACACAAACAACATCCACTACGCAAACTACGCAAACAACGCCAACTACGACCTCTTTTGAGGTCCTCCACTCCCAAGATACCACCATTACTGTCCGTATAAAAAGATGAAAGCCGTTCGGTACATAGTATTCTTTGCAATTATGTCGCTTAGTGCAGCACTCTGTTGTCCTGCGCAGGCACAGGATTTTGCCCGCATGTCTGAGCGATCGATCATGGGATCGGCGCGCTATGTCGGTATGGGCGGTGCGATGACGGCAATCGGTGGGGATCCTTCTGCAGTCCTGGATAATGCTGCGGGATTAGGACTATACCGGCGTTTTGAGGCACTCTTTACGGTCGATGAAATGATTGACCGGACGCAGCAAATCACCCCTGCCGGCATGAATAATGCAGCGCGCCGGAACTTGTTCATGTTCAATCAGGCGTCTCTGGCGTTCAGCTTCCCGACTTATCATGCGGACAATGATGGCATCCAGTTCCATAATATCATGTTCGCATACCATCGTGTACATTCATACAATCGCTCTTTCATTCCGCAGAGTACCGGTGATCCTTCGCTGGGATCGTTGCTCTCTACCATGAGCGTCAATTGGGACATTCCGTTCAACACCTATCCTTATAATATGGCAAATCGTCTTGATCTGCGCGAAACGGGATATGTGAATGAATATACCTTTGATTACGCGATGAATATTGCGAACAAATGGTATGTGGGTTTGGGACTTCACATGCAATCCTATCTCCTCTCTGCCGATGGTAATTATCAAGAGGAGTTTGCTACTTCTACCGCCGCAGGCGTCGTACATGACAACTGGAATACGACCACTTTGCTCTACTCCGGTGTCTCGTGTAATCTCTCCGCGGGATTGATCTATCGTCCGCTTCGATGGTTGCGACTCGGTGTGGGTTTCCAGACCCCGACGCTCGGTACGCTCAATATCTCTTCCAAAGGAACACTGTCTTCTCAAACGGATTCCTTGCGATATTCCTATGCACCGGATAATATGCACTCGGATCCTGATTTTCACATGCCGCTTCATCTCTCTACTTCAGTAGCTTTCCAGATTGGCGCGTATGGTTTGATCAGTCTTCAGTACGATTACCGCCATGCGAAGTTTACCAACGATCTGCATGCCTTGCGAGCGGGTGTAGAAGTCATTCCGGTCATGGGCATGTACGTCAATCTGGGATACGCGTTTGAGAGTTCCTTTAAGAAAAACCCCACCGTAGTAGCGGCGGATCCTACTTTTGTCAGGCAGGATACTTATTTCTTCAATCCCCGATGGTCGCAATATGCCTCGGCGGCAATAGGATATCGTGGTACGTATTTCATGGTGCAAGCCGCTTATCAATATCGCTGGCAGCGTACATCCCTTTATGCGCATGAATTGGCGGATACCCCCTATGACATCTATGCCGATACACATCGCATCGTCCTCACCATCGGCTGGCATAGTAACTAAATAAATCGTACATTAAATTAAATCATACATAAATCGTACATCGTACATTGGTACATCGTACATTATAAATAAATCGTACATTAAATTAAATCATACATAAATCGTACATCGTACATTGGTACATCGTACATTATTTGGCGTCGTATAACAATAGGAACCGGAAAACTCAACAAATTATCAACGAACCGAGTGCAAATGCTTGACTAATGGCGTGCCGGTACTCTACGCCGAGACCCCGTGCATTGGGTTAGTTTACATTCCTAACTCCCGGGTAGCGATGAGGTGGCCGGATTACAGAGGGAAAAGCAGGCCTCAAATCCTATTCTCAAGAAGTTTTCACGAGTAAAGTTATACGACGCTTTTTTTGTGCCCCTCTCTTTCCGTCCCTTTCCCCGGATCTCATGCCGGCATGGGGTGTCCTGTGCGCGCACTTTCGGAGTGCGCGTTTCTTCTTCGTCCTGTGCGCGCGATTTCTATGAGTGCGTTTCTTCTTTGTCCTGTGCGCGGGGCATCAGACCCGCGGCTATCTTTCTTCCTTTCTGCGGGATTAAATCCCGCCTAATTTGCATTACGGTCACATTTTGTTGCCGTTTTGCTCATGTTTTTCATCGAAAAATCCACTTTTATTTGCATATTTCAAAAATTATTACTACCTTTGCACCCGCAAAGGTTTCTTTCACCCATTGTATCGACCATACAAGGGCGATCAAACCCTCGCCAAGACATATAGAATTTTCGCGTTTGCGATTTATTTGGCTTTCCGAAATGTAGGAAGTTTCGACACCAAGCCAGAATAAGTTCGAACGCTCGCGTTGTGCGGGCGAACTTATCTGCATTGGTGGGCATCCTACAGCCTCGGAAAGAGATAAGCATCGCTCGCGCTTTTTAGAAATCAATATAAAGCAAAATATATGAAACAAAAACTTTTTACTTTTTTCCTTGCTTTGTTAGCAAGCGTAGGAACAATCTTTGCCGAAAGCGGCACGTGTGGTGACAACCTCACATGGGATTTGACGGATGGTGTACTGACCATCAGCGGTACCGGGGATATGTATGATTATCTTGGATTTTACGGCTATGATGGCGATGTTCCATGGTATAATTTCAAAAATGACATTGCCACCTTGATCATCAATAATGGTGTTACAAATATTGGAGGGGGGGCTTTCTCTGAGTGTAGCAGTTTGACATCTGTGACGATTCCTAATAGTGTTACAAACATCAGAGATTATGCTTTCTATGGTTGCACTAGTTTGACCTCAGTGATACTTCCAAACAGCGTCATAAACACAGGGGAGATGGCTTTCTTTCGCACCGGTTTGACTACTCCGATTTATAACGATCATGTCTTTGCTTATATGCCAACTTCTTATTCTGGTCAATATGCAATTCCTGATGGCATTGAATCAATTGGAGGTGGTGCTTTCGCCGCATGCACTACAATGACAGCGGTAACTATTCCTTATAGTGTCATTAACATTGGAGTCTCTGCTTTCGTTGGATGCACTGCGTTGACCTCGGTGACCATTCCAAACAGTGTCACAGAAATTGGAGATTATGCTTTCTGTGCATGTATCGGCCTGACCTCTATTGAAATCCCCAATAGTGTAACCAGTATTGAGAGACATGTTTTTCAACAATGCTCCAATCTGACCAACATCTATGCCACCTGTGGTGATTTGGATAGACTAAAGCAACTGTTAGACAACGATAGCCGTGTTAAATATGAACCGATACCATATTCGCTTGTTATACAAGCAGAAAATGGAATGGTTGTAACGAATTATGATTCATTAACGATTTGCGACGAACCGAATGTGAATTGTGCTGTTATTCCTAACTACGGCTATCATTTTGTTCAATGGACTGATGGTAATACCGATAATCCGCGTACTATTGTTTTGACACAAGATACAACGCTTTCTGCTATATGTGCTCCTAATCAATATAGTATCAGTGTAACTTGTGACGAAAACTATGGTCAAATTGAAGGCGAAAACGGGACTTTCGATTATCTGACACCACATGAATACGCTGCCGTACCCATCGAAGGGTATCATTTTACACAATGGTCTGATGGTATAAAAATAAATCCGCGCACCATTGTTTTGACGCAGGATACCACCATTATGGCGTTATTTGCAATAAATACGTATCTGGTGAAATTCTTTGGTTTCAACAATGTGTTACTAGATAGCCAGTCCATCGAACACGGAGCTGCCGCTGTCGCTCCCGAAGTGCCGATAGTTGATCACTTTGATTTTGTAGGCTGGGACAAAGAGTTCACGAATATTACCTCCAACTTGGATGTGTATGCCATTTATCAGAAGAATACAGAAGATGTGGAAAATCTAAATGTAGAAGCTCTTCCACAAAAGGTAATGATTGACGGTCAAATCCTCATCCTCCGCGGTGATCACGTTTACACCCTCACAGGTCAGGAATTAGAGTGATCGTACTTTGTGGCTGAGACGTAAAATAAGGCTAACAGCCAATAGCTAATAGCCAACATCCGAGTCCTCCTCTCTTCCGTAGAGTGGGGGACTTTTCTTTTTCTATGTCTATTCTATGCCATCCCCTCCCACCTTCGTTAGTTTCCGGAAGTAATTGTGCCCCCTGTAGCAAAGAAATTTCATTCATGATCAGCATACTCTTACGATATTATACTATGTGATTAGTATATTATCAGTAGGTAATCAGTAGGTAATCAGTAGGTAATCAGTAGGTAATTAGTAGGTGATTAGTAGGTGATTAGTAGATGATAATTCGGATCATGACACGACCAGTGCGCAACGTCCTTATTTTGTCAAAGCTCTGTTTTTGCTTTTTCTTACCGCAAAAAACAAAAATAATCCACAAAAATTTGCATATATCAATTTTTTTTCGTAACTTTGCACGCTTTTTTGAAAATGTATTATTGAAAATAATAAAAATATCTATATTATGGCAAAGAAACAACAACAAAAATTTGAAAAACAAGACGAACAGCTCCAGGAAGTAAACCAAGCGCTCTCTGGAGCAGGTAAGTGGATTGAGGATCACTCGAACATGATCTCGTGGTGTGTACTGGGTATCGCTGTCGTGATCTTTGGTATTATCCTCTTGAACCAGAAAGTGCTTCAACCAAAAGCTTTGGATGCAAGTAACTACAATGCAACGGCTACTGTTTATTTCATGCAGGGCGACTATGACAAAGCTCTGGCTGGTGATGGTACCGACGAGTGCATCGGTTTTGAGGCAACCGCTGAGGAGTATGGCTTCTATCAGGAGGGCAAACTGGCTGCTTTGTATGCAGGTATTTGCTACTTCGAGAAAGGTGAGTATGAGAGCGCTGTTGAGTTCCTTAGCAAGTTCGACGCAGACGATCTGAACGTCGCTCCGGCTGCTAAGCAAATGCTCGGAGATGCGTATGTAGAGCTGGAGGATTACAGCAAAGCGGCTAAGGCTTTTGAGGCAGCTGCTAAATCCGGTAACGACATCATTGCTCCGATGAGCCTTAAGAAAGCGGGTCTCGTTTATCTGCACGAGCAGAATAACGCTAAAGCACTCAAGGCTTTCAAGGCAATTAAAGAGAAATATCCGCAGTCTGCAGAAGCACAGGATATTGACAAATACATCGCAATCGCGCAATAAATCGTACATCGTATATCGTAAATCGTACTTAGTATGACTACTGATTTATCGAAATATGATGCTACTCAACTGCCTAACGCTGATGTCCTCGGGCGTCAGCGTTATGCTATTATTGTAGCGGATTGGAATAGCGAAATCACGTATTCTATGGCGCAAGGTGCTATCGATACCTTCCTTCAACATGGTGTGCCGGAGGATAATATCACGGTGCTTCATGTGCCTGGAACGGTCGAACTGACGTTCGGAGCTGCCCGTATCATGCGTGAAGAACGCGTAGATGCGGTGATCGTCATCGGCTGTGTGATTCAGGGAGAAACACCGCATTTTGATTACGTCTGCCAATCGGTAACGCAAGGTGTGGCTATGCTTAATACACAGGGCAAAGTGCCGGTGATCTTCTCGGTTCTCACCGTCCTGAATCAGCAACAAGCACTGGATCGATGTGGAGGTAAATTGGGAAACAAAGGTATCGAAGGAGCTTATACCGCCATCCGCATGGCGAACCTCTAAACGGTACTTTCTAAATGACGACTGACAAATGACTCGGGTCTATAAATTTGGTGGAGCGTCCGTGAAGAACGCGGAAGGAGTTCGGAACGTTGAGAAGATTGTGCGTTTGGCGATCAATGACCAACGACCAATGACCAACGATCAACGACTAATGACCAACGACTTGCTGGTCGTCGTTTCCGCAATGGGAAAAACCACCAACGCTTTGGAGCGAGTCGTTGAGTTTCTTGATGCCGGCAAGGAAGAACAAGCCCTCTCTCAATGGGTCGATGTCATAGATTTTCACGTGGCGATCATGAAGGAACTTGGACTGAAACCCGGTTCGGACATCCGCTTGCAAGGCGAAATACCATACGACCCCGCAAAATCTTTTGACGAGAACTACGACCAGATTGTTTCGTTGGGAGAAATCATGTCCACCCAGATTATCGCGGTCTATCTCCTCAAGCAAGGTCTCTCCGTCGAATGGTGGAACATGCCGAAACTCCTCCGTACGGACGACACCTGGCGTGAGGCTAATGTGGACAATATAGCCAGCGCTTCTGTCATCCGGGAAGGGTGGAATAGACCCCAACGACCGCAAATCGTCGTGGCGCAAGGTTTCATCGGTGGTACAAAAGACGGCAGACGGACTACTCTCGGACGAGAAGGATCGGACTACACCGCTGCGCTCTTGGGCAATTATCTTGATGCAGAATCGGTTACTATCTGGAAAGATGTGCCTGGCATCCTCAATGCCGACCCTCGTATTGAACCCGAAACCGTACTCATCCCTTCGCTTCGCTACCAAGATGCGGTCGAACTGAGTTATTCTGGAGCACAAGTCATTCACCCTAAAACGATCAAACCGCTTGAGAATAAGCAGATTCCGCTCTTTGTAAAACCCTTTGGAGATCCCACTGCCGATGGTTCCTGTATCTCGGCGAATGCCACTGGTCCCATCGATATTCCGGTCTATATCTGGCGAAAGAACCAGATCCTTATTACCATGCGCGCGAAGGATTTCGCGTTTGTCTTAGAGGAAAGTTTGAGCGAGATATTCGATATCATCCATCGTCATCGGCTCAAAGTGTCCCTCATCCAATCTTCTGCGGTCACAATCTCGGTCTGCGTGGATAATACGCGCTTTGTACCGGACGCAATAGAAGAATTACAACAACATTTCCAAGTTAATTATAACGACCGCCTTTCGCTGCTTACCATCCGTGGTACAACCCCCGAGATCATGGAACATGCGAAAGCCGGCAGAACCATTATGCTCAGCCAAACGACGCGCCGTACTGCACGACTGGTCGTTAAAGATGAGCCTTTAGCCAATACCTAAATTCTAATCAAATGGAATACATTAAACAATATTTCACCCTCGCTTATTGGAGCGAATTGCTGATCTCTTTCTGGAGAGCGCTCAAAACGCTCAAGTTCTGGAAAGAACTTTTGATGATGACATTGGGTATGAGCCTCGGAGCAGCCGCTGTGTATTATTTTCTCATGCCCAGCCATCTGATTATCGGTACTATCTCCGGTCTCTCCATCGTAATCAATACACTCATAGGCGGCGACGCAGATATGTTCTCGTATTTGGTCATGGGAATCAATGCCTTCCTTCTTTTGTTGGCATTCATCCTCATTGGTAACGAGTTCGGAGCAAAAACGGTCTATACTGCCATGATCTTGGGTCCTCTAACGCAAATGTGGGATCGCATCTATCCAAATACGAATTTTACTCATCAGGTTATCAACGCGCCGGATATCTTGGCACAACTCCAATCTGGTCAGACGGTTTTGGATGCACATGGTAATCCCTATCTCCTCAGCCGTAGTGGAGAAGTACTCGAACGAGTCCGCGACTCCGTTATGAGCGGTGGTCTTGGCAGTGGAGATGTGTGGTTTGATCTCATCTGTTTTGTGCTCCTTCTTTCGGCTTGTCAGGCTTTCCTCTTCCGTATTAACGCCTCCACCGGAGGACTGGATATCATCGGAAAGATCGTCAATAAATACCTTCATTTTGACATCGGTACTTCCGTCGCAATCGGAGGGGTTATTATCTGTAGTACCTCCTTCTTAATCAACGACTTCCGTATGGTTGTCATCGGTATTATCGGTACGTGGATCAATGGTTTGGCGATTGATTACTTCACCGCCTCGCTCAATAAACGCAAGCGTGTTTGTATCGTCTCCGCGGAACCGGAACGAATCCGTAAATATATCGTCGAAGATCTCGTGCGCGGGTGTTCCTTATATGATGTTACCGGCGGGTATAGCCACGAGAAACATATTGAGATCCAAACGCTTTTGACTCAAGACGAGTTCTCATTCGTCATGGCGTTTATACGTAATAATCATATAAAGGCCTTCATTACCGCAGGAAACTGTTCCGAAGTATATGGCCTCTGGTTCCGTCATAAGAAAAAAGACGGCAAAACCATCATTGTCAACGATTAACCCTCAAACAAGCGGCTTGCCGCTAAATCCTTAAACAAGCGAAGCTAAACAATATTAAAAATATATGAAACCAACATTATTTATTTTGGCTGCCGGAATGGGTAGCCGTTACGGAGGACTCAAGCAGATGGATGGCTTGGGACCCAATGGGGAAGCGATTCTTGATTACAGCGTTTATGACGCTGTGCGTGCAGGATTTGGGAAAATTGTATTTGTCATCCGCAAGGATTTCGAAGAGGATTTCCGTAAAGTGGTTCTTTCCAAATACGAAGGAAAAGTGCAATGTGAAATCTGCTTCCAATCGGTCGATAAGGTTCCCGCTGGTTGTACGTACAATCCGGAGCGCACCAAACCTTGGGGTACTAATCACGCTCTGCTCATGGGACGCGAATTGATCCACGAACCTTTTGCAGTCATCAATGCGGATGATTTCTATGGCAAGGAGTCCTATCAGGTTCTCGCAGATTTCCTTCGCTCTGTGGAGGGCAAGCAAGGTAAATATTGCATGGTCGGATACCGTGTAGCGAACACCCTTAGCGAGAATGGTTCCGTCAGCCGGGGAGTGTGTGCAACCGATGAGAATGGACTGCTGACCGATGTGGTGGAGCGTACGAAAATTGAGGACAAGAAGGGAATCATCGTCTTCACCGAAGATGGTGTAGATACTCCGCTGGATCCCCATACGCCTGTTTCTATGAATATGTGGGGCTTCACGCCGGAGTATTTCCAGTATAGCGAAGACGCTTTCCGTGCTTTCTTGGCGGAAAAAGGGCAGGAACTCAAATCCGAGTTCTATATCCCAACACTGGTAAACCAACTCATTAATGAAGGAAAAGCTACCTGCAAAGTGTTGGATACACCTTCCAAATGGTTTGGCGTAACCTATGCGGAGGATCGCCCGCAGGTAGTGATGAAAATCAACCAACTCATCGCTGCCGGCGAGTATCCCTCCAAGTTATTCTAAATCATAATATTGAAATCTTAAATTTGAAATCATAAATGGCAAGAATACTTGTTACCGGTGGAACCGGATATATTGGTTCGCATACGACGGTCGAACTAATGCAACAGGGATATGAAGTAACGATCGTGGATAATCTCTCCAATTCATCGGTGGATGTCTTGGACGGAATAGCGGATATCGTTGGACGCAAACCTGAGTTTGCGAATATCGATTGCGGTAATTTTGTGGATCTGGATAATGTCTTCAAACTGTATCCGGATATTGTGGGTGTGATCCACTTTGCTGCCAGCAAAGCGGTGGGTGAGTCAGTGGAAAAACCGCTTCTCTACTATCGTAATAACCTCGGCAGTCTCGTAACTCTCTTGGAGGTCATGCGATTACACCAGGTTTCTAATCTCGTCTTCTCGTCCTCTTGTACCGTTTATGGGCAACCCGACGCTGCACATCTGCCTGTGGATGAGACGGCTCCAATCCAAAAAGCACTCTCTCCCTATGGCAATACCAAGCAGATCAACGAAGAGATCATTTGCGATGAGGCTCATGCCGACAAAGGACTGCACGCTACAATCTTACGCTATTTCAACCCGATCGGTGCGCATCCTTCTGCTAAGATCGGCGAACTGCCCAACGGAGTGCCGCAAAACCTCCTTCCATTCATTACGCAAACCGCTGCCGGATTGCGTCCCGAACTCAAAGTGTTCGGTAACG
>Ga0310694_10002604_pt1 | contig 18285 bp, 15 predicted proteins | sample 174DNAGHGhighgp2_FD_203884 | JGI IMG/M metagenome (GOLD analysis project Ga0310694, IMG submission 203884) | Sheep rumen microbial communities from Palmerston North, Manawatu-Wanganui, New Zealand - 1742 DNA GHGhigh gp2 (v2) (version 2) | ecosystem: Host-associated > Mammals > Digestive system... | reverse complement strand
GAGCGATTTTGTAGGATGGGATGTGAACCTGACGCTGATGTGCGATTTCAAGGATCGTTACCGTTGGGGATTAGGTTACCGCATCGCCGGAAGTGTGAACATACTGTTGGGCGTAGATATCATATCAGGATTGCATTTGGGATACAGTTGCGAGTTGCCGACCAACAAGCTGTTGGTGGAGAGTTACGGCAGCCACGAGATATTCCTGGCATACGGATTTGACATCTTGAAACCCAAGCGAACCAATAAGTACAAATCAGTTAGATACTTATAATAAAAAAATGAATATGAAAGTAGCAAAGTTTTTGCCGATTATCGCTTTAGCGATGGTGATGGCGAGTTGCAACAAGCCTGCCGGAGAACTGGTAGGTGCCAGCAAGAGTGTGAATTTTAAGGAGGCGAATCCTTATGGTATGTTGTTCATCAAGAAGGGTTCCTTCATGATGGGTGCCAACACCCAGTCCGCTGTCTTTGAGCAGCCGGATAACATTATCATGGTTACGGTAGATGCCTTCTGGATGGACGAGACGGAGATCACCAACAACGAGTACCGCCAGTTCGTTAACTGGGTACGCGACTCGATTGCGCTGACCAATCTGGTGGCAGCCGGAATGACGGATTATGCGATTCAGCCGAAGGATGAAGACTTCGACGAGGAGCATTTTGCGTTGAACTGGCGCAAGAAAATTCCTTGGAACAGCAAGGAAGAGGACGTGGTAGACGCGTTGGCTCCGCTGTACTATTCGGATGGTGCGCTCAATACGAATCACCTGCACTATCGTTACAGTTGGGTGAATATGGACCAGGCGCTGTCGCAACGCAACAAATGGGATGTTTCGACCAGTACCTATCCTCCCGGAGCAACAGCTCGTGTAGATACCTTCTGGGTAAACGAGAATGGCGAGATCAAGGACTCGACCATCATTCGTCCGTTGCGTGAGCCGAAGGACCTGCTGACCAACCGTATCATCTGTATCTATCCGGATACATTGGTTTGGGCGCGTGACTTCCAGTTCTCGTACAACGATCCGTTGCTGCTGATGTATTTCAGTCACCCGGGTTATGCAGAATATCCGGTAGTGGGTGTTACATGGGAGCAGGCACATGCGTTCTGTAACTGGCGTACCAAATTGTTCAACACGCATTCGTCGGTTAAAGCGAACGATTACCGTTTGCCGACCGAGGCACAATGGGAGTATGCAGCTCGTGGTGGTCGCAAGATGGCGATGTATCCGTGGGGTAGCAATTATGCCCGCGATGCCAAGGGTTGCTTCTTTGCTAACTTCAAGCCCTTCCGCGGTGCGTACAGCGATGATACGGGTACGGCAACGATGCGCGTAGGCCAGTTCCGTCCGAATGATTTCGGTCTGTTCGACATGGCGGGTAATGTAGCTGAGTGGACCAACTCTGCTTATCAGAGTGCGGCCAATACGCATATGCACGACTTGAACCCGGATTACTCCTACATGGCTCGTAAAGACGACCCGGATATCCTGAAGCGCAAAGTGATCAAGGGTGGTAGCTGGAAAGATATCAGTTACTTCATGCAATGCGGCGTGCGCTCGTACGAATATCAATATGAGAGTCGTCCGTACATCGGATTCCGCTGCGTACGCGCTTATATTGGCGATTAAGCGGAGTGATGAAGAAAGTTTTATGTTGAAAGTTTAAAGATTAAAGTTATATAGAATTATGGCTACAGAAAATGCTGCAAAGCAAAGTTTCAGTGCAAGATTCATGCATTGGTATGAGTCTTACCAAGGAAAGAACATTACGAACATCGTTTATTCGGTAGGTGCATCTGTCGTAATTATCGGTGCGTTGTTTAAGATTCTTCACTGGCCAGGTGCCAGCCAAGTGCTGATGGTGGGTATGTTTACGGAGGCGTTCTTGTTCCTTATCGGTACATTGGAGCATCCGCATCCTGAGTTCCACTGGGAGAATGTGTTCCCGCAGTTGCTGGAGTTCGGTACGAAGCCGGAGTTGCTGGAGGAGAAATCGAAGCAAGCTCGTCCGACGCTGTTGGGTGCAGGTGTTGCCGGAGGTGCAGTAGCTGCAGCGAACGGTATGGGTGTTGCTACTGCTGGCGCAGAAGCTACGAGCGCTAAGGTTCCGTCTCTCAAGGACGAGGATATGAAGGCGCTGAAGGATGGTATTGCTGATTTGGCAAAGACCGCATCGCAGTTTGCAGAATTAGGCAAAGTGGCTCAGACGGGTGTTAAACTGGGCGAGAAACTGGAGGCTGCTGAGGCTGCTACCGAGGCTTATTCGACCAAGATGACAGCTGCTACCGAGTCGTATGTTGCGAAGATGTCGGGTGCAGCAGATACCTATGTATCGAAGATGTCGGCAGCAGGTGTAGCCGTTGATTCGTACACCGCAGCCGCTGCTAACCTGGCACAGAGTTACACGCAGATCAGCGCAGATATGAAGAATGTAGCTGAGGAGACCAAGGCATACAAGCAGGGCGTAGCAGACATGGGTCAGAAGTTAGCTTCGCTGAACTCGGTATATGAGTTGCAGTTGCAGGCCGTTAATGCACAGGCTGAGGCACAGAAAGCAGCTACGGCATCGGCTAAGGAAGCTGCAGAGGCACAGGCCGCTTACACAGCCGGCACGAAGCAGTTGCAGAAGCAAGTGGCTGATCTGAATGCAATTTACGGAAACATGCTTAATGCGCTTGCATAAGTTTAACATTTAAACACTTCAGCAATGGGTGGAGCAAAAAACTGTCCGGAAACCCCGAGACAAAAAATGATAGGTATGATGTACTTGGTGCTCACCGCCATGTTGGCGTTGAACGTAAGTACGGATATCTTGAATGGTTTTACGCTGGTGGACAACAGTCTGCATTCCTCTATCGCTGCATCGGATAAACGCAATGCGAAGTTGTATCAGGATTTTAAGGCAGCCAATGCCGATAACCCTGAGAAGACGCAGGAGTGGTTCGATAAAGCCGTAGAAGTGCAGAAGCGTGCCGACTCGCTGTTTAACTACATTCAGGATTTCAAAGAGCATATCGCCATCTTAGCCGATGGCAAGAAACAGGTGGAGGAATGGAAAGCGCAGGGTATCGACCCGACGATGCATATCGAAGGAAACTCCAATCTGGATGTGACGGGTCAGTATGCGATTGTGCAGGGTAATGGTCTGGTTCTTAAAGAGATGGTGGCTTATTACCGTGACTATGCCGCTGATCTGGCAGAGAACGACGCAGAGTTACGCCATGCTATCATGCAAGCGTTGGCTACAGAGCGCGGTTGGAACGCACATGAGAAAGACTCCTGCGACTGGGAAGTAGCGGTATTCGACGGTATGCCGGTAGGCGCCTCGATCACTATTCTGACAAAGATGCAGAATGATGTTCGCGCTACGGAGAGTCAGGTGATCCAATACCTGATGGATCGCACGGACGCGGGTGACCTGCGCGTGAATAAATTGAACGCGTACGTGATACCGAATTCGAACTATGTGATCCGTGGCGGTAAATATACGGCGCAAATCATCTTGGCGGCTGTTGACTCAACGCAGCGTCCGGAGTACTATATCGAGGGTCAGCGTATCAACGACCAAGGTATCTACGAAGTATCCGCATCAGGTGTGGGTCTAAAGAAATACTCGGGTTGGATCGCTTATCAGAATCCTTCGACGGGTGCGATGGAGAACCTGCCGTTCACCAGCGAGTATAGCGTAGGTGAACCGGCTGTGACGATCTCGAATACCGACTTGAACATCATGTACCGCGGCTATGACAACAAGTTCTCTATCTCCGTACCGGGTGTAGCGAACGAGAAGGTCAAAGTGAGCGTCAACGGTGCAACCGTTCGTCAGCAAGGTGGTCTGTGGATCATCAAACCGGGTGATAATGCGAAGAGCGTATCGATCTCCGTATCGGCCGAGTTAGACGGAAAGATGCAACCGATGGGAAGCAGGGAATACCGTGTGAAAGCATTGCCGAAACCGGGTGCATACTTCAAATCGGGCGAGAAAGAGTACAACGAAGGAAGTATCTCCCGTGGTGCGCTGCTGAATGCATCGGCTACCGTGATCGCATCGTACGGTCCGGACGGTCTGTTGGACCTCCCGTATGATATCACCAGTTTCAAGGTAAACATCAACGGTGTGTTGACCGAAGCGCGCGGAAACAAGTTCACCCGCGATCAGTTGGACCGCTTGGGTAAATTGAAGATGGGTGCTATCGTCGTTATTACCGATGTGCGTGCCAAAGGTCCGGACGGTAAGGAAACGCGTCTGTCACCAATTCCTCTATATCTGAATTAATACCAAATGATTATGATAAAGAAAATTAGTATTATCGCATGCATGCTGCTGGGCGTTATTACCGTGCAGGCACAGCATCAAGTTATCTCCTTCTTCGACGAGGTGGGTAGTGCCCGCATTCAAACGGAGGAGTACTCACAGGCTCATGATACGATCATGATTTTGGAGCACCGTTGGGATGATATCATCTGGTCGCGCTATGTGTATCGTATCATCGATATGCGCTACAAACAGAACTACCAGTTGTATTTCCCGACCAAATCGGACGATACGGACTATCGTAATCTCTTCAAAGTGATTACCGATGCGGTAGTGGACGGCATGCCTATCTACGAGAAGAACATGGAGACGATCAAGCCGGACTTCAAGCAGGCTCCGATCGCTCGTGCTTCCATCCCGATGATGTTCATGGCGGACGATCCGCTGCAGGACTATTCGGATGATCCGACCCACTATGACATCTCCTCTTCGGACGCTATGCTGGTGCACTATGACAGTATTGCCGATGAGTTGTCGTTCCATTTCTATCCGTTTGAGAACATGGTTCGTAATCAGATCAAGTATCTGATTCAGGAGATCGTTTTCTTCGACAAGCACACCTCGCGTCTGCATACGAAGATCATGGGTATCGCGCCGCTTCAGTCGGATAAGATCACCACGCGTGACAACTCGAATATCATGCAATCTATGCGTGAGTCGATCATGTTCTGGATTCCGTTTGACGGTCTTCGTCCGTACCTGGCAATGCAGTATGCTATTCCTAACCGCAACGAGACGAAGCGCGTGACCTTTGATGAGTTCTTCCAGAAACGTCTGTTCACGTCCTATATCGTAGGCGAGGGTAATATGTACAATCGCTGGATCCCTGACTATGTAGGTGATGCAGAGGCTGCACGCAAGGAACAAGAGCGTATCGCGACGGAGTTGCTGAACTTCGAGCAAGACCTTTGGGAGTATTAATGCGTAAGCATCGATTTAGAAACTCATACTTTATTTCCGCTGTCAGCGTAACACTTGTGTTATGCCTGATCGGCTTGGAAAGTGTGCTCCTGCTGTCTGCAGGAGCGCTTCTTACGCGCATGCGTGAGAACATGACGCTTACAGTGGTGCTTGACCAAGAGGCGGATAGCACCCAGTGTGCGCGTCTGGAGCGGATGCTCGAGGCAAGCGAGGGCACCAGCAGTTATACCTATGTATCCAAAGAAGAGGCGCTGAACGAGCATATTGCTTCGTTGGGAGAAGATCCTACGACCTTTTTGGGGTATAACCCTCTTTCAGCCAGCTATGAGGTGCATCCCTCGGAGGCATACAGTAATCCGGACAGTCTGGCGGTGATAGCTTCCGGTTTGGAAGCATTGCCGTATGTGACAGAGGTGCTTTATCCGCGCGACTTGGCGGATATGCTCAATAGCAACGTGCATGATTTCTCGCTCATACTTGCGGGTGTGGCTGTGTTGCTGCTATTGGTATCGATGGTACTGATCGTCAATACGGTTCGTCTGCAGATTTATTCGAAGCGTTTCCTGATCAATACGATGACATTGGTAGGTGCTACGGCATGGGTGACGCGTCGGCCGTTCGTGCTACGTAATGTGCTGATCGGTTTCCTGGCCGGTATAGCGGCCTTGGTGGTATTGAGCGGGTTGGTGTATTATGTGCAGTATCGGATGGGGTTGATGCTCTTCCCGATGAGTTGGCAGAATATCGCCTTGGTATGTGGCGTGGTATTATGCAGCGGATTGCTGATTACGCTGTTTGCCTCGTTGATTGCAACCGGCAAATATATCCGCATGGATAATAACTCGTTGTACGAGATATAGAATTTTAGATTTAAGATTTCAAATTTCAGATTTGAGATGAAGCATACATTACCGAAATTGAATCTTATCCTGATAGCCGTTTGTTTCGCTATCATAGTGGTTGGTTTTGCCCTGATGGTAGGTGCTCCTTCCGGTGAGGAGTATAATCCTGATATTTTCTCCTTCCGCCGCATTACGGTAGGTCCTATGATCGCGTTGTTCGGCTTTGTGGGGATGATTTTTGCTATTTTGTTCCGCGCTAAGAAATGAACTGGTTAGAGGCATTGATATTGGGTGTTATCCAAGGTCTGACGGAGTTTTTGCCGGTTTCGTCTTCGGGTCATCTGGAGATAGGGCATGCGCTGTTAGGCACATCGGGTGAGGATAATCTGAGTTTTGCGGTGCTGGTACATGCGGCTACGGTACTATCAACGCTTGTTGTTCTATGGCGCGAAGTGGCGCAACTTTTCGTCGGTACCTTCACCACGCCCAAATGGAACAAGGAGAAAGATTATGTAGCGAAGATTCTCGTGTCCATGATACCTGTTTTCATCGTCGGTATGTTCTTCAAGGACGAAGTGGAAGCGCTGTTTGGAAACGGTTTGCTGTTAGTAGGTATCTGTCTGCTGATTACAGCGGCATTACTGGCGCTGAGTGAATGGTTGCAGAAGAAACGGCAGAGCAAAGGTCACGAGGTGGGTTATAAAGATGCGTTCATCATCGGTTTGGCGCAAGCCTGCGCCGTGCTGCCGGGTCTGAGTAGGTCCGGTACCACGATCGCTACGGGTTTGCTCTGCGGTGTGAAGAAAGAGAGCGTAGCGCAGTTCTCCTTCCTGATGGTGCTGATACCGATACTGGGTGAAGCACTGTTGGATGGAATGAAAATCATGCAAGGCAAGGTAACAAGCGAGTTGGACCTTGTGCCGGCGATAGTGGGCTTTGTGGCAGCATTTGTGACGGGCTGTCTGGCATGCCGCTTCATGCTGGAGGTAGTACGCCGCCAGCGTCTGGTTTGGTTCGCTGCCTATTGCGCGATCATCGGTGCAACGGCTATATTGGCGACTGTTTGCTGATATGTGGGATTTTGTAGCAGGCGAGATACTGGCGTTTGATAAACCGCTCCATTGGACGTCGTTTGATTTGGTGGCGAAAGTGCGATATAACCTCTGCCGCAAATTAGGGACTAAGAAACTGAAAGTCGGTCATTCGGGTACCTTGGACCCCTTGGCAACAGGAGTAGTGATTGTTTGCACGGGGAAGAAGACCAAACTCATCGAGTCGCTGCAATACGATGTGAAGGAATATATAGCGACGCTGCAATTAGGTGCTACCACGCCTTCGTATGACTTGGAAAAAGAGGTGGATCAGACCTATCCGACGGAGCATATAACCCGCGAATTGATCGATCAGACGATTCCTCAGTTTCTGGGAGAACAATGGCAAGTTCCGCCTATCTTCTCTGCCGTACAGGTAAACGGCAAGCGGGCATACGATTTTGCCCGGAAAGGAGAGACGGTGGAGTTAAAACCGAAGTTGCTCAAGATAGATGAGATAGAGGTGGTGGCATTTGACGAGAACTCGATGCAACTGACAATCCGCGTCGTATGCTCGAAAGGAACGTATATCCGAGCCTTGGCACGCGATATCGGTGAACGCTTGAAGTCCGGCGCACACTTGATAGCGTTGCGACGTACCCGCGTAGGAGAGACCCGCGTAGAGGACTGCATGACGATAGAACAATTTTTGGAACAACTCAAACAATACGAATATGTACAAAGCGAATGATATGAAACTCAGCCAGTTCAAATTCCGGCTGCCTGAGGAATTGATTGCCCAATACCCCGCATCATACCGGGATGATGCCCGTATGATGGTGCTGCATCGCAAGACCGGCGAGATCGAGCATAAGATGGTGACCGACATGGTGCAGTATTTTGACGAGGGGGATCTGTTTGTCTTCAATGACAGCAAGGTTTTTCCTGCTCGTTTATGGGCGCATAAGGAGAAGACGAATGCGCTGATTGAGGTATTCCTGTTGCGCGAGTTGAACCACAAGGCGCGTTATTGGGATGTGCTCGTTGATCCGGCGCGTAAGATCCGTATCGGTAATAAGTTGACCTTCGATGACGATCCGTCGATCGTAGCGGAGGTGATTGACAATACCACCAGTCGCGGTCGCACCTTCCGTTTCCTGACCGATTATGACAATGAGGAGTTTGTGCCGCGTCTGTATGCGCTGGGAAGTGCCCCGCTGCCCCGGTATATCCGTCGTCCGATGGACGAAGAGACCAAGGCGCAGTACGAAGAGGTATTCCATGACCAACCGGTACGCGAAATGGATATCGAGCGCTACCAGACTATTTTTGCGGACAAGATAGGTGCTGTAGCAGCTCCGGCTGCAGGGTTGCATTTTTCCAAACAACTGCTCAAACGATTGGAGATTCGCGGTATAGAGTCGACCTTTATGACCAGCCATGTATCGCTCGGTATTTTCAAGGATATTGATGTGGAGGATCTGACGAAGAACAAGATGGAGTCCGAGCAGATTATCCTGTCGGAGAAAATGGCCAATACCGTCAATCAGACGCGCGAGAACCAGAAGCATGTATGCGCTGTGGGTACGGAAGTGATGCGCGCATTGGAACATGTGGCAGGTACGAACGGACTGCTGAAAGCCTATGACGGTTGGACCAATAAGTTCATCTATCCGCCTTATACCTTCGCTGTGGCCGACCGGTTCTTTGTGAACTTCTATATGCCGATGTCAAGCCAGTTACTGATGGTAGCCGCGTTCGCAGGGTATGAAGAGACGATGCATGCTTACGAGGAAGCCGTCAAGGAGGGATATCACTTCGGCGATTATGGAGACGCTATGTTAATTGTGGACTGATGCAAGTTAGAATAGATCCATCTTGGCAACGCGTATTGCAAACGGAGTTTGACAAGCCTTATTTCGAACTCCTCACCCAATATGTGCGCCAACAATATAAGACCTGTCGGTGTTTTCCTCCGGCGGGCCTTATTTTTAACGCGTTCGACTCGTGTCCTTTTGAAAAAGTGAAGGTTGTCATTATTGGACAAGACCCGTACCATGAACCCGGACAGGCCATGGGGTTGAGTTTCTCTGTGCCGGAAGGCGTACAGTTACCGCCTTCACTGGTGAATATCTATAAGGAGATCGAGCGGGATTTAGGTACGCCTGTTCCCGTTTCCGGGGACTTGCGCCGCTGGGCAGAGCAAGGGGTACTGCTGCTGAATGCAACCCTTACTGTGGAGGCCCACAAAGCCGGCAGTCATCAGGGCAAAGGCTGGGAAGAACTGACGGATGCTGCGATAGCGGCGCTCAATAAGGAACGCGAACATCTGGTGTTTATGTTATGGGGGTCGTATGCCCAGCGCAAAGGACAGTTCATTGACCGCAGGAAACACCTGGTGCTGCAAACCTCGCACCCTTCACCTCTGTCGGTATATAGGGGCTTTGCGGGATGCGGACATTTCAGCGCAGCCAATACTTATTTGATACAACACGGCTTGACGCCGATTAACTGGTGATATGAAAAAACTATTGCTCATAGATGCTTACGCGATGATTTTTCGCGCGTACTACGCTTTCATTCGCGTGCCGCGTATGAATAGCAAAGGCGAGAACACCTCCGCTATCTTTGGTTTTTGCGTGACCTTGGAGGACCTGATTAAGAAAATCAATCCGACGCATATTGGTGTGGCGTTTGATCCTGCCGGTGGTACGTTCCGTCATGAGGCGTACGAGCAATACAAAGCGCAACGACCTGAGACGCCGGAAGATATCCGCAAAGCCGTGCCGGTGATCAAGAATATCCTTGAGGCGATGAATATACCCGTGTTGGAAGTGCCCGGCTTTGAGGCAGACGATGTGATCGGTACGCTATCCAAGAAAGGCGAACAGGCCGGCTATGAAGTCTATATGGCGACGCCGGACAAGGATTATGGTCAGTTGGTAAGCGAGCATGTATTCATGTATCGTCCGCGTCATACGGGTGGATTTGAGTTGATGGGACCGAAGGAAGTATGCGAGAAATACGGGTTGAGTAATAAAGAACAAGTGATTGACCTGTTGGGGCTGATGGGGGACGCGAGCGATAATATACCGGGTTGCAAAGGAGTAGGGGAGAAAACGGCAGTTGCTTTGCTGCAGCAGTTTGGCAATATCGATACGATGCTGGCGCATACCGACGAGATCAAAGGGGCGCTGCGCACAAAAGTAGAGAGTCAGGTGGAGGAGATCAAGTTCTCCCGTTTCCTTGCTACTATCCGTACCGATGTGCCTATCGCCTTGGACGAAGCTCTACTGAGTAAGAAAGAACCGAATATTGAAGCGCTTACGGCACTCTACCGCGAACTCGAGTTTAATACCTTGCTACGCAAACTCAGCCCTTCTGAGAATCCGACAAGCATGGCGGATAAGGTAGTGCCGAAAAAAGGCAAACCCGCTGATCCGGCTCAACTTGATCTTTTTGGTTTCGGGGAAGAAGAACCCACAGCAGAGAACCAAAAGTCAAGAGCCACTTTTGATAGCGTTGAGAATCGTCTTTGTCAGTACCTGCTGAATCCGGAAGTGGCGTTTAATCCGTATAAAGAACCCGATTGGTCGGCCCTCAAAGCGGATGCGGATCTGTGGAATCTATATAGCGAAGTGGAGTTACCGTTGGTGGAGGTACTGCGCGAGATGGAAGCAGCCGGTGTGCGGATCGATGTAGATAAACTGAAGAAGGCGGAAGGTAATCTTACCGAGGAATTGAATGCGCTGGAGCAACAGATTTATGCGCTTGCCGGTGAGAATTTTAATATCAACAGTCCCAAGCAGGTAGGCGAGTTGCTGTTTGACAAACTCAAATTGGACAGCAAGGTCAAGAAATCCAAAACAGGGCAGTATTCCACCTCAGAAGAGGTGCTTATGGCGCTTAAGGAGAGACATGAGATAGTAGGGCTGATTTTGGAGTATCGGGAGTTGAAGAAACTGATCACCACTTATATTGCGGCGTTACCCGGTTATATTGCTGCAGACGGGAAGATCCATACGACCTATAATCAAACCGTGACAGCCACAGGACGTCTGAGTAGCAGTAATCCGAATCTGCAGAACCTGCCTATCCGTTCCGAGCGCGGCCGTTTCATTCGCGAAGCAGTCATTCCGGATGAGGGATGTTTGTTCCTTAGCGCCGACTACAGTCAGATAGAGTTGCGCTTGATGGCTCATTTCAGTCAAGACGAACATATGTTAGCGGCTTTCCGTTCCGGTCAGGATATCCATGCAGCGACAGCCGCTCGTATCTATGGTTTGCCTATTGAGCAGATCACCAAGGACCAGCGCCGCAAAGCCAAAACGGCCAATTTCGGTATTATATACGGTATCTCGGCTTTCGGTTTGGCGCAACAACTCGATTGCAGTCGTACCGAAGCCAAACAACTGATTGATGACTATTTCACGGCTTTCCCGCGGGTGATCAGTTATATTGAGAGTCAGAAAGAGTTGGCGCGGCAACGCGGATATGCCGAGACGCTCTTCGGCCGCAAACGCTATCTGCCGGATATCACATCGCAGAATGCGACCGTTCGTTCGTTCGCGGAGCGTAATGCGGTGAATGCACCTATCCAAGGTACTGCTGCCGATATCATTAAGATGGCGATGGTGTCGATTCATAGACGCTTGAAAGAGGAAGGACTGCGGGCGCAGATGATCATGCAGGTGCATGACGAATTGAATTTCAATGTGCCTGCTGCGGAAGTGGAACGCGTGCGTGAGATCGTGGTGACGGAGATGCAGAATGCCGTGCATCTGTCCGTTCCGTTAATTGCCGAATGCGGCGTTGGAAAGAACTGGCTTGAAGCTCATTAGTATCATATTGCTTATTCGCGTGCTATGCATCGGGAACTCGTTTTCCTGGGATGCGGTGGAACAAGAACTTGTTCCGCTATGCGATGCCAAGCATGTGCAGGTAGAGATTCATAATCTCTACTACGGCGGTTGTTCGCTGGAGCAGCATGCCGAGTTTCTGCTGAAAGATACAGCAGCCTATTCGCATCGCGTGTGTACAAACGCGGTACTTCGCGTGGTCAAGGATACCATTACGCTTCGTCAGGCTCTTCGGGACGGCAAGTACGATTTTATCTCTCTGCAGCAAGCCAGCCATGACAGCGGGATCCGTTCGTCATACGAACCCTGGCTGACGATGCTCATCGATACCGTCCGTGCTTATCAACCGAATGCCCGACTCTTTTGGATGCAGACCTGGGCGTATAGTAAGGATGCCAAACACCCCGCTTACCCCCGATACCAATGCAACCAACAAGTCATGTGGGATAGTATTCAGGCATGCACCAAATCACAAATCACAAATCACAAATTACCAATTATACCCTGCGGACAAGCGATTCAGTATGCCCGTCAGACCAAGTTGGGTGATACGCTTTGTCGGGACGGTTATCATCTTAATTACAGTTATGGCCGGTATACAGCAGCCTGTGTGTGGTACGAAATAATCACCGGTCGCGATGTGCGTTTCAATCGCTACCGAAATTCACAAATGACGCGTCTTCAACAGCGTCTTTCTCAACGCTCAGCACACAAAGCAAACAAAAAATAAAAAAATTCTTGCGTATGTCATTTTTTTTTAGTACCTTTGCAGCCGCAAAGGTGAAAGGAAAAAAAAGATGACAACGACACTGCTGATTATACTGATTATTGTGGTGATGATTTTCGGGTTCTGGATGATCCAGTACTCGCAGTTCCGCAATGAGGAACGCAAGCGTCAATGGGAGTTAAAGCGCGAGAGTCAGAAGACGATCTCGCCTATTCGTTTACGCGCGTACGAGCGTCTTGCGTTGCTGCTGGAGCGTACCAAACCGGAGCATATGCTGATGGAGTTGCGTGCCAAAGAACCGGATGCGATGACCACATGGACGATTGGTCAGATGCAGCAGTATCTTCTGCAGACTATTCGTTCGGAGTATGATCATAATCAGAGTCAGCAGGTTTATGTGAGTGAAGAAGTATGGGATTTGATCATCGGTGCACGGGACCAAATGGCATCGTTCGTGATCTCTATCGCGGCGCAGTTACCGCCGGACGCTACGCCGCAGACATATGCCACGGCGCTACTTACGGCATATGTCTCGAATGGTACGACCCCTACCGATAAAGCACTTGAATACTTGAAGGATGAAGCGAAAACGCTTATGTAACATAGTGCTGGTCTTGTTGGTGTGCGCTGCGGCTTATGCGGCGGATACAACAACCGTGGCTAAGCAGCCAATTTATCAGGGGGTGACCTTGAAGTTTGATATCGGTGCTGCAGCGCTGGAGGCGGGACTGAGCAAAGGACGGTTGCAGCAATACGAATTAGCGGCTAATGTGCGTTTGGCGCAGCGGTTCTATCCGACGCTTGAAGCGGGCTTCGGCGGCGGAAAAGCGGAGCAGGGAGACACGATCCACTATCATGCGTACGGAGGATACTTTCGCGCGGGATGCGATTTTAACTTGCTCAGACGCCATCCTGAATCGCCGCATGCATTGCTGGTAGGTGTACGCCTTGGTTCGGCATTTCAACCCAAGCGGGCAGATTGTTGGGGAGAAGTGGTGCTCGGGTGTCAGGTGCAAGTATGGGAAGATAAGCGCTCTAAAGTGCAAGGAGGCCTGTATATGGGATGGATGGGACGACTGAAAATCCTGTTCACTCGAGAGGCGGAGGGCTTAACGGCTGCGGAGATGGCGCCTATTTATATACCGGGTTTTGGTCGCCGCGGTGAAATAGGATGGGGATTGAGTTATCATATCGGATATAAATTTTAATACATAATAGTATGAATTCAACACAACTTTTGAATCGTGCAGCGGATAATATTCGTATTTTGGCTGCAGCTGCTGTAGAGAAAGCGAAGAGTGGTCACCCGGGTGGAGCCATGGGAGGTGCAGATTTTATCAATGTCCTTTTCTCTGAGTTCCTGGAGTACGATCCGGATAACGCGGGCTGGGAGGCACGTGACCGTTTCTTCTTGGATCCGGGTCATATGGCGCCGATGCTGTATGGTCAACTATGCTTGGCGGGTAAGTTTACATTGGAAGACCTGCAGAACCTTCGTCAATGGGGTTCCGTTACGCCGGGTCACCCGGAGCGCGAGATCGATCGAATGATAGAGAATACGAGTGGTCCGCTGGGTCAGGGACACACGTTCGCTGTCGGAGCAGCCATCGCCGCCAAATGGTTCAACCAGCGTTATGGGGAGATTCATAACCCGACAATCTACGCTTTCATATCGGATGGCGGTGTGCAGGAAGAGATCTCGCAAGGAGCAGGTCGTTTGGCGGGACACCTCGGTTTGGATAATCTCGTCATGTTCTATGACTCCAATACCATCCAACTCTCTACGGGTTGCGGAGAAGTGACTTCGGAAGATGTGGCAGCCAAATATAAAGCATGGGGGTGGTTCGTGCAAGAAATCCCGGGCAACGATCCGGACGCTATCCGCGAAGCCATCATCAAAGCGAAAGCGCATAAGGGCGAACCCTCTATCATCATCGGTCATACGACGATGGGTAAGGGTTGTGTTACGGCTGAAGGGGCTAACTGGGAAGGCAAGTGCTCGACTCACGGTGCGCCGCTCAGCAAAGCCGGTGCATCCTTCGAGAAGACCATCGAGCATCTTGGCGGTAACCCCGAAGACCCGTTCCTGATCTTCCCGGAAGTAAAGAAACTGTATGATGACCGCGCTGCCGAACTGCGTGAACTCTGCAACAAGAAATATGAGGCATACTACGAGTGGAAACAAGCGAACCCGCTCGCAGCCAACGAATATGAGACCTTCATGTCCGGCGAGACGCCATGCATCGACTGGTCTCTCATTCAGCAGAAAGCCGGAGCAGCTACCCGCAACGCAAGTGGCGTGGTACTCTCTTTCCTCGCCGAGAATGTAGGCAACATGATCGTCAGCTCAGCGGACTTGAGTAACTCTGACAAGACCGATGGTTTCCTTAAGAAAACCCATGCGTTCAAGAAAGGTGATTTTAGCGGCCAGTTCTTACAGGCCGGTGTGAGCGAGTTAACTATGGCTTGTGTGATGATCGGTATGGCGCTGCATGGCGGTATCATCCCGGCCTGCGGTACTTTCTTCGTGTTCAGCGATTATATGAAACCGGCCGTGCGTATGGCTGCTCTTATGGAACTGCCGGTGAAGTTCATCTGGTCGCACGACGCCTTCCGTGTCGGCGAAGATGGTCCTACGCATGAACCGGTAGAGCAGGAAGCCCAGATCCGCCTGATGGAGAAACTGCATAACCACCACGGTAAACCCAGTATGTTGGTTCTCCGTCCGGCGGATGCCGAGGAGACGACGCTCGCATGGCGTGCCGCTATCGAGAATACGGAGACGCCGACGGCCCTCATCCTCAGCCGTCAGGATATCGCACCGGTGCCCAATGTGAACTTGGAGGGTTTCCGTAAAGGTGCCTATATCGTGAGCAAAGACGAGAACCCGCAAGTCGTTCTCTTGGCTTCGGGTAGTGAGGTTTCGACGCTCCTCGCCGGTGCAGAACTGCTGCGCGCAGAAGGTATCCGTCTGCAGATCGTAAGCGTACCGTCCGAAGGACTCTTCCGTCTCCAAGACAAGGCTTATCAGGACGAAGTACTTCCAAAGGGTATTAAACGCTTCGGTATGACGGCCGGTCTGCCTTGCACGCTGGAGAGTCTGGTAGGCGAGAATGGTGCTGTCTGGGGTCTGGAAAGTTTCGGTTTCTCTGCACCGTATAAAGTGCTGGATGAGAAACTCGGTTTCACCGCAGCGAATGTTTATGAGCAAGTTAAAAAACTCTTATAATTGATGGAATATAATTTTTCTGACATTGAGCAAAAATGGCAAAAGGCCTGGGATGAGAAGGGTGTTTATACCGTCTCTAATGAGTCTGACAAGCCCCATTATTATGTGCTCGATATGTTTCCTTACCCCTCGGGTGCCGGTCTTCATGTGGGACACCCGCTGGGCTATATCGCAAGTGATATCTACAGTCGTTACAAACGCCTAAAAGGATTTAATGTACTGCACCCGATGGGTTTTGACTCGTATGGTCTGCCTGCCGAGCAGTATGCTATCCAGACGGGACAACACCCGGAGAAAACGACCTTTGACAATATCGATCGCTATATCTCGCAGTTGAAAAAGATTGGTTTCTGTTATGACTGGAACCGCGAGGTGCGTACCTGTGATCCGAAGTTCTATAAATGGACCCAATGGGCATTCGTGCAGATGTTCAATAGCTATTTCGATCCGAGGATGCAGAAGGCACAACCGATCTCCAAACTGATTGCAGAGTGGGAGGCGAACGACCCCAAATGGTCCACGATGAGCGAGAAAGAGCAGCAGGAGCGTCTGATGAAATACCGTATTGCATACTTGGCAGATACGAAGGTAAACTGGTGCCCGAAACTCGGTACGGTACTTGCCAACGACGAAGTGAGCGAAGGGCTCTCTGTTCGTGGAGGTTATCCTGTGGAGCAACGTGTGATGAGGCAGTGGTGTCTGCGCGTGAGTGCATACGCCGGTCGTCTGCTGGAGGGATTGGACCGTATCGATTGGACGGAGTCTCTCAAAGAGACCCAACGCAACTGGATCGGTCGTTCCGAAGGTGCGGAGATGCAGTTCAGTATCAAAGGACAGGATGAACCCTTCACGATTTTCACCACCCGTGCGGATACAATCTACGGCGTCACCTTCATGGTATTGGCACCGGAGAGTGAGTATGTCAATCGTGTTATCACCGATGAACAACGCGGAGAGGTGGAGGCTTATCTGCAGCGCTGCAAGAACCGTACGGAGCGTGAGCGTATTGCTGACCGCAAAGTGACGGGAGTATTCACCGGAAGCTATGCGATTAATCCTTTGACACAAGGCGAGATACCTATTTATATTTCCGATTACGTGCTCGCGGGTTATGGAACAGGTGCCATCATGGCGGTTCCGGCACACGATAGTCGTGATTATGCGTTTGCCAAACATTTCAACCTGCCGATCATTCCGCTTATTGAAGGTGCAGATGTTTCCGAAGAATCGTTCGACGCCAAAGAGGGCAAGATGATCAACTCCGGTTTCCTCAACGGCATGGAGGTCAAAGAGGCTATCCAAGCCATGAAGGAATATATCACTAACACCGGTATCGGTCGCGTGAAGGTCAACTACCGTCTGCGTGACGCTATCTTCAGCCGTCAGCGTTACTGGGGTGAACCTTTCCCCGTTTACTATAAAGACGAAATGCCATATACGCTGCCCGAAGAGTGTCTGCCGCTGGAGCTGCCGGAGGTGAGTGCTTTCCTGCCGACCGAGACAGGCGAACCGCCGCTGGGCAACGCCGCTGTCTGGGCATGGGACGAAGTGAACCGCAAGGTGGTAGATAAATCGCTGATTGATAACAAGACCGTATTCCCCTTGGAACTCTGCACGATGCCGGGCTTTGCAGGCTCGTCGGCATACTACCTGCGTTACATGGACCCGCACAACGACCAAGCGCTGGTATCTAAACAAGCCAACGAGTACTGGCGACAGGTGGATCTATATTTAGGTGGTTCGGAGCACGCCACGGGACATCTGATTTACAGCCGTTTCTGGAACAAGTTCCTTTACGACCTCGGCTATATATGCGAGGACGAACCGTTCAAGAAACTCATCAACCAAGGAATGATTCAAGGTCGTTCGAACTTCGTCTATCGGTATATCGGCGAGGGTGCGACGGGCAACCTCTATATCAGTTACAACCTCATCGAGAACCCCGAGTACAAGGACAAAGTGCAGCCAATTCACGTCAATGTGAACATCGTCAACAACGACGTGCTGGACATCAACGCTTTCCGCGCATGGATGCCGGAGTTCAAGAACGCCGAGTTCGTCTTTGCGGATGGTACGTCGTCCGAACTCACGGGCTACACCGCCGGCGCAAAGCAGTATATCTGCGGTTGGGCGGTAGAGAAAATGAGCAAGTCGATGTTCAACGTGGTCAATCCCGATGACGTGATTGCCAAGTTCGGCGCCGACACGCTGCGTCTGTATGAGATGTTCCTCGGTCCGCTGGAGATGTCCAAACCGTGGGACACCAACGGTATCGACGGCGTGCATCGTTTCCTCAAACGTCTCTGGAACATGTACGAGAATATCACCGATGAGGAACCGACCAAAGAAGAACTGC
>Ga0310694_10002603_pt1 | contig 18286 bp, 17 predicted proteins | sample 174DNAGHGhighgp2_FD_203884 | JGI IMG/M metagenome (GOLD analysis project Ga0310694, IMG submission 203884) | Sheep rumen microbial communities from Palmerston North, Manawatu-Wanganui, New Zealand - 1742 DNA GHGhigh gp2 (v2) (version 2) | ecosystem: Host-associated > Mammals > Digestive system... | reverse complement strand
AACTGGCGTGCTGGTTGCCTTGAGCGACAACGACAAGAAGAAGGAGAAAGAAAAGGAAAAAGCCGCTAGCGAGGAGACCGCTGCCCGTTACATTGCCGAGGAAGAGCACATCCTCAAGCGCCCCGTTGAGCTCGAGGCCGACGTTGTACGCTTCCAGAACAAGAAGGAAAAATGGATTGCCTTCATCGGCCTGATTGACGGACGTCCCTACGAAATCTTCACTGGTATTGCCGACGATGATGAGGGTATCTTCTGCCCCAAGTCGGTGACCAAGGGTAAGATTATCAAGGCCGTGGGCGAGGATGGCGTGAAACGCTACGACTTCCAGTTCATCAACAAGCGCGGCTTCAAGACCACCATCGAGGGCCTGAGCGAGAAGTTCAATCCCGAGTTCTGGAACTATGCCAAGCTCATTTCGGGCGTGTTGCGCTACGGTATGCCCATCCCGCAGGTGCTCAAGCTGGTGAGCAGTCTGGAGCTGGACAGCCAGTCGATCAACACGTGGAAGATGGGTGTGGAGCGTGCCCTCAAGCGCTACATCCACAACGGAGAGGCTGCTGCCGAGCGTTGCCCCAACTGTGGCCAGGACACGCTGGTCTATCAGGAGGGTTGCCTCATCTGCACCAACTGCGGTACTTCACGTTGCGGCTAAAAAGAGATTTTTGTTTTAAATAATGTGTTAGGCAAATAGTTGAATCGAGAGTGCCCTGCCTGGTAAAGAGGCGGGGCACTTTGTTATCCGCAGTCCCAGCAGTAGTAGGCGCGTGAGAAGTCGAGGTTGGCAAGATCGTCGTGGTTGACGAAGATGAATCCGTTGCCCATGTCGCCCCACATGACGAGCTCCTTGCGGTCGATGGTCGAGAACTGCGATGCCAGCTGGAACAGCAGCACATCATGGAATTCAGGGTCGCGGCGCGCTTCGTCCTGGTCAAATGAGGGGTAACCCAGCATCTGGTGCCGTGGATGCTTCATGCCCAGGTTCTGCTCAAAGTACAGGCAGTCGTCATTATCGAGATATTCATACCACATCTTGCCCTCATGCTCGGCACCCGTGATTTCCTTGACGATATCAAAGAACAGTCGGTTAAACCTTCCGTCGCTCACGCCCATAGCCGTATCCTCGGCAACGACGTCGATGGCCACCTCGCGCTTGACTGGCGTGAGCCTGCCGTCAACAGTATCATGGGTGGGCGCTTCGGCCATAGTGGCATTTTCTTCAACCCGGTCGTGGTAGATGATTCTGAAGCCAGTCCCCTCATCGTCGTAGTTGCCGCTGCAGCCATACATGCATTCAGGATCCAGACTGATGAACCATTGCAGCATGCCCTCTTCGGGCAGCGGAGCCTTAAGACCCGCCTCAGCACAATTCACCTGCATGACCATCAGCATTTTGTTCCCCTTGTCATCGATAGGATACTCCTTGCCGTCAGGCCAGTAGGGCCGTCCTCCTATCTTACTGCCCGTAATGGCTGGTTGCCGCTCCTCGTTCAGCACAAGACGGTAATGCTCACAGACAGTTCTCCTGGTAATCTCCTCAGCAATACGCAACGCTCTCTCACTCACCATATCCATCATCACTAATCACTAATCTCTATTATCTATTAAAAAGCCTTCGACATTATTGATGCAGGGGCAGGCACGGGCATCGAGGATGCGGATGCGCCATTCGCTGGCCGTCTTCTCGTGGAAGCGCACGATGCGCTTGTAGCCGATGGTCGTCGTTTCCTCATCGACCAGCAGCGGAACCCATTTTCCGCAGCAGGTCTTGTACTCCAGCACAAATTCCTTGACGCGTTGTCCCAGCGGAATGTACTCCTGCAGCATGATGCAGTTGAGCGTTACATCCTTCTTGGTCTTGATGACGATGTCGGCGCTGGTCACCCCGTCTTTGGGAGCCCAATAGGTGTCCCAGTCGCCATCGCCCATCATCGAGGCTTCAAATTTCTTGTTGCGGGTGTCGCTGGCTGTGAATTTGGCACCTGCCAGCAGGTTCTGGCCCAACTCGCTCATGATGCGCTCGTGCCATTGCACCGCGGTTGCCGAGTCGGTGGGATGGATCAGGCCTTCACGGTCCACAGGGAAGTTCAAGAGGAACGTGCCGTTGTGGCCCACGCTGCGGTAGTACAGGTCAGTCAGTTCCTCCACGGTCTTGACCTTGCTGTCCTCGCTCTCGTGGTAGAACCACCCCGGGCGGATGCTGGTGTTGCACTCGCTGGCGCACCACGCGTCGCCGTCGGCATGTCCCGATTGCAGCTCCTCATATTGAGGATAGCCGGGATAGACCTCCTTGATGCGCAGGAAAGACCAGTTCGTCGGGTTGGCAAAGCCTTTCTCGTTGCCCACCCAGCGGCAGCCGGGGCCGCCGTCCGAGAAGATGATGGCATTGGGCTGCAAGCGGTTCACGATGCCCCAGGCCTTGGGATAGTTGTAGTAGGTGCTGCGGTCGATTTCGCGTTTCTCGCATGCCCCGCCATACCAGCCGTCGCCGCCGTTGGCACCGTCAAACCACACCTCGAACACGTCGCCATATTGCGTCATCAGCTCTTCCAGCTGGTTGTAGTAATAGGTGACATACTCGGGCCTGCCATAACTGGCTTGATGCCTGTCCCATGGCGAGAGGTAAACCCCGAAGCGTATGCCGTACTTCCTGCAGGCATCCGACAGTTCTCGAACAATATCGCGCTTGAATGGCGAGTTGGCAACATTATAGTCGGTGTATCGCGTGTGCCACAGGCAGAATCCGTCATGGTGCTTGCACGTGAGGATAACGCCCCTCATGCCAGCCTTCACAATCGTCTGCACCCACTGCTCGCAGTCGAGTCGGGTAGGGTTGAACGCGCTGGCTGGCGTGTCGCCATATCCCCATTCCTTATCGGTAAACGTGTTTGGCCCAAAGTGGATGAAGGCATACGTCTCCATGCGTTGCCATGCCACCTGTTGAGCCGACGGCACCGGCTCGATGGCCTCTGGCGCGAGGCTATTATCGGCTGCTGCACTAAGACTCATCAGCAGGGCTGCAGCCGTTGTTAATATCAATCTATAGGAAGTCATCATTCTCGATTTGTATGAGTTTGTCCTGCAAAGGTATAAGAAATTCTCTCGTTTTGCAAGCAGGTCATCTTTTTTAATGGGTTTGCTGCCTTATAATACTCATGACTCAAACACTTTTGTCTTATTTCTATTTTTTGGGGTTGCTACAATTAGAGATAGGGATGTTTTTGTATATTTGCCGAGTTTTAAAGAATAATTTGTTGAATTAATCTGTGTACAATTATGAAGAAATCATCTGTTTTCCTCTTAGCTTTAGTTTTGGCCCTGACTTCATTCACTGCCGGAATGGAGTATCAACGTGGTGATGTCACGCAGGACGGTAGCGTCGATATTGATGACGTGACCTGCCTCATTTCTTATATCCTCAATGGCTCTTGGCCCGAGGATACAGTGCCTGTTATTGACCCGATTACTCCTCAAACCGAGGTGGTTACAGTCAACGGCGTTTCCTTCACCATGGTTACCATTGAGGGTGGAGCTTTCATGATGGGCAGCACCGCCGAACAGGGCAACGATGTTGAGTTCAACGAGACTCCTTCTCATCAGGTGACTCTCACAAGTTATAGCATTGGCCAGACTGAGGTGACTCAGGCATTGTGGAATGCCGTTATGGGTTCTAATCCCAGCTCTTTCACTGGTGATGCTAACCGTCCTGTTGAGCAAGTGTCTTGGGATGACTGCCAGGAGTTTATTTCTCGGTTGAATCAGCTGACAGGCAAGAACTTCCGCCTGCCCACCGAGGCCGAGTGGGAATATGCCGCTCGTGGTGGCAACAATAGCAAGGGCTATAAGTTTGCTGGTGGCAATGATATCAATGCAGTGGCTTGGTACTGGGATGAGGGTAATGCGATATCCTCCACTCAGCCAGTGGCAACCAAGGCTCCCAACGAATTGCAGCTCTATGACATGTCGGGCAACGTGTGGGAATGGTGCCAAGACTGGTTTGGTGACTACACAAGTGCACCGCAAACCAACCCGACTGGCGCAACTGAAGGCGAGGAGCATGTGTGCCGCGGTGGCGCTTGGGATCACTCGGCCTACATGTGTCGCATTCCAGTCAGGAACCCGTGTCCTGCCGACTTCTCCGACATCAACCTTGGCCTGCGTCTTGCTCTCTAAACATCAGGCTTGCTAATAACATCCGCCCCCGGTCCTCACTTGAGAAAACCGGGGGCGATTGTTATATGGCGTTTTGATACAAACTTGGGGTGTGTCTCGCCCTGTAGCGATTGGACGTTTTTATGGCAATACTAATTTGACGGTGTCGCCCAGGGTGACTTTCTGTTGCTTGTAAAGAAGGCCTAGGGCTTTCTTGAAGTCCTTCTTGCTGCACTGGAAGGTATTGTTGATGTCGTCGGGGTCGCTCTTGTCGGTAAGGGTCATCTCGCCGTTGTGATCGTGCAGATATTGCTCGATGCGGTCGGCGAGGTCGTCAACGCGCATTTTCTCGATTTTGGCCAGGGTGACATCGACCTTGCCGTCGGGGCGCACTTGCTTGACGAAGGCGGTGAAGCGGTCGCCGATGTTCACGTCCTGATAGGTCTCGTTCTGGTAGATCTGTCCCCAATGGGCGTTGTTGATGATGACGCGGTAGCCCAGGTCGCTGCGTTGCACCACGAGCACCTCGACTTTCTCACGGTGGTAGTAGTCGGGTTCGGTCTGGTTGAGGAACTTGGCGAGTTTGGCACTGGCGACGATGCGGTGGCTGGCCTCGTCAAGATAGACGCGCACGATGTAGCTGCGCCCGGCCTGCATATCCACGCGCTGCTCGCTGAAGGGCACCAGCAGGTCCTTGGCTGTGAGTCCCCAGTCCAGGAATGCACCCACCTTGTTGACGGCCTTGACGCGCATGAGGGCGAAGTCGCCGACGACGGCCTTGGGCACCTCGGTGGTGGCTACGGGGCGGTTCTCGCTGTCGTTATAGACAAACACGCGAATGGTATCGCCCACCTTCATGTCGTGGGTGAGGTAACGCTTGGGCAGCAGCACTTCGTGGGTATCGTCGTCGATCAGGTAAGCCCCGAAATCGACCATGCGGTTAATGCGCAACTCGTTGTAAGATCCGATGTTCATAGTTTTCAGTTTTCTGTTTCAGTTACCAGTTTCAACCGCAGCAGTAGCCTCTCACCACTGACAATTGAAATCTGGCGACTCAATTCGTTATTTTCTGCAAAGTTCGTCAAAAAAATCCATTTCTCAAGTTGGTTTTCACTAAATTTGTCGTACCTTAGCGAAATTAAAATAATCATACTAGGCCAAATGAAGATGAAAAATAAGTTATTACCTCTATTTATATTGCTGTCAATCACTGCATTGATGTTCTCGTGCGGTAAGCTGAAATCTAAAAAGGGCGGTGACGGCAAGCCCGCCATCACATTGAAAACGCAACGCCTGAGCGACAAGTCTAGCTTCAACATGAGCAATGGCGAGCGCTGCACCATCGTTGCCGATGCTACGATTGATTATCCCGTTGGCACGGCCGACGGCGTTGCGGCAGATAGCCTTCAACGGCTGTTTGCCTCCTATGTACTGGAATCGGGCGATACACTGTCATTGCAAGAGGCGATGCGCCAGGTGGTCGCCAACAGTATGCACCAGTACGACTTTATGACCGAACCGTTGAGTGACGAGGAGGCCGCCGAAGCTGCCGAGGGCGATGACATGAATACCCTGAAGTATGCCACCAGCACCCGCATCACGCCCATCTATAACAAGAACGGCGTGGTGACGTTTGAGCGCGTGGATGTGGTGAAGAAGAACGACAAGGTGACCTCGGTGACTCACCGCTATTACAGTTTTGATGTCTTGACCCAGACCTATATCGACCTGCCCAACCTGTTCCGCGACGATGCCATTGCCGATGTGTGCCAACTGCTCAAGCAGCAGCTGCTCAAGCAGAACAATGCCAAGGGAAATGAACAGCTGAACGACCTGGGCTTCTTCAATGTCGAGAACATCTCGGTGACACGCAACTTCTACTTTGACGACAAGGGCATAACGTGGAGTTACCTGCCCAACGAACTCGCTGTCGAGGCTGTGGGTGAGCCCAAAATCACCATTCCCTACGGTGATTTGGATGGCGCCCTGTGTGAAGAAAGCATTATCGAACGCTTGAAATGATGTCACTATGGAATATATCTTGAAGTATTTCCCCGAACTGAACGAGACACAACGCAATCAGATGGCGCAACTCGAGACGCTCTATCCCGAGTGGAATGCCAAAATCAACGTCATCTCCCGCAAGGACATCGATAACCTGGAGGTAAATCACATCCTGCACTCGCTGGGACTGGTCAAATTCGTCAAGTTCACGCCCGGCACGCGGGTGATGGACCTGGGGACGGGTGGGGGATTCCCGGGAATACCCTTGGCGATATATTATCCCGAGGTGACCTTTCATCTGGTGGACCGCATCGGCAAGAAACTCAAGGTGGCGCAGGACATCGCCGAGCACATCGGCCTGAAGAACGTCACTTTCCAGCATGGCGACGTCAAGGAGGTAAAGGGCAAGTTTGATTTCGTTGTGAGCCGTGCGGTGATGGACCTGGGCGACATGGTGCCCCTGGTCAAGCGATTCATCGACAGCGAGGACCGCAACGCCGTGCCCAACGGCCTGTTGTGCCTTAAGGGCGGCGATCTGAGCGGCGAAATATCGCAATATCGCAACAAAGTGCTCATCGACGAACTCTCGAGCTATTTCAAAGAAGAATTTTTCAAAACAAAAAAAGTGATTTATCTGCCGTTATAATGAATGCGACAATGATGACCGTCAACCCGTTTGGCGAAAATATGTATATCCTGTGGGACGAGGCTTCGCGCGAGGCCGTGGTTGTTGATCCGGGCATGATGCGCGACGGTGAACGCGAGATGGTGACCAAATTCATTGATGAGCACAAGTTGAGTGTGAAACACATCCTGTTGACCCATCTCCATGTGGATCACATCACCAGTGCAAGATGGCTCGCCGACAAGACTGGGGCCGACGTGTGTGGCAGCGTCCTTGACAACCAATTGGGACAGGAACTTCCCGACCAAGTGGCTCATTTCCGCATCAATATCGAGGTTGAGCCCTTGACCGTTGATCGAAACCTGGCCGATGGCGACACCATCCAGCTGGGCGATGAGACCATCCAGGTGCTGCACGTCCCTGGCCACAGCCCTGGCGGACTGGCCTTCTACCTGCCGCAGAGCGCGTTGCTCATCAGCGGCGATACCATCTTCAACGGCAGCGTGGGACGCACCGACCTGTGGGGCGGTGACATGGCGCAGCTCATCAACAGCATCCGCGAGAAAATCCTCCCGCTTCCCGACGAGACCGTTATCGCCTCGGGCCACGGCCCCACAACCACCATCGCCGACGAGAAACGCTTCAACCCCTTCCTGTAGTTTACAGTTAACAGTTAATAGTTAACAGTGAACAGTTAACAGTTAATAGTTGGCATCCGCTGACTATTGCTTGACGAAATATTATTATAAATAAGAGATAGCCAAACCATCGACTATCTCTTATCTCTTTCTAATTTCTAATTCCTAATTCCTGATTTAGAAGGCGATGATGCCGCCCAGGGTCCAGGTGTTCTTGATTTCGGGGCCGTAGCCTTTCTTGAACACCTCATTGGGGCTGAAGCGGCAATAGATGCCGGTGTGTCTTAACGTCAGTCCTGCCATAAAGTCAAATGTGATCTTGTCCTGCTTCAATCCACGTTGGGAGATGTTGTATTTGGAGTTGCCGATAATGTAGTGATTATCGGCATGGGCTTTGTAGTTCCAGTTCATGATGGCACCCAACCTGATTGCAAAGGATTTGTAAATCCTCTGGCGGAACAACAACGGGAATTGCCATGTCCATAGATTCAGGTTAGATGTGCGCTCTTTTATCTCCGCGCCGTTGGGGTAGAACGTAGTGGAAACGATATTGTCATTTTCATCCACCGTGAGCATGTTGGGGCGCTTTAACGAGTAAGACCTGTGGTGTATACCTATACCCAGCGAGATGTCTTGCCCATGATGGCTGCTGTAGTTGATGGCCGCGATGTTGAGCAGACCAATCTCAAAACTGTTGTTGATCATATTCCATGAGTGACTGATGCCACCGCCCATGTAAAAGCCGTTCATGATGATGGACCAGTGGCTTTTATTTTTGGTGAAAGTGAGATTGTAAGGGAAGTTGAGCTCCCAGTCATTCCCCTGGCTGGAGTGGACGGCATCATCGGTGGGATGCTCGACCGAATAGATGTAATTGTTGTTTTTGTCGTCCTTGGAGCCGACCACTCTCATCTGCACACCCGATGGAGTCTCGGTGATGATGACTTGACTGGGCTGCTCGATGACCTTTACCGTGTCGGTGGTCTGTGCTGACATCTGCATGGCTGCGCACAGCGCTGCGAGAAAGAAATAATACTTTTTCATAATTTCTTGATATTTAATTTGTTGTTGATTATTTACGGATAAGTTTCTTGACCTCTTCGGGACTCTTCTTGCCCTCCATGTAGATGATGGTGACTACATTTTTGGGGGATTTGCGAGCCAGATTCTGGTTCAGGTAAAAGATGTACCTCTTGTTCTTCTTGTTGGGCTTCAACGTGTAGAAGCCATAGTAGAGTTGACCGTTGCGGTACTCCACATCCTTGTCAATGGCCTGGGCCGCATCTTTGGCCAGCAGATTGACGATGTTGTCCCGTTCGGCTTTCGTGCCGCTTGACAGGCTCAGGCTGTGATAGGTCGAGAGGCCCATCTCTTTTGCCTTTTTACCGGTCACGATGATTTCGGTCTTGCCATTGAGCTCTTGAGTGACCCAACCCTCGGTCTTGAGATTCTCATTGAACAGGCGGTTGATGTTCAACCCTGCTTGTGCCGCTGCTGTTGCTGCGAACAGCAGGCAGACCATCATGATTGTTGTAATCCGTTTCATATCAGTCGTCGTTTTAATTGTTATCAAGTTCGAGCGCTTCTCCCAGGCTTTGCAGTTGTGCAGCCATGCTGTTTGAGGCGTCTTCCATTTTACTCAAGTCACTCGCGATGAGGGCCATCACGGCATCGTCGTTGTCGATGACCTTGCCGTTGACATAGGCGATACATTGGGGCTGTGGCGCGAACCAGCTGTGATACATGGCGGGAATGCCGATGGCAAGGATGATGGCTATCGAGGCTGCGATGCCGATGACCTGGCGGCGGTAGCTCTTCTTGGATGTTTGCTGCCCGGCCTTGCGGTGAGCGACAAAGTAACCCATTGTGAAGCGTGCCTCGTCAATCACCTCGCTGCTCCAGGGGCAGTCGGCGAGCGTTTCACGCAGCATCTGCTCCTCTTGAACGCTGGTCTCGCCGTCAAAGTAGCGGTTGATGAGTTGCTCCAGCTCGGCTTGGTTAGATATGTGATGATTCTTGTTCATAATGTTTTTTCCGTGTTTCTTGCTTGATAAATCTCACGCACGCGTTTGCGGGCTCGGCTCAGTTCCACACGCACATTGGCGGCGGTCATATTCATGCGGTTGGCGATGTCTTCAAACTCCAGCCCCTGCATCTCGCGCAGGTCGATGATCATGCGCTGATTGTTTGACAGATCGTTGTCGATGATGTGGCGCACTTGCTTGTAGGCGAGGCTGCGCTCGTCATCGGTAACCTCCTCGACGGCTTCGGCGGCTTGTTCGACGGGGACATCCGACCGGTGGCTGTTGCGGCGTGCCATGTCGATGCTGGTGGTGCGCACGGCCATCATTCCGGCGCCCTGGGCATGGCTGGCGCTTTCATACCGTCCCCGCTGTTTCCACAACTTCACGAAGGCGTCCTGTACCGCATCGGCAGCATCGTCACTGTTGCCGGTGATGCGTTCGGCCAGCGAGAGCATCTGCTCTCTCAGGGCGGTGAATGCGGTGGTTATGCGGTCGGTCTGTCTCATCGTTTTTGCTGTTTCTACTCAATAAACGCAGAATGGTGTCATTTGTAACAAAAAAAATGAAAAAAAGACGGAACTTCCATCATTTTTGGAAATTCCGTCTTCTCTGTTATGTCCGTTTTATCCGTTTTCGCGATTAGAGACCCAGAATCAGACCCATGGTCCAGGTATTCTTGATCTCGGGACCGAACTTCTCCTTGAAGAAGTTGCTGGGGGTGTAGCGGCAGTAGATACCGAATTCATCCCATGTGAGGCAGCCCATCACGTCAATGTTGATCTTATTCTGTTTCAGGCCCTTGTAATGGGTGTCGTAGTCGGTCTTGTTCCACTCGTAGTGGTTGTCCACGCGGGCATAGGTGTTCCAGTTGAGGATGCCGCCGACAGCGATGTCAAGTTTACTAGCGATGTGCTGACGGAAAATCAAGGGGAACTGAACGGTCCAATAGTTCAAGTTGGACGAACGATTCTTCAAATCGTTGCTGTTGTTTGGATAGGTCGACAAGAAAACTTCGCCATTGTCATTGCGCATGAGCATGCCCGGGCGCTTCATGCTGTAGGAACGATGGTGGATACCAGCGCCCAGCGAGAAGGTCTGTCCGTGCAGCGTGCTGTATTTCACACCGACTGCGTTGAGTAAACCGATCTCAAAGCTGTTGTTGATGGCATCCCAGTTATGCTTGATGCCCATACCGATATAGAAACCGTCGGTGAAGACTGACCAGTGCTTGTTGATTTTGGCATCAGTTTTTTCAAGCAACGATGATGCATTGTAGTCATCATCCTCAGCTGCGGCAACAGCAGGAGCTTCGGGGCTGGTTGCATTATTGTTAACAGCAGCATCGCCAGCGGCTGCACTCATTTGTGCCATGGCAAAGATGGCTACGAAAAGTAAAGCAAACTTCTTCATTACTAGATATTTATTCTTTTTTTTATGAAACTTATTGTCGAAATTTGGCTGCAAAGGTAGAGATAATTGCTGAATTGGCCAAATTTTTAGTTTCAATCAGGATTAATGACCTTGGCAAAGCGCACTTGACTCTTGAATACGGGGAAGTACAATGTCAGGATGATGCCGTTCTCGATGGTGGCGTAGGCATCCTTGTCGATGGGCTCCATGGTGGCGTCAATCCAGCGCAGGTCGTAGTTGCCGCTGAAGGCCGTCTTGGTCATATGGCCCTTCAACATGCCCCATTGCCATTGCGATTTCTTGACCTGGGCACCGTCAACATAGATAAGGTCATAGCCGTCATCGGCACGCACCACAGCCAGGGTGTAACGGCCGCCCAGCCGCAGCCACTCGTCCTGCATGTCGCGGTCCAGATACTTCCAGTAGCCCTCGACAGGGTCGGCGCTCTGCTCCAGATAGGCGTCGAGCGCGTCGCGGGTCCACAGGGTCGTCGTGTTCACCTGCTTCTCGTTGTCGATGGTGAGCACGGCCCGCTCGATGGAAACACGCGATCCGGGCCCCACCAGATAGCCGACTGATACATCCCCGACTGGGCGGGTGACAGAGGTTTCCAGCACCTGCTGCAACTCGTTCTTGCCGATTGACACGGTCACACCCCGCTCGTCCACATCGACGCACAAGGTGTTCAGGTCGTCCTCGAGCGAGACACCTTTAGTCAAGTGGGTTTGGGCCAGCTGTGTCGTCTCGCCGTCGGAGCGCTGGACGATGGCGACCTGCATGGTGCGCTGGTCGGTAATGTCGTTGTAGGGTGTGCTGTTGTCACAGCTCAGCACTACAGCGCAGTAGTTGCCATAGCGGTCGCGGTTGAATACCAGCCCCCATTCCGGGCTGGAAACGGTGGTGTTGCTGCCCGTCATGGCGTTCTTCACCGACATGGTCTTGCCCTGCTTGTTGTTGAGGTTGGCCATTCGCAGCTGGTAGCGGTAGGCCGTGCTGCTGATGTCCATCGTGTCGAGCGTGACGGCTGTCGCCATCGTCGCATTTTCCTCGACCAGGCGGTCGTCCACCACAGCCTTGTAGCGTCCCGCCATCCTCATGCCAGGATGAGCGTTAAGTCCCCCAAAGCCGTTCTGAGCCGTGTTATAATAGGACTTACCCGTCACTTCCAGCCCACCGACCATCATCAAGACCACCACAATATAATATTGAAACCCTCTCATAATCCCTATCTAAAATCTAATCTCTATTATCTATTATCTATTATCTATTATCTACTCATGGTGGTACGGCTCGTGGCGCAGGATGGTGAAGGCGCGGTAGAGCTGCTCGACAAAGATGAGGCGTACCAGCTCGTGGGGAAAGGTCATCTTGCTCAGCGAGACCTTCTCGTTGGCGCGGTCATAGACCTCCTGGGAGAATCCGTAAGGGCCGCCCACGACGAGCACCAGGCGCTTGCTGCCGCTGGCCATGCGGCGTTGCAGCCATTGGCTGAAGTCCATCGACGTTCGCTCGCTGCCGTGTTCGTCGAGCAGGACGACGTGGTCGCTGCTCTCGAGGGTGGCGAGCAGGGCGCGGCCTTCGGCAACCTTCTGCTGTGCCTCACTCATGTTGCGGGTGCCCTTCACGTCGCTGATGTAGCGGATGTCGAACTGCACATAATGCTGCAGGCGCTTGACATATTCGTCAATGCCTTGACGGACGTAGCCTACTTCGGTCTTGCCGATGACGGTGAGCGTTATCTTCATTTTCTTGGGGTCGTTTAATGATTCTTGCCACAAAATTAGCAAATTCGATGGAAAGTACGTAATTTTGTACTCGAGAAATAAGCGACTAACCTAAATTAAAGATGAAGACAAGAGAAGAACTGATTGACGAATTGATCGACTTGGCCTTTGCCGAGGATATCGGTGACGGCGACGCCACCACGTTGTGCTGCATTCCTGCCGATGAGATGGGCCGTCAGCGCCTGATTGTGAAGGAGGAGGGCATCCTGGCTGGTGTGGAGATCGCACGTCGCGTATTTGAGAAATTTGACCCCGAGTTGCAGATGGAGGTCATGATCGGTGACGGTGCCCATGTCAAGCCCGGTGACATCGCGTTTGTCGTGACGGGTAAGGTGCGCTCCCTGCTGCAGACCGAGCGACTGATGCTCAACATCATGCAGCGCATGAGCGGTGTGGCCACGACCACGGCACGCTATGCCAAGTGCCTGGAGGGCCTCAAGACCCGCGTGCTGGACACCCGCAAGACCACGCCGGGCATGCGCATGCTCGAGAAAGAGGCGGTCAAGATTGGCGGCGGCTGCAATCACCGCATCGGCCTGTTTGACATGATTCTGCTCAAGGACAACCACGTGGACTTTGCCGGCGGCATTGTGCCTGCTATCGAGAAAGCCCACCAGTGGTGCAAGGACAACGGCAAGGACCTCAAGATTGAGATCGAGGTGCGCAACTTCGATGAGTTGCAACAGGTGCTGGACCACGGCGGCGTGGACCGCGTGATGCTTGACAACTTCAGTGTCGAGAACACCCGCAAGGCCGTTGAACTCATCGACGGCAGGGTAGAGACCGAGTCCAGCGGTGGCATCACCATCGACACGCTGCGTGCCTATGGCGAGTGCGGCGTGGACTACATCTCGGTAGGCGCCTTGACACACTCCATCAAGTCGCTTGACATGAGTTTCAAGGCCTGCTGATGGTGAATCACACGTTGCAGGACATACAGCCGCTGAGGATACCAGGGCTGGCAGACGGTGCGCCCATTATCATCGCCGGGCCATGCAGCGCCGAGACCGAGCAGCAGACGCTTGACACGGCGCGGGCATTGAGCACGACGGGCGTCAGGGTGTTCAGGGCCGGCCTGTGGAAACCCCGCACCATGCCTGGCAGTTTTGAGGGCGTGGGCGATAAGGGCTTGTCGTGGTTGCAGGCGGTGAAGCGCGAGACAGGGATGCTCGTGGCTACCGAGGTGGCTACGGTCGAGCATGTGCGTACTGCTCTGGCGGCAGGCATCGACATCCTGTGGATAGGTGCAAGGACGAGTGCCAACCCGTTTGCCATGCAGGATATTGCCGACGCCTTGCGTGGCCATGACGAGGTGACCGTGCTGGTCAAGAATCCCGTTAATCCTGACTTGGACTTGTGGATTGGAGCCTTGCAGCGCATCCTGGGTGCCGGCATTACTCGGGTGGCAGCGGTGCACCGCGGCTTCAGTTCGGCGGGCACTCACATCTACCGTAACGACCCCCAGTGGCACATCCCCTTTGAACTGCGCCGCCATGCGCCGGGCATGACCATCCTGTGTGACCCGTCACACATCGGCGGCAAGCGGGAATTTGTCGAGCCCTTGTCCCAGCTGGCGCTTGACGCGGGCTTTGACGGCCTGATGATTGAGTGCCATTGTGATCCTGATAAAGCCCTGAGCGACAGTGCGCAACAAGTTGCTCCCGAGGAGTTTAAAGCCATGCTCAGTAGGCTTGTAGTGCGTTCGGGCGCACCCATCGAGGACGAACTGGGGCTGCTGCGCCAGCAGATTGACGATTGCGACCACGAGCTGCTGGCTGTGCTGGCACGGCGCATGAGCGTGTCGCGCGAGATAGGCCTTTTCAAGAAGGCACACAACCTGCGCGTGGTGCAGCCGGCCCGCTATCAGGACGTGATGAGGGCACGTTTGGCCGAGGGGTCAACCTTGGGCCTGTCCGAAGAATTTACCCAACTCGTGATGCAAGCCATCCATGAGGAGAGCGTGCGCCAGCAGTTGGATATCTTGAACAATTGAATAATCGAATGATGAAAAAAGTCGTTATTATCGGTGCTTCGTCAGGCATCGGGCTGCAAGTGGCACGGTTGCTGCTGGCCGAGGGTTACCAGTTGGGCGTCGCTGCCCGTCGTGAGGACCGCTTGCAGGCATTGAAACAAGAAGCTCCCGATATGGTGGAAACGGCAGTTATAGACGTCACAGCCGAAGATGCTGCACCGCGTTTGCGTGCGCTCATTGGCAAACTGGGTGGCATGGATCTGTTTTTCTATGCTTCGGGTATCGGCAAACAGAACAGGACACTCACGCCCGATATCGAACTCAATACCGTGAATACCAACGGTATGGGCTTCACCCGCATGATTGGTGAGGCCTACCGCTACTTTGCTGAACGGGGTGAGGGGCACATTGCCGCCATTACCTCGATTGCAGGCACCAAGGGCCTGGGACCGGCTCCGTCCTATTCGGCCACCAAGGCGATGCAGAACGTCTATCTTGAGGCCCTGGAGCAACAAGCCAATGCACGCGGTTTGAACATTATATTTACCGATATCCGTCCGGGCTTTGTCGATACCGACCTGCTCAGCGGTGACTTCCATTATCCCATGATGCTCAAGCCCGACAAGGTGGCCCGCCAGATTGTTGCGGCGATAAAGGGAAAACGTCACGTCAAGGTCGTCGATTGGAAATATGCGATACTGACACCCCTGTGGCGTCTCGTGCCCCGCATCCTGTGGCGCCACATAAAATTCTGAGTGTCATATAACTATTAAAACAAGCCCTATGCCTGTACTCTCAAAGTCAAGCATAGGACTTGTCTAATAGATACCTCATAAACAGGTCTTAATTCTTGAGAATCATGTCAATGATGGCGGTGATGTCAACGATGTCAATGAGACCATTGCCATCCATGTCGGCGCCAGGATAGTTCTCGATGGTGGCGAAGCCATTGAGTAGCATACTGATAACGTCTACAACATCAGAGATGTCCACCTTTCCGTCACTATCTACATCACCCGCAATCACTATCGGTCGAATGTCTTTGAAATCCATCCAGAATTGGGCTGACTTGTATGCTTCAAGTGATGCAGCAGGTACAAAAAGTGTTGCTTGTTCGTAAACCTCGGAATCAAAATTAGACACTATAACTCGTTGGCCATTTTCATCAGTCATTTGAAAAATGTCTGTTTGTGGCGGTGTTGTTGCAAGACATGTTACACTTGTGATGTTGGGACATTTCAAGAACATGCCACCCATGTGACCCATACCACTGCCAATAGTTACGCTTGTCAATCCGGAACACTCAATAAACCATAAATCAGCGTTATATCGTTCAGTAACATTATAAGAGTTTGGTATGGTGACGCTCGTTAGTCCTGTACACTGTCTAAACGCCTCCTGGGCGATTGAGTTGACCGAACTGGGTATCTCAAGGTTCGTTAGGGATGTACAGTAAAAGAATGCATCATTACCAATATATTTTACGGATTTTCCAAAATCAATATTTTCAAGAGCCATACAGGTAAAAAAAGCAAACTCACCAATAGTGTCAACCGTATTGCCTATCTTGACAAAGGTCAAACCATAGCAATTGGAGAAAGCATGGTCTCCAATTTTATGAATAGAATTTGGGATTTCAATTTCTGTAAGTTCTCCGCAACCATAGAATGCGAAATTGCCGATTTTGGTAACAGTGTTTGGGAATGTAGTGTTCTTGCAACCCACAATCAGTGTATTAGTAGCGGTCTCGATGATAGCGTTGCAATTATCGCGAGAGTCATAAATAGGATTACCTTCCTCCACAATAATTGACTCCAATTCATAGCAAAAACCAAACGGAACATCTCCAGAAAGCTCATCAATACCGATAGAGGTGACAGTATTAGGAATAAAAAGGCTGGCAAGGTGTTGACAGCCATCAAATGCATAGGGTGCGATTGAAGTGACTGATCTGGGTATCAACGTGTTTTGACAACCGGCGATTAACGTATTGGTAGCGGTCTCGATGATGGCATTGCAGTTGTTGCGGGAATCATAGTCCGAATTACCGTCTTCAACATTAATGCTTTGCAGTGAACAGAAAGAGAATGCGCCATGACCAATATATTTGACCGAGCTGGGGATTATAATATCTGCAACTCCCTGGCAGCCAGAGAAGGCACCATCACCAATGAAAGTAACAGAGTTAGGAATGATTATGCTCGGCAGGCCTGTACAATAATGAAACGCACCATTACCAATGGAATCAACTGATGTACCAATTGACGCGCTGGTTAATCCATAGCAATTGCCAAAAGTCCATTTACCGATATAGGTGACAGAATTAGGGATTTCAATACTTGTCAGAGATTCACAGTCGAAAAAAGCGTCATCTTCTATTCTGGTAACTGAATTGGGTATGGATACACTCCTCAGATTCACTAAGCAATCAAATGCATAACTATTGATTGTCGTGATTGTATTGGGAATGACAATATCCAATACTTCCTGATTATTAATATATAGGTGACATGCATAATAGAGGGGATTGGAAAACCCTAATTCTCCTGATACGGGATTCTCACCAGTTACATAATTCGGAGAATCAAAATGAATATTACACCATGATTCTATGCTTGAGGCATTGACTTTTTTCAGGTTTTTACAGCCATAGAAGGCTTCTATACCGATGTTTGTGACAGAACTGCCAATTGTAACATCGGTCAGCCTGGAACAGCCTCGAAATGCTCTAGAACCAATGCTTGTCGCTAAATCAGGAATCACCATGTTTTGGAGATTGGAGCAACCGTAAAACGCCTGGCTTCCAATAGAGGTAACAGAATTGCCGATGGTAGCACTTTCCAACGATGAGCACCCATAGAAAACCTTATCGCCCATAGTTGTTGTAGAATTAGGAATGGCAATACTTGAAAGCCTGCTGCATCCTTCAAAAGCACTATTACCAATAGAAGTGACCGCATTGCCGACAGTTGTATTCTCCAACAATTCACAAAGAGCAAAGGCACTGCTACCAATCGTGGTAACAGAGTTAGGGATGTCAACACTTTGAATTTTGGATTGCTTAACAAAACTATTAGGGATTATCTGTACTTCAGGACCAATTGTTACTTGCTCTATGTTAGAAGTACCCATATTGCCCATGTCTTGACAGTTCACGGCATTCCACGTCAAGGAAGTGATACTGTCACAACCCTGGAATGCATAGTAGTACTTGGCTCTATACTTTAATCTGAGCGCTTGAATGGATTTTCCGATGGTTACACTTTTTAATCCACTGCAACCGTAGAATGTTTGTTTGCCAAGAATTTCTACGTTATCTGGAATGACAATACTCTTTAGACTGGTGCAATTGGCAAATGACTGGCCGGGAAAACTATCATAACGATCATAATGACCGATGGCGACTACCGTTTGGGGAATCACCACACTGGTTAGTTCAGTGCAGTTATAAAATGCTTTGTCATCTATTTCTGTAACTGTATAAGTAATGCCGTCATGGGTAACGGTCTCGGGAATGACGATATCTCCGCTATAAGTATAAGAGTCATCATCTGGAGCCACGACTATTGCACTTGTCGTTCCGTCGATATTTCCGATGAGGCCATAGTATATGCCTCCTTCCTCAAAGCCAAAAACAGTAGTAGGGAGGAATACACTCAATAGCAGAAGGAAAAGTTGTA
>Ga0310694_10002602_pt1 | contig 18291 bp, 35 predicted proteins | sample 174DNAGHGhighgp2_FD_203884 | JGI IMG/M metagenome (GOLD analysis project Ga0310694, IMG submission 203884) | Sheep rumen microbial communities from Palmerston North, Manawatu-Wanganui, New Zealand - 1742 DNA GHGhigh gp2 (v2) (version 2) | ecosystem: Host-associated > Mammals > Digestive system... | reverse complement strand
TCATATGGATATTATACCATGAATATATTTCGTTGTCAATCATTTTACATGTGACTCCACGCGTCTTCTACAAGTTCCTTCGATTCGATGTCGAAGTTTACCGCAGTATGACCGCATGCACCGGATTTCTCGCTCCAATAAAAATACAAATAAAACTTTCCATCGTCGAACTGCAAAGTGCATTCGGCATCACCGGGGATATCCGCCTTTTGAAGATATTCAATCAACTGGTCTTTTGAGAGTGGGCCGTTTGTCGAAAGGGGTTTCTTGAAATCAGCAACGTCATTATTCACGGCTTTTGTTCTCCTAATGAAACTCGTTTTTTGTTGTAATTATACCACGAATGGAAAGTAGAAAATAAACATCATGCTCTACAGATTGTTTGTCTTTTAACCATGGCATACCATCGATGGTTCTCCAGAAAGGCCACCACCAACATGACTTATGCTGGATTTCATAACCGAGAAAATGTCCGTTCTCCTTGTTGTAATGTTCAACTATTCTTATTCTCATTTTTACCACCTTAGAACCCCGGAGTTGTTATCCGAGCCGAAACCCTTTGGTCTTTACCAGAATTCTTATCATCTTGCCCGGATTTATACCCGGATATATAACCCATCGAATATGCCAAATTAAACATAGATATTAACCGGTTTTTTGTAACCGGACCGTTGCCCAGCATTTGCTTAACTATTTTGTGTTTTTCTCGGTCGAGTTCTACATCGTTATTCGTCTCCACTACATCGAGTACTTCGTTGAGGACTGCGGCGTTTGCTTCAACCTGGTTAAGAATATTCTTACCACATCCAATGTCTTGTAGCAAATGTTGTGATGCTACTAATGCATCTCGAACCAACTTTATATCACTTTTAATCATTCCATACCACACTTCAAATATCTGATACGGGCCTTGAGTCTCTGGACTTCGTGCCAGCTCTCTTCCTCGCGCCTCTCGGCCTCGCGCGCCCTCTCTTCGGCATCCATCCGCATCATGTTGAGCTTACCATAGATTACGAGCAGCTGGTCGGTATCGTCAATTTTGACAATCGGCAACTGCTCTAACTGCATGGGTGTTACACACGGGTTCACCCATACGAGTTGGGGCCTTTCAGAGTCAACGCGCTCGATGTAGATAGGCTCGTCCAGCTTCATTTCTTGTCCCCTTCCGCCTCGTATGGCATCTGCGCCGGGTTGGCGTAAGCCCACTTGAAGCCTCTTGCGGTTTTACGACCATATTCGCCATTTGCCACAGAGCTTATCGTTTTTCTATTGCAACTCATTGCCCGGGCCGCCGCCTCGACAGATTCGTACTCAGCAATTAACATCCCGTCCTTGTATGCGCAAATTCTTCTTGCCCTCGTTCTTCCAGATGCGATTCCGGCCTTGCGCCATCGTGCACGCTCTCTTTCGGGATGTAGCTTGCGAGAGTAGTCGCTGTTGTATTTCGGAGTACACCATTCAAGGTTAGAATAGTGGTTGTTTTTCTTGTCCTCGTCTTTGTGGTTTACTTGCGTGTAGCCATTCGGATTTGGTACAAACGCCTCCGCAATTAAGCGATGCACAAACACGGCCTTGGTCTTGCCTTCGTAGTCTATGCAGAAACGATAATACCCAGTTGTGTCGATTGGGGCCTTTATCCAACCTTTCCTGATGCCACGCATATAGCAAGTTCCATCCTTCTTAATGACGAATAGTCTGCCATATTTAGTTATCCTCATTGTTTCCTCCTTCCCTCTCCGTCGCGGGGGCGAAGAGCCACTTGATGCAACAAGTAACCCAGTCGGATGGGTCCATATGCCCGCAAGTTATGGGGCATCGCCAATTCGGAACCTTACCGCCGCTGGCGCGGGCGCAGAATTCCACAAAGGCATTTTCCGCCTCTTCCGCCGTGCGGAGCCTGTCGCAGTTTCGCGGCGGTGCGGCAATGGCGGCGCGGGCCTTGTCAATGGCTTTGCTCTGGCACCCAGACCACCTATCGCGCCAGTTGCAGGCATGCCCGCTCTCTGTCATCTGGTTTGGGACATCACACAAGTTGCAGCACTCGTCGAGCATCGCCTCCAGCGCCTCGCGGAGCGCTGCGGCGTTGCCGAGCTCCCGCTTGCGCGCCGCCTCGATGCGGTCGGCCCAATCCTCTACCGTTTCCTGCGGCACGAAATTCCTGGCGGTAATTACGCGACCCTCGATAACCGTGTCGGCGCGGTTGCGCATCTCGCGGATGATGTCGGCCTGTGTCTCACTATTCATCATGGCTCTCCTTGTTTACAAAGGTTTTTCTTACAAAAACCAAGACATTCATCGTAGTGATTGGATTCATGTATGGTTTTACACTTTTTATCCAATACCACATACCGAACACGACCAGAATCAAGCATCATATTAATTGTCGCCGTCGCTGTTCTAAATTGACGCAACAAATATGGCCCAGGATTATTATTATTTTCTTTGGTCAAGGTTATACCTCATCAATACTACCGCATATTAGAAATTTCATCATACACAGAACGAGCAAAGTCCTTACCGCGATTTTCTTCCAGCATCCTCATCTTGGTTTCTTCGTCAGACAAGTCTTCTAGCTTCTTCAAAATGTGATAACACACCTCGGCCAATCCCATTTTTATAAAATACAATTCGTTGAGTGGTGCATCCGATGCAGAAATAAGAAAACTGGCAGCAACCTTTTGATATCGGGAAGACGCGACTTCTAGTGAAATCTTTGTACCAACAGAAGGTTCTGCCTTAACCGAGCCAGCATCTGTCATATGATTTTTCCTCTCTCTTTTTAAAATCCGCAATAACACGTTCTACGGTTTCACGTAACAATTTTTGACTGTTTGGGTTTGTACCTCTAAGGTCAAATGATATCAATATGTTTCTCTCCGGCGTAATAGAAACATCATAAACCGTATCTATATCTGATTTGGCCAACGCCAACATATAGTCGGCCCGAAGTTTCTTGGTAGCCCCGGTTGGAACAATAATGTGTAGAAATCTAGGTTCAGTTACCATTCGAATTTACCTTATTCTTAAAACAATCACAATCCGGGCTATGCGCCAGACCAAAATCGTGGGCATAGGCACTGCGAGGCTTCCTGTACACTACCCAATCATGACCATTCCATTTTTCTATATGGAAATGCTCTTCCGGTTTCGGGTCAGGAAGTTTTGCGTTCCTGTTTTCGACAACCGCCCAAATCGAAAAGAAAATTATTAACGCACCAAGTATAATAACCGCGAACATGTAGTCGCTATCAATTCTTATTCTCATCGTTCACCTTCCGTTGCCATTGCGCGTAGTAGTTTTGAATCCGGTCAGCCCTTGTTTCTCCAAATATGGGATTATCCGTGAATAGCATCGGAATGTCATTTATCTCCATTTCAATCATACATCCAACCCGGTCAGAAAGTTCTAGGGCTTCTTCTATAGCCTGTCTAATTGTCAAACCGGCTGGTGCCTCGGCTTTAATCGTTAGCATAATTGTTGGTATTAGTTCTCCTTACCATATCCCACATTTATCACAATAGAAATCAAGCCGCATCGCTGTGGCGTGAGCACCGGGAACATAATCCAACTTAACACTTAAACCGTGCGTTTCACACATTTTAACTATATCCTCCAAGTCTGACAAATTTAAATCATAGGGATACGCTATGAAATGCCTGGTCTTTCCATTCGGTTCAACCACTCGATGGGCGTGGTCGATTGTGTGATGACCCAACCCGCACTGTCCATTTTTTACGCCAGATTGCATGCCGTTCCGGTTGAGATTGCAATTTTTGCACATGCCTTTTCTGCTGTGCAGAATCCAACGCGCCGGACAATTTGGAAACCCGTTTGTATGATATGGTTTCTTAAAATCCTTGAGGTCGTCAAGTTCTTCGGTTCTGTTATTCTTGTTCATCATAATCATAAATCAAATTGATGCTATCATTATACATCATAAACCAATATAAGTCAAATAAATTTTTAATTGAAACAATTCCCAAATTTAAACCGCTAAATATTGTTACTATGGCCGATAAGGAAATAACACAATTCGCAAACCCGGGCAGCCCACTTGTCACCACTTACATCGGTTCCACCAGGGTTAACCCTGTGCTCTGGGAACCGCCGACGGAGAAAGATTATATCCAGGACGGACTTGTGGCGATGTGGGATGGAATAAACAACACCGGCCACAGGCATGACTCAGAGGCTACGGTGTGGAAGGATTTGGTAGGAGATAGAGACTTTACCTTAAATGGCGCAGTTGTGGGTCAAGACAGTATTTCGTGGAACGGCAACTACCGTTCCACCAGTTCACACCAGCCGCCTAATTTCGTTCAAATGGAGATAGTTTTTAAGACTCTTAGTGGTTATTACTGGAAGATATGGTTTGGAAACTATGGTCACTCTATACAGACGTATGTCAGCGCAACAATAGTGTCAAAAACGGCTAATACAGACAATAGCAGTTACCGATTTTATGTTCGTGCCGTATCAATCCCATTGGTTGACCCCGGTGACAACAAGAAGTGGGCGACAGAGATATATGAAAACAGCGTTAAGAAAAATATATCAAAAGGAAATTTCAATTATACAGGAAGTGATTTTACGGCTAATACAATGCAGATAGGTGGAGGAGCCGGATTGTCATTGCATAATGTCCGTCTTTACTCACGTTACCTGTCAGACTCTGAAATCGCGCACAACTACAAGATAGACAAAATCCGCTTTGGGTTATGATTCCCGGTTCTTTTCCTTATACCGGAGCTCACACCGATAGCAGCAATATACCTGTTTGGGATAATATGGAATATATGGTAACCGGCAATACGGACAAATCCGCCAGTTAAACTTATTACGTTTGGTCGGTTCTTTCTTCTTTAAGATTTTCGAGGTCTCCGTAGAATTCATTCAAAATACAAAAACCATTGAATTCCGTTAAAAACCATACAAAACTATATGGCTTTTTACATGATTTTTGCTAAAGACAGCGTTTAAGGGATTCAGCTGGAACCGATATTTCAATTTCAGTTCTTTGATTTTCCCCGCTAGTCCCTTCCAGCACATATAGCCTAATTCTAGTTCTTCCTTCCATTGGTTTCCCAGAACCTGCCGTATGCGTTCCTTCTTTACGAAAGTTGGCTGGAACCAGCCTTTTTGAAATCTGCGATATGCCCTTCTGGCTATTTCGATGCTTGCGGCTATGGGGTCTGGACACTTGTCTGACCCATGCTTGAAATTGCCAATGATGCTACTATAGGCGGCATTCACCTCGATTAACTCAACACCGTATGTATTGCAGAGAGTTTGAAGGTGTGTCTTGACAAATGAGAACCTAAAACGATTCTTGCAAAGTCTGTTTAAGTTCTTATTCCAGAACTTCTTGTTGTCGAACTTCAAGTCTTCGACAGACAACTTGCCAACATGATAGCACTTGCATAATCGAAGGATGTGATGGTTGATTTCATACAGTTCAAACTGGATTTTGTTTGTGCGCTGTTCTTGTAATTCTGTCAAGTCGATGCATTCCTTGTGGATTATCTTGTATTCATCCTTTTTGTTGAACTCTATGACAGAAATTCCAAAGTAGTTAGGATTTAAGTCAATACCTAGGACTCTATTTGAAAACAAGTTTTTGAATCTTCTGTTTGCTTCAACTGTGCTTTCATCGTATGTCAAATAGATTGTATCATTTTTAACCCTTACAGTTACTGGAATTTTTTTCTCTGACATCAGCAACTGTAAAGTCGAAAATATCTGTTTTCTTTTTCTATCTAATTGTTCAACCAATTTAAGGTCATAGTGTTCCTTGGCTTTCCTTTTCCAAATTATTTTGTTGTTCTCGACATCTAATTTGAAGAATCGGTTTCCGGACTGTGGAGCTTCGCCTTCAGACAAAATCCCGGTATTTTTAGATTCTCGGAGTTCTTCTTTGGAAATCAAGCCTCGAACAAACTTCTTGAACTTTCCGAAATAGACTTTCTTTTCTTCATTTGACTTCGCAACACTCGCTCCGGAACGCACAGCGGAATTACGAAGATGAGAATTGACATCCGCGAACTTTTCTCCAAGTTCAGTATAAACTTCCTTGTTGGCTTTTCCGTCCTTAAATCTGTTGTATGCGAACCTTCTCATAGAAGAACAGATGCGGGAATCTTCAACAATCGCTTGTTGAAGTTCCTCACTATCAGATTTGAATTTGAAGGATATTGTTTTCATCTATATCTATTTACCATTTTGGTTTGAAAAGTATCATTATATAATAGAAAAATTTCATTCTCATCACTATTTACAATTTTGTTGTTCAAGTTCTTTTCTTAACTTCTTCAATTTACCAATAAAACCGCTGGTTTTCTTTTCCTTTACGACAACAGGAAAATCAATATCTGGCATAGCGTTGGTAAAAATTTTCCACCCCTTTTTGCCATCGGATGATACAGCAACACAATCCATATCTAGGGTGTCCGGGTCAAACGCAAACGCGATTTCATAATCACCGGCTTCAGGATTTGAAGCCAGTGAACAACCAACTATAATTGCCAAATCTCTAAGTGTCAAATTGTGTTTGTTGGTAGTTATTTTGATATCCACGGGGTTATCGTCTTCGATTTGGTCATCCATTTAGTTTTTCTCCTTGTCACAATATGTCATAATCAACAATGCTATGTTCATGAGCTGAAACTTGGCGCGTTTTTGAGCACTATCCAGCGATTCGTAAACACCCACCACCGATGCTTCATCGGACTCCACACCGAGTGCCTCATACAATAGGTAATACTTCGAATCAGACAATACCAAACCCCGCTCGTCCTGAGCGGGGAATGGTACAATCTTGTAGAACCGCTTCAATGTTCCACATTCGCCGATAGTCCACCAGCATTCAATCGAGTTGGTTTCGATGTCATTAATCTTCTTAACCTTCCAATCAAAGCTAGTTATTTCCGCTGTTTCCATTCTTGTTTTCCGTAAGCCTTTCTTTGATTGTGTCCAGACCAATATCTACGACATCTATCGTTTTGCGTCCTAGCTCCTGTATCTGTGGATTGTTTAGAACCTTCGGTATACCATAAATTGCACAGGCTTCTTTGGTTGTTGGTATGAACATAAAACCGGCAAACCCAATAATAATCAATGGTATACACCAGCGTAAACCACTTTTCCCGATTGCAACATATTCATCGACGTCATCTAATTTACCTCCATGGTACATGAAAGCAAATATTGCACAACAAATCACAGACAAAACCGTCACTACCCCAAACATTTCGTTAATGTTATCTAGCCGAAAAATCCAATACAGCGTAATAGGTGAAATTAATTCGTTCATAACAACCTCCTGGGATATCACACCCCGGATTACCCGGGGTGTGATAGTGTGTTTTACTTCTTTGCAGGGATTTCCTCAATCAATCCTTTTGCAACCTCAGCGTTCTTCAGGTCAATTAGGGTCTTGAGTGAATCTGATGGGTTACCATTGCCACCACCGAAGTTCATGACCGCCGGGAGCTTGAGCTTACCGATGCCCTCCGCATAAGCCTTCGCCACGCCAATTCGGGTCTCCTTTTCGATTTCAAGGTTGACCCTCTCTTGTTCGGTAATCTTTCCGGCGAGAGCGATTGCTTCCTTTTCGGCCTTGGCCTTGGCGATGGTCTGTTCTGCAATCAGCTTTGTACGCTCCAGGTTTTCTGCTTCTGTGGCCTTGGCAATTTCAGCAACAGCCTTCTCCTTCTCAGCCTCAACCGTGGCGATTTCCTTTTCCTTCTCAACCGCAATCTTGGCAACAGCCTTCTCCTTCTCCGCGTTAATCTTGGCGACTTCGGATTCCTTTTCAGCCTTAACCAGGAGCTGCTCCTTTTCGAGCTTCTCGACGTCGACCTTTTTCTGGGCCTCGATATTTGCGAGCTTAGCCTGACGTTCTGCCTCAGTTACCTGCTTGGCAGTTTCGGCATCGGCCTTGCCCTTGAACTCGGCGATTTCCTTCTGGTACTGAGCTTCTGTGCGGACCTTCTCGGCCTCCAGCTTCAACTTCTCAGCTTCGGCAAGGCGCTTCTGCAAGTCGGCCTCCTTCTGCTTTGCGAACTGCTGCTGGGTTTCGTTGTCATACTCCGGCAACCCGGCGCAGTCGAAGAATGTGACCTGGATTCCTTCGGACAAAAGCTCTGGTTCGTCGACAATCATGTCGTGAATGTGCTTCGCGAACTCGGGAAACTTTTCGACCGATTCGGACGGGGTGTACTGTGATGCCACAATCTGAGCCACAGTTTGTAGCTTGGTATGTACCTTATACCAAATCTTTTCATCGTCACCCTCAGCAAACTGATGGAGCCGGATGATTGTATTGTCGTTGGTCGAGTCAATGCGATAACCAATCTGGCAGTTAAGGTATGCAGTAGACTTGTTGGAAAACTGCATCTGGATTGCGTCGTGGTCCTTGGCCGAGCATATTTCAAGACTGGCCTTGGGATAACTCCAAATGCGCGGAAGGGCCTTCCAATACCAACCACCATCTCGACGAACCGAGACATCGCCTCGGAATCCCTGAATGATTTGTAGGTTCTGAATGTTGTTAGCGTGTACGAACTTTCCAATTAGTCCGCATATGAGAGCGATTGCGACAACGCAACCGGCGACACCGACAATAATCTTGCCGGGATTCGGTGACTTATCGACGACCCTGACGTCATCATCCGAGTTTGTGTTAGAAGGGTAGTAACCGTGGTTATTAGTTCTCATAGTGTGTAGTGCTCCTGAAGTGACATCCATTATAGCAAAATTGCTCATCGGCGTCAATATAAATATTTCTGATAGGAAAAATGAAGATGAAAGATTTTGACCGAGAATTCCGTAAAGAACTAACCAAGATAGCTCACAATACAGTAGTTAATGACCTGGGACGCAATGCCTCATCGTGCAGATTTCTCAATGGTGGATTTTTCGAGCACGACGATGGAACCATTACGGCGACGGCAGAAATATATTTCTTCACTGTCAATTTGAATGATGTTGGTGATGTCACCGATATACGTTGGGATGCAAAATTTACAACCGCACCGGCAGCAACGGAAAAGGATGCACGGGAAGCCTTAATTCGTGGTATAGTCTCCCCGTCTAACTGGAAGTTTAAAAAGGTTAAAACCGAACACGACGCAATCTATAGGAATCGATACGCATCGGATTGGTTAGAGCAGAAATATTGAACTACCCAACCACTTTAAATCACATTGCGCCGGATTCATATTTACCACCCCATCATCATTTTGATATCGTCCATTATGATTGGCTGATTTGGGGCGTAGTAAGCGAGCGCTCGGTCTACATTATAACCAATCCACTCAACAGCCTCTTCATATGTCATGCCGTCGGTTTTCATGTAGCACTTTATCAGCTTTTCTCGGGAGTAAACAACCTGTCCGTTGTTGTTGTCGAACCCAACAATCGCCGGTATAAAACGTTCTCGGTCTTTTCCTGGGTTACCAATTAAAACCGCTTCGGGACATTGCTCATTGAGCACATCCAAAAATTCCTTTATCTGTTTCTTAGTCATTATCAACCTCGGTTATTTTATATTGTCATAAAGAACAGAACCGGGTGTACTCATACTAGTACAGTTGGAATTGTTCGATTGGTCAAGGTGCATTCTCGGCATTTCTGATGTTGGGGTTGACTCTTTGTATGGTCCGCAATTATCCAGTAGCTTCACTACCTCTCGAAGTCTCACGGTATCCATACATTGAAAATCGGGGTGAAACTCTTTAGTCGCCATGCAAATCACCATACGCCGGTAGTGCCGGAATAGCATTTCTGCGGCCTTGCGCTTCTGTTCATCTAGGCTCTCGTCCATCGATAGCTCGCCGTACATCTCCATGAAGGAGACATACTTGTGCATCAGTCCGCTGTCGTAGTGCTGCTGGAGCTTGACATCATTATCCAAATCAGTTGGCATTATTCGTCCTCCTTCCAGGACTCAGCTTCCTCGACGATGAAGAGCAAGGCCAGGTAACCATTCTCCGGTTTAATCATAACCTGGAAACCGCCACACGCAACCCATTCGCCACATCTAACAGCTTCTTTGAGTTGTTTACGAGCTTCTTCTCTGAGTTGTGTTATGTTGGGAATACCAGATTTTCCACCGTTCATGCACCAAGACCAATTCAAGGCTTTCATCGTTTCGAGAACCCGATTAAAGTCGAAATCTTTCATAATTTCTTCAATACGGCCTTCCCAATATGATTTTGGATATACCTTTTCTGCCCTATCGTTGGGTGTAAAGGTTCTGTATTTCCTAACAAGCATCTCTATCAGGATGTTTGCTATTTCGTCGGCTGTTCCATCGTCAGTCGAGTATGGTTCATTAACCATACCCTTAATAGCAACCTGCATCGATTCCCGGCATACACTACCGCCCCAGAGCATACGCTCAATTTGACGATACCATCCATTTAGGAATGCGCTTACAATCTTCCAAGAGTCAAGGTTGGTTGATTTCTGTATATTATATGCGGTGGTATAATACTCACCGGTTAAACATGAAACCCAATCATCTGGAACTTCCCGAAAACCCAATTTGTCCTCAACTCGACAAAGTACATCTTCGAGTGTGAGGTACGGCCCTTTATTTTCAACTCCTTTATTTTTAATTGGTTGTATAAACATAATTAACTCCTTTTTAAAATGATTGATTGCGTCGATTCTTCAAAATAGCACAAATCCCAAGAATCACAAGAAGGGTTACTGAAGGTTCTGGAACAGGAGAGTCAACAATGATGCTAGGCATCCAAGGTCTTACATAATTTGGCCCAATATCAAAAAATGTATATATTCCATCCGAAAGTTCATCATATGATGCCGAAGCATAACCTATCTTGTTGAAGTCACCGGCATACCACCCGTATTCAGTTACTGTGGAATTGTCATCCCAGTTTTGAAAACCGACTTCCAGTGTAAAAATACTTCCAGCATAGTCAGTCATATTCCCGCCGAGGTTGAATTGGGTTCCAACCTGATTAAAATCTTCAGAGACCGCTTCACCGGCATTTCCTGGCATTTGAGTATAGCTACCTTGTTCGTTCATGTCAAACAAATACATATCTAGCATAGGTGATAGGAAAATCTCTTGCGAATCTGCCATTGTCACCTTGATTCTATATGTTAGATATGGGCCGTCACCATCCTCATTTTCGGCTACATAGAAATCCTGTAGCGTTCCAACTGGATTTTCACCTTCGTCTATTGTTGGAGTATCCCATGTTATCTTAGACCATAATGCCTGACTGGCCTGAATCGGCCCCACCACATACAAGCAAAGTAATACAATTCTAAGTATAGTTTTCATAACTAAAATCCATATCCAAGTTTAATTACCATATAATTGGAATTATGCTTCTGGTGCTCATATTCACGTGTACCAATCAACATATACCAATCAAACAAAAATCTTCCAACCTCACAACCAACACCGGTTTTTAGAGCGCAGGTCCAAATTTCCTTGTCAACACTGACTGAATCTCCATCCCGATTTCCGTCTAGGAACACATTCCAACCCCACCATCGTCCTTCAAATCCACACAGACCATATAGATAAAAGGGCTTTTTAATTCCGCGTACCTGGATTTCGCTGTGGCGCTTATCAAAGTCACAACCATGACCAAATTTCAAATCTGCGTTCATTCCACCCGCGATTTGAACCGTTCCCAACAATCCACCAAGTTCGAGGTCGCTCCGCAGGTTCCACCCATCTTCGTGTCCGAGCATTACCCACCCTACACCGGTCCATACAACCGACTGTATTTCCCATTCGTCGTGTAGCTGGTATTCCCAGCCTTTCGGACAATTGGCACCAACCATTTTATGTATGGCCTTTTGTACATCCTCAGCCCCTGAACTAGGTCCTATCATCCCTGTTGAAAGTTCGCCGTAGTTAAGCCAGTAAACCCGGTTTGCTATTTTCTTATCATAGGTGACATCACCGCCGACCATTAAGCAACCACAATACGGATGTGTCCCGGGTTCATAGTAATCCCTTTTAATGCTGTCCGGGGAATACATAAGTTGATGAACGAATATACCATATCTGTCCCAGTTATATTCCAACTGTAACCCATTGGTATAGTCATCGTCTGAATCAAACGGAAAGTCATTTTCCCATTGAATAGATATAGATGCGCCAGGTGAACTCATCCCCATAATAGCGCTAAGAAGCGCAATTCCAAACATTTTTCTCATAATCATATCATCTATTATACCAAACAATTCGGTTTAGGTCAATAAATATTTCACGAGGACATAGAAATGATTTACGGCACACCATTTGAACGTTTAAAAAATGACTTGGATAACATCTCGAAATCACCTGATGATATACCAATAGATACGGCGGAAGAAGAGAAGGAAGCTCCTGGTATTGATTATTCGACAAACGGTCCAAAATGGCGCGGCGGCGCGGTTATCGAACTATCCTCTAAGGGTGCATACGTTAAGCGTATTCCAAATGCCGTCAGACAAGCCATTCGTGATGCACTGGTTGTCAGGTTTGGTAGTAAACGTAAATTTAGCCTCGCCAGGGATAAGCGTCAAAGAAACATATATACCGTATACGTTTCACCAAAGCTTATGCAAAAAGAAATGGGAGGCTCTCGTCAAGCATTCTGTAACGCCATTAGAGGAGCACTCCCAACTGATGCCTTAGCTAAGCTTGGGTTTACATTCGAAGTTTATTAAAACGAAGAATTTGTAATACCCATCGTTTCGAGCTCGGCCGTAAGCCCCTTCAACGCATACGCCAACGCCGTTTGACTTGCTGGGTTGGATGAAATGGCCGACAGCAAAATATTCGCCACAGCGTCTCCGAGGTTGTCACTCAACTTCCAATCTTCGCCGATTTCAGCCATAATACCTATGTGTTCCGGAGATTCCTCGACGAGACATTGATACGGATGCTTCAGTTCTGACTCCAGGTACCAGTAAGCCTTCGCCAAATCCATCTCCCGGTTGAGAGTCTTCTTACCAGCGCGTTTGATGTACTTGACCGCCGACCCCAGGTTGAAGTTCAACTTAAACGTCCTAATGACATCGATTGCTTCGTACTGACATTCTCCATAGTAAGATTGATGTTCACCACGGACGATGCTTTGTGCTTCGGCTACATGTACTTCGGTTTCCCTGTCGTTCATCTTACTTCCTCCCAGTGTTGTATGTCAGGCACTCAGATACGGCGTCTATGAGGTTTTGAATTGACTCTAGAGCTGGTCTGTATTGCTCTGAGAAATCTGGGGCGTAGGGTAGATGTGCTATTCCGGTTGCTAGAATATTTGCGGCGGTTCTGATATTAGCGTTAGCAACATAAAGATTGTAAAGTTCATCCGCATCAACCTTTACATTCTTACCATACTTTCCGTTTTTCTGAGTAACGGTTTTCTTGGTTGTCTTGTTCATCTTTTCCTGTTTTTCCTTTTCAAGTCTGGCGTTACGCCGGTCATACGATACGATGCCCGTATGGAAATCAACTATTTCACACGATTTAACGCCCAGGACCTCACAGATAGCCCGATATAATGTTTCTTTAATGTCATCATAATCGTGCGTGGCGCACGGAAAATACCATTCACTACATTCAATCTGGGCCTTTAGTGCGGTCTTAGAGTCTTCCTTATGTAAAGGCACAACATTCTTAACCTTTACCATCCAACAACTAATGTTATTCATGTATTACGTTTCCTAAATCTTTGTTCTTTAAATGGTCAACGCCTTCAGATTCAATCTGTGAAATAACCTCATCAGAAAACAGGTCTGGTTCGTCTTCCTTTTTGATTGCAGCAATCTGGTTTAACTCTTCGGTACATTCTTTAATCTTCTCTCGATACTTTTTAATACATTCGGTGGCTTTAGATTTTCGCCCTGCCAAAAGTGAATCACGGAGTTTTTCGATGGCTTCTGTATTAAACCAATCAATTTCAATATACCGCCAATCGCCTAATCCTTGACTGTTCACCATCTGGACCACAAACCCAGCATGCTTACCAAATGGACCAAAATTTACTCGGTCAGAAAAATTAACCCTCGTAATCTCTACCGTTTTTTCTATTTTGGTCTTATCATACCTTCCCATAAAGAGTCGCATAAACCGAAGTCTTTCCATAATGATATCATTAAACGCTTTGACGTCGCGTGGGTTTGCTCGTTCACTTTGCGTTGTATAAAACAGGTCGAAGACATCTTTCAACTGTGCAGGTACGGTAATTTTCATGACAATGATTATATCAAAAACAAAATATAAGGTCAAGGTAATTTTTTGACCCCGGATTCGTCACAATAATATTCGACTGTACCCGGAAGCTTTTTCAGAATCTCTCTTGGGATAACCAGGTTAAACGGCATTTCTTTCTTAATTTGCCACGAAAAAACAATATAACACCGGTCATTTATATTAACCCTGGGTTTATTAGCCCAATCCGGCACTTCCCCTTCTTTGAGAAGATTCATTGCGGTTTTACCTAATTCCACAGATTTATTCACCAGGTCTTTGGGTGTTTGTTGGATATATTCGTAAACATCGTCCTTTCTAACCGATAAACAAACCACATGGTCTATGTTGTTTTCGCACAACGCATCTTCTCTATCTTGGGTAGAGAACACCGAAATAAACAAATAGTTATTTGTAATAATTTTCCCCGACGCAAACCAACCCACGGTATGTTTCTTAAACGGCCACGGGCGACGAGCAATCTCAAATGATATTCCACCTAAAACCCGGTTTAAATTTCGCCGAATCTTAACCTTCTCGTCGATATATTTTCCACAGGCAATTACATCAACCCCATTTGACTGTATCACCTTATTTACTACCCTGGTAAACTTCGGGTCAAACCTGGGGTAAAAATTTTTGTCCAAGTAGTTTGCCACCACGGATTCTATCCGTTCATCCTCTTTTCGTTGGTTCATGGTTATTATGATATCGTATTTTCGGCAAACTGTCAATGTTTTTTAATCTAAATATTAAAGAGGATTGACCATGAAATACTTTATAGCTAAACTTCTCACGATATTCCCGGTTATAAAACAGAAACCACCAAAAATTGGCAGTGGGATGCTTCGTGGTTATGGTCGCGTAAATTATTGGTATCTGGACGAGGATGAACTTGACAAAGACCTGGCTCGCTGTAAAGCCTCTGGTGTAGATGTATATCATATTGAATATTCAGGGTTTGGTGCAACTAACATTTATATAGATATAAACACGAATAAAGTCAGAAAGGCGTATAAAAAATTAGTGAAGAAAATACGCGCTCTTGGCATGTGGCTGTTTGTAAGCGTGGTGAACGACAATATGGGTTCTGGGAAGTACGGAGACCAAAAAATCCCATTGTCTAAACTTTATAACAATGCACTGGCCGAATTGGCCTTCATAAAGTCTTGCGGGTCAGATAATGTCATTATACAGCCTGTGGCAGAAACGCAAACATCGGCCGGAACTAAATTTGAAAACGACACAAAGGCGATGTTAGCTGGTTGGACGTTGGTTAATAACGGTTCCGGTGGTCGCCCATCTGGTAATAATGGAATGACTTATAGAGCGGTCCATCCTTCAAGTATAAAAGCCTGCTCCCAATATGGAAATGCGATTGTTTCATCCGACCACGGATTGCTTATTCGCGAATTGGCGGCTGATGGAACGCTAAACGGTCCGGGTAGCCCGCAGAAGATTTCTGAGTTTTTGAAAAATAGCAAAGCCGCTGGGGCGCCAATGTGTGTTTATTATGGATTTCAGCGCGAAAAACACGATAAAAATGCAATTAAAGCTATGGGGAAATGATATGAATCAACTTACTCAGCTAATAGAATCTGTCTTAAACGAAGATGAATACATGGGTTATACATTACCCGATAAACGTGTTTTAATTAGACCTAACAAAATGTCGAAGTCTACCGACGACGCGTATGAAGTTCAAGTATTACCGCACGGTAAATGGTGGAAATTTCCATCGGAGGATGAATGCTGCACATTTGCGATTACAATGGGCGGAGCTGGGGGAAGCGATTACCCAATCTATGCTGTGCGTGGAGGCGAAATAGTACATTTGGTTTTTGATAATGAATCTCTAAAAACACACGTTCAACTACACGACGAAGAAAAAGCAAGGCAAAAGCGAAATACACCAATCAGTTCATTCGAATATCCGGAGTATGATACACCCCCAGAACCACTCTCGTGGGATGGTATTGCGGAACTACGGGCGGCTGGTCGAATTCCTGGTCAACCGGCTACTTCTCGGCAGCCTTAATTATATTTTGCCAGCTTTGTTTGTGTAGAAATTTTACATTCTCACATAGCTTCGTTGGTATTTCTATAAACTGTTGAACCGTATCATTAATATATTGATTTGTTCGGTCAACAATTGTTTTTCCTATAACAGCCGTAATGTGGTCGCCGTAAGGAAAAATTTTAATATCGTGGGGTTCACCAACGCCAGTAACCACTATATACGACATATCAGGCTTGGCAAAATCTTTGGCGAAATTGATTAGGGAATCTTGCGCATACACTCTGGTTTCGGTGGATTTACCTGCGTCGGTATAATCAGAAACAATTTTAAGATACTCCGCTCTCGTGGTATACAATCCAGCAAAACGAGCTGTACAATATTTCATAACCGCATCTACAGTATCTGACATTTGGTATGACTTGGTAATAATTGAATGTGCCACCATATCCAGATACGTTTCGGCCCACCCGTCGTTGGTTACAACAGCTACCGCGTTAATAGAACAATCCGGTTCATAATCCGCGACCGGATTTGTGTGTACAAGCTTAAAACCGGATTGGTTAAGTTTAGGGTTCACCCTAAAGGTTTTATTCCAATTTTTTAATTGTTTCTGTTTTTTGCTTGCAGATTTCACGCGAATATTTATGTCAATATTTTCCGGTTTCCCCGTATCGAAGCATGTTTTCTATCTGGGCGTCCGACAGTTCAAGGGCAAGTTTCACGTCGGCAAGCGCCTGGTTCCACATGGGATGATTGGAGTCAAATTCCGTACTGGTATCCCACATAAATCCCAAATCGTCGGATTGCTCCAAAAGCGCCGTAAACTCATCCCACTTTCCATTCTGTCTTATCCATTGCGCTATGTACGAACGTCTGTATGTATGCACTTCCGGCCCCGGTTCTCCATCATCTGGCATATATTTGTATCGCACTATAATCTGAAAGTCGTTTTCTTCTAAACCTTCGATTATGATTTTATATCCAGGTTCTTTCGGTGGTACATTGTCAATAATGTCCTTAAACCCATAACGAAGGTACACGCCACGGGTTGGATGATGGGAAACAATTTTACCATCAACCATCAATGGAATTGTGGCATATTCAATTTTGCCATCTTTATTTTTTCCATGTTGTTTGTCTATCTCGGCCATTTCTTATATTTAACAACTAAGCGCACTTTGCAAAAAGGCGGTTGAGTTGGGAATGGTTCAGTTTACGGCAGGTTGAAGCGGATTTTGTCAAGTACATAGTTTGCGGATATTTCTTCTTGACTAAGGGCGCGAGAGTAAACCGAAAGCCTATATAGGTTTATTCCGTCTATCCATGTAAGGCGCGAATTGAGATTGTATAAATCCGCTCTATAACCAAAGGCATAACCATAATTTCCGACTGTAAACTGTGGAACGGAATTTATATTTAGCGATGACGAATTTACAAATATCTTTCCGGTTTGACCATTTACCGAAACCGCCATATAACGTACAGATGTAGAAGTCACCCCTTCAACTGACAAATCATAGTTTGACGATGCTTGAGCCTTAAATCTAAGTCCAGTTCTATTTACATTTGTAATAAAGCCTTTTGTCGAAAACCCAGACCCTTCATTCCAACACATGAAGAAATTAGCATCGGTTCTGTTGGGTGCAGGACAGGCCACAAATTCAACACTGTAAGTTCCAGTTGCCAATAAATCTCTTAACCATCCTGCCTCTGCGGCGGTGGCTCTAAACAGAGAATTTGAATCCGCAATATATTTAGCGTGGTTGTTGTTCCATACTGGAGAAGGCGCATGAAACGCATGGCTATTTCCTGTAAGGTCATACCAATTTGTAATTGCATCAGAGTGTGTCCCACCACCTGCGTTCCACTCCCCATCCCACATCGCCACTAACCCGTTCGTCACATACGGGTTCTTCCATTTTGGCTTTACCACGAATGAGTTTCTGCTTGCGATTAGCATTTTATGCCGCCTCCATTTCTTCGGATGGTTCTGCATAAAATGCTTCAAACCAGAGTTTTAGGAGATTATCCCCCCCCCCCCCAGTGTTT